>SXGS01181859.1_pt1 | contig 10416 bp, 9 predicted proteins | sample 3174681 | NCBI WGS metagenome assembly SXGS01 (sample SAMN11356861, study PRJNA531348) | freshwater metagenome | isolation source: freshwater sample F1-80 | place: China: Fuxian Lake, Yuxi | collected 2017-12-25
CTCGTCGAACTCGGTGCGCCTGGTGGAGGTGGCACTCGGCGCGGGCGCCCCCGCCTCGCACCTGGTCGATTACGCCGAGGACATCGACGTGGGCTGGCTCGAGGGTGTCGTCACCGTCGGGGTGACTTCAGGTGCCTCGGTACCGGAGATCCTGGTCCGGGGAGTTCTTGAGCGGCTGGCCGAATTCGGTTACGGCACAGTACAAACGGTGACCACGGCGAATGAAACTCTGGTTTTTGCGCTGCCTCGGGAGATTCGCCGCGCGAAGTCGTGACCCGCTACCGCCCGGAACGGTTGCGGTAGCTGTCTCGGTCGCCCGCGTCGGTCGGACCGGCGTCCCGATAACGCACCCGCGAAATCGGATGATGGGTGCCCTCCTGGGTGCCGCGCCCTCGCCGCCTAACGGTCTCGGAGGGCCGGACCGTCTCGGAGGGCCGGACCGTCTCGGAAGGTGGGTACGGCGGGTACGGATCGCGAACCCGATTCCCCCGGGGTGCCTCGTAGGGGTCGAGGCGGACATTGCGAGCCGGCCTGGGTGGGTAATCGCGATCATCGCGGCGATAGCGCGGATCGCGCCGTTGCGGTTCAGGGCTGCGACCGGGATCACGGACCGGCCGCGGTCGGCGCCGTGGCGGGTCCATCGCCGCGTCGGCGCCCCGCGCTGATCGGCCGGTCGGCTCCCGCCGCCGCGGACCTGGCCCGTCGATATCGACGCGGGCGGCAACCGGGCGCCGTCTGTCTTGACGAGACCGTTCTGGCGCGGGTTCGGGTGGCCTGCGCGGCGGGCGCGGCCGGCCGGCGTTGGATGAGCGATCAGCGCCGTGCCGCGGCCTGTCCCGCCGAACGCCGTTGTCGCGCGCTGCGGTGCCGGATCGCGCGAACGCCGACGACAGAGTTGCCGAGAGTCCGGCGAAGCGGGCGGGCCGCGCGCTGGTGGTATCACTCGCCGACACCGCCGACGCGGCCGACGCCGGCGACATCGCGAGGAACCAGCGGGTCATCCCGACCAGCAGTACCGCGACCGAAGTGAACAGCATCAGTGGGAAACGTTCGATCAACGGATAACCACAGGTGATCAGAATGTCCTTGAGTCCGCCGAACTCCGAACCGTGGAATAGGAAGTAGGCCAGCGGTACCGCGACGAACAGCAGGAGCGGCGGTTGGACTACGGCCGTGAATATGCTGGATTGGCGGACGGCTAGGGCCGCACCGATGCAGCCTGCCGCGTAGCACATCGCGAACACGATGCCGAGCTCTGCGCGACCGAAGCCGGCTTCGATCGCCAAACCCGCCAGCGTCGCGCTCGCCGCAATGACCACCGCGCCCCACCAAGGCACGCCAGCACGGTGGGGGAACGCGGAGCGCAGATCCGCTGCGACCGTCCGCTGGGCTGGCACTACTAGACCGTACCGGCTGACGCCGCAGACGGCCCGCCGTGCTGATTCCCGTGTCGCCCCGGTCCCCACAGCCGACCTATGGTGCGCCGACGGCCGGGGGCTGATTTGGCGATCCCCCTAGACTCTTGACCCTGTGAGCTTGAGCCTGGGAATCGTCGGTCTGCCCAACGTCGGAAAATCGACCTTGTTCAATGCACTGACCCGCAACAATGTGCTGGCGGCCAACTACCCCTTCGCCACCATCGAGCCCAACGAGGGTGTGGTCCCACTGCCCGACGCCAGGCTGGCCAGGCTGGCCGAGATGTTCGGATCCGAACGCATCGTGGCCGCGCCGGTGACCTTCGTCGACATTGCGGGCATCGTCAAGGGCGCCTCAGAGGGCGCCGGCCTGGGCAACAAGTTCCTGGCCAACATCCGCGAGTGCGACGCGATCTGTCAGGTGGTCCGCGTTTTCGATGACGACGACGTCGTGCACGTCGACGGCCAGGTCGACCCCCGGTCCGATATCGAGGTCATCGAGACCGAACTGATCCTCGCCGACATGCAAACCCTTGAGCGCGCGGTCCCGCGACTGGAGAAAGAGGCGCGCAACAACAAGGACCGTAAGGCGGTTCACGAGGCGGCGGTGGCTGCACAGGCTTTCCTCGACGATGGCACGACCCTGTTCGCTGCGGGCTCCAAGGTCGACTCGACGCTGTTGCGTGAGCTGAACCTGTTGACGACCAAGCCGTTCCTGTATGTGTTTAACGCCGACGAGTCGGTGTTGGGCGACGAGGCCAAGATCGCCGAATTGCGGGCACTTGTCGCCCCGGCCGATGCGGTGTTCCTCGATGCCAAGATCGAGTCCGAATTGCAGGAACTTGATGACGAGTCGGCCGCGGAACTTCTGGAGTCGATCGGACAGCATGAGCGCGGCCTGGATTCGTTGGCGCGCGCCGGTTTTCACACCCTGAAGCTGCAGACCTATCTGACCGCCGGGCCCAAGGAGGCCAGGGCCTGGGTGATCCATCAGGGCGACACCGCACCGAAGGCGGCCGGCAAGGTCAGGATCGAGGGCAAGGACTACGTGATGAACGACGGTGACGTAGTGGAGTTCCGGTTCAACGTCTAGGCCTGTCCGGTTGGCTTTGCGCCAAGTGTGGGGGATAAGCACGCGATCGGGACGTCTTTCGTACACGCTGCCCACGCTGGCGGGTTACGCGGGCGTGTTGGCTACTGACTTACCGGGTGACGAAGTCGACCACGGCCGCGCTGAACGCATCGTTGTCGTCACCGGCCGCGGTATGACCGGCATCGGACAGTTCGACGAACTCCGCATGGGGCACCTTGGCCAGAAAGTCCTCGACGCCCTCTCTGCTGACGACATCGGACAGCTTGCCCCGGATCAGCAGAATCGGAATCTGAAGATCGATGGCCTGTTGCTCGAGTCGCTCGACTTCGACGAAGGGGTCCTCCCCGGCGGACGTGACGAAGGCCGGATCCCAGTGCCAGTGCCACCGGCCGTTGCTGTGTCGCAGGTTCTTCTTCAGCCCGTCGAGGTTGCGGGGCCGTTTGCGGTGCGGGAGGTATTCGGCGATGGCATCGGCGGCCTGATCGAGGGTTTCGAAACCGTGGACGTGACGGGCCATGAAATCGCGGATGCGGTGGCTGCCCTCGCTCTCGAATCGCGGCACCACATCGACGAGAACAAGTTTGGTCACCACTGCAGGTCCGGCGTGGTGCGCGGCGACGATTCCGGTCAGACCGCCCATGCTGGCGCCGATCAGCACCACCGGACGGCCGATCTGTTTCAGCACGGCGGCCGCGTCCCGGGCGAAGGCGTCCACGGTGTACTCGGCGCTGGGCGCCCGGTCGCTGTCACCGTGGCCGCGGGCGTCGAGGGCAATCACATGAAAGCCTCGCTCAGCCAGCAACTGGCCGGTGTTCTTCCAGGAGAACCGGTTCTGTCCGCCACCGTGCAGCATCACAATCGTCGGCCCGTCGCTCTGGCCGCGGTTCCATTCGTCTGCGATGAGTCGCAATGACGAGTCTCCGCCGAACTCGACGGTAACCGGACCGGCGTTCACAGAATCCTCCTCGATGGCAGCCATCCCTAATGGCAGCCGCCCTGCTCTAGGTGTGCACCGGACGTTACTCGCGGCGCAGGCCGGTAGCCTTTGGGGCCGGTGCGCGCGCACGGCCGCACCCTAGGGAGGAGCCGCCATCGCTATCGGGGCCGACGCGACTGATTCGGCCGGGCTGCCACCGGTCCGGCAGGTATCGCCCTCGCGGTCGCGACGCGTGGTTGCCGCGGTACTGGCCGCACTTGTGGCGCTGACCGGCTGGCTGGGCTGGCGCGACCTCGAGGTCCGCCGGGCCGAAGACCTACGCGCAGCCATGGTGCAGGCCGGTCGGGACGGTGTATTGGCACTGACCAGCATCGACTACGAGCGGGTGGATGAGGACGTACAGCGCATCCTGGACTCCTCGACCGGACTGTTCCGCGACGACTTCGCCGTGCGCGCCGACTCTTTCAAGGCCGCCGCGCGTCAGGCGCAGTCGAAGTCGGTAGGCACGGTCACAGAAGCCGGCGTGGAAACCGTCGACGGCGACCAGGGCCGTGTCCTGGTGACACTGGTCGTCATGACGTCCAACCGGGGCGCACCTGAACAGCAACCCAAGGTCTGGCGGACCAGGGTGAGCGTCGTCAAAGAGTCCGACGCTTACAAGGTCGCTGCGGTGGAGTTCATCTGATGACCAAACGCCGACATCGCCTTGTGGTGGCTGTCATCGCGACCGGCCTCGTAGTCGCATCGGCCGCGCTGGCGTGGGACGGCACGGTACGGCGCGGCGCCGAGCAGGCTGGTGAGGACGCCGTGGAAGTGGCGCGCGAGTCGATCGTTGCCATCCTCAGCTACCGACCGGACTCCGCCGAGGAGGATCTTGCCACCGCCGCCCAGGAACGGCTCACCGGACGATTTCTGGAGGACTACTCGCAACTCATTACGACGGTGGTGGTGCCCAACGCCATACAGCAGGACATCACGGCCTCGGCGCGGGTACCCGCCGCGGCGGTGGTGTCGGCCGCAGCCGATCGCGCGGTATTGCTGGCTTATGTCGATCAGACCACGGCGGTGGGCAAAGAGTCACCAACCCAGACCAACTCCAGCGTGCGGGTGACGATGGAACGGGTCGACGGGCGTTGGCTGATCGCTGGATTCGATCAGATCTAGGAGGCAGCGATGACCGAGCCCCGATGGATTGACGTCCCCGCACCACAGGTGCAGCTCAGGGCCCTCAGCTGGGGGCCGGTCGACGGCCCAATTGCCTTGTGTCTGCACGGGTTCCCCGACACCGCCTATGGCTTTCGCGCGCTGGCCCCGCATCTGGTGGCCGCCGGCTACCGGGTGATCGCGCCGTTCATGCGCGGCTACGTGCCGTCCTCGCTGGCTTCGGATCGCGCCTATCACGTGGGAGCTCTGATGGATGACGCGCTGAGAGTGCGCGCAGCATGCGGCCCGAGTGATGCCGATGTGGTGATCGGCCACGACTGGGGTGCCATTGCGGCGACCGGACTTGCCGCGATGCCAGACAGCCCATTTCAACGGGCGGTGGTCATGTCGGTGCCGCCGTCGGCTGCGCTTCGGCCTCTGCGCCGCGGAGTGTTGAAGCTGGTGCCGGCACAATTGGTCCGCAGTTGGTACATCAGCTATTTCCAGTTGCCTTTCCTGCCCGAGCGGTCCTCATCATGGGTCGTGCCGCTGCTGTGGCGGCGCTGGTCGCCCGGCTACGACGCGGCCGAGGATCTTCGTCATGTCAGCGCGGCCATCGGGGCACCAGATCGTTGGCGCGCGGCGCTCAGTCTTTACCGGGCGACCATCCGTAACTCGGCTCCGCCGGCGCGTTACGCCGAACTTCACCGTTGGTGGACCGAGTTGCCGCGAGTGCCGACGCTGTACCTGCACGGCGCCGACGACGGCTGTATGACAGCCGACTTCACCGCATTTGTCGCTGCCGCGCTGCCGGCCGGCAGTGACGCGGCGGTCGTCGAACACGCCGGGCACTTCCTGCAACTGGAGAGGCCCGATGAGGTCGGCCGCCGCATCGTCGAGTTCCTCAGGACCTGACCCCGAAGCGGGCAGGGCGATGGCTGCGGTCGATGCGCAGATGCTCCTGCTCTCGGCCAAGATCGCCAATGACCAGTTCGCGCTGTTCGCGTTCGACGGTGCCCCCGATGATCTCGGTGCGGCGGTCGGGCAGTTGCGGTATCGAGCACAGCTGTGTGCCGATCTGTGTCTGCGGGTGGCCGACGAGCATCCGTGGCGCTATCCCCGTTGGGTGACCGGCCCCGTCACGTCCGAACAGTTCATCGTTCACGCCGGTACGGGAGGTGGCTGGCAGAGTTGCCTTGATCGGGTGTCGCGGCTATCGGAACAGCAACTCGATGCATCCCAGATGTGTTGGCGGGTGCATATTTTTCCCGACGTCACTGACGTGCCCGGGGCGTCAGCGGCTACCTCCGTGGTGGTAGTGCAGATAGCCCACGCGCTGGGCGACGGCACCCGATCTGCCGAGCTTGCGGGTGTTCTGCTGGGACGTCGCGGGCCGATACGGGCAGTGGCCGACTCAGACCGCGGACATTTTGTGGGGCGGGCCGGCGCGGCCGCGCGCGCACACCGTCGCCTGGTTCGCGACACCCGGGCCGGACTACTGGCGCCGCCGACGCCGCCGGTGTCCGCGCTGGGGATCAACTCAGGTTCCCGCGGCCCTTCGGTTCTGCGCACCATCGCGGTGGATCGCACCCTACTGACGGGCCATTCCGTGACGGTCGCGGCCCTGGTGGCCGTCGGTGAGGCGCTCTCCGGTTATCTCAAAGCGCGGAGTGAGGACATCAGCAGCTTAAGCGCCGAGGTGCCGATGGCCACCGGGGTACTGGCATCGCCCCTGGCGTACAACAACTTCCGTAACGTCGGTGTCGCTCTTCATCCGGAGTCCGGCCGGGTCCGGCGGGCGGAGCAGATTCGCGGTCAACTCGACGACCACCGTCGCCGCAGTGAGCATCCTGGCGCGAGAGCTTCGGCGGCAGCGTTCGACGCGGTACCGGCCTGGCTGCTGCGGTGGGGCATGAGCAGGTTTGATCCGACGGACCGATCGTCGACCGTCACCGGCCACACGGTGGTGTCGAGCATCAACCGCGGTCCGGCCGACCTGAGCTTCGGCGGCTGCCCGGTGATTCTCACCGCGGGCTACCCGGCGCTGTCGCCGATGATGGCGCTGACCCACGGAGTGCACGGGATCGGTACGACGATCGCGGTCAGCGTTAATGCCGACGCGACCGTAATCGATGTCGACGACTACATCGGCCGACTGCACGAGGCTCTGGTCGCGCGACCACCCGCGCTCTAGTCTTGCTCCTATGGGTTTTCTCAAGCAGGAAGTGCCGGTCATTGATTTCGACGAGTGGAGCAAGGGCACGCGCGCGGAGAAGATCCGGCCGATGGCCCGGCACTGGGCCGAGGTGGGCTTTGGCACGCCGGTGGCACTGCACCTGTTCTACGTCGTGAAGATCGGGCTCTACATCCTCTTCGGGATGCTCTTCGCACTGGCCACCAAGGGCATCGACGGTCTGGGCAACATCGGTCAGTGGTGGAGCGAGCCAATCGTTTTCCAGAAGGTCGTGCTCTACACCATTTTGTTCGAAGTGATCGGTCTCGGCTGCGGCTTCGGTCCGCTCAATAACCGCTTCTTCCCGCCGATGGGGTCGATCATCTACTGGCTGCGGCCCAACACCATCCGGTTGCCGCCCTGGCCGCGCCGGGTGCCGCTGACCGCGGGAGACAACCGCGAACCGTTCGACGTCGTGCTCTATGCCGCGCTGTTGATCATGCTGGTGGTCGCATTGTTCTCCGACGGCACCGGGCCCGATCCCGCCCTGGGCACCTCAGTCGGCCTGCTGCCGGCCTGGCAGTCGTGGACAATCCTGGGCCTGCTCGCCGTGGCGGGCCTGCGCGACAAGATTCTTTTCCTGGCTGCTCGCGGTGAGGTCTACGCGCCGTTTGTGGCCGCCTTCCTGTTTGGCGGCGAGAATGTGATCATCGCGGCCAAACTGGCGTGCGTGGTGATTTGGATGGGTGCGGCCACCTCGAAGCTCAACAAACATTTCCCGTTCGTCATCTCGACGATGATGTCCAACAGTCCGGTGATCCGGTCTCGGGCGTTGAAACGGAAGTTCTTCGAGAACTTCCCCGACGACCTGCGGCCCGGAGGGCTTTCCCGGATCGTCGCCCACATCAGCACCGCAATCGAGATGAGCGTGCCACTGGTGCTGCTGTTCTCCGGTGGCGGCCCGGTCACCTACGTGGCCGCGTTCGTGATGATTTGCTTTCATCTTGGCATCCTCAGCGCGATCCCGATGGGGGTGCCGCTGGAATGGAACGTCTTCATGATCTTCGCGGTGCTGGCATTGTTCGTCGGCCATCCAGACGTCGGACTCGGCGATATGACCAACCCGCTGCCGGTCATTCTGTTCGCGGTGATGGCGGGCATCGTGATTATCGGGAACCTGATGCCGCGCAAAGTCTCCTTCCTGCCGGGCATGAGGTACTACGCGGGCAACTGGGACACCACGCTGTGGTGCATTAAGGCCTCCGCCGAGGCGAAGATCGCCGCGGGCATCATCGCCGTCGCCAACATGCCGGCCGCCCAGTTGGAGAAGTTCTACGGCAGTAAGGAAGCCGCGCAGATCCCGATGTACATGGGGTACGCGTTCCGCGGATTCAACACCCACGGCAAGGCACTGTTCACTCTGGCGCACCGGGCGATCGCCCCGCACAACGAGAACGAGTACACCGTCACCGACGGTGAGCGTATTTGCAGCACGGCGCTGGGCTGGAACTTCGGTGACGGCCACCTGCATAACGAACAACTCATCTCCGCCCTGCAGCGCCGTTGCCAGTTCGAACCGGGTGAGGTGCGGGTGGTGTTGCTCGATGCGCAGCCGATCCACATCCAGACACAGCGCTACCGCCTCGTCGATGCCGCCACCGGTCAGTTTGAGAGTGGATTCGTCAATGTCGCCGACATGGTGGTTCGGCAACCCTGGGACGACGACGTTCCGGTACACGTTGACCGGTGATGTCGCGTCCCGGGTGCGTAGGCCCAGCTTTAATCCTTTACGAAGTGGAAGATCCGATAGTCAAGACGTCCATCCTGAACCTCTTTGTGCAGGCCTCCGCCCTCTGACCCTCCGATGTGCTTGCCGATCCAACGGAACGCGCGGGGAGTCATCATCTCGATCTGGGCATTGACGCGGGGTGACTTCTTCTCCAGTCCCCGAAGCACATCGGCATCGATGTTGCGTTCAGCGACCCTGCGAAGGGAGCTGTTATTCATTTCGGTCTCCCACTCCGCCACGTCGGTCCGATCGCGGAGATCGGGATAGAGGAAGTGGCCGCCGGGCTTCAGAACCCGCACGACCTCTTCGAGGAAGCGCGGGTAGTTCGGGTAGAGGTGGGCTGCTTCGACGTTGATGACGGCATCGAACGAGCCGTCCGGGAAGGGAAGGTGCTCGGCGTCGCCGTGGACGAAATCCAGCCCCGGGATCTTGTGCTTGCGCTTGCAATACTCGATACCGGCCTCGTTGTAGTCCAGTCCGGTGTACCGCGCTGGGTGGAGGTACCGCATGATGTACGACGCCGCACCACCGTGCCCGCAGCTGACCTCAAGCACCCGCTTGCCGGTGAGATCGACTTGGGTCGCCGTCCGGTCGTATAGCTGAATCGAGTAGCGATCGGGCTCGTCTTCGGGTTTGAGCTGCAGACCCATTGGTGGATCTTCTTCGTAACCGAAGTTGAGGAAGTAGACCTCTTCATCGCCCACCCGGAGACTCATCAAGCGGTAACCGTACTTAGAAATCGTCTTTCCGAAGTGCTTCTGGGACCAGCTGACGAACTTCATTAGCGGATCTCTTTTAGGTGGCGCTCCAGAACTCATGTCCGTAACTCTAATCGGCCCTCGGGGAGCGTAGTCTCGGGATTCGCATTTGTAACCGTTTAGACCGAGCAGTTGGTTGGTCTGACACAATCGAGGTCAATCCCATCTCAAACGTGAGGAGAAGCCCAATGGCAGAAGCGGTAATTGTGGAGGCTGTGCGCGCCCCCGTCGGCAAGCGCAACGGCGGACTGTCCGGGGTGCACCCGGCTGAGCTTTCGGCGCAGGTCCTCAATGGTTTGGCGCAGCGGGCCGGGATTGATCCCGAGATCGTCGACGACGTCATCTGGGGTTGTGTCATGCAGGCCGGTGAGCAGGCGCTGGATATCGCGCGCACGGCGGTATTGACCGCCGGCTGGCCGGAGTCAGTGCCCGGAGTGACCGTCGACCGCCAGTGCGGATCCAGTCAGCAGTCGGTGCACTTCGCCGCCGCCGGAGTGGTGGCCGGACATTACGACGTCGTTGTCGCCGGCGGCGTGGAATCGATGTCGCGCACTCCGATGGGGGCATCACTGGCCAGCGGCGGTAACCCCTACTCGGCCAACTTCAAGAGCCGCTACGACCGCACCCCCAACCAGGGCATCGGCGCGGAGATGATGGCCACCAAGTGGGGCCTGACCCGGACGATGCTCGACCAGTTCTCCCTCGACTCGCACGAGAAAGCCGGCAAGGCGCAGGATTCCGGCGCATTCGATGACCAGATTGTCGGCATCAAAGATTCTGATGGCAATGTCGTGCTTAAAGACGAGGGCATCCGTCGCGGCACCACACTTGAGAAGATGGGTCAGCTCAAGCCGGCGTTCTCCGAAGACGGCGTGATCCACGCCGGCAACTCCTCGCAGATTTCCGATGGCTCGGGCGCTCTGCTGTTCATGTCGGCGGAGAAAGCGAAGTCGTTGGGGCTCAAGCCGATTGCGCGGGTGCATACCGCCTGTCTGGCGGGTGCCGACCCGGTGATGATGCTGTCCGCGCCGATTCCGGCCACCCAGAAGGTCCTGAAACGGTCCGGCTTGAGCGTCGACGACATCGGCGTGTTCGAGGTCAACGAGGC
>SXGS01105388.1_pt1 | contig 10415 bp, 11 predicted proteins | sample 3174681 | NCBI WGS metagenome assembly SXGS01 (sample SAMN11356861, study PRJNA531348) | freshwater metagenome | isolation source: freshwater sample F1-80 | place: China: Fuxian Lake, Yuxi | collected 2017-12-25
CAAGGTGGCGGTGCGGACTTTGGAGGAAGTGGCGCGGGAGACTCTCGCCGCGAATAATCTTGGCGTGGAGGATCTCGACCTCTATGTGCCGCATCAAGCCAATATTCGTATTCTGAAGGCCGTGGCCAGCCGTCTCGGGCTGCCCCCTGAAAAAGTGATGTTGAATCTCGATCGGTATGGGAATACCTCGGCGGCTTCGATTCCCATTGCCCTGGATGAAGCGGTGCGTCAGGGCCGTATCAAAGAGGGCAGCCTGGTTATGTTGGGGGCCTTCGGGGCCGGTTTGACCTGGGCCTCGGCGCTCATCCGGTGGTAGGACAAGAAACGGTCAGTCGGCAGCATGCAGCCAGTAGGCTCAAGAAACTTTTCCCGTTGACATTCCAAGGAAATTCGACGATATCTAACCACGGAAATGGTGCCTGGCGCCTGTTCCAATTTTGAGTAGCACGATGATGAGAGTAACCAGCAGCCCCGTGCAATCGCTCCGGTAGCATGACGATTCTCCAATCACCAAAGTCTTCCAACGTTGGCTTGGTCTTCCCGGGCCAGGGGTCCCAGTCGGTCGGGATGGGCCGGGCGTTGGTCGAGTCCAATCCCGGCATCAGGAGTCTCTACGAGGAAGCGTCGGCGATCCTGGGCTATGATATGGCCGCGCTCTGTTTCGAGGGGCCGGTAGAACGATTGAATCTCACGGAATATACTCAGCCGGCCCTGTTGGTCAGCAGCCTGGCCGCGCTCCGTGCGTTCGAGCCGTTAGGCATTCGTCCGGTTGCGGTCGCAGGTCATAGTCTGGGAGAATACTCGGCTCTTGTGGCAGCCGGGGGCTTGACCTATCGTGAGGCAGTGGCAATTGTGCAGAAACGGGGCCGCTATATGGCCGAGGCTGTGCCGCCAGGGACTGGGTTGGTTGCCGCATTGCTCGGCCTGACGTCCGATGTTGTGAAAGAGCTCTGCCGGGAGGCCTCTGCTGTGGGAGTCGTGGCGGCGGCGAATTTCAATTCGCCGGGACAGGTGGTCATTGCTGGAGCAAAGGCTGCCGTCGAGCGGGCCATCGAACTGGCGAAGGCCAGGGGCTGTAAGAAGGCGATTCCGCTTCCCGTCAGTGTGCCGGTTCATACGCCGCTGATGCAGAAGGCGGCCGATCGATTGGCGGCGGATTTGGCGACGATCGCCTGGTCCGATCTGAAGATGCCATTGGTGAATAATGCGGAGGCCAGGGCGATCAGCAAGGCCGGCGAGATCCAGGCTTCGCTAGTACGGCAGTTGCCGTCGTCGGTGCTCTGGGAAGATTCGGTGAAGGCGATGGCTGCGATGGGCGTAACGACGTTCGTCGAAGTCGGACCGGGAGCGGTCTTAAGCGGGCTGATCAAACGAATCGTGCCGGACGCGGTGACCTTGAATGTGAATGATCCAAAGTCGCTCGAGGCGACTCGCGCGGCGTTCAGTGCGTGAAGGGATGTGAGGAGCGAACGAATGTCACTACATGGTAAGGTTGCAATTGTCACAGGGGCGGCGCAGGGGATCGGCCGGGCGATCGCGGAAGCGCTGGCGCAGGCCGGAGCGGATATCGTCGTCGCCGATCTCGATCCGAGCCGTTCGAAGGACACGGTTGCGGCGGTGGAGCAGTTGGGGCGCAAGGCCCTGAATGTCAAGGTCAATGTGGCGGACGGCGCAGACACCAAGGCCATGGTCGATCAGGTGATCAAGGAGTGGGGAAAGGTCGACATCCTGGTGAACAATGCCGGGATCACGCGCGACGGGCTGCTGTTGCGGATGAAGGAAGAAGACTGGAGCCTGGTGCTGCAAGTGAATTTGACCGGGACGTTCAATTGCATCAAAGCGGTCTTGCTCCCGATGACCAAGCAGCGGTATGGTCGTATCGTCAACATTGCATCGATCGTCGGCGTGATGGGCAATGTGGGCCAGGCCAATTATGCGGCCTCCAAGGCGGCGGTGATCGGCTTGACCAAGACGGTGGCGCGGGAATATGCGAGCCGGTCCGTGACGGTGAACGCGGTGGCGCCGGGATTCATCGACACCGCCATGACGCAGGGGTTGTCGCCCGAGGTGAAAGACACGCTTCAAAAGCAAATCCCATTGGGACGGTTGGGTACGCCGGCCGATATTGCGGCAGCGGTGCGGTTTCTCGTGTCGGACGAGGCGGCCTACATCACGGGGCACGTGTTGCACGTGAACGGGGGCATGCTGATGCCGTGACGACGGTGCGGACGGAATTTTGTACGATGCTGCGGTGACAGATTCGCAGCGACAAGGAGGATCTACGATGGGGAAGGAGGCAGGAAAATCAATGGGTACTGTAGAAGAACGGGTGAAGAAAATTATCGGTGAGCAGCTCGGAGTCGAGGAGGATGAGGTCACGCTCGAAGCCAGCTTCGTGGAAGACCTTGGTGCCGACTCGCTCGATACGGTCGAGCTGGTGATGGCCCTCGAAGAAGAGTTCGGGATCGAGATCCCCGACGAAGACGCAGAGAAGATTCTGACGGTCGGGAAAGCCTTGGACTACATCAAGGAAAAGGCCTAAAGGGCCGCAAGATACTATGAGTGTTCGTTCGACCAGACGGATCGTCGTGACCGGCTTGGGGGTGGTGACACCTCTGGGCACCGGTATTGATAAAACGTGGAAGGCCATCTGTGCCGGCGAGTCCGGCATCGGCCCGATCACGAAGTTCGATCCCGCGGCCTACGACGCCCGCATTGCCGGTGAAGTGAAAGATTTCGACCCGGCTCAGTTCATCGAGAAAAAAGAAATCAAAAAGATGGATACGTTCATCCATTATGCCGTGGGCGCAGCCCAGCTGGCAGTGGATGATGCGGGGTTTACCGTGGCCCCGGAAGAGGCCACGAGGGTCGGGGTCTATATCGGATCCGGTATCGGTGGGCTGGGGTCGATCGAGCACTACCATAAGATTTTGCAGGAAAAAGGACCGGGGCGCGTCTCGCCATTCTTCATCCCGATGACCATCATCAACCTGGCGTCTGGGCAGGTGGCGATCAGACTGGGCGCCAAGGGGCCGAATTCCTGCGCCGTGACAGCTTGCGCGACGGGCAATCATTGCATCGGCGATGCGTTCCGGCTGATTCAGGCCGGCGATGCCGATGTCATGATCGCCGGTGGGGCGGAAGCCGCCATTACGCCGCTGGGGGTCGCAGGGTTTGCTGCCTCGAAGGCCCTCTCGTTCCGTAACGATGAGCCGACGAAAGCCAGCCGTCCCTTCGACAAGGATCGCGACGGGTTCGTGCTCGGTGAGGGCGCTGGCGTCGTGGTCTTGGAGGAGCTGGAACATGCGCGCCGCCGCGGGGTCAGGATCTATGCCGAACTCATCGGCTATGGCATGAACAGCGACGCCTATCACATTACGGCTCCGTCGGAAGAGGGCGAAGGCGCGGTGCGTTGCATGGAGCTGGCGCTGAAGGATGCCGGGATCGGCAAGGACCAGGTCGGGTACATCAATGCCCATGGCACCTCGACGATGGCGGATGCCATCGAGACCAAGGCTATCAAGCAGGTGTTCGGCCAGCGGGCCTATCAGATCCCGGTGAGTTCGACCAAGTCGATGACCGGCCACTTACTCGGAGCGGCCGGCGGGATCGAAGCGGTATTCAGCGTGCTGGCGCTGCATCACGGGATCCTGCCTCCGACGATCAACCTGGACCATCAGGACCCGGCCTGCGATCTGGATTACATTCCGCATAAGGCCAGGCCTGCATCGGTGACGGTGGCGCTGTCGAATTCGTTTGGATTCGGCGGGGTCAATGCCTGTCTGCTCTTTAGAAAACCGGACGCCTAACAGGCCTGTGCGAGGGATAGACTCGCCACTATGACTTCGGTTTCTTCTTCCGACTCACTCCAGTCTCTGTTGGGCTATCGATTCAAGGCCCTGGCCCTGCTCGAAGAGGCGCTGACCCATTCCTCTCACGTCAATGAACAGAAAACGGTTCCCCTGCCGCATAACGAGCGGCTCGAATTTCTCGGCGATGCCGTGCTGTCGTTGGTGATGAGCGAGTATCTGGCTTCCGCTTTGCCGCAGTCGTCCGAAGGGACCCTCTCGAAGCTGAAGGCGAAGGTGGTGAGTGAGGGATCGCTGGCGCAGATGGCGCGCCGGCTCGGGCTGGGGGAGCATCTCAAGCTCGGACGCGGGGAAGACCGGTCGAAGGGGCGCGAGAAAGACTCGCTGTTGGCCGATGCGTTGGAGGCGGTGCTCGCGGCGGTGCATCTGGACGGAGGATTCGAGGCGAGCCGGGCGGTGACGCGCCACATTTTCGCCGAGGAGCTGGCGAATATTGCCGCGCAGCAGGAGCAGCCGGGAGCGGGAGACTATAAGACCCAGTTTCAAGAATGGTGTCAAAAGACACATGATACCTTGCCTCGCTATGTCACTATTCGAGAAACAGGGCCGGACCATCAAAAGCTTTTCGAGGTCGAGCTCTCCGTTCAGGGCGAGGTCGTAGGGACTGGGTCCGGGCGCAGCAAGAAAGAGGCGGAGCAACAGGCGGCGAAGCAGGCCCTCCAGCAGTTAGGGCGCTGATCCTGTCGGCAGGATCGGCCACTTTTCACGAGACCAATTCTCATTTCAGGGAGGCAGACGATGCAGAGGCGAATCACGGTGTGCCGGGTGGCGATGGTGCTTGCGCTGGCGCTGGGAGGGAGTCTGTTAGGGGGGCTGGATCTGCTCCAGGCCGCCGACAAAGCTCCGGCTGGGAAAGCGGAAACGGCCAAAGGCCCCAAGGCGATGATCAAAACGAAGTTCGGAGAGATGGAAATCGTATTCTTCCCGGACAAGGCGCCCAAACATGTCGAAAATTTCATCACGCTGGCGAAGTCCGGCTTCTACAATGGGACGATTTTTCACCGGGTGATTCCCGGATTCATGATCCAGGGCGGCGATCCCAACACCAAAGATCCCAACAAGCAGGAGACCTATGGACAGGGAGGGCCGAGTCAGCGGTTGAAGGCGGAATTCAACGATATTCCCCACCGGCGCGGCATCCTCTCCATGGCGCGCACGAGCGACCCCAACAGCGCCGGGTCGCAGTTCTTTATTGTCGTGAAGGATTCGAATTTTCTGGATGGCCAGTACACGGTCTTCGGCGAGGTGGTGAAGGGGATGGATGTGGTGGATAAGATTGTCAGCGCGCCGAGGAACAACCGGGACCTCCCGGCGGAGCGGGTGGAGCTGACGGTCACGGTCGTCGAGTAACCGATGCAACTTTATTGGACCATGACAGGCCATGCTGTGGCTGTGAGACTGGGTCGGCTTTGCGCGTTGCTTGTGGCGCTCAGTTTGGTTACCGCCTGCGGAGGGAAGCCGGACGTGAAGCCGGTGGTGGCTGCGCCGGACCCTCGTCCCAAAGCCATTATCAAGACGAAGTTCGGGGAGATTCACTTCAAATTCTATCCGGATGTGGCCCCGAAGCATGTTGAGAATTTTATCGCCTTGGCCAAGTCTGGCTTTTATAACGGGACGATTTTTCACCGTGTCATTCCCGGATTTATGATCCAAGGTGGTGATCCTAATACCAAGAACTCGCTGCGCAAGGAGACCTACGGGGCGGGAGGGCCGAAGGATGAAAAGGGGAATCCGATCTATCTGAAGGCGGAATTCAGCGAGGTGCCGCACAAGCGGGGCATCGTGTCGATGGCGCGGGCGACCGAGCCGGACACGGCGGGATCGCAGTTCTTTATCGTGGTCGAGACGTCCCCTTTCCTCGATCGAAAATACACGGCCTTCGGCGAGGTGATCAAGGGGCTTGGCGTGGCCGATAAGATCGTGAGTTTGCCGAGAAATGACCATGACCTGCCGAACGAGCGAATTGAGATGACAGTGACGATTGTAGAATAGCGCCGCGGTCTCACGGGCTCCAGCTGCGCGCTCCGGGAGCACGAGGAAACGCTATTTGATGTGTTCGAGGAAGGTGCGGAGGCGGGCTCGTTCTGACGGAAAGAAGAGGATGAAGCTGAGCCCGAAGGCGTTGTCCGAGACCCAACGCATGGAAGCCCGTTCGACTTGTACCGGAGGGGACTGGTTCGGCAGGTGCAGCAGGACTTGAACGTTGAGCTCTTCCGTCAAGGCGATGCCAGACTCGGCTCGGCAGCCTGCGATCGAGAGGTTCGTGACCGTGGCGTCCCCCCTGGATCTCCCCAGACGATAAGTTGACGGTGCAGCGTAACTCCACCCGGCACGCTTTTCTGATGGTTCGTTCGTTTCCTGCGCTCATAGGCTGTGCCTGACGCGTCTTGCAGGATGCTCAAAAAGATCGGCAGCAAGGCCGCAGCGAGTGAAGGGCCGAGGCGTACCCTTCAGGGTACGTTGAGGGCCTGAACGATGCGAGAACGACGCTGGCGGCATTTTTCAGCATCCTGATTAGTGGTGGTGCTGACACCCCGGATCGTGAGTATGTTGCTCCGGCGCCGGAGGCGGCATGAACTGTTGTCCCGGCAAGATGATGTGGCCTGCTTCACGTTGTTTGGTGAGATGGGTCGCGATCTCGGGATGGTAGGCCCGCACATAGCCGATGAGCCCGTCCAGAAATCGGTGCGATTGGAAGTCCGTGCCTGAAAAGTTCGAAACGAAGGCAATCGCACGGTCCAGGATCTCCGGCGCGGAGGACGTATCGGCGATCTGCTGCGGGTTTTGCTTCTTGAACGCGTCATACTCCTTCATGAGATGCTCCGCAAAGACCGGCGCCGGGGCCGCCGGCACATGGAGCGGGCTCAGCGTCCGTCGCAGGCCTTGGAGCGCCGCCACGATCTCCGCATCCTGCCCATCGCGGCGCGACTGGAAATAGCCGAAGATCACCACTTCGACGAGGTTGAAGAGGGCCACGGCCTTTTCGTCGCCCAGCTCGGACAGTTCGCGATAGAAGTCCCGTCGCAACGGCATGAACTGCACCGCCAGCCGCTTCTGCTGGTAGTCGCTCCCCGATTCGAGATAGACGCAGTTTTGCGGGCAGGCCACCCGCACGATGCGATGCTCGCCGCAACATTGGCTGCAGATCAGGCCGGACAAGGCGGGGCAAGGCCGCTTGCCTTTCCTCTGTGTGCAATAGGCGCATTGGCTCATTTTTTTATGGATCCTTCCGGGGCCGGTTTCGGCGGGGGAGGGATGAACCCGTAGTCCGCCAACGTCCGTTTTTCTTGTTTGGGTTTCCCTCCGCTGGGGGTTTCGAGCCCGTTCATCTCTGCGGCATCGGCATATTCATAGGGCACGAGAATCAGGTTATTGGCGCGGTCGATACTCAGGTCTCCAGGCGAGGGGAGGAATTCGGCAATGACTTGGAACCGTTTGTCCCAGCTCATGCGCCACACTTTCCCCGTCGTGAAGTCCGATACGTACATATTGCCCCAACGGTCGAAGTCCACGCCGCGGAGATTCTGAAATCGGTTGGAAAAGAACCCGTTGGAGATGAGCTCTGTGACCCGGCCCTCCGGCGAGATCTCCGAAATTTTGCCCTTTTCCCAACTCACGGCGATGATCTGGCCGGATCTGGGATGGACGACCAGGCCAGAGGGACCGGCCAGGGCTTGGTCTGTCACCAGCACGGACACCGTTTGGGTGGCCAGATCGACCCGGTAAATCGTGTTGGCTTTCTGATCGGAACAATATAAGTGGCCTTTGCCATCGAAGGTCACGTCGACCAAAGAGGTCTGCGGCCCTGTGGTCTGCGAGGTTGCCGGTGTCCGGATGGTTAAAGCCAGGACCGGTTTGCCGGTAGTCGTGTCAAAGCCTCGGAGGGTATCAAGGTCGGCGACGTAGAGCACATGGTCCACCAGGGCCATGCCTTTGGGGGCATGGAGGGTGACGTCGCCTTTTCCGCCCTGGATGAATTTCAGATTGAGGAGCTTGCCGTTCGGGTCGAGTTTGGTGATGAACCCGTTGTTGTCGGCGGTCTCTGCCTCGCCGTTGACGCTGGAGATGAAATAGCCTTTTTCCACCGGGTCGCTGACGAAGCTATAGGGGGATTGCAGTTCCGTCACAGTGATCTGGGCGCCCAGCGGGTTGACGACCACCAGGGGGATGAGCCAGATCAGCCAGGAGGCTGGATGGCCGATGACACGTGTTAGTAGGGACATCACGGAGGAGGTCGTGCTCACAAGATAGATGGCGATAGACCGTGGTTGATGAATCATCGTAGCTGCCAGGCGAAGAGCCTGTCAAGAAACAGACTTGAAACCGCGTCTTCCCATCGTTGACTTGCTTAAAAATGCCCTGCTATGGTGCCTTGTTTTTATTGATTGTCTCTCACTGAGGAGGGTGTTGTGGCGGCACGATTGATCGATGGCAAGGCATTGGCCCTACAAGTACGTGAGCGGTTGGCAGTCGAATCGGCGGCAGTTTTGGCGAAGACCGGGGTCAAGCCGGGACTGGCGACCATTTTAGTGGGAGACGATCCGGCCTCCCAGGTCTATGTGCGAAATAAACAGAAGGCCTGTGAATTGGCCGGCATTTATGTGGACGACCACAAGTTGCCTTCTAGCACGACGCAAGCAGAGTTGCTGGCCTTGATCGAGAAGAAAAACGCCGATCCGAAGATTCACGGCATTCTGGTGCAGCTCCCTCTACCGAAACATATCGAGAGCCGGGTGGTCCTTGAGGCGGTGTCGCCGAACAAGGATGCCGACGGGTTTCATCCCTACAATTTGGGCCGGTTGGTCGAAGGTAATCCGGTGTTCGAGGCCTGCACCCCCAAGGGTGTGATTAAGATGATCGAGTCGGCCGGGATCACGATCGAGGGTAAACGCGCGGTTGTGCTGGGCCGGAGCAATATCGTCGGCAAGCCGCTGGCGCTCATGCTGCTGCAACGCAACGCCACCGTCACGATTTGCCATTCCAAGACCAAGGATTTGGCCTCGGTCTGCCGGGAGGCCGAGTTGCTGCTGGTGGCGATCGGAAGGGCCAAGTTTGTGACGGCCGATATGGTGCGCGAAGGCGCGGTGGTCATCGATGTGGGCACCAATAAGCTGCCGGACGGCAAATTATGCGGCGACGTCGATTTTGAACCGGTCAGTCAGAAGGCCGCCTGGATCAGCCCCGTGCCGGGCGGTGTGGGACCGATGACGATCGCGATGTTGCTGGATAATACGGTGGAGTCGGCGAAGCGAATGGCGGGAATGCTGTAGGAGCGAATGGGCACTCCCTTGCTCGCAGAACGCGCATGATAAAACTGTGCTCGTCCGATGCGCGCAGGGGGCGCGCGCCATTCCTCCTACAGCGGTGAGTGGTGGCGGAGGAGTAAGGTGACCATGAGTCGAGAGCCGAAACGGTTGAAGGATGTGCTCGCGCAGGGACAGTTCGCTGTCACGATTGAGTACAATCCCCCCAAGGGCACCAACATCTCCGGTGTGTTGGAGAATGCCAAGCAGTTGGTGGGACGGGTGCACGGGGTCAACGTGACGGACAACACGGCTGCCGTGGTGCGGGCCGGATCTCTGCCTGTCTGCCGGCTCCTCTACGAACTCGGCCATGATCCCGTGATGCAGATGACTTGCCGCGATCGGAACCGGATCGCGATGCAGTCGGACCTCATGGGTGCCTCCATGCTCGGCATCCGCAATATTCTCTGTCTCACCGGAGACTATCCGACCGTCGGAGACCATAAGGAAGCCAAGCCGGTCTACGATCTGGACTCAGTCCAAGTCATGCAGCTCGTGCAGGGCCTCAATAACGGGCTGGATATGGCCGGCAACAAGCTGGATGGTGCGACGGATTTTACGATCGGAGCCGCCGTGACGCCGGAAGCGGATCCGTTGGGACCGATGCTGGCCAAGTTCGAAGTGAAAGTGAAAGCGGGCGCCCAGTTTTTTCAGACGCAGGCGGTGTACCATCCTGAGAAGTTTGCCTCCTTTATGAAGGCGGTTCGGCCCTTCAAGGTCAAGGTGCTGGCGGGGATTCTCGTGTTGCGCAACGCCAAGATGGCGGAATTCATGAACGCCAATATCCCCGGCGTGTCGGTCCCCCAGGAGATGATCGACGAGCTCAGGGCTGCCGGTCACGGGCGCGCGGAGGATGTGGGGGTGGACATTGCGGTGCGGACGATCAAAGCGGTGCGGCCCTACTGCGACGGGGTCCATATCATGGCCATCAAGGCCACCCATCGGTTATCAGAGATTCTCACCAAAGCAGAAGTGGGTTGATGACAATCCCCGAGTTCCAACGGCACAAGCGCGACAAGAAAAAGCTCATCGTCGTGACGGCGTACGACGCGCTCTTCACCCGCATCGTCGAGCAGGCCGGCATCGAAACGATCCTGGTCGGGGATTCGCTGGGCGTGGTCGTGCAGGGAAAGGCCGATACCCTCTCCGTGACGATGGAGGACATGCTCTACCATGCAAAGCTGGTGGCAGGGGCGGCGCAACGGGCGCTGGTCATCGGCGATATGCCCTTCATGTCCTATCA
>SXGS01376343.1_pt1 | contig 10414 bp, 12 predicted proteins | sample 3174681 | NCBI WGS metagenome assembly SXGS01 (sample SAMN11356861, study PRJNA531348) | freshwater metagenome | isolation source: freshwater sample F1-80 | place: China: Fuxian Lake, Yuxi | collected 2017-12-25
CGCGCTCCTCACCATGATGATGGCCCGCGCCACCGGCCTCCAGCCCGGCGAGTTCGTCCACACCTTCGGCGACGCCCATCTCTATCTCAACCATCTCGAACAGGCCGAGCTCCAGCTCACCCGGGAGCCCCGCCCCCTGCCGACAATCTGGATGAACCCGGAAAAGACCGGCCTCTTCGACTGGACGTATGAAGACTTCCGCGTCGACGGCTACAATCCCCACCCGCACATCAAGGCACCCGTCGCAGTGTAAGGCCGCGCCCTATTCGCTGATCAACTCGCAATGGATATAGCCGCCGGTCTCCACCGCAATCGGCAGGGCCTCTTCAAACTCTGTGCAGTAAACCACCGGCCCGCCATCGGTGTTGACACCGGCGCTCACCTTGACCTTCGGGTCCCCGCTCACCTCGCGCGCCACCTGTCCGGCGTCAAATCGCCCGGCCAGCGTGATCGACTGGTCGCGCGCGCTGATGTCGCGCGTCTCCCCGCCGAGGATGATGAGGTCCTCGCCCCGGCGTGACTTGCCCCAATAGTCCGCCTGAATGGCAAGCCGTGCGCCGGCCGCGTCCAGCGCCCGGCGCACATCGCCTGACATCGTCACGTCCAGCCGGAAGGGCAGGGCCGCGGGGCGCGGCTCATGGCTGGCTGCCTCGGGAAGGCTTTCTGCTTCACTGACCGCAGGCACCATCGCCCCGGCCGGCTCCCGGCTATGCCCGCAGGCAACCAGAAGCAGGGTGGCAAGGAAGAAGGCGGTCAGGCGTGTCATGGTCATAACTCCTTGTCTTCCAGACAGTTGCGGCCACCGGCGTTTCTGGCAAGCCCCAAAAATGCAGCTTGCCGGAGCCTCAGAAGCTCTGCATCCTGACAAAGGCTTGAGGCGGCAATAAGACCGCCCCGGCCCAACAAGGAGGCATCCATGAAGACCCTGATTGCTGAACTGATCGGCACTTTTGCCCTTGTCCTGCTGGGCTGTGGTTCGGCCGTACTCGCAGGCGGCGAAGTCGGCCAACTGGGAATAGCTTTCGCTTTCGGCCTGGCCATCGTCGCCATGGCCTATGGCATCGGCCCTATCTCGGGCTGTCACGTAAACCCCGCCGTCAGCTTCGGCGCGTTCATCGCCGGACGCATGACGCTGAACACCATGTTCCAATACTGGATCGCCCAGTTCATCGGGGCCGTCCTTGGCGCCGCGGTCCTTTACTTCATCGCCTCGGGCAAGGCGGGCTATGACCTTGCCGCAAACGGCCTTGGCCAGAACGGCTGGGGACCGGGATATCTCGGCGAATACAGCCTTGTCGCCGCCCTCGTCTTCGAGGTCGTTGCCACCTTCCTCTTCCTTGTGGTGATCCTGGGCTCCACCCAGAAATCGGCGCCGGGTATGGTCGCGGGCCTCGCCATCGGCCTGACGCTGGCGGTCATCCACATCGTCGGCATCCAGGTTACCGGCGTCTCGGTAAACCCCGCCCGCAGCTTCGGCCCGGCGGTCATCGTCGGCGGCGAGGCGATCAGCCAGCTCTGGCTGTTCTTCGTCGCCCCGCTCATCGGCGCGGCGCTGGCCGGTCTTCTCTTCAAGCAGAAAGTGCTCGAAACGGAATAAGCCTTACCCGGCCTCGTCCTGAAAGGGACGGGGCCTCCCAGCTCTCGGCTGCCACCCCCACAAGCAAAGCGCAGGCACAGGTGCCGCGAGCTTTGGCTCGCGAACAGCACCGGGCAATCTCAATCAAGCCTCATACGGCGAGACCAGCCCCTTGTCCTCCCGCCGGCGGATCACATACGACACGATCACCGCGCCCACCATCTTGCCGATCACGAACACGATCCAGTTGAGCGGGTGGAGCGAATTGCCCGGCTCCAGCCCGAGCTCCATCTGCTTGGCGAGGTCCGCGCCATAGAGGAACACGGTGGTATCCACCGGCGTCGCCAGCGCGCTGGAAATCAGGATACGCGTCGACAGCCGGTATTTGGTGAAGGTGTAGACCATCCAGTCCACCATCTCCGAAATCGCAAACGCGATCCCGCTGGCCAGCGCGATCACAGGCCAGGAATAGAAGAACGACCACGCCACTGCGATCGCCATCAGGATCAGCACCCTGTGCCCCATTTCCCGCTGCACGAAGTCGCGGATCACGAACACCATGCCCGTCACCATCGTCATCGGATGCAACGCGATGCCCGGCGCATAGTCCCCGCCGGGCGCCACGATCTGGGCTTCGGGAATCACCCCGAACGACCAGTTGAGAAACGGGATCAGCGCCACATAGATAAACGCCCATATCCGTCCGTTCAGGAACCAGATGGCGCAAAATGTGAGCAATAATGCGCCCAGTGCCGGGCCGATAAGCTGAGGTTGCCCGTTGGTAAGGACCGACACGAGTTCAGACATTTATGAGCGATCCCCCGCTGTCCCATTTTAATGCAGTTGCCGCTGCGTTGCGTGCTTGCTTAAACCATGCCTGCGGAGCGAGGAAGCGCGCAAATGGGAACGCGCCAACCGGACAGATGTGAAAGATTATAACTAGAACAATGTCCACCGAAGTGAAACTCTGCCTGATCGTTGCGCAGGCGCGCAACCGGGTGATCGGCTCGTCGGGCACGCTGCCCTGGCGGCTGAAGGATGACATGGCCTTCTTCAAGGCGACCACCATGGGCGCCCCCGTTATCATGGGCCGCAAGACCTGGGAAAGCTTCCCCAAGCGTCCGCTGCCCGGCCGCGAAAACATCGTGCTCACCCGGGACTGGGATTATGACGCCGCCGAAGCGCGCGTCTATTCCAGCTTTCCCGCCGCCATGAACGCCGCCCGCGCCATCGCCGCCCGCGAAGGCAAGGACGAAGCCTTTGTCATCGGCGGGGCTGAAATCTACGCCCTCGCGCTGCCTTTCGCAGACCGGATCTACCTCACCGAGGTCGACGCCGTCATAGAAGGCGACACACACTTCCCTGAACTCGACCTGCGCCAGTGGCGCGCGCACGAAGTCACGGCCCATCCGGCAGGGGAGGGCAACGACCATGCCTTCACCATCCGCCGCCTCGACCGCGCTTCCGCCACCGTCTGAGCGCAACCCCGCTTTACCCCCTCTCCCGCTTGCGGGCTTGTGAGGAGCAGCAATCGCATTGCGATTTCCCGAACAAGGAGGGGGCCCACGGCCATAGGCCGTGGGAGGTGAGGGCCTTCCAAGCCCGCCCATCCTTCGACACTCATCCTGAGCCCGGCGAAGGACGCTCAGGATGAGCTTCTTGAGAGCAGCGCTTGTGAGCTCATCCTGAGCGAAGTCGAAGGATAGAGCGGGCACGCAAACCCTATCCAACAAACCCAACCCCCTCCACCAACAAAAACCCCATCCCAATCAACCCCCTACAAAAAATCCCCCAAACCCTTATCCACCCCCACCTCATCCGGGCGTATCCTCCGCCCCATGATCAACCTCGCCGCCATGCACCGCGTCCGCAAGCACCCCGTCTTCACGGAGTATTTCGATGCCGTGCTGCCAATCTTCTGGCCGGTGGTGTTCTGGTATCTCCTGCGCGTCTGCGACCAGATGGACGCCCGCCGCTGCAACGAAATCCTCGTCATGGTCCATTGGTGGGGCGGCATCGAAATCACCTATTACGGCGACCCGGCCCCCAGCCCCTCCGCCTACAGACCACTCGCGCCTACCCGCAAAGCATGGGATGATCCCTGCTGGGCAACCGCCCTGCCAACCCTTCTCAACGCTGATGAGCCGCACCGCCCTATCTTCCCCTGCGTTAGCGGGGGAAGTGGCAGGCCGCGCAGCGGACTGACGAAGGGGGCCTACGCCCGCGCGGCCATCGCCGACACGTCCTAGCTACAAACTGATCCCGAATTCAGCCCAACAACCCGGCCAGCCCAAGCTGCGTCCGGCCAAAACGGCTGCCTGAAACCCACCCCGCCTTCACCCGGCGGCAGTCATGGACACCGGCCTCGCCCCCGCCTTACCCTCCCGCAAAAGAAACACCCCCGGGAGGAACACGCGCATGGATTTTGAAGTCATCGGCTCAGGCCTCGGCTTTCCCGAAGGCCCTGTCGTTATGGAAGACGGCTCGGTCATCCTCGTTGAAATCCAGCAAGGCTGCATCTCGCGCCTTTGGAACGGCAAGCGCGAAGTGATCGCCACCCCCGGCGGGGGCCCCAACGGCCTCGCCATCGGCCCGGACGGCGCGCTCTATTGTTGCAACAATGGCGGCTTTGAATATCACGAGGTCGGCGGCCTCACGATCCCCGGCAACTGCCCGCCCGACTATTCCGGCGGCCGTATCGAGCGGATCGACCTCTCCACCGGCAAGGTCGACCGCCTCTATGAAGCCGTCGACGGCAATTCCCTGCGCGGCCCGAATGACATCGTCTTCGACAAGGAGGGCGGCTTCTACTTTACAGACCTCGGCAAGGGCTTCTCCCGCAACCGCGATCATGGCGGCGTCTATTACGCCAAGCCTGATGGCTCCCTCATCAAGGAAGTGGACTACCACCACATCTCCCCCAATGGCTGCGGCCTCTCGCCCGATGGCAAGACGCTCTACTTCGCAGACACGATGACCGCCCGCCTCTGGGGCTTCGCGCTCACAGGCCCTGGCGAATACACGCCCCACAAGCCGCCCTTCCTGCGCGGCCGCGTGATCACGGGACAGACGGAGCTTTGCTATTTCGATAGTCTTGCTGTGGCCGCCTCCGGAAACGTCTGTGTGGCGACCATCCTGAAAAATGGCGGCTATGGCGGCATCACCACCATCACGCCTGAGGGCAAGTCCAGCTTCACCGAAATCCCCGACCCCTTCGTCACCAACATCGCCTTCGGCGGGGTCGACATGAAAGACGCCTACATCTGCGCCTCCGGCACCGGCCAGCTGATCAAGACGCGGTGGCCTGAAGCAGGTCTCAAGCTGAACTACAACGCCTGACCTTCACCTCTCTCCCACTTTCGGACGAAGGGCAGGGGGTGAGGGCAAGCCGCTAAAGACAAGGCCTCAAGGCGCAACGCAGCCCGTGCCCACCTGCCGGTAAGGGCGGTGGCACTGCCATCCGTCACCGGATGAATTGAGATGGGCAAATTCCGGCACGGCCACCTTGTCGCAAGTCTCCCCGCGCGCCCGGTATCCGCGCTCGCAGGTCCAGCCCGTGCCAGATCCGCTGTTGGTCAGATAGGCGTTCGCCGGCAGCGTAATCGCCAGGCATCGGCTGCCGCTCGCGCGAAAGCCCCGGTCACAGGCCCAGCCGCTGCCATAGCCTGCGCTCGTCAGGTATCCGTTCTCGGGAACCTTGATCGGCGCGCAGGCATTGCCCGCCGCCACATAGCCGCGCTCGCACTGCCAGCGTGTGCCGGAGGTATCGAGATAGGCGTTGGCCGGAACGGGGATCAGCGCGCAGGCATTGTTCTCCAGCCGGTAGCCATAATGGCATTCCCAGCCGCTGCCATAGGCGCCGCCGGAAAGGTAGGCATTGTCCGGCAGGGAGATCACTTCACACTGCTTGCCCGTCTCGCGGAACCCCGCATCGCAGTTCCAGCCATCGCCATAGGCGCGGGCGCTGGCATTCTCGGGGGGAGGGGTTGCGGGGGCCTGGGCAGCGGCGCTGCCGGCCATCAGCAGGAAACTGCCCGCGGCAAGCACGCGCGCCCAGCGGCGCAGGGCGGAATGGGAAAGGGTCATGAATGTCTTTCAGCCTGCCCGAGGCAGGCAACAGGGCGCGCCCGCAGGATGGCGGCGGCGCCTTAGGGGATCAGCCCTTGGACGGGAAATCAGCGCTCTTGACGCGCCGCTCGCCAGCCTGGGCCGAGAGGATCATGCGCGGCGGCGAAGGGGCGGCATATTTGCGCTTCACTTCCCCGGCGGGCGAATTTTTCTGACGAGGCATGGGCGCATCCTTCTGCAAAGCAGAAAGTATGTCCTGCCGCGCCAGTATACCGCCAGCAGCCATCAATTGAAAGTCATTGAAAGATATATATATTTTACCCAGAAATTCCGTATGGAAACAGGGTGGCAGTTTCTGCCGGACCCTAATCCTCAAACACAATTTCCGGTGCCGGCTTCGTCACCAGCTCGTCCAGCGCAATCGCCACACTGCGCGCGAGCTTCAGGAAAACGTCCGCCGCCGGACCTTTCGCCAGCGCTGCCGGCATGCCCGCGTCGCCCGCCTCGCGGATCGCCTGCAGCATCGGGATTTCCGCCAGCAGCGGCAGGCCCAGCGCCTTCGCCATCTTCGCCCCGCCGCCTTCGCCCATAAGGTAGTGGCGGTTGCCGGCCGGGTCTTCAAACCAGCTCATCGTCTCGGCGATGCCGATCACCGGCACATGCGTCTTGGCAAACATCGCCGCGCCCCGGCGCACATCGGCCAGCGCCACTTCCTGCGGCGTCGTCACGATGATCGCCGCCGTCACCGGCACCTTCTGCGCAATGGCGAGCTGCGCGTCGCCCGTGCCCGGCGGGGTGTCGATGATGAGAATGTCGAGCGGGTCTTCCGCCGTGCCCCATTCGGCATCGTTCAGGAGTTGTGTGATCGCCGACATCACGATCGGCCCGCGCCAGATCATCGGCGCGTCAGGATCAGACAGGTATCCGATCGAGAGTGTCTTCATCCCATGGGCGTCCACCGGCACCAGCTTCTTGCCCGGCGAAGTTTCCGGCTCGGCGTTCACCGTCCCCAGCATGGTCGGGATCGAGGGGCCATAGATGTCCGCGTCCAGCAGGCCGACCTTCATGCCGGCTTTCGCCATCGCGGCGGCAAGGTTCACCGCGACGGTCGACTTGCCAACCCCGCCCTTGGCGCTGGCGACGACGAGGATGCGCGCGATGCCCGGAATGGGCCGCATCGCGGTCGCGGGCGGCGGGGCGCCCTGGTTCATCGCCTCGTCGGAGAGGCGCGCGCCTTTTGTTACGCGGCGTGTCCCGGCTGGCGGGGCAGGGGTCAGCTGGAGGCCGGTATTGGCCGGCTCTGGCGTCTTTTTTGCATGCGAATGGCGCGGGGCCGGCGCCGTTTCGGCGGTCAGCACGGTGGTCACTTTCTCGATGCCGGCAATGCGCGAAGCCGCGTTCTCCGCCTCGATCCGGCGCGCTTCGGCCGTGGCCGCGTCAGCCATGTCTGCCCGGATCACCAGGATCGCCCTGCCGTCCTCGCCCACCGTGACGGACTCCAGCCAGTCAGGCATCCCCAGCGCGCTGCGCACGGTGGCGGCGAGCTTCTCCCGGGCTTTCTGCCTTGATCCAAACATTAAGACTTCCTCGGCTAAGAACGGGCTCAATCGGCCTGAACGGGCGCTCCTGCCCGCCGGAATGCGGCATTTTTGCTGCGCCGGGAAGCCGATTTAGCGTGCAGACTGCAGTAGACGCTCTATATAGGCGTCAAACGCAGATTTCAGGAGGCTGAATGCCCTGGGACGACAAGACTAAAGGCTCTGGCCCATGGGGCGGGGGCGGCTCGGGTAACAATGGCGGTGAAGGCGGTTCTCCTTGGAACCGGCCCGGCAAACCCGATTCCGGTAAGGAAAAAGATCAACCTGCAGATCTGGAAGAACAGATGCGCCGCATGCAGGAGCGCTTTCGCCAGCGCCGGAACGGCGGCGGCGGTGGCCGCAAGGGCGGCGGTGGTGGTCGTGGCGGCGCAGGCGGCGGCGGTCTTGGCCGCGGCGCGGGCCCGCTCGGCATCCTCGTCATTGTCGGCGTCGGCCTTCTGGCCTGGCTCTCAACCAGCATCGTGGTCGTTGACCCGACCCAGCAGGCAGCCGTCTTCCGCTTCGGCAAATGGCAGGCGAACTACGGCCCCGGCCTGCATTTCCACCTGCCAGCCCCGCTGGAAAGCCACCGGCTGATCCAGGTCGAAACCCGTAATGAAACCCGCATCGGCAACACCCAGGACGAGAGCCTGATGCTGACGCAGGACGAAAACATCGTCGACATCCACTTCTCCATCATCTGGAAAGTCGACACGCAGAACCCTGAAAACTACGTCCTCAACGTGCGCGATCCGGACACGACGGTCGCCATGGTCGGGGAGTCGGTGATGCGTGAAGTGGTCGGCAAGACCCGCCTTCAGGACATCATCACCACCGAGCGTGACCAGGTCCAGCAGCAGGTTGCCGAGCAGACCCAGACGCTGCTCAACGACTACCGTGCCGGCGTCCAGATCCTGCAGGTGCAGATCGGCAAGGCCGACCCGCCCCAGCCGGTCATCGAAGCGTTCAACGACGTGAACGTCGCCGAACAGGACGCCGAGACACTCACCAACCAGGCTACCCAGTTCGCCAACCAGATCGTGCCGCAGGCGCGCGGTACGGCCTCCCGCCTCCAGCAGGAAGCCGAAGCCTACCGCGACCAGATCGTGGCTGACGCAAACGGTGAAGCCGCCCGCTTCGACCAGATCTATGAAGAGTACCGCAAGGCGCCCCGCGTCACGCGTGAACGCATGTATCTGGAAACCATGGAGCGTGTGCTCGAGCGGTCCGACAAGCTGATCCTTGATCAGGATTCCGGCGCTGTCCCGTATCTGCCCCTTGAGCGGTCGCGGCCCCAAACCACTACGGGAGGAGATCGCTGATGCGCGCTTTCGGTTGGCTTATCCTGGTCCTGTCCATCGTTGGACTGGTCATTGCCTCAAACGTTTTCTACATCGTCCGCCAGTCCGAGCAGGCCATCGTGCTTGAAGTCGGCCGCCCGGTCGGCATCATCAATGCGCCGGGCACGGATCAGGCGGGTCTTCACATGAAGATCCCCGTCTACCAGCAGGTCGAAATTCTCGACAAACGCAACCTTGGTCTTGATGTCGAAGGCATCCAGGTCATCGCGTCTGATCAGCGCCGGCTGCAGGTCGATGCGTTCGTGCGCTGGCGGATCAGCGATCCGCTCCTCTACTATCAGAGCTTCCGCACCGAGCGCGTGGCTTCCCAGCAGATCAACACGGTGACTGTCGCGGCGATCCGCGCGGTTCTGGGTGATGTGCCGGTCCCGGAAATCATTTCCGGCCAGCGCGCCGCGCTGATGGGTGAAATCCGCACCAATGTGAACCGGGAACTGGCCAAGGCCGGGGTCGACATCATCGATGTCCGTATCCGGCAGGCAGACCTTCCCAACGAAGTTGCCGAAGGCGTTTATGAGCGGATGCGGACAGCCCGTCTGCAGGAAGCCCAGCGCATTCGTTCGGAAGGGGAGGAGCGGGCCCGCCTGATCCGCGCCCAGGCCGAACGCGAGCAGACCGTTCTGGAAGCCCAGGCCCGTGAAGCCGCCGAGAAGGTTCGCGGTGAGGGCGATGCCCGCGCCACCGAAATCTATGCGACGGCCTACAACAAGGATGCCGAATTCTTCCGCTTCCAGCGCGCGCTGGTGGCTTGCGAAAAGGCAATCCAGCAGGGAACGCAGCTCGTCATCAGCCCCGGTTCGATGGGTATCTGTGACCAGTTCTTCGACAGCGCCCGCGCTGCCGGAACCCCGCGCTAGCCGGGGGCGGGCTGCGCGATGAGCGCGATCACGCTCGCCCTTGCCGGTTTCGGCGTCTGGCTTCTGGTGGAAGGCGCGCTTTGCGCCATCGCGCCGGAATACATGCGCCGGATTGGCCAGCTGTTGTCCAACATGCCAGCCCGCGATCTTGCGATCGGCGGGCTGGTGGTTGCAGCCCTGGGCGTCGGGCTCCTGATGCTGGCAGTGCGAACAGCCTGAGACTGTTGCAACTGGCGGCCAAAGCGCCATAGTCATCGTTAAAGACATTCCAGGCACGCCGGGCCTCATGCCTGCTGCGCGCCAGAGAAATGACCGTGAAGGGAGTCATCTCCACCATGATCCGGACCGCCGCCGCGGTGTTTGCCCTGATATCCGTCATGGCCCCTGTAAGTCTCGCCCAGACGGGCGGCAGCCTGTCGCGTCCCGGCGCGCCCGTGGACGCCAAGACCGCGCCGCAAAGCTTCAGCGCGCTGTCGAAGCGTCTGATGCCGGCCGTGGTCAACATCTCGACCTCGCAGGTTGTGGCAACCCGCCTGCCGACCTTCCCGGAAGGCTCGCCAGCCGAGCGCTTCAACGAATATTTCGGCCGCAATGATGACGGCTTCCAGCGGCAGGGCTCACTCGGATCAGGTTTTGTCATCAGCGCGGACGGCTACATCGTCACCAACAATCACGTGATCGAGAAAGCCGACACGATCGAGGTGACCTTCTCCGATGGCCGCACGCTGGACGCAAAAATCATCGGACGCGACAAGGACACCGACATCGCCGTCCTCAAGATTTCCTCGCGCACGCCTTTGCCCTTCGTGGACCTTGCCGACAGTGACAAGGCCGAGGTTGGCGACTGGGTGATCGCCATCGGCAACCCGCTAGGCTTTGGCGGCTCGGTATCGGCGGGCATCATTTCGGCGACCGGCCGCGATCTCAATACGGGGCGGTCGGACAATTTCATCCAGACCGACGCGGCCATCAACC
>SXGS01149895.1_pt1 | contig 10413 bp, 9 predicted proteins | sample 3174681 | NCBI WGS metagenome assembly SXGS01 (sample SAMN11356861, study PRJNA531348) | freshwater metagenome | isolation source: freshwater sample F1-80 | place: China: Fuxian Lake, Yuxi | collected 2017-12-25
CTGGCCGCGATTGCCAATCAGCCCGGATACCGAAGTGATGCAGACGATGCGCCCGGCCTTGCGGCGGCGCACCATGGGCATGGTCAACGGATGCAGCACGTTATAGAAACCGTCCAGATTGGTGCGCATGACGATGTCCCAGTCGTCCTCGCTCAGCGCCGGGAAAGCACCGTCGCGGGTCAAGCCGGCATTACACACGACCCCATAATAGGCACCGTGCTGCTCGACATCGGCCTCCAGTGCTTCGCGACAGGCGGCGCGGTCGGACACGTCGAACTGCAGAATGCGCGCCTGCTGGCCTAGCTCAAGGATCTGCGCGTGTACCGCTTCGGCTTCTTCGCGGCGGGCGCGGCAATGCAGCACGATGTCGTAGCCGCTTTTGGCCAGCCGCAGGGCAATCGCCCGCCCGATGCCACGGCTGGAGCCCGTGACCAAAATGGTTTCGCTCATGACTGGAGTCCCTCAAATTCTTCCTGAAGATAGCTGGCCACCTGGGGTGGACGGAAAACATTAAGACGGGCTGAGGCCTCGATACCTGGACCGCGTAAATGGCATTCGAATACGCCCATGCCGTTGTCATCCTGCAGCGAGCGGCTCGCATGAATATGCAACTCGGCTCCAGCCGGAAAGCGTTCGACGTTGCATTCGTACTTACGCGTACCGAGCAGAAAGCCCAGCTCCACAGGCTCGCCGCGCAGACGCGCTTGGCAGCCGGCGTAGGCTGCCACGCTTTGTGCCATCAGTTCGATGCCGACCCAGGCGGGCAGGCTGCCGTCTTCCTGGCTGAACAGGTTGCCGTTACGCACGCTGAGTTGGGTTTCGATGTCCTCGTCGCCAAAGCGCAGCACCTGATCGATCAGGATCATGTCACCGGCGTGGGGGATCAGTTCGGCGATTGGCCATGGGCTCATCGGTTTTCTCCTCGCGTTTCGCTGCGCTCGTCAGCCAAAAGCAGGCTGATGTTGTTACCGCCAAAGGCGAATGAGTTGCTCATCAATCGGTGCGGGCGGGTGTTGCTCAGGCGGGTTCCGGTTGCCACCAGATTTAGCGCTGGCAAGGCAGGATCAGCTTGGCCGTCCCACAGGTGGGGCGGAAGCAGCTGATCCGGGTTGTAGGCGCTCAACGTCAGCCAGCAGAAAGCGGCTTCCAGCGCACCAGCTGCACCGAGCGTATGGCCCACCAGGGATTTGCTCGATGAACAGGGCACGCCGTGAGGAAAGATCGCCTGCACCGCGTGGCTTTCCATGGCGTCGTTGTGAAGGGTGGCGGTGCCATGCAGGTTCAGGTAGTCGATCTGGTCCGCGCGGATGTTGGCCGCCGCTAGGGCTTTGCGCATGGCCGCCTGTGCACCGAGGCCTTCGGGCTGCGGCGCGGAAATATGGTGGGCGTCGGAGCTGGCCCCGCCGCCAAGTAAGGTGATGGGAGCTGCACCGCGGGGTGCACCCTTGAGCGGCTCTTTCGTCATAAGAAAGAGCGCCGCACCCTCGCCAATATTGATGCCATGACGGTTGAGCGAAAACGGGTTGCAGCGTTCGGCCGAGATCGCCTCAAGCGCATAGAAACCGTTTAGCGTTAGGCGACAGAGGCTGTCCACGCCGCCGCAGACTACGGCGTCGCAGACGCCGAGATTAAGCAGACGTTGAGCGCTGAGTAGCGCCCTTGCCCCCGAGGTGCAGGCGGTGGAAATGCTGAAGCACGGCCCCTTGAGGCCCAGCCAGTCACTGAGAAAGTTGGCTGGTTCAGCTAATTCCTGCTGGGCGTAGGCATAGTCAGACGGCAGTTCGCCTTGTCTGAAATAGGTGCCGATGCTCTGGCTGGCTTCTTCGATACCAGAGGTGCTGGTGCCAATGACGACGCCAATGCGCTCGGCACCGAAGTGGTCAATGGCCGCGCGCAGTTCGCGCTCAATTTCTAGGGCGGCTGCGAATAGCAGTTGATTGTTTCGGCTCGGCGGATGTCCCGTCAGGGCTGGTTGCGTTGGCAGCTCACCCGGTACGGCCCCAACGGTCAAGGCATGTTCGGCCACCCAGCCGGTTTGCCGACGCATGCCGCGGCCATCACCGCTGAACAGCGCCGTTGCCACCGCCTGTTTGCCTTGGCCGAGGGCGCAGTTGAGGCCCAAGGCAGAGAGGTATGCGGCCATCAGGGTGCCTTATCGTCAGGGAGGGCGCTGACCTGATAGATCAGGTCGGACGAGCGCTCCAAGGTAAAATCCAGCGACGCACGGTAACTGATTCGCCACTGTGGGTTAAGTCGGCGCGTGCCATCAGCGGCGAGTTGCCAGTGTTCCGCCGGGTACTGCTTGGGCAGTTGCGCGCTGGGCGTGAGGGCGAACAGCAGCGCGGTGAACAGCTCGCGGGCTTCGGCATTGGGCGGCAACAGGCCGTCGTTCTGCCACTGGCCGGCGCGCAACACTTGGCGTGCGAGGGGCACACCGAGCGGGTCGAACAACGACGCGCGCACGCCCTCCGGTTCGTCCTGCAGCACCAACCACCAGGTTTGCTGGTTGGCGACCTGCTGGCGCTGCACCTGCAGGGCCAGCGGTAACGCCGCCACCAGCGCAGGTGACCGGGCCGGCAGTGGCGTCTGCGCGGCGCAGGCCGTGAGCAGCAGACTCAGGCCGATAAGCCAGACACGGCGCATCAGGTGCGTGGCTCCAGCGGCTTGCGCGCCACTGCATTGACCAGTGTTTCATTGCGTTGGCCGACCGGCTTGGGCTTCGTCAGGCCCCAGCGTTCCAGCAGGCCGAAGTCCTTGGCGCGGCTCCACCACAGGTAGGGGTAGGAGATATTGTCGGCGGTAAATTCGAAGCCTTGGCCGCGCAGCATGTCCAGATAGCCTTCGGCGCTTTTTTGCACCTGCATGGGGTGGCGGAACAGCCAGCGGATCACCCAGGTGTCGATGTAGTACTGGGTCGACTCGGCAAACAGCAGGTAGCCTCCCGGCTTGAGCACGCGCCAGAACTCGGCCAGAGCCTGTTCCTGCTCGACCAGGTGGTGGAAGGTCTGGTGACAGAACAGCAAATCAACGCTGGCATCGGCCAGGTCGATGGCCGCGCAGTCGCTGGCGATCAGTTGCACCTCCAGACCCAGGCGCGTGGCCTCGGCACGAGAGCAGTCGAGGCTGTGCGGGTCAGCGTCCAGGCCGATAATGCGCGCCGGGTTGAACGCCTCGGCGAGCAAGCCGAACGACTTGCCCTGGCCACAGCCGGCATCCAGCAATACCGGCGATTCGGGTAGCGGCAAGGCGAACAGGCCGCGCAGGTCATTGATCGCCACGCGCAGCACATGGTGCTGCCAGACGTGGCTCTGCAAGAACCAGAAACCGAAGCGAGTTTCTTCGACGTAGGTAGCAGCCGGGTTGTGCATAAATATCCTTATTCATTGGGCGGCGCAGACTTCAGCCAGCACCCGCAGACGGCGTTTGGGTTCGGCGACGTAGGGATTGTTCTGGTCCCAGGCGTAGCCAGCAAGGATCGAGCTGATCATGCGGCGAATCTCCGGCTGGGCTTTCTCGAAATAGATCACGTCCTGGAAGCTGCCGTCGTACCAGCCCTCGACATACACGCGGAAGGTGTCGACGCCGCGCTTGAGTGGGATGGCAAAATCCTGCTCCCAGTCCACCGTCTCGCCGCTCAGTTGGCGGTGTAACAGGCCGGCGGCCATGCTCGCCGAGCGCATGGCGATGGTCACCCCGGAGCTGAACACCGGGTCGAGGAACTCCGCCGCATTGCCGAGCAGAGCAAAACCTGGGCCGTGCAGGGCTTTGACGTTGGCCGAGTAGCCGCCGATGGTGCGTGCCGGGGTGTCCCACACGGCGTTTTTCAGCACCTTGTGCAGGCTGGGTGTCTCTTCGATAAATTGCTTGAGGCAGGCGTCCAGGTTTTCCGGGCGACCCTGATAGCGGGTGGCATCGGCGACCACGCCCACCGAGCAGCGACCGTTACTGAAAGGGATGGTCCAGAACCACACATCGCGCAAGGTCGGGTGAGTGGTGATGAGGATTTTTTCGCGGTCGAAACCGCTGCCCTCGCTGCGGTCCTCAACATGGGTAAACACCGCCTGGCGTACGGGGAAGCTCGACGGCGTGTCGAGGTCGAGCAGGCGTGGCAGCACGCGGCCGTAGCCGCTGCCGTCGAGGACGAAGGCGCATTCCACCTGATACTCATGGCCATCGGCGAGGCGGCGTACCGAGAGGCGCGGGCAGTCGCCACTGAAATCGACGGCGAAGATTTCCTCTTCGTAGCGGATTTCCACACCCTGCAGTTCGGCCTGATCGGCCAGCAGCTTGTCGAAGTCGGCCCGCAGCACCTGATAGGTTGAACCCTGCCCCTGGGTGAAGGTGTCGCGGAAATCGAATTCGGTATAACGCTCACCCCAACCAAAGGCTGCGCCATGTTTGGTCTGAAAGCCGGCGGCACGCACGGCGTCGAGCATGCCGGCTTCTTCAACGAAGTCCAGGCAGTGCGACAGCAGGCTTTCGCCAATCGAAAAGCGTGGGAAGCGCTGGCGCTCCAGTACCAGAACGTCGTGGCCGTTGCGTTTGAGCAGCGCACCGGCAATCGCTCCGGAGGGGCCTGCACCGATCACTACGACTTGGCGTTGTTCGACTTCAAGAGACTTCATAGCGGTTTCTGGCCTCATGCTTGGCGGCGTGTGGGTGAGCACCGGTCAGGGCCGGTAACAGGGTCGAGATCAGGCTCATCAGCATCAGGGCGAAATACAGTGGCTGGCTGATGATCTGTTGTTGCAGCAGCAGGTTGAGAAAGATGATTTCAGTCAGACCACGGGTATTGAGCAGCAGGCTTTCGCGCCACTGCCCCGCATAGGCACGCCGGTGCCCCGCGGCCCAGCTCAGGCCCAGCCAGTTGCCGGCCAGTTTGCTGATGATCGGCAGCAGCAAAAGTGCGCCGAACTGCCAGGCCGAGTAGTCCTGCCAGGCGTTGTGCCAGTTAATGTGCAGCAGACCAAAGGCCAGAATCAGCGGTACCGCCAGCCAGGTTTGCAGCCAGCGCAGCAAACCGCTGGGCAGTGGCATGCGCAAAGGCAAGCGCAGGGCCGTGAGCAGCAGCAGGTAAGCGATGCCGAACACCAATGCGTTGAGGTGCAGTTGCTGCATCACCAGCAGCAGAGCGAGAAAACAGCCGCCGTTAAGCCGTGCCGAGCGCAACGGTAGCAGCTTCAGCAGCAGCGGCAGGCCTGCAGCCAGCAGGGGCCAGAGTAGGGTGGCCGGGTCGCTGCTGCCCTGGGCCAGGCCGAAGATCAGCCAGCACAGCAAATCCATGATGATCGCCGCCTGCAGCAGTTGGCGGATCTTGGCTGCTGGGTAGCCGAGGTGCTGCAGGTAGAGAAACAGCACGGGAATGGCGGTCAGGGCAAACAGCAGGCCCACGGCGATGTCTGCCAGCAGTTCTTGCTCGGGCAGCAGCCAGAAGGCGCAGGCCAGCCCGCAGCAAAACGGCACCAGGAAGCTCGGCAGGGCGATCTGCAGGCTACCCGGTTCCAGCCGCAGATCGACCACATCACTGAGGATGTGACCCAGCAGCAAACAGAACGCCACGCCGTACAGGGACTTCAGCCAGAGCGGTGCAAGTAGATCGCTGGCACCGAAGCCCAGTGGTGTGGTCCACAGCATCAGCAGCGGCAGGCCCAGGGTGGCCAGGAGTAATTGGCTGACAACCGGGATCAGGCGCAGGCGCTTGCCCAGCAAGGTCACCAGGGCAAATAACGCGAGCAACGCCAGCCAGGCCAGGGCAATGGTCATAATGTTTGTCTCAGATGACTTGTGGTTGGCCGAGTGCCCGCCCAAGGGGCGAGTAGGAAGCAGAACAGCAGGCCAAGGCTGATTGCCAGGCCGAAGTTGGCTATCGCCGGGGTGTCGCTGATCAGCAGCAGGCCGAACGACAGCCAGCTGGTTAGCGCCGAAAGCAGGGTACCGAGCAGGCTGACCGCCGGCCCGCCGATGTTCTCGCGCATCAGAATGGCGTAATCGACGCCGATGGCGGTGATCAACAGCAGGCCGAACAGGCTGAACAGGGTCAGCGGCTGGCCCAGCCAACCCAGGCAGGCTAACGCCGCCAGCGCGGCCAGCAGCGGCAGGCAGACCACCCGCAGAGCGCCGGCTAGGCCGAAGGGGATGCACAGCAGCAACAGGATCGCCACGCTGGAGATGAGTTTTAATTCGGCTGCGCTGAGCTGGGTGGCGCTAAACAGCGCGTTGAGCTCGCTGATCCGATCCACCAGCTGCACCCCTGGTAAACCTTCGACCAACGGCTTGAGTTCGGCGCTGTTGTTGAGCCCCTGCAGGCTGATCAGCCCGGCCACGCCCTCTGCCCCGTTCTTGCTATAAGCGCCCAGCCATAGCGGTCGCCAAGCCTCGCCCAGGGGGCTGGCCAGAGCTTGTTCTAGGCTGGCCTGATTGTTCTGTTGCAGCGCCAGCAGTTCGCCTTGCAGCGCAGCCGGTGGGATACCCAGATCGAGCAGAGGCTGCCAGTGCTGCGGCAGTTCGCCCACTGCCGCGCGCAATTCCTGCAGCTGACGGTCCGGCGCGACCAGTTGGCTGAGGGCGCGGTAGTCACGCAACAGGCCGTTCTGCACCGCCTGATCCAGGCGCTGGCTCAGCGCCGCTTGGCGCTCCAGCAATTGCTGCGGGTTCGCGGCGCGCACCAGAAAGAACTGGCTGGTGGGCTGTTGGCCGGTCAGTTCGGCGATGCGTTGGGCTTCGGCCAACAATTCTGGCTCCTGGCCCAGCCATTGGCGCAGGTCATTCTGCGTATGCAGTTGCAACAGGCCGCCGGCGCAGAACAGCAGCAACAGCACCAGCAGAGGCGCGCTCCCAGTTTTAGCCAACAGGCGTTCCCGTCCAGCCAGCAGGCGTTGGCTAAAGCTCAGCAGCTGCGGTGATGGGCTTAGCCGCAGGCCACGCAACCAGGCTGGTAGCAGGCAGACCGAGCACAGATAAGCGGCAATCAGCCCTGCAGCGGAGAACAGCGCAACTTGGGTCAGTGCCGGAAACGGGGTAAAGGCCAGCGCCAGGTAACCAATCAGGTTGGTGCCCAGGCTCAGGCTCAGGCCCGGCAGGGTAGCGCGCAGGGCGCCCCAACTGGTCCAGCCTTCGCTGCCTTCGGCGTTGCTCCAGCTTTTACTCAAATAGTGTTGCGGGTAGTCGGCGGCGACCCCGACCAGGCTGGCACCGAGTACCAAGGTCAAGGCGTTGATCTGGCCGAACACCAGCACGCAGGCGGTGCAGCCAGCCAGCAGCGCCATGCCGATGGGCAGCAGGCTGACCAGCACGCGCACGCGGCGGAAGGCCAGCAGTAAGAGCAGCAGCGTTCCGAGCGTGGCGCCGCCGCCAATCAGGCTGATTTCTCGGGTGGCCTTGGCCTGCCCTGCGGCCGCGTACAACACACCACCGGCCGCCAGCAGTTGACCACCGGCGGTTTCGATCTGCGCGCGGGCAGTGGCGACCTGCGCGGCAATCAGCGGTGGCTCCTGCATATCGAAGGCGGTGCCCTGGGCGCTGGCGCGCAGCAGAGCCCAGGTCATGCCCGGTTCTTCCAGCAGCAGTGCACCGCTGCTCAGGTCGGCCTGGATGCGACTGCCGGGGTTCAGCGCCTGCTGCGCGCGCGCGCCAAGGCCCAGCCAATCCTGCTCGATGGGCAGCAGGCTGAAACCACCGAAGGTGTCGAACAACTGCGCGGCGCGTTGTTCGATCAGCTGTTGCGGTTGCTCCACCAGCAGCTGGCGATCCGCACTCGGCAACAGGGCTAGACGGTTGCTGCGCAGGTAATCGCGCAGCGCAGCGAGATCGCTGTCGACGCTCCACTGCACCTGGGCGAAACGGCTGCTGTCGCGCCACTGCTCGCCTACCTGCTGCACCAGGGCAATCGCCTGTTCGCGCTGCGGGTGACCGATCAACAGCAGCAGGTCGCGATTGAGCGGCTCCTGCATATGCTGTTCTGCCTGCTGCACCAAAGCATCGCCGCTACCCGCGGGCAGTAGCGCGAGCATGTCGGCCGCGACGGGCGGGCCGTTGCGCCATTGCCAGGCGGCTAGGGTCAGCAGGGCGGCGAACAGCAGCAGAAAGCCGCGCGGCAGCCAGCGTTCACTGAGCAAAGTCGCGCCGCTCCTGCTCAGTCAAGGCATCGCCGGCCTGGCTTTCGGGTAAGCGCAAGACGCTGCGGTCGCCCTGGGTTTCATGCAGCTCAATGCGCTGCACCAGCGCGCCGCCGTCGATCTGGATGTGGTTGAAAATCTGTTTGAGCAACACTGAATTCGGCACCAGGCGCAGTTGCCAGGCTTCAGACGTGCCGCTCAGTTGCAGTGTGAAGTCCCGCGCCAGACCGCTGTGGTCGCCCTTGAGTACAGCGAGAAACAGCCGGCTCTGCTGGGCGGCGACATCCTGGCCGGGCTGCTGTTGCCAGCCGCTGGGCGTGCGTTTGGCGATGCCCTGGCTGTCGATGCGGTAATCCTGCTTAAGCGGGCTTTGCAGCTGCCAGAGCAGGCCGAGATCGCGGTTCAATACGAACTGACCGCGACTGGTCAGCGGCTGCGGCAGGGCGCGCAGGTGCTTTTCCTGAATTAGCGGGCCTCGTACCACCGCAGGCTTGGCCAGCTGGGCGCTGAGTTGGTCGAGGTCGAAGGCCAGTGCATTCTGGCTCAGCAGCCAGAAGCCGAGGCCTGCCAGCAGGCGTTTCACGCCAGCACCTTTTCGACGGCGTCGATCAGCACTTTGGGTGAGGCAAACTGCATCTCACGGGTGGCGATTTCCACGGCGACCTGCACGCTGCTGCCACGCGTCATGCGCTCACCGCTGGCGGCATCAAGGATCAGGTAGTTGATCTTCAGGCGGTTCTCCCACTCCACCAGATCGGCGCGCACGATGATCGCCTGGCCGAACTGCGCGCCACGGATATAGCGCAACTGCAGGTCGATCACTGGCCAGGCGTAGCCGGCAGCGCGCATTTGCATGTAGTTGTGGCCGAGTTTGTCGAGCAGCGCGCAGCGCGCTTGTTCGAAGTATTTGACGTAATGACCATGCCAGACCACCTCCAGCATATCGACGTCGAAGAACGGCACCTGCAGTTCGATTTCCGCCTGCAATACGCCTTTGCTACGCATAGAGCCTCCAGTGCTGTTCGCGGATGCGCACCAGGCACAGGCGCAGCTCGGCTTCTAGGGCGCGGTCTTCGATCACCGGCGGGAAGTCCACGGCCAGTTGTTCGCGCATGGCGGCAATCGGCGCGGGGATGTCGTTCTTGCCGGCGCGCTGGCGCAGCCACACGCCCTGGTTGGCGGCCAGCAGGGTGGCGGCGGCGACCTGCTCGGTCAGCTCCAGGCTGCGCAGGGCGTCGCGCGCGGCGATGGTACCCATGCTGACCTTGTCCTGGTTGTGGCACTCGGTGGAGCGCGAGAACACGCTGGCCGGCATGGTGTTTTTCAGCGCTTCGGCGGTCCAGGCGCTGGTGCCGATCTGCACGGCCTTGAAGCCGTGGTTGATCAGTGCGCTGGCGCTCGGTGCCCCGGTCAGGTTGCTCGGCAGGCCGTGGTTGTAGCGGGTGTCGACCAACAGGGCGAGCTGGCGGTCGAGCAGGTCGGCGACGTTGCCCACTAGGTTTTTCAGGCTGTCCATGGCGAAGGCGATATGCCCACCGTAGAAGTGCCCACCGTGCAGCACGCGCTCGGCTTCGGCGTCGATCAGCGGGTTGTCGTTGGCGCTGTTCAGCTCGGTTTCGATGAACTGACGGAGCAGGCCCAGGCTGTCGGCCAGCACGCCGAGTACATGCGGCGCGCAGCGCAGCGAGTAGCGGTCCTGCAGGCGGTGCAGCGGCGCGGTCGGCGCGTCGATGGCCAGATCCTGACGCAGCCAGGCGGCGACCTGCATCTGCCCCGGGTGCGGTTTGGCGGCGAAGAGGCGTTCGTCGAAATGCTCCGGGTTGCCTTCCAGCGCCACCACGTTAAGCGCGGTGATACGGGTGGCCAGCTTGAGCAGGTAATCGGCGCGCGAATAGGCCTGGCAGGCCAGGGCGGTCATCACGGCGGTGCCGTTCATCAGCGCCAGGGCTTCTTTCGGGCGCAGGGTCAGCGGCGTCCAGCCAAGCTCGCGGTGTACGTCGGCGGCGCTGCGGTGTTCGCCTTTAAACATTACTTCGCGTTCACCGCTAAGGGTGGCGGCGACATAGGAGAGCGGCGTCAGATCGCCGCTGGCGCCCACCGAGCCTTCTTCCGGAATCAGCGGCAGCACGTCGAATTCGAGAAACGCCTGCAGGCGCTCCAGCAGCTCCACGCGCACCCCGGAAACGCCCTGACACAGCGACTGCAAACGCGCAGCCAGTACCGCGCGGGTGCTGGCTTCATCCAGCAGCTTGCCCAGGCCGCAGCCGTGGAAGGTGTACAGATGGCGCGGTAGTGCCTC
>SXGS01480290.1_pt1 | contig 10413 bp, 10 predicted proteins | sample 3174681 | NCBI WGS metagenome assembly SXGS01 (sample SAMN11356861, study PRJNA531348) | freshwater metagenome | isolation source: freshwater sample F1-80 | place: China: Fuxian Lake, Yuxi | collected 2017-12-25
CACGACCTGCGCGTGGCCTCGCAGGTCTGCGACCACGTCGCCGTGATGTCCCGGGGCGAGGTCGTCGAATACGGCCCGGCGAGCGAGGTCTTCAGCAGCCCGCGGCACGAGTACACGCGGGCCCTGTTCGCCGCCGCCCCCGGTCGCGATTTCGCGTTCGGCGCCGCCTGACCCCTCTATACTTGCGGCCCCATGCCGGACGCCCCGATGGACAAACTCGATCCGCCCGCCATCGCCGCCGCCCTCGCCCCGCTTGAAGTGCGCGTCGTGCCGGCCTGCGCGTCGACCAACGCCGAGTTGCTGGCGGGTGAGGCCGGCGCGCCGGCATTGCTGATCGCGGATCACCAGAGCCGCGGGCGAGGACGCCGGGGCAGGCGCTGGTACAGCGCCCCCGGGGACGGCCTGCTGCTGTCGCTGGGCCACCGGGTCGGCCGGCCCCTGCGGGAACTGCCCGGCCTGTCGCTTGCGGCAGGTGTTGCCGCCCTGCGGGCGCTGCGCGGCCTGGGCCTCGCGCAGGTCGAATTGAAGTGGCCGAACGACCTGCTGGCCGGCGGCGCGAAACTCGGCGGCATCCTGGTCGAGACACGGGTGCGCGACGGCGCGGCGTGGGCGGTCATCGGCATCGGCATCAACTGGCATGCCGCGCCCGGGGGATCCAGACTTCGCCGCGACGCGGTCTGCGTTGCGCAACTCGTGAATGAAGTCCCCTCGCGCACCTCCGGCGCCCACGCCGTGGCAACCGAACTGCTGCGCGCCCTGCGCGAGTTCGACACGCTCGGGCTCGACGCGTTCCGCGCCGAGTGGGAAGCGGCGCACGCCCACGCCGGCCAGCGGGTGCGGGTGCGGCTGAGCGACGGCCGCGTGGTGAGCGGCACCGCCGACGGCATCGGCGCCGACGGCAGCCTGCGCCTGCGCACGCGACGCGGCGTGCGCGACATCCATACCGGCACGCTGCTGGTGGAACGCACTCGTCTGCCAGTGGAACGCACTCATGCCTTAGTGGAACGCACTCGTGCGTCCGTGAAACGCACTCGTGCGTTGGCCGCGAGGCCGTCATGAACCTGGTCATCGACGCCGGCAATTCGCGCGTCAAGTGGGGCTGGCACGAAGGCGGCGGCTGGAAGAGCATGGCGACGGTATCGCTGATCGAGTTCGCCGCCGGCGGCCACGACATCAATCCCTTCGCCACCACCCATGCCAACCCCGACGCCATCGTCATCTCGAACGTCGCGGGGGACGGCGCGCACCAGCTGCTGGTCAACTGGACCAGCATCTTCGACGTCGATCCGCGCTGGGTGCACGGCATGACCGAGCAATGCGGGGTGAGGAACCTCTACGAAGCACCCGAGCAGCTGGGTTCGGATCGCTGGGCCTCGCTGATCGCTGCGCGCGCCCTGGTCAAGGGGCTCTGCGTGGTCGTCAACGCGGGGACGGCAACCACGGTGGACGTGCTCTCGGCCGAGGGCGCGTTCCTCGGCGGACTGATCCTTCCGGGCGTCGAACTGATGCGATTCGTGCTGCACGAGCACACCGGCCGGCTGCCGATCCAGGAGGGGCGTTTCGTACATGCGCCGCGCAACACGCTGGACGCCATCGAAAGCGGCTGCCGGCACGCCCAGGCGGGTGCAGTGGACCGCATGGTGCGCCTCGCCGGCCCCGCGGCGCAGTGCATCGTCTCCGGCGGCGCGGGCCCCGCGCTCGTCGATCGCCTCGAAGTACCCGCGCGCTACGTGGAGAACCTGGTGCTGGAAGGCCTCGCGCGCATTGCCGAGAGCTGAACCGCCGCCATGCGCGTGCTGTTCCTCTTCTTCGTGCTCGCCAACCTCGCGTTCTTCGCCTGGAGCACGCTGCTCGCGCCGGGGGAATCCGCCTCCGACCCGCGCCCCCTGCGTGCGCAGATCGATCCGGGGAAGATCCGCCTGCTGCCGCCCGAGCCCGAAACGACGCGCCCGCCCGCGCCGGCGCCCAGGCCAAAGCCTGCCGGGGAAGCGGCGGCGGTCGCGCCCGCGCCGGGCGCCTGTCTCGAATGGGGCAGCTTCACGCTCGCCGACGCGCCCAACGCCGAGCGTGCGCTCGAGCCGCTCGCCCTCGGCGATCGGCTCTCCCAGCGCCGCACAGAGGAAACGGCGAGCTGGTGGGTCTTCCTGCCGCCGCAGGGCAACCGGCAGAACGCGCAGAAGAAAGCGGGTGAGTTGAAGGGACTGGGCGTGACCGAAATGTTCATCGTCGCCGACGAGGGGCGCTGGCGCTGGGCGATCTCGCTCGGCGTGTTCCGCTCCGAGGACGCGGCGAAGGCGCAGATGGACGCGCTGCGCGCGAAGGGCGTGCGCACCGCACAGCTCGGTGAACGCGAGCTGCAAGTGCCGAAGATCTGGTTGCAGGCCCGCAACGCCGACCCCGCCCAGCTGGCACGCTGGCGCGACCTGGCGCAGGCGTTTCCCGGGGCCGAATTTCGCCCCTGCTCACCCTAGCCAACGCAGGAGTGCGTTCCTAGCCGATCGAGAACTTCCCGCCCTCGACGCTCTTCGCCACCAGGTCGAGCAGCTTGTCGGCGCGCACCGGCTTGGTGAGGTAGCCCACCGCCCCGAGCTCCTTGCCCATCTCGTCGCCCTCGGTCAGGGAAGTCAGGAAGATGACGGGCACCTGCGGCACGGTCGTGTCGCTGCGCAGGGCGGCGATGAACTCGAAACCGTCCATGTGAGGCATGTTGACGTCGGTGATGATGAGGTCGGGCCGGTCGCGCAGGACCATGTAGCCGGCGCTGATGCCGTCGTCGGCCAGCCGCACTTCGTAGCCGGCGTTCGACAGGTGCAAGCGCAGGAGCTCCCGCAGGCTCTGGTCGTCGTCGACTACGAGGATCTTGGCGGGCATCGGGAGGGATGTTGGTGCTGCTGGCGTGAATCGAACACGCGACCTCATGATTACGAATCAAGCGCTCTACCAACTGAGCTACAGCAGCCATGCCGCAGTGCGGCAATCGACCGTCATTATACGCTCCACCCCCATCAGGCCGGGTCCGGGAAACGTGAACCAGTTCCTCTATACTCGCCCGCAGCCGCCGCTCGGCGACCGGTCGTGCCCGTCCGTCGGGTTCGCTCGCGCCGGGCGCGGCGCCTGCCTATCATTCACCTCCATGCAAGGGGACAGACTCATGAAACGAGCCCGCGGATTCACCCTGATCGAAGTGATGATCACCGTCGCCATCGTCGCCATCCTGGCGACGGTTGCCTTCCCGGCCTACACGGACTACATCATGCGCTCCAAGATCTCGGAGATGGTCGGGCAGCTCTCCGAGATGCGCGTCAAGCTCGAGCAGTACTTCCTCGACAACCGGACCTACGTCGGCGCCTGTGCCGCGGGCACGGTGGCGCCGGTGCCCGCCGCGCCGCAGGTCAAGTACTTCACCTACACCTGCCCGACCCTGACCGCCACCACGTACACCGTGACGGCCACCGGCGCGGCGGCGCAGGGCATGAGCGGGTTCGTGTACACCATCGACCAGGCCAACATCCGGGCGACCACCGGCGTCGGCACGGGCTGGACGCTGACGACCACCTGCTGGACGCTGAAGAAGGACGGCTCGTGCTGATGCCACGGCGCCGGCAGCCCGGCTTCACGCTCATCGAGATCATGATCGCGCTGGGCATCGCGGCCATGCTGATGGCGCTCGGCCTGCCCGCCTTCAAGGACTTCCTCGCCAACAGCAAGATCCGCAACGCCGCGGAGAACCTGCAGTCGTTCCTCAACCAGGCGCGCTCCGAGGCGATCAACCGCAACCAGCCGGTGCAGTTCCTGCTCTTCGCCGACACCGACTACGACGCCTCGCAGGTCGCCCTGGCGACCGCCAACACCACCGGGCCGAACGTCCTCATCCGCGTACTCAACCCCACCTCGGGTGCCTACACGCACGTCGACTGGAAAAACGGCTACGAGGGCTCCGGCAGCGCCAGCGCCGCGCCGGCCACCACGGTCACCGCCACCTACCAGCCAATGGCGCTGGGCGGCGTCGCCGACACCATCACCGTCAAGGGCCTGGGAGGCACCCTGCTCGGCGGCCAGGCCATTTTCGACATCGCCAACACCGGGGCGGGCGCCTGCCACACCACGGGCACGCCGAGCCCGATCCGCTGCCTGCGCGTCACGGTGTCGGTGTCCGGCCAGATCCGCATGTGCGACCCCTCGGTGGCCGCCGGCGACCCGCGCGCCTGCTGATATCGCGACGAAGACCCTGCCATGACATCCCCGCAAAAGCAGTCCGGCGTGATGCTGATCGAGGCCCTGATCGGCATCCTCATTTTCGCCATCGGCGTGCTGGCCGTGGTCGGCATGCAGTCGCAGGCCCTGCGCGGCGCGCAGGACGCGCGCTTCCGCACCGAGGCGGCGGAGTTCGCCAACGACCTGCTGAACCAGATCCTGGTCAGGGTCGACCGCTCCACCGACACTGCGACCGTCACGTCGCTGGCGGCCTACCAGCACCAACCCAGCGGCAGCAACTGCGCCTACTCCGGAAGCGCGTCGACCGACGCGCTGGTCACCGGATTCGTCGCCAACGTCACCGGCAGCACGGTCGGCACGCGCAAGCCCCTGCCCGGCTCGACCTCCGCCATGCAGCAGGTCCTCGTCGTCTCCGATCCCACGACCGACGAGTACAACCGCGTCACCATCACGGTGTGCTGGAAGGGCCCGGAAGACGCCGTGCCGCGCAAGTACATCCTCACCTCCTACGTCAACTAGGCGACACCATGCCCACTACAAGCACCTCGCAACGGCGCCGCCAGCGCGGCATGAGCCTGATCGAGGTCATGGTCGCGATGGTCATCGGCATGATCGGCTGCATCGTCGTCTTCCAGGTGTTCTCGATCGCCGAATCGCGCAAGCGCACCATCTCCGCGGGTAGCGACATGGACGTTTCCGGGCGCCTCGGGCTGATGGCGCTGACGCGCGACGTGCAGCTCGCCGGCTACGGCTACGGCCAGGCGGGGGCGAACAACGCCACGGCCGGCGGCACCAGCGCCTTCGGCTGCACCGTCGCGGCCTACGACAGCCTGCGCGCGGCAGGCAGCCAGGACTTCACCTTCACGCTCGCGCCGGTGCAGATCACGCAAGGCGCCTCGGGCGCGCCGGACACCATCGCGGTGTTGCAGGGCAGCTCCAACCTGATGGTGACGGCGAAGACCCTCGACCAGACGGGCGCCACCACGAAGCGCGTCAAGGCCAACACCGGCGGGCGGGCCGGGGCGCAACGCGGCGACGTGGTCATCGCGGTGGCCAGCACACCGGCCTTCGCCTGCTCGATGTTCGAGATCACCGGCGACAGCAACGCCGACCAGTTGACGCTCGACCATGCCACCGGCAGCTATACCACCGCCGCGGGCACCTCCAAGACCGCCCGCTACAACTCGGGGCTGTCTTCGGCGTTGACGATGACCGGCGAGGGCCGTCTCTACAACCTGGGCGCGACGCCCTACCTCAATAGCTGGTCCGTGTCGGGCGGCAAGCTCGTCGTTTCCAACGGCATCACCGGCACCGGCAACGTCGAGGCCGCCGACAGCATCGTCAACCTGCAGGCCGAGTACGGCTACGACGCCAACGGCAACGGCCAGATCGCCAGCAGCGAGTGGCAAACCACCGCGCCCGTCGACTGGACCAGGGTGCTGGCGGTGCGCGTGGCGATCCTCGCGCGCGGGCAGTACGAGCTGCAGCAGGTGACGACCGCCGCGCCGCAATGGATCGGCGGCACCTTCACCATGACGAACGTCGACGGCACCGCCGACAGCGGCGCCTCCGCCACCGGCCCGAACAACTGGCGCAACTACCGCTACAACGTGTTCGAGGCGGTGATCCCGCTGAAGAACGTGCTCTGGGGAGTGAAGATCACATGATCGCGCGCGCGGCGCCGGCCGGACGCCGGCAACAGGGTGTGGTGCTGTTCGTCTCGCTGATCATGCTGGTCGCGCTGACGCTGGCCGGCCTGGCGGTGATGCGCAGCGTCGGTTCCGGGGTGGTGATCACGCGCAACCTGGTATTCAAGCAGGGCGCCACCGCCTCGGGAGACCGCGCCATCGAGGCGGCGCGCAAGTGGCTGATCGCCAACAAGGCCGGCACCACCCTGAACAGCGACAACTCGGCGAACGGCTACATGTCGTTCTGGGACACCACCTTCGACCCGATGACCTACGACTGGACCGGCAGCAACAAGTCCAAGTCCGTCGGCGTCGACGTCTCCGGCAACACCACGCGCTACATCATTCACCGCCTGTGCGAGGACGCCAACGCGGCCGTCGACGCCTCGGGGCAGAACTGCGTCTCGCGCTCCGGTTCGACGGGCGGCGGCGGCGGCGTCTCGCGCGGCGACCTGGTTGGCGGCGGACAGAACATCGTCGGCAAGCTCACGCCGTACTACCGGATCACCGTCCGGGCGGAAGGGCCCCTGAATACCATCGCGTTCGTGCAGGCAGTGATCGACTGAACGCCGGAGAAACGACATGAAAATCCCCGCCTATACCCCGTCGCGCACCGCCCTGGGCCTCGCCCTGAGACAGGCCGGCGTGCTGTCGTTCTCGGCGACGCTCGCGATCGCGCCGGTGCACAGCTATGCCACCGACCTCTCCGACGTGCCGCTCGCCAGCCAGGCCACCGCCGCGGTCAAGCCGAACATCCTCTTCGTGCTTGACGACTCGGGTTCGATGAGCTGGGAATACATGCCGGACGAAATGGGCGGCAACGAGACACTGACCTCGTTCAAGAGCAGCGCCTGCAACACGGTCTACTTCAATCCCTCGCTCACCTACCAGTTGCCGAAGACATCGACCGGGACAAGCTACGCGGCTTCCAGCTATGCCTCGGCCGAAACCAACGGCTTCGACACCGCCGGTTCGAACACCAACCTGGGCACCTCGTTCAAGGCGCACGGCAGCGACACCAGCCAGGCGGCCTACTACTACACGGTGAGCCCGACGCCGGCGACCAACTCCGCCGCCTGCCTGTCGGCGCCGAGTTCGTCCTCGGCCGCGGCCCACACGATCACCAGCATCCACGGCGGCGTGACCTACACATGGACCAAGGCACTGGTATCGGCCGGCCAGCAGCAGAATTTCGCCAACTGGTACTCCTACTACCGCACGCGGATGCTGATGATGAAATCCGCCGCCGGGCTCGCGTTCCAGTCCATTTCCAGCGCCTACCGCGTCGGCTTCATCACCATCAATCCCGGGTCCCCGGTCGATAGCAGCCGGTACCTGAAAATCTCCGACTTCGACGCCGCGCACCGCGTCAACTGGTACAGCAAGCTCTACAACACGGGCTTCAACGGCTCCACGCCCTTGCGCCCGGCGCTGTCGCGCGCCGGCTTGATCTTCGCGGGCAAGCTGAACACGGGCCTGACCAGCGGCATTCCGACTGCGGACGACCCGGTCCAGTACTCCTGCCAGCAGAACTTCACCATCCTGACGACCGACGGCTACTGGAACGGCGGCAGCGGCGAGGATCTCAACGGCACTTCCTTCAGCGGCGTGAGCACCGACAGCGACGTGACCGTGACGCCCAAGCCGATGCACGACGGCTCCGCGACCAGCACCGTCGTGCAGGCCGTGCGGACGAAGGACGACTATAGCTGGACCAGCACGGGTTCCTGCGGCAGCGGCAAGGGCAAGCATCGGCGCACGCGGACCATCTGGACGCTCAACACCCCCCCGGGCGGCACGCCGCCGGGCACCATCACCTCCGGCCCGTCCAACACCACGCTCACGAGCTGCATCACCATGGCAAGCAAACCCCTGCCGGCGAACACCGACAACACGGTGACCAACACCGTCACGCTCAACACCGGCGGCGCCAGCGACACGCTGGCGGACGTGGCCGAGTACTACTACCGCACCGACCTGCGCGCGACTACGTGGAACACGACCATGAACCACGCCACGCCGGCGGTGGACGTGTCCGAGAACAACGTGCCCAAGGGCGGCACCGGCACCGAGGACGACAAGGCGATCTGGCAGCACATGACGACGTTCACCCTCGGCCTCGGCCTGTTCGGCACCTTGCAGTTCTCCTCGGACTACAAGACCGACACCACCCCCGGGACGGTGTTCAACAACATCCGCGCCGGCACGACCAACTGGCCGGACCCGGCGGCGGGCAATTCGCAAAAGGCCGACGACCTCTGGCACACCGCGGTCAATGGCCGCGGCCAGGCGTTCTCCGCGTCCAACCCCGACGCGGTGATCGCCGGGCTGCAGACGGCCCTTGCCGGGGTCAACGCCCGCGTCGGTTCCGCGGCGGCGGCGGCGACCTCGTCCCTCGAGCCGGTGGCCGGCGACAACTTCATCTACACCGCGAGCTACGAGACGCAGAGCTGGGTCGGCGACGTGCAGGCGAAGGAGATCGACCTCGCCACCGGCACGGTGCTCGCTACGCCGGCCTGGTCGGTCGCCACCAAGCTGCTGCTGCGCACGGGCAGCGCCTGCGACACGCGCACCATCAAGCTGTTCCGCTCGGGGACCACCGACAACCTGGTGGACTTCAAGGCGGCCACGGACACCTGCCTCGCGGGCACGCAAACCGCAAGCGGGGCGACGGCGACCGCGCTCAACGCCACCGAGCTGGGCTGGTACTCGGAGGCCAACCTGGCGACGCTGTCGCAGTTCGACACCGCCACCTCGGGCATGACGGCGGCGCAGAAGACCGCCGCGGCCGGCAACAACATGGTGAACTTCCTCCGCGGCCAGCGCGGCAAGGAGGACTACGCCGCCGGCGACGTCAACGCCCTGTACCGGCTGCGCAGCGGCGTCATGGGCGACATCATCAACGCCCAGCCGCAGTACGTGAAGGCGGCGATCGCCTCGTATTCCGAGACGCTCAACCCGGGCTACGCCGCGTACAAGACCACCGCCTCCACCCGCACACCGATGGTCTACGTGGCGGCCAACGACGGCATGCTGCACGCCTTCTACGCCGGCACCTCGCCCACCGATCCCGTCGGCGGCGACGAGGCGTGGACGTACATCCCCCGCCTGGTGGCGCCGGACATCTGGCGTCTCGCCGACACCAACTACAAGAGCCTGCACAAGTTCTCGGTGGACGGCTCGCCCGTGTACGGCGACGTCTACGACAGCGCGACGGCGAGCTGGAAGACGGTGCTGGTCGGCGGCCTGAACAAGGGCGGCAAGGGCTTCTACGCCCTCGACATCACCAACCCGACCCAGCCCAAGGCGCTGTGGGAGTTCGGCTACAGCGCGACCTGCTACGACGGTACGGCCGGCACCGCGGGCGCGGACTGCAACCTGGGCTACTCCTACGGCAATCCGTCGATCGCCAAATTGTCCAACGGCACCTGGGCGGTGTTCGTCACCTCCGGCTACAACAACGTCAACGGCGCCACCAACGACGGCGTCGGCTACCTGTACGTGCTGAACGCGATGACCGGGCAGATCATCCGCAAGATCAGCACCGGCACGGGGACGGCCGGCAACCCGTCGGGGCTGGGCAAGCTGAACGTCTGGGTGAACGACGCCAACACCAACAACGTCGCCGAGCGCGTCTACGGCGTCGACCTGCTGGGCAACCTGTGGCGCTTCGATGTCAACGGCGCCCCCGCCCTGGGCGGCACGGCAACGCGCATCGCCACCTTCCTCGACGCCAGCAGCAACCCGCAGCCCATCACCACCAAGCCCGCGCTGTCGGAAATCAACACCGAGCCCTTCGTCTACGTCGCCACCGGGCGCTACCTGGGCGCCACCGACATCGGCAACAACCCGGTGCAGTCGGTGTATGCCATCAGGGACACCCTGACCGCGACGGCGTACACCAACCCGCGCACCTCGCTGAAGCAGAACACCATCGGCACCCAGGTCATCAGCGGCGTGACGACGCGCACCTCGACCTGCGCCACCGGCTGCACCAGCACCGACGGCTGGTTCGCCGATCTGCCGGACACGGGCGAGCGCGTGAACGTGGACATGAAGCTGCAGCTGGGCACGCTGACGGTGGCCTCCAACGTGCCGCAGAACAACGCCTGCAACATCGGCGGCTACAGCTACATCAACTTCTTCAGCTACTCGGACGGCCTCGCCGTGGCCACCTCGACCAACGCATCGGTGGGCTTCAGGCTTTCCGACTCGCTGGCGGTCGGCATCAACATCATCCGCCTGCCCTCGGGCCAGACGGTGGCGATCACCACGACCTCCGACGCCCAGCAGGTGACCACGAACGTGCCGGTCGCCGGCGACGCCCTCGCCGGGCGGCGCGTGAGCTGGCGCGAACTGGGCGAGTAAGCGCCCGGGGCCCGGAAGCGCGATGCACGCGCTGCCGGGCGCCTTCGCCTCCGGCCTGCTGCCCTGGCCGCAGACGCTCCGGCGCCTGGGCCTGCTGCTTGCCGTTTCGGTCGCTCTGCACGCACTCGCGCTCGGCGCCCTG
>SXGS01305768.1_pt1 | contig 10412 bp, 15 predicted proteins | sample 3174681 | NCBI WGS metagenome assembly SXGS01 (sample SAMN11356861, study PRJNA531348) | freshwater metagenome | isolation source: freshwater sample F1-80 | place: China: Fuxian Lake, Yuxi | collected 2017-12-25
CAAGAATGACATGGGATTCATTCTTCACAATCATGCATAATGTAATTGTTGGTTTCATAATATGTATTCCTATCTGGTATTTATAAGAGTTTATGATAATACTTTCATCCAATGTTCAATCATTTCATCTATCATGGTTTCAAAAGTATACTCATGTTCCCATAATAGTTCCTTTTTTTAATTTAGTTGAATCACCTTTTAAATTCTTTAATTCTTGAGTTCCGTCAGTGGAACCAGTATCCACAATGACCCAGTAATCTACGTACTTGTGGATGGAATCAAGACATTCTTTGATAATGTGAGTTTCGTTTTTGACAATCATCGATAAGCATAATTTAGGCATAATTTAACTTTCTGTTTACATGTAATATATAAAATTTTTAGTATATGCTACATCGGTTATACCAGCAAGATGAATAACAACATCTGCGTCTTTGATAAGATTAGAAATAAAAGATTCGTCTAAAATTGATCCTTGAACAAAATTAATACCCCAATCTCTGAGTTGTTTAACCCTTTCAGAAATAAAACGAGAATCAATTACTGTTATGTTTTTAAAACGAGATTCACCCGAATATAGTTTACATAATTCAGAACCAATATAACCAAGACCGCCTGTTATTATTATATTTTCCATGGTTTATATCATACAAAGAATATTATTCAATCCCTCCACTGCATTATTTATGTTTCTTACTTTGCGGTATGTTGTCTGAATATCACATTTATCATATTTTTCATATTTCTGATATGCATCTTTAATAGAAATATCGTCGTTAAATATAAAACATTTATCTGGAACATCAGATAATCCGATTTCATTTCTATTAGTTTTACTAATGTACACCATACAACCAGAATCTAAAGCTTTTAATACTGCACCACAAGATATTCCGTAATCTTTATCATGAACTAAAAATCTAGTATTTTGTAGTAAATCTAGATCACTAACAACACCGTCTGGTGCTTCATTTGCTCCAGCAACAATAACTGGATATCCTTGTTTTTTTAATTCTATTAATTCTTTTAAGTATTTTGTGTAATATCTTTCCATCAATTGACTTATGTAGACATTATCCCCAATTTTTCCATAAGGTGGAACGTACTTAGGAACAAAATGTCCATTCCATTGTTTTGCGTCTGGATGTGCTATGATTTTAGTCACATTTTGTATATTATTAAAATTATTAATATCGTATTTTACTACTATACACGCAAATACCTTCATTTTTGGTGCCAAAACGTGTGGAATTTTTTTACTTATTGTTGCTGCTGCATCAAAGCCCTCAAGTGTATCTGTAAAGGTTAAATCCATGTCAGGATGAAGGTGTTCCCACTTATAAAATAGTGGACCTTTTTGTACAAGTCCAGATTCATTAAATGTGCAGTAATCTTCTCCGCATTCTAAAGTAAGTCTGCGAGTAGCTACACAACATTCATGTCCAAGAGATTGAAACGTTTTGATGTGCCAATACATTTCATCAGAGTGATGATTAAAAAATACTATTTTCATCATTAACTCCTAAATCTATCTTCAATATCTAATTGAGCAACACTATCTTTTTCTGATTTTCCATTATTAATATATTCTGGTTTTATAGTTGATGGATTATCTCTTGTATCTTTTCCAATTTTATCTTCAATATCTAATTGAGCAATACTAGTAAAAGATGAACAACTCATGTGTTGTGTTTCTATCCATTTATATGTAATTTTAAGACCTTCTACTAATGGTTGTGATGGTTCCCATCCAATTTGTTCTTTATATAATTTATTATCTGAATTTCTTCCCATAACTCCAACTGGTCCTTTCACATTATTAATTGTAATGTTTTTATTAGAAATATTAATAATAGTTTTTGCAAGATCATTAATATTTATCATTTCTTCTGAACCAATATTTACTGGTCCTGTAAAATCAGATCTCATAAGTCTTATAGTTGCTTCTACACATTCGTCAATATACAAAAAAGAACGTGTCTGTTGTCCAGGACCCCATACATCAATAGAAGAATTATTATTTGCTTCTGATACTTTACGACAAAGAGCCGCTGGAGCCTTTTCCTTACCACCCTTCCATGTTCCTTCTGGACCAAAAATATTATGATATCTTGCAATACGTACATCTAATTTGTAGTTACGACTAAATGAAAGATATAATCGTTCACTGAATAATTTTTCCCAACCATATTCACTATCTGGTGCAGCAGGATATGCACTGTCTTCTGAACATTTTGGGTTATTTGGATCTTGTTGATTATATGCAGGATATATACAAGCCGAAGAAGAATAAAATACTCGACCTACTTTAGTTTTAACACATTGTTCAACTACATTTAAATTGATTAATGCAGAATTATGCATAACGTTTGCATCATTTTCACCAGTAAAGATATATCCCGCACCTCCCATGTCTGCCGCAAGTTGATATACCTCATCAAATTGCATATCAAATGCTCTATCACATACCATTTGATTTCTTAAATCTCCAATAATAAATTCATCTGCTGTAGTATACGAATACTCTGGATGTTTCAAATCACAAACTCGTACAAAATGTCCTTCATTTTTTAGTCGTTTAACTAAATGAGAACCTATAAATCCACCACCACCTAATACTAATATTTTTTTCATGATATATTCCTTATTTTTCAGCTAATGAACACCAACCATTTGTTCCTGTCTTGTGAGTTATCTTATAACCCTTTTCTGCCAAAAAATCATATATGTCTTTTTCTGACAAGTGAAGATTTTCAAAATAAATTTTTGATATATCATATTTTGAATAATCTATAGATTTTATTATAAGATCATCTATGCCTTCAGCATCGATGAAAAGAATGTCGATCTTTTTTAATTTATGACGTTTGAATAGATTGTTAGTAGTCAATGAATTGACTTCTACTTCTTTTATTCCTGATGTGTCCCAGCCATAATGTTTTGCAACATGATTTTTATCGACCGAACCAACTTCATATCCGGGGCCATCTTTTTCATGAAAATAAAAGGTAATTTTTTCATCATTACTTATTGTTATTGCTACATTGTCAATAACAAGATTTTTAACCCAAGAATAACATTGTTGTATTTTTTCGTTATGAATCGATAATGGTTCCACCAATATCAGTTTATCGGGTTGTGTCTTTCCTATGAGATTTGTTAGATCGTCATTTCCTCGATTTGCACCTATTTGAACTATTATCATATTATTCTCGTATAAAATTCTTGAATTTGTCAATATTTTCTTGGATATAGGTGGGCATCATATGTATTTCCTCTTTTACCAATTCGATGCCTTCTCCGGATCTTCCCAGAGGATCTGCCAAATTATTTCTGTTTTTCTTCAGATCATCTTTGGTCAAATGACCAAATTCAGCATGAGCGAAGTTTTCTAATTTTACTTTTATTCTTTCCTCGTCTCCGATATAGGAAAAATGCCAACCGCCATTTTGAACTCTAGGAAAATTTTTACAAGTTGAATTGTTTTTGAAAGACTGTGTTCCTATTTTTTCAAGATATTTTTTTCTACAGATTCCGGCATTAGTCCATTTATAATTCTTTACTTTTGTGTTTAAATACCAAAGATACAAATCTTGTTCGAAAACATATGCATTTTCTACAAAATTATTTTTGATATTTCTTAGTGAAGAGTTAGATATTATTTCATCTAAATCCGATATGATGATGAAATCTTCATCGGATGCGTCTTGTATGCCATTCAAGATTCTATTTCTCTGAAGATTTTCATTGTACCAAAAATCATTCGATTTGAAATCGGATGCCGGCACGATGACATGGATTATCTTGTTTAAGAATTTTTCAAACCTGCTTTTATTTTCATTGAAAATAAGGGGTTTTGGTTTAAATTGATGGCTAGTTTCTGCTTCAACAATAACAAAATAATCAACTTCAGAATTAAGTTCGTTTAATCGTATTTCTAAAATATCCAATTCATTAAAAAATTGAAAACAGTCATATATTTTTGGCATTTTATTCCTCAGGAATTCTTACAACAAACATCATATCATCTACTCTATTTTTAATCTTACGAAGATCAATAAATTCACAATATTTTTTATATTTTTCTGGAACTAAGTTTTTAAATGTTTCAATATAACTTTCAGATTGAACATCTTCAATTATAAAAATACCACCAGGATTTACCTTTGGAAGATATAAAGAAATAGCAATACATTGTGAATCTAGACTATGAGGACCATCATCAATTATAATATCAAATGTTGGAAGTGTATTTGCAATTTGTTCTGTGTATGCATTATTGAATATTATATTTAAATTTGAATGGGATTTAACTTCTGATGATAATTGATTATGATTATCTAAACCATAAATTAATTTACTATTTTTGAAATATTCATTCCATAATAATAATGAATCACCTCTTGCTATTCCTATTTCAAGAATAGAGATATGTTTAGTTTTATAAGGAAAAAATGCTTCTTCATAAAATTCAGAAATATAACTATATCCTGTATTTTTGTCCGTTTCGGGTCCTCCTTCTATTGGAGAATTCCAGTGTTTATTATTTATTAATATTTCTTGTAGTTTCATAATCATCCCACCTTTCAATCATTTTTCTCACTTCTGGCATATATTCATTACTATGAAATCCAAATGTAGTTTCTAACTGATTTTCCTTTAAAGGAGCACTTCCGAGTGCAAACTTTTTTGCAAATTCTCCTGTAGGAAATTTACAATCCATTTTTTCAAAATAATTTCTGAGAGATACACACACAATTACATCTTCGCCCATTCCTGCCTCTGTCATCATAGTGATATATCCTTTATTTATACCTACTTTGTTTATATCTGCTCCTGCCTGTAAAAGTTTCTTGCTACGGAAACAAAAACCACCACAACCTACTTGATATCTTGGTTCAGTCACCCAAGGAAAATAACCAGGCTCAGCATCCATCCAAGGAGCCCCAATATAATCATAGTTATAAAATTCATCCATCCAATTTGTTGGTTTACAAATGAATCCATCAGTTTGTGCAATCAAACAAAACTCTGTATTTACATATTCATTTAAATCAGTTATACAGAATGCATTATATTCTGGATATGTCATTTTTTGAATTCTGTGAATTGTAACTTTATCGTTTGATTCAATATCTGGATCTGCTGTAATTAAAATAACAGATCCAAAATTTATTTTACGAGTACATATATCAATAACTTCAAGAAGTTTAGTAGTATCTTTTCCGTTACCATCTATAGTCACAAGAGTAACTCTTGATAAATCTATCATACATCAACTCGTTTTAGGATAGTAAGACCATTACAATTAGTAAATATTTCATGTATCTTCCAATCTAGATTTTCTGTTAAAAATTCCTCAATAGCAGGCCATATTCCGAGTTTATCTTTACTTGATACCCCATATACATCTGGAGTTCTTTCTTCTCTGAATTTATAACTTTCAGTATCATGAAATATTATATATTTTTTTGCCTTGTTTCCGTGAAATTTTAATTCAGTTTTCAACTGATCGTATTCGTGGAGAGTATCTATAAACAACAGGTCGGTCTGTTCTATTTCCAATTTTCTTGTGTCACCGAGAATGAATTTATAATCGATTTGGTTTTCCTTGCAATAATTCTCTATATCGATCAGTCTTTGTCCAGATCCCCACTTCGAGTTCCATTCATCTTCGCCCGGATGACGAATATCGATTGATATAAAAGTTTTTGGCTTTGCTGTTGCAAAAGCGTATGTCGATACGTTCCACCTCACTCCCATTTCAGTGATATGTTCACATTCACCCGCATATCTTTTCAATGTAGGTAAATGCTCATTGATGTCTGATGGCGAGCTGGCTAATTGCTGATACATTTGTTCTACATTATTCATGTATTTCTCCAATCAACTCCTGTTGGAAGAAGAGAAGTGTGTCCCGAGTAACTTGGTATTGGGCTATACAATTTTCTTCCATTTGATATTAATTTATTAAACATGTCGAAATCTTTAGGTCTGTCTGCTCCGTATGGCTGGGTCCATTTACGAATTGTTTCAAAATTAATCTTCAAGGTCTTTCCCGTGCATGCAAATGTCATGCAGGTAGTCGGGACCGTTCTCCACCAACCTGAACGTAAGCAAAAAAGTTTACTTAAAATATTTGTGTTTTCGGGTATCTCACAATAGTTTCTGTATGATTGTGTGTTGGTGTCCCAAAAATATGGGTAATACTTGTCCGGATGATCGTATAGAGTTGCATAATCATCCTTGGCAAATGTTGAGAAAATTTCAATTAATGCATCTTTGGATCCTCTTCTATGCAGATAATCGTTTTCCACGAAATATATGATGGTGTCATCCGCGTTAGCAAGAGCGTGTTCTGCAGTAACATAAAAGCTCATTGCATTTCCTAGTTTTGTTAGTGTATGAGCAAATTGATATTTCTTGCAGATCTCTATGGCTTCTTGATTTGTTTGTTCTTCGGAATTGTCGATATAAACTATTAATTCCTCAGATTTCGGCTGAAAGTTTCGAATGAAGTTTTCGAAACAATTTTTCCAATTGTATCCATAGCCCATTCTGGCTTTATCACACAATCTATAATAGCATTTTATATTCATTTTATTTTCCAGAAATCGTAAATTCCCTTGTCAAGTTCATATTTTGACCAGATTTTTCTTTGTCTCATTGGTTGATTTTTTGCCCATTCCCACATCTTCTCCAAACCAGACTTTAGGGATGTTGTAGACTGAAAGCTCAAAGTTGTTTTTATTTTGTCGTGCGTGACCCATGCATGCTTCACCTCATGTCTCTGTTCCAGATGTTGTTTGGAACCAGATCCGACTACGCTGATCAATAGATCACAAGCATCGTTTATGCTAATGTGATTGTCTCCGCCTATATTGAATATTTGTTTTGATGCTTTGTCATCTATTGCTCCCATCCAGAAGTAGGGAACACAATCGTCAACATAGCTGAATGCTCTTGTTTGATGTCCATCTCCAAATATGGTCATGGGCATTCCATTTAGATGCTGATACATCCATATTCCAAGAACGTTTCTATACTTGTCCCAAATGTTTTGTTTTGGTCCGTAAACATTGTGTGGCCTGAATATGCACCAATCTAGTCCATGTTGTTCTCCTGCGACTTGTACATCCATCTCACAGGCATACTTGGCTATTCCGTAAGGATCAACTGGGGAAGGGATGTAACTTTCCTTGAATGGAACTCCAGCATTTCCATAAACAGCCATGGTTGAGGTGAAAACAAATCTTTTTACACCATACTTAATCGAATGGTTTATGAGTTTAGTCGTGGCAATCAGGTTGTTTTCATAATTGTATTGTCTGATGAAAGGACTTAGCCCCTCAGCTGCGTATGCAGCAAAGTGAAACACATAATCAAAATTTTGTTTCTTGAAAAGATTCTCTATTTTTTTGTTATTCGAAGTCAAGGTATGATCTAAAAATTTAACTTCTGGATTTACATTTTCAATGTAACCACCTGACAGATCATCTATTCCATAGACCGTGGCCTTATTGTTTTCTATTAGCCAGTCAGCAAGACGAGAACCAAGCAAACCTGCTATCCCTGTAATCAATACTTTCACAATAACTCCAATAGTTTTACTTTATCAGGATGTGTTTCGCGACAATGAAAACCCAAACTATTATCCGATGACAATATATATCCATCAACAGATTGTGCTTCGCAAGAAAATTTACCAGCAAATTCTATACTATTAGGAAATTTAAATCCTTGTTCCTCTAATTGTTTTCGTAATATAACGCAAATTACTAAATCTTCGTTGATACCGTAATATTCATCTACATATAATTTACTTACTGCCTGCATTAATTTTTTTGTTCTTAAAGAAAATCCACCATTTCCAATACAATATAATTTATTTGAATCGTTATATGCAGTTTTGACTAATTCCCATCTTTGAGAACTTCCTTCTAAATTATGTCTTGGCCAAGGAGCTCCAATATAATCATAATTTAAAAATTCATCAGTCCATGCATGTGTATTCAGAGCAAAACCATCATTATGACAATTAATACTAAATTTAGTATCAATATATTCGTGCCATTCTGTTAAACAAAATTTATTAAAATCATGATAATTCAAATTTTTAATTTTTATATGTTCTATTGTTTCATCAATTTGTTTGTGTTCACCAGATGTTAAAAATTTAATCTTTGCATTTGGAAATATTTGTTTACTGTATTTTAATGATTTTAATGTATTAAAATCATTTCCAGTACCGTCAGTACCAATAAGGGTAATGTCATTAAAATTTATCATAGTATTTTAAACCAATTCTTTCTGTAAACATGATATATATAATCAAAATTATTATGTTGGGGTTGTCCATTAATTATTCTGGAATACATAAAAAGTTTTGCATTAGTATCTAATACTTCAACTAGATAACAAAAAGCAGATTCTATTGTATGAATTTCAGATGCATTTTCAAATAACCAACAATAATCAAAAATATGACAAGGTTCTCCGTCATTATATATTATTTTTTTGTTTGTTTTTATGTCTATATTTCTTCTTAGCATATCTGGTGGAGAAGCAAATAAATCATTTACAAAAATAAATTCTTCTCCATCTTGAATATTATATTTTTCTTTTAATTCTAATTCTCTTTTAATATTTCGTTTAAATTTAAAATAATTTTGCCAATTATCACTTGAATTTTCTACTAATGGATATTTACATTTCATCCCATGCATATGGGGAGATTCTGCTCTAATAAATGGAATATAAATTAATGATTCGTTTAAATGTTCTATAAGCAAAGGTTTTTGTATATGTTTGATTTCACATTCCGTAAATATTTCTTTATAAGAAAAATTTTCTTCTTTATTAACAAAAATTAAATTTTCATATTGTATATAATCTTTGATATAACTAAAATTGGATATTACTGGCCAAATAGCTATATTTCCCAAATCTATTAAATTTTTTACTGCTTTTTGTAAAAAGAATATATCACCTAATCCTGCTGGCTGATCTATTAAAATATATTTTGTCAATGTGATTTTTCTTCGATTATTTTAGATTCTGTTAATATATTAATTTTAGTTTTTTGATTAAATCTGATTGTGTTTGTTTTATACACGTTTCTTGCTAATTCAATAAATTCCACATCAAATTCTTGTTTTTTTTCTTTTACCCGAATAACTTCTTCAATTTCCCATAACATATTATTCGTTTCTAATAATTCATCAATAATAGTTTTTGATAAATTTAAAGATTCTATTAATGGAGCTATTTCTTTTAATTCTGATTGTATATTTTTTTGTTTTATTAAATCTAATATTTTATTTGATTTGATTAATAAAATAGTATATTTATCTACAAGTTCTCCATTTGATACTTCAACTTTCATAAATATGATTCCATAAAATATCATCAGCAAGTTTCATATCTTTAACTAATTCTAAATTAGCATTTACTGCCCTTAATTTAGATTCATATAATTCAGTATTTAATGATTCCATAATTTCTTGTTCTTTTCCAATCTCTAGTAGTATTATACCATCAGATTCGAAGAAGTCGAGTAATTTCTTTGTTCCCCAATAAATTGGTATAGTTCCTGTAGCAAAACAATCTGTGACCTTTTCGGTCCAGTATGAATCGTATACCCCATTTTCCATAACAATACTAAATCTATAATCTTTTAAACCATCGATTTTAGTGTTCCATGGATTTTGAGGATCTATTACGGTTCTTGGTGTTCCGTGTGCTCCACCAAATACGTCAAAGCCAGCATCTATGGCTAGTCTTGCGATTTGATGTCTATGAACATGCCCTTCGGTCATCAATTTAGGAGAGCAAAACATCGAACATAATTTAGTTTTATTGTATACTTCCCATTTCTCTTTGGGTACCCAAGGATAATTACTTCCGTTAGGACAATAAACAAATCGTTCATCTAACTTTAATAATTCTTGATCACAGGTGAATATGTTAGTATAATATTCTTCAAACATCTCTTTATGTTTATGGGTCAAAAATGTATATACATTAGGAACAATATACTTGGACTCACATACCCAGCCAAAACGTTTTTCTTTTGGTGTACTATCTGGCTGCATTAATAGACCTTGATCTATGTGTACAACCCAATTACCCATGGTAGTAACCCAATCAAAATCTTTTGGTTTTATGTTAGAACAAGACGAGTATTGTGGGTCAAACGGAACCCCGATTGCTCTTATTTTAATCCTGGACTCTGCCATTGTATTTGTTCCTCGTTAAATCCCATCTCTCGTAATTTAGTCTTCTTAGATTCTGCGTCTGATAGTCCCATTAAAATAATAGTAGAGTCATTTTCTTGTCCTGGCCAGACACAATATTCGGGTCCAACAAACTTAATCGAATAAGTATTATCTTGTCGTAGTCTGTTAATTAAA
>SXGS01332713.1_pt1 | contig 10412 bp, 10 predicted proteins | sample 3174681 | NCBI WGS metagenome assembly SXGS01 (sample SAMN11356861, study PRJNA531348) | freshwater metagenome | isolation source: freshwater sample F1-80 | place: China: Fuxian Lake, Yuxi | collected 2017-12-25
TAATCTAAAATTTCGTCTAAATTTATTAGGGGGAAATTCTATTAGGAAGGTGTTGTAAAAATTATTTACCCATCCTCTAAACTGCAAGCGCTTTGTCGAAAAAATCCTTAATTAATATGGTCAACAGCACAGAAAATAATACAACGATAGAAATATATACTGATGGTGCGTGCCTTGGTAATCCTGGGCGTGGAGGATGGGCAGCGATATTACTTTATAAAGAGCATCAGAAAAAAATTTCTGGCTCCAATAAAGAAACTACCAACAATCAAATGGAGCTCAGCGCTGTAATTGAGGCATTGAAGTCACTAAAGAATAATCACAATCAACTGATAATTTACACTGATAGTAAATATGTGATTGACGGTATTACAAAATGGATTTTTAACTGGAAAAAAAACGCCTGGCGTACTGCCGATAGGAAGCCGGTAAAGAATTATGAATTGTGGCAGGAGTTAGATAAAGAGGTTCATAAACACCAAATTAAATGGGTTTGGGTTAAGGGTCACAGCGGCAATAAATATAATGAGATGGTGGACCAACTAGCGCGGGAAGCGGCGGCTTTGTAATTACGCATTACGAATTTTTCTGTCATCCTTAACATCGTAGATGTTGAGGATCTTTTTTTGTTCATCGAGAGTTTGCTTGAGATCCTTAAACACTTTGCGTCCAAGGATGACAAATAAGGAAAAATACAACAACAAAATTCGTAATTTGTATTTTTGATTCACGCATATTCAGGCATTACCCCCATGCTGGTCGGCATTTGCAATGCCGACCTTGTTTCATGTCAGCTTACAGCATGATTGAATTTGTTGGAAACAGACATGAACAAAGGTCTGATTTACAAAATCAGACCAGCGCAAGGTTCTCGAACTACAAAAAAATTCGTAATTCTTAATTAGTAATTTTTAATTCACACATACTCAGGCATTACTCGCTTTCCTGTTTCTCAAAAACTACCACTTCATTTTTTTTGGTATATCCTAGGGTGCGTTTGGTTTGCTCGTCTACCAAATCAAGATCTAGCGAATTAACATCCATTCCTTGAATCATCTTTTTCTTCTCATTCATCTTAGCGCTATTTTCTTGCTCAATCATCTTTTGATCGCGCAGTTGTTTACTTAGCATAAAATATTTCACCAAGCCATTTTGTCCAAAAAAAGAGCAGGACAAAAAATATAATATCACCGCAATTACCGCAAAATAAACGATGAAAAGCCTTTTAGTAATATCGTTATTTTTAATAAAATCTCTTAATTTGTCCAAAAGCATTTTGCAGAAATTATCGACTTATAAAATTTCTTTTATTGCCGCAATAATATTGTTAGGTTTTGGCAAAGCCAGTCTTTCTAAGTTTGCAGCATAAGGTAGCGGAATATCAAGACTTGCTAATCTTTTAACTGGCGCATCCAAATAATCAAAAGCTTCATCCATCAACATTGCAGAAATTTCGCTACCAATCGAAGCGAATGGGAAGCCTTCTTCAGCAATGACGCAACGATTGGTTTTTTTAACGGATTCAATAATAGTTTCCTTGTCAAGAGGACGAATAGTTCTGAGATCAATTACTTCCGCTTCAATTCCTTCAGAAGCTAGAATTTCTGCGGCTTCAATGGCATATTTCACCATCAAAGAAAATGCTATAATTGTCACATCTTTTCCTTGGCGACAAATTTTTGCTTTACCAATTTCTACCACATGATCGTCAGCATAATCCTCTTCAAACGAGTAACCATAAGTAATTTCATTTTCCAAAAAAATTACTGGATTGGGATCACGAATTGCCGCCTTCAATAAACCTTTAGCATCGGCAGCACTGTAAGGAGAAATAACTTTTAAACCAGGAATTGAACCATACCAAGCCGCATAACATTGTGAATGTTGTGCACCAACTCTTGATGCCGCACCATTTGGACCACGAAACACGATGGGACAACGCACCTGACCACCTGACATGTAATTGGTTTTAGCAGCCGAGTTAACAATTTGATCGATCGCTTGCATAGCGAAGTTGAAAGTCATAAATTCAACTATCGGATTTAAACCAGCAAAAGCCGCACCAACGCCAATACCAGCAAAACCATGTTCGGTAATTGGCGTATCAATGACGCGCTTGGCACCAAATTCCGCAAGTAAACCCTGAGTAACTTTGTAGGCGCCATTATATTCAGCGACTTCTTCACCCATAACAAAAATTTTATCGTTGGTGCGCATTTCCTCTGCCATCGCTTCACGTAACGCCTCTCTAACTGTAATTGTTCTAATTGTCATATTTTTAAGATGTTAATACTTTTTTGATTTGCTCTTTGAACCAGTTGGTTCTAATTAAGCCCCTAGGTTGCAATTGAAATTCCTTTCGACACTCCCCACCAAAATTCTTCATATCAAAAAATGGATAAAAAACTTCAAAATCATCACTAGATAAAGCTTCTGTAACCGACTCACTATCATTTTTTACACATTCTTTTAATTTACTGTAACGACTTTGCTCCGTTTTACCAATAGAAATAAGAATTGAATCTTTGGTTTTATTTTTTCGTTCAACTATTTTCTTTTTATACAATTCCTTATCAAACCCTACCAATCCTAGCTCTGCAATATTATCAGGATGATAGATATAATTTTCAAAAGCATGAAAATTTAAAACTCTTATATTTGGATATTCCTTTTTTAGTAATCCAATTGCCTTATCACTTAGATAATCCCTATCTATTAGACCAAGCCTGCTATTGTGACCTTCCGTGGATTTAAATACATCAACATTATCGGTACATGCTATGAATAAAAATTTATCTCGTCCCAATGCCTCAGTATAATAAACAGCGTTCTTATTTTCAGAAAACACACAACGATAATCTTTCAAAATAGAGTCAAACATGTCTTTAGGTACAGCAATTTCGTAGACATCAAGCTCGTCTCTAGGCCTTATTTCCTGCGTCTCATCAAAATTTAGCGCATCAAAATCAATTATCGAAGCTTTAGAGCTTTTGTGCGCATAATCAATAAACCCTAATGAATGCGAGGCTGTCCATAACTGAGAATCATCCGGTATCCAGTTTTCCACAATTTCTTCAAGCAAAGATTTTTGTAAAGCGGTATTAAGATGACAATCCATCTCATCAATAAAAATTATCGAATTTTTGTAGAATTCTTGTCGAACGATGAAGTTAACGAGAAGAATCACCACCTGCTTCTCACCATGACTGAGTAGTTCGTAATTTATCTTTGATAGACCTTTTTTAAAAATTAATTTTGCGGGCTGACTAGGGCCAGCACTGCTAAATTCCGCAATCTGAATGGTTGTGTTTACATCATCTCCAAAAATTTTTAACAGCGACTGGTTTAGCGGATCGATGCTTCTTCTAAAAATCTCCAATGTGTCAGCTTGGCGCCCTTCAAACACTGGAGCACGAAGCGCAGCATCAATTTGGTTTACATACTCAAAAACATCGTTGATAAACCGCCTATCATGTTCAATGTAGGTCGATGGACTGTCTTGATCTGTAGAAATTTGTCTTGTATCACCACTGTTTTCAATTCTAGGAACAATCCGCACAGAGCTTCTGCCTAAAAATTTTCTAGCTAACTCCCTGTTAACGGTTGGTCGCCCACCGCCTTTTTCAATTTTATCAATATCATAAAAATTGATGATTATGAATGGGTCGTATCCGGCATTTTTTTTGTAGTAATTGTTTGCTTCTGCGGGCATTCCCTTAAAATCACCTTTGCTCAACCAATCAAAAGCATCAAATAGCGACGACTTACCCGAACCATTCGAACCAATCAACAACACCAATTTTGAACTTTCTGGAATAGCAGATATAGTTAAATCGGTAAATCTTTTAAAATTTTTTAATCTTAACTCCTTAATTCTCATAATGTCTAATTGAGACTAATTAGTATAAACTTCGGTAGTTAATTCCGATTCATCTGGCTCTGGGCTGCTTTTTGCAAATTCTACAACTTCTTCCATTTCCTTTTTAACTTCATTGTCGATTTTTTGGAATTCTGCTTCGCTGACGATTTTATTAGATAAAGCGTAATTTCTGATATTATCGATTGGGTCTTGCTCTTTTTTGCAATTTAATTCTTCTTTACTTCTGTAGGTTGCTGGATCAGACATAGAATGGCCGCGATAGCGATAAGTATCCATTTCCAACAACATTGGACCGTTTCCAGCTCTAACATAATCAACACATTGTTGACCTTCTCTTAACACGTCAAACACATCCATGCCGTTAATTTTTACGCCAGGAATATTAAAACCAACCCCACGCTTATGTAACTCTTGAATTGAGGAAGAGCGCGCCACGGAAGTTCCCATAGCATAATGATTATTTTCGATGATGAATAATACTGGCAAATTCCATAACTTCGCCATATTAAAGGCTTCATAAACTTGCCCTTGATGAGCAGCGCCATCACCAAAATAACAGTAAGTGACATTATTGTTACCACGGTACTTATCGGCAAATGCTAGTCCTGCGCCAATTGGAACCGAGGCGCCCACAATACCGTGACCACCATAAAAATGTTTTTCCAAATCAAATAAGTGCATCGAGCCACCCTTCCCTTTTGAAATACCATCAGCTCTTCCCAGAAGCTCAGCCATAATCTTTTTTGGATCAGAACCAACTGCCAACATGTGACCATGATCACGATAAGTTGTGATTACCTTGTCGCCATCTTGCATGGTGGCTCTCATGCCAATAGCAATGGCTTCTTGGCCAATATATAAATGGCAAAAACCGGCGATTAAACCCATACCGTAAAGCTGGCCGGACTTTTCCTCAAAGCGGCGAATTACTAGCATTTCACGATAAAATTTTAGTATAGTTTCTTTGGAGTTAGATTGAGAAACCAGCGCACCGTCTTTCTTCTTCGATTTAGTCATAATGAAAATTTAGTGTTGAGATGGAGCTAAAAAGCAGACCATTTTGTACAAATATTAATGTTAAAAGTCAAATTTGCTTTGTCTTTGCGATGCCATGCTTGGGTGTTGGGAATATTTTTTTGATCAAGTATTTTACATGAGATCCTCAGCGACGTTGTTGCTAAGGATGACAATATCCCTCTCTAATATAGGGTGACAATATCCTCTCTAATATAATGAGTAGCAATATCCGTTAATATTTCTGCCCAATTGCGGTCATCAGGCTTTTATAGACTATACCATCAAAAGATCTGGCAATTGCTGGTGCCAGATTTATTGCTATAAAAACTAATGCCGCAAGCGCTATAACCACAAAAATGCTTTTGGCAATATTTTCCATTACCAGTTTTTTAAACATTTCAACTTGGCTATATTGCTTGGCTTTGTATTGCGACTCTTTTTTTGCCTCAGCAACTTTTGCATCACCTTCCGCAACATCATCAGCCATCTCACCATCTTTGTGCGATTTTTTGTCGTTCTGTAATTTAGCGCTATAGCCTTTTTTAGAGGACTCTAAAATATTTTTATCATTCTTCTTTTTCGCCATAAAAGAAGTTAGAACATTTTTATGTTCCTGCTCTTTAGTTTCTATTTTGCTGGATTTTTTAATCATAAATTTACCTAAAAAGATTAATTACATCGTTGAAGGTTGTAAATAGCATTAGCGATAACACAGCAGCAAAACCAAAGCTGTAACCCAGCTGCTGAACCTTTTGCGGTAAAGGTTTGCCAAATAACAATTCAATAAAATAAAAAAACAAGTGACCGCCATCCAACACCGGTAAGGGCAAAATATTCATCACTCCTAAATTAATTGAAATTATCGCCATAAACCAAAGCAACATTGTCAAACCCATCTTCACGCTTTTTGACGAATATTGCGCAATCTTGATTGGCCCTTGCAATTCCTTGATGTCACGCTTGCCGATCAACAAATCCTTTACTGTTATCAAAATCATTTTTGACATTTTGTAAGTCTCGTAATTAGCGGTAGTAAAGGCTTGCCATAAATTCAAATTGCGATGAGTGGCGTCGGTAGTAACAATACCAATCATCGGTAATTTTACTTCATCGCCAAAAGCATCTTTGGTTGTTTGCATTTGCGGCGTTACGTCAATTTTTAATATTTGCAGTTTGTCATCAATTTTTCTTTCGATTTCAAATTGCAATTTTTCACCCATCGATTCAATAACGGCAAAATGCAAATCATCAAATTCTTTGATTATTTTATCATCAATTCGCAGGATACGATCTTGCGCTTTTATTCCGGCAATTGCCGCCGCCCGCCCTTCCATTACACTACCAACAACCGGCTCTACAACTCTGATGCCATTAATCTTAAACAAAATAGTAAATAAAAAAATAGCTAAAAGGAAGTTGGCTAAAGGTCCGGCGGCAACAATTACCATTCTTTGATAAACACTTTTAGTAACAAAAAGCTGCTTTTTTTGCTGGTTATTTAAAGTTTTAACAAACTCTTCATCGCACATTGAAGCGGCGTTGCGGTCGCCATACATCTTAACATAGCCACCAAAGGGCAATAAACAAAACTTCCAACGTGTGCGTTTTTTATCGTAAAAACCAAATATTTCCTTGCCGAAACCAATAGCAAACTCTTCAATCTTTACTCCACACAAACGCGCCATCCAAAAATGACCAAACTCATGAATAAAAACTATCAAAGAAATTACGGCAACGAAAGAAAATATGTTGTGAATTATGAGATTGACTATTTCCATAAGCGTTTTTTAAAAAAAATTTATACCCGATCTACCTTAAGATACCGAACTTATATCAAGAATTTTTGAGGAAAAATTAATATTTTGAAAAACCCTGGTGGACTGACCCACCAGGGTTTTGAGAAGTGTTAATTTTTACCAAAAAGGTGAAGATAGAAGTTCGGTATCTTAAGGTAGATTAGGTGTATCCATAACGGGCAAAACTAAATTATAATATAATGATCGAAAGTCCAAAATTATTACCGATTCACAAAAGATTTGATATTGCTTTCACTCATGGTAACGGAGTTTATCTATACGCCAACAATGAGGAATATCTTGATTTTGGCGCTGGAATTGCTGTTAACGCGCTTGGTCATTGTCATCCAAAACTAGTCTCAGCGCTTACCAAACAGGCGCAAAAATTGTGGCATGTTTCTAATATTTATTCTACTGATGAATTAAATAATTACGCCGAAAAATTAGTGGCAGCAACTTTTGCTGATTATGTTTTCTTCTGCAATTCTGGAGCCGAGAGCTTGGAATGCGTAATTAAAATGATTCGCCGTCATTTTTTCGTAAAAAATCAGCCACATAAAAATCGTATTATAACCTTCAGCGGCGCCTTTCACGGCAGAACAATTGCCACAATTTCTGCCGCCGGAAAAAAGAAATATATCGAAGGTTTTGAACCAGCATTACAAGGTTTCGATAATGTTGAATTTGGAAATATTGAAGCAGTAAAAAATGCTATTAACGAAAATACTGCCGGCATATTAATTGAGCCAATTCAAGGTGAGGAAGGAATTAGAGTTTGCGATAAAATTTTCATTCAACAATTAAGACAATTGGCCGATGAAAATAATTTATTACTGGCATTTGACGAGGTGCAGTGCGGCATGGGACGTGTTGGCAAATTATTTGCTTACGAACATTATGAAGTAAAACCAGATTTAATTGCTACCGCTAAAGCCATCGCCGGTGGCTTTCCACTTGGCGCTTGCCTTGCGACAAAAAACGCTGCTAGTGGCATGACCGTTGGAGTTCATGGCACAACATATGGTGGTAATCCTTTAGCGATGTCAGTTGCCAATGCCGTGCTTGACGAAATTTTAGGAAAAGGCTTTTTGGAAAATGTTAGCAAAAAAGGTGAGGAGTTAAAATTGCAACTGGAGATGCTGCAAAAAACTTTTCCACATATCATATCAGAAGTGCGCGGAATTGGCTTAATGCTTGGCCTAAAGATTAATGATAAAATTGAAAATAGCACAATTACCAAAAAATTAATCGAGCATCGCCTCTTGGTAATTCCCGCCTCTGACAATGTTATTAGAATTTTACCGCCACTGATTATCAATTCTAATCATATCGATGAAGCTATTGAGAAGCTGCGCCATTGTTTCGCAAAAGTAACTATCTCATAGCAGTACAATTGAGAATAATTGCATAGTAAGATAAATTTTCTTCTGAAATTTTCTTAAAAAAAACACCATAAATATTTCGTGCGATGGAAATGTAATGAATTCTTATGGTAGTTAACAAGAAGGTTTTGGTCGTTGATGACGATTACGAAACCGCTAGCGGACTGGAAAAGTCTTTTCTAAAAAGAGGTTATCGTACCAAAGTTATCGATAATGTTGAAGATGCAATTGCTGACCTACCCTATTTTCAGCCAGATTACGCTGTTATTGATTTGCGTATAAATGGTGAATGTGGGTTGGAATGCATTAAAGCTTTCAATGAGTTTGATTGTAAAATGAAAATAGTAATGATTACCGGCTATGCCAGCATTACAACCATCATTGAAGCAATAAAATCAGGAGCTTGTTATTACTTCGCTAAGCCAGCAGATGCCGATGATATTATTGCTGCTTTTGAAGGAGAGTTTGATGGCAAAATGGATTTCGTACCAACACAACCGCAACCACAAGATATCAACACTTCAATTAAAACTATTGAATGGGAACACATACATCGTGTGCTTGTTGAGTGTGATTTTAACTTATCAAAAGCCGCTAGAATTCTAGGAATGCATCGCCGCACCTTGGCACGAAAATTAGAAAAAAGAAGATTAAGCTAATGTCCACCGATCAGCCATCATTTTTTACGCGCCATCTTCGCAGCATTGACGAGTCCTATTTTGTTCATATGCGTCATGCCTTGTATTTTTGCGCTAACTGTTTTGCTGCTGCAATAGCGCTACTTATACACTCACTACTGCCTTTTATTTTTGTTACCAACGGCAGTTCTATAATAAAAAAGTTGCACCAAATTATGTCGGTGCGTGCGCAAGTAATTACGTTGGTACATAATAAAGAAAAACATGTCGCCATTGTTGGCTTTGGTTTGAGCGGCTTGTTGGCATTTTTGAATTTGGTCGAAAATTACCAGAAATCAGACAAATTAATTATCAGAATCTTTGAACGTTCGCGCTTTTTTGCTAAAGGTATCGCTTATTCAACTAAAAATATTAATCATCTGTTGAATGTGGTTGCGGAGAAGATGGGAGTGGAATCCAATGATCGTAAACATTTTTACAAATGGCTAGTTTCCAAAGGTTATAATTATGGTGAAAAAGATTTTGTGCCACGACAAATTTTTGGCATTTATCTACAAGATGTTTTGGAATCGGCACTAAAAATTGCGCAAGAAAAAAATATTTCTTATGAATTCATCAACAAAGAAATCAACGATATTGGCATCAAAAACAATCATTATTTAATTGATGGTAATGCTTACAATTACTGTATTTTAGCGGTTGGAGTACGATTAAAAAATTGGCGGCATAATTTTTGGCATGTTGATTTAACAAAATATTTACAGCAAAAAGAAATTCATATTACCGGTTGCGGACTTACAGCTATTGATGCGGCAATTTCCTTGCGAGATTTAAATTATGATGGTGCGATTTTTATTCATTCGCGCAGTAATAGGTTACCACAGATTCACCAAATTAATACTGCATTACCTCAAAATGTTATATCGCCCCTAACCCTTGATGATGCTCACTTGCCACTATCTTTGATTTATCAAAAATTTGTTAAGGCCTGTAAAAATTCTACAAATTGGCAAGCGACTTTTGATAGCTTTAGACCTTTAAGCCAAAGCTTCTGGCAAGCGTTGGATAGCAAAAAGAAAAAGTGTTTTTTGCGTCACTGTTTTAGATTATGGAATATTCATCGCCATAGATGTCCGCAAGTGCAATATGAGGCGATTCAGCAAATGGTTACTGCAAACAAACTAATATTTACCAAGGGAAGGGCTGGCGAGAGCGCCATTGATTGCACCGGATTTGACTATGGCTATAAGTCAGAATTGTTGAAAAGCTTATTAAAAAATCACATCGTAGAAAATGACGCCATTGCTGCTGGAATAGTTTCACTAAAAGATAATTTTTTTATTATGGGCGGGTTGAATTTTGGCAGCACCTTTGAAATAACTGCAGTACCAGACATCGCGCCGCAAGCACATAAAATTGCAACTGAGATTTTATCATAGAATTAGTGATCACTCTTAGACATTGTCATCCTTGATCTCGTTTGTCACATAAGATCCTCAACGACTTTGTCGTTAAGGATGACAGTTTAAACGTGAATTCCTGGTGACATTGTCATCCTTGAAACCATAGGTTTCGAGGATCTCGTTTGCCACACGACTTTGTCGTTAAGGATGCAGTTTTAAAGCGCCGAAGTTATAGCGTTGGTATTATAACGCATCATTTCGATATAAACTGATTTATCATTTGTCATATCAGCTGA
>SXGS01098235.1_pt1 | contig 10411 bp, 9 predicted proteins | sample 3174681 | NCBI WGS metagenome assembly SXGS01 (sample SAMN11356861, study PRJNA531348) | freshwater metagenome | isolation source: freshwater sample F1-80 | place: China: Fuxian Lake, Yuxi | collected 2017-12-25
AAAGTTCTCTCGGGCGAGTTCCGCAGGCGGCCGACGGCGCTTGTGAATAAATTTCGCAAATTGGATCGTGTCGGTCGCCGAGGACTGTTTGAGCCCCGAGAGGACTTTTCACGGCTGATCACTTATGCGTTTCCGTGGCTGATTCCGTGGCTGATTCCGTGGCTGTTTCCGTGGCTGATTCCGTGGCGCTCACTTCGCTTGTTTCTCTCCCCACGACACAATCGCCATATCGCCCCGAACATCATTCGTCGTTGGCGCCGGAATTCCAGGCGTTGCAACCAATGCTGCCGCATCATGCGCAGAGGTCACGACTGCAATACTCCCCGCTGTCGAAGATCGAATCCGCGCGATCATTTCATCGCGCGTCACAAGCCTCGCATCATCTTGAGGCAAATCCAACTCGTTATCAAATTCGCTTGCATAACCAAAGATCAGCGTGTCGCGTCGACCAGTCACCCATGTGACGCAGTGACCCAACTGCGCGGTGGAATAAAGCAGCGAACATTCACGCAGAACCTTCTTGTTTGCTTCCAGCGCACGCATCGGAATCTGAGTCTGCAAAACATATCCATCAGGAAACAGAAAGGGAATCGCGGCAAGAAGTGCGACCGGCGCAGTCGCGGTACGCATCAACCAAGTGGTTGCGTCCGCCGCGCGCCAACTCCAGCGATCCAATTCAGCCCAAAGCAGAAGGACCAAGGCAATCACAATCCAGTGCAGAGTTGGACTTGTCGTCCAGATCACAGGTACGCCCAGCCATTCAGTTCCCGTAAAAATTGCGGCAATCGCGCCAAGTGCCAGCACACGCAATATCCAGCGACCGATGCGACGAACGATGATCGGTTCCATGATCAGTTGTTCGTGTGCGGTGACCAAACCAAGCGTCACCAACACAGCAATTGGCACAAAGAGTGGCGCAATATACGAAGGAACCTTGCCTGCGCTTGTTGAAAGCAAAATCAGAGGCGCAATGATCCACGCGATGGCGAAGCGCGCGCCACTGCGCATGTTGGCTCCCTTCGCCAGAGACAACCCACGAATCGCGCGCGACCATGTCAACGTCCACATCACCCCACCAACTGGCAGCAACACGATCAAGAACCACCAAGGCTCGCCGTGTTGGTTTGAATCTGGATTCGCAAATCGTCGGAAGTGTTCGACGACAATAAAATATTCCCAGAAGCCAGGTTCAGATCGGTGCAGCAATACTGCGATTGGCGCGATAATCACCGATGCAGCGGCAAGCGCAATCCACGGCAAACGCAGAATATCCAACCAACGGCGTTCCCAAGCAAGAAATGCCACCGCTGCAACGGCGGGAATTGCAAATCCAAGAAGTCCCTTCGTCAAAAATGCGAATCCCGATGCTGCGCCAGCAAGTGCAAGCCAACCAATTCGCGCGCGCCCAATCGTTGTGCAGGCGGCATAAAAAGAAATCATGCAAAGTGCGATCCACGCGCTGAACATCGAATCAAGATTCGCCACCGAACCCATAATCAATGGCCCAATCGTCGTCAATTGAACGATGAACGCGAGTGGCCCCAGCGCGCGGCGGCCCGTGATGCGCACCGCGATCAACCATGCGGCGAGCGCGGAAAGTCCCGCAGCGATTGCACTGGGCAGCCGAATTGCGAATGCGTTTTCGCCGAAGAGTTGAATGCTTGCGGCGATCATCCAATATCCCATCGGCGGTTTTTCGTAATAATGAAATCCCGCCATACGCAGCGCAAACCATTCCCCGCTCTCGACCATTTCTGCTGCGATGATTCCATAACGAGGCTCGTCGGGTTGGATGATTGGTCGTACGCCAAGCACAAGGACGCTGACGATCAGATAGACCACGACAGACCAGATCGCTTGGCGTTTCAGTGACATCGGGTATTGATCCTAACGGCGAAGTGAATCGCTCACGCACAACCATCCATCGCGGCCTGCGACTCGTCCTTTGCTGATTGTCGCGGGTGCGGCGGCGGGTTGTCGGTCGAGCCAATCACAGAGTGGTTCAAACGTATGCCCCTTGGCAATCGCTTGGTCGAGAAAACGCTCGAAGAGTTGCGACTTCGATCCACCTTCGCTCTCGGCGTGAATCGTCAACACGTGCGGTTGACCATCATCGATCCGCCGCAGCAGTTCCTGATTCCACGCTTCATCTGCGCCACTGCCGCGACCAACGCCTTCGTCATATGTTGGCAAGTCAACTGGAACTTGAGGCTGATTGATCGGTACGCCTGCGATGCGTGGCAAAAATGGCGCGGCAACTCCGCGACAATCACTGCGATATCGAAATGATTTTGATGATGGCAGTGACAAGACTCGATCGGTGCAACGCCAACCCGGACACGCCGCAGTTGTTGGCGTTCGTCCGATGATCGTTGCAAGCGCGTCAGTCGCGCGCGCGATCTGCGCGTCAAGTTCTGCATCGCCGAGCGAATCGATTCCCATTTGCCAAAGGTGATGATCCCACGCATGCACTCCCATTTCATGCCCTTCACGATCGGGCATTCGCAGCGTGTCCGCAAGTCGCTCACTAATGATTGGCCCTGGCCAAATCGTCCCTCGCAGAACAATGTCCCAACCATAAAGATTCGGCGCACCGGATCGAAGCATCTTGATCGCAAAACTCGGCCGCAGCAAACGCAGAATATGACGGCCCATGTTGTCGGGACCAAGCGTGACATACCACGTCGCACGAATGCCGCGCCGCTTCAGAATGCCAAGCAATCGTGGCACTCCATCGCGCGTGCCGCGAAATGTGTCCACATCAATACGCAGTCCAATGCTCACTGGCGCAAGCATCAAGCGCGAACAGTCTTGGCAGCCTTCATGGGTCGCGTCGAAGCGACTGCGGAAGGTGGCGTCAAACCATTTTCGCGTGCGTGTTGTTGCAAGAACCAATCAAGCGTTCGTTCAACGCTTGTCGCAGTGGCGATCTTGGGCGTCCAACCGATGATCGTCTGCGCATTGCGAATGCTCGGACGACGATGTTGGACATCTTCATAACCCGCGCCGTAATAGGCGGAACTTTCGATCTGTTGAAAGCCCGCGAATGGTGGATAGCAAGAACGAAGCGGATGGCGCTCGAACGATTCCACAAGCGACTCTGCGAGTTCTTTGATGCTTGCTTCGTTGTCTGGGTTTCCAATATTGAAGATGCGACCATCGCAGACCGCATTCTTGTTTTCGATGATTCGGAAAAGTCCTTCGATTCCTTCGTCAACATCGGTGAAGCAACGACGCTGCGTCCCGCCATCGACCAAAAGAATCGGCGTGCCTTCGACCAAATTCAATATCAGTTGCGTGATCGCACGCGAACTTCCGATGCGCGCGGAGTCAAGCGAGTCCAAACGCGGGCCGATCCAATTGAATGGTCTGAAGAGGCTGAACCGAAGACCGCGCTGCATTCCATATGCCCAAATGACGCGGTCCAGCAGTTGTTTGCTGGCGGAATAGATCCATCGTTGTCGATGGATTGGGCCGGTGACCAACGGGCTTGTCTCTTCGTCGAAGAGTTCGTCCGTGCACATTCCATAGACCTCGGAAGTGCTTGGGAAGACCAGTCGCTTTCCATATCGAACGCAATCACGAATGACACGGAGATTTTCTTCGAAGTCCAATTCGAAGACGCGCAGTGGATTGCGAACATATTCAATCGGAGTGGCGATGGCAACAAGTGGCAGAATCACATCGCACTTGCGAACGTGATATTCGACCCAGTCGCGATTGATCGAAATATCCCCTTCGACAAAGTGGAATCGCGGATGCTGCATCAGGTCGCCGAGGTTCTCAGAATTGAGATCCATTCCATACACATCAAAGCCTTCGTCTTTCAAAATTCGCTCTGAAAGTTGACTGCCGATAAAACCATTCACGCCAAGAATGAGCACTGAAGTCCGCTTGCGCTTGCTTGCAGTTGCGCGAACGCCCAAGCGCATGCGTGGAAGGAGATTCATATCTTGCGCCAACTGCATGCCAGAACTCCACACGCCGTCGGGTCCCTGCCCTTCCTGAATTTCAAGCGCGCCTTGGCCACTTGCAATAACCAGCGGTGATGACGAAAGAATTTCGCCAGGCTGTCCACTTCCTTCGACAACACGCGATCGCCACACCATAATCTTGCGTGTTCCTGCGAATGTGAATGCGCCAGGCCAAGGATGTGTGACGGCTCTCACAAGATTGCGCAGTTCTTTCGCTGGCTTTGACCAATTCAATTGACCATCAGCCGGCGTTCGCTTGCCCATCACCGTTGCCTTCGTTTCATCTTGCGGGGTTCGTGGAGCTTTTCCAGACTTGATCAGCGGAATCACTTCCGCCAATATCGCCGCGGATTCCTTTGCCATTCGCGCAGTCAACGAACGCGCGTCATCATCCGCGCCGATGGCGACCTTGCGCTGAGCGATGATGTCGCCAGCATCGGACTTGTCCACCATGTGATGAACCGTGACTCCTGTTTCACTTTCGCCATTGACCAAGACCCAGTTGATCGGAGCGCGTCCGCGATACTTTGGCAGAAGCGCCGAATGCAGATTGATACAGCCTGCGGGAAAGAGCGCGCGAATCTTGGCACCCACCATATTGCGATAGTGAAATGACATCAACAATTCAGGCTTCATCGCACGAATGCGTTCGAGCCAAATCGGATGATCGATCTTGTCTGGTGCGTGAACCGGAATTCCATGTTCCGCGGCGATGCGCGCAACATTGGCATACCAGCCTCCTTCGGCGGGATCATCACGATGGGTGAAGACAGCGACAACATTCAAACCGCTGCGGATCGACTCCTGCAAAGATGCGGCGCCAATTTCGTGGTAAGCAAGAACAACAGTTCGCATTGAAAACTCCTTTATGTCAACTCTCGCGCGCAACTCGCGCCATTGCAATTTTGGTCGAATGATATTCGCCAAGCGTTTCGCCAATAACCCGATCAACGATATATCTCGGACGCTCGCGCACATCGGCATGAATTCGCCCGATGTATTCACCCATCAATCCCAGCGCGATAAATTGTGCGCCGATGAAGAAGAAGGCAACAGCGAAAAGTGTGAAGACTCCATTTTCTGCCCATTGGGTTCCATAGACCAAACGCAAGACCAAGAGCAGTGCGCCGAATCCGATGGAAAGCACGGAGATTCCTGCGCCGATCCATGAGAGAATTCGAAGCGGCGCAGTTGTCATGCATGTCAAGAGATCGAACTGCAAATTGATCAGGTTCAAGACCGAATATTTACTTGTGCCACGCGCGCGCTCCGCATGACCAACAGGAATCTCAGTGACGCGTTTGGCGAAGAGATTCGCAAGGACAGGAATGAACGTGTGCCGTTCGCGGCAACTCAACATCGCATCAACGACGCGGCGGCGATAGGCGCGAAGCATACATCCATAGTCGCGCAATTTCACGCCGGTTGATTTTCGCACCATCATATTGATGATGCCACTGAATACTTTTCGAAAGAGCGCGTCTTGGCGATCTTGTCGAATCGAACCAACAACATCGAAGCCTTCGTCAATCTTCGCAACTAGATTTCCGATTTCTTCTGGAGGATTCTGCAAGTCTGCATCGAGGGTGATCAAGATGTCGCCCTGCGCCGCGCCGAAGCCACAGAGGATCGCGTTGTGCTGACCATAATTTCGATTCAGCAAGAGCGCTTTGATTTCACCAGGATTATCTCGCGCAGCTTCCGCAAGCATTTCAGATGAACCGTCACGACTTCCATCATCGACCAGAATGAGTTCCCACGAACGACCCGCACGACCAAGCGCGCGACAGGCTTTCAAGGTTCGCTCGAGCAATTCAGGAATGTTGTCCTTCTCGTTGTAGACCGGAATCACGACTGTGACTGATGTTTTCTCCGCGCTCATCGAATGCCTCCACTGACGGTCGCGCGCGCGCCTGCGAGTGTCTCTTTGATTGCGTCAATCACATCATTCGCATCTTTGTCGGTCATATCTGGGAAACATGGAATTGTGCAAATACGAGCGGAATTCCACTCGGTATTAGGAAGTTTCCCCATCCATTCTGGCCGATTTTCGCGATACCACTTTTGACCATGCGACGCCAAGAAGTGAATCCCTGTGCCGATATTGCGCGCCTTGAGTCCTTCCATAAAAACATTGCGATCCATACCGCAAATTTTTTCGTCGACGCGCACAACAAAGAGGTGACGCGCGTGTCGATGCGACCATGTTGGATCTGTCATCGGCAAGATGCCATCAACTTCAGCGAGACGACTTCGATAGAGTTGTGTGATTGCTTCGCGTCGTTCGATGAACGAATCCAACCGTGGCATCTGACGAACTGCAAGCACCGCGTTCATATCCGCCATGTTCTGTTTATAGCCCGGCTCTTGCACTTCAGCTTGCGGCGAACGACCTTGTTGACGGCGATCGTTCGCATCGACGGCCAAACCGTGAAAGCGAAGACGCCGCACTCGATTGGCGAGTTCTGTGTCATTTGTCGTCAGCACGCCACCTTCACCAGATGTGATGTTCTTGATTGGATGCAGGGAAAAAATCGCGGGATCGCCGCCGCCAATTTCGCGGCCCTTGTATTGAGTTCCAATTGCGTGCGCGGCATCTTCCAAGATTGGCACGCCACGCTTTGCGCAGAGTGCGCGAATCGCATCGATATCCACTGGAGCGCCGGCGTAATGCACGGGTATGACCAATCGCGTTCGAGGTGTGATTGCGGCTTCGATCGCATCCGCGGATGCGAGCAAAGTATTGCGGTCGACATCGACGAAAATATTTCGCGCGCCGCGCATTTCGATCATGTTTGGAGTCGAGACCCAAGTCATGGATGGGCCGATGACTTCATCGCCTGGTCCGATTCCCATCGCTTGCAGGGTGAGGTGCATCAGAGCTGTGCCGGATGTTGCGGCAATGGCTTCTTTGGCCCCGGTGCGCTCGGCGATCATTTGTTCAAGTTCGGTGACGCGCGGGCCGGTTGTGATCCATCCGCTGCGCAGGACATCGCCAATTGCGGCGATGTCTTCTTCTGAAATTGAGGGGCGGCAAAATGGCAGAAAGGTGGATCGCATCAGATGGACACTATAGACGGAAATGGCTGAAATTCTAAACGCGGGCGAGTCGGAGCGGGCGAGTCACGAGTTCGACGGGCGCACTCGGTGCGCACGGCGAACGCGGGCGAGCCGGAGCGGGCGGCGCAAGCTTGCTTGCAGCCGAACGCGATCGGCGAGAACGCAGGCGAGCGGCTGCGGGCGAGAACGCGATCGGCGAGAACGCGGGCGAGAACGCGGGATTTGATGACTCAGCGCGCAGCGCTGAGGCACCATAGCACGCGCGGGCGAGCCGCTGCGGGCGAGTCACGAGTTCGACGGGCGCACTCGGTGCGCACCGGAGAACGAGTGGCGAGAACGCAGGCGAGAACGCAACACGTCGGCGAAGCCGACGTGAGTAGACCGACCCCGTAGCGCCGAATCGGAAGGCGCTCGGGCCTTCCGATTCGAAGCGAGGAGTCGGGCTAGCGGGATTTGAACCCACGACCTTTTGACCCCCAGTCAAACGCTCTAGCCAAGCTGAGCTATAGCCCGTTGAATCAAAGGATTCACTACATCTGTCGTGCGCGACGAACTTATTTCGCTCGACGCGCACGACACGCGAATCACCTGAACGGACAGGGGGAGATTCGAACTCCCGATACGGTTGCCCGTATACAGCATTTCCAATGCTGCTCCTTCAACCGCTCGGACACCTGTCCAGGGACGGCTAGTCTAGCGTGATGAGCATTCCCGACAACACCGAGCCAATTCTCGAGGGCATTCTCCTCATCGACAAGCCGGAAGGTCCCACAAGTATGCGAGCGGTCGAGCGGGTTCGTCGCGCCGCAGGCGGGGTTCGTTGTGGTCACGCTGGAACGCTCGATCCACTTGCAACAGGCCTTTTAGTAATCGCTTTGGGACGTTTCACTCGCACGCTCGCAGAACTTATGGGCGGTGATAAAAAATATGAGACGGTGATCGACCTCTCCGCATTCACGGCAACCGACGATCGCGAAGGCGCGATGATCAACGTTCCAATCGATCGTCCTCCAACAGAATCCGAAATTGAAAGCGCGTTGACCGCATTCCGCGGATCCATCATGCAAACTCCTCCCGCGTTCAGCGCCGTCAAAATCGCGGGTCGTCGCTCATACGACATCGCGCGTCGTGCGATGAAACAATCTTCTGCGAACATCGAATCAGAGTCATCACCTGAACCCCCTGCGAGTCCCGTCTCACGTCCCGCTCAAGTGCACGCGCTTGCGATGCGAGATTTTGCGTGGCCACTCGTCACGCTGGACATTCACTGTGCCAAAGGTTTTTATGTTCGCAGTCTCGCTCGCGATCTTGGCCGAGCGCTCGGCACTGGCGGACATTGTCTTTCGATTCGGCGCACATGGAGCGCACCATTTTCCATCGACAACGCGATTGCGCTGGACTCACTCCCCAATCGTTTGGGGTTGAGTGACCTCACCCGCGTTCCTTGATTTCTTGGCAAGCGCTTCACGCCGACGGTCTTCACGGCGTGAGTGCAACAACAAGAGAGCCATCCCCATCAAGAGCAACATATCTGCCACATTGAAAACCCACGGAAAAATTTCTGCGCTTCCACCTGGCCAGCGCAAGTTGAACGGCAAATTTCTGCGCGGAAACATATAAAGAAAATCGCGAACCGCACCGAAATTTATGCGGTCATACAGATTGCCAATCCCTCCCGCAAGAATCAAACCAATCGCGATGTGCGCCCATGTTGCTCTTGCTCGAGTCCACCAACCGAAAATAAAAACCCCCGCCGCAACTGCGATCAAAGTGAATCCAATAAAAACTCCACGCGCATTTTGACCGATACCAAAAACAGCGCCGTGATTGATGACCAGATGAAAATCCAATAAGTCCGGCGAAATCGCACGCACTCCACTGTGCCACGGAATTCGATACGAAGGATCCGAGACAGCGTCACGAGGTTCGAGCACCACGGGAAATCCTGCCACTTTCGCAAAGGCTTCTGACTTAGTCCAGAGATCAACGCCGAGCGCAACGATCAATACCAATAAAAGCGTGATCCAAGCTTTCGTCGATCGCCAAGCTGGAACTGACGCGAGATCAGACGCGAGATCAGAAGAACCTTCCGATGCGAGCCCTTCTCGATTCACACGCGACCCCGAGATCGTTCAGCAATTCGTTCGGACTCGACCGTGTACCGCGCCCAAGGCTTTGCATCCAAGCGACCCTTTGGAATTGCTTGTCCACTCATCAAACACAACCCATATGTGCGATCCTTGATTCGTGCGAGGGCATCATCAACTTCGTGCACGGAATTGCGATCCAACTGTGCGAATTCCAAGGCAAAATCCTGCTCAAATGTATCGGTTCCGATGTCGGCCATATGCAACGGCATGGTCGAAAGATTTCCGTCGTTGCTCTTGAGTGCTTCTTTTTCCGTCAGTTCGACGCGACCAACCAATTCCATACGCACCTTCAACAACATTGCGTGATATCTCTCAAGATCTCGGTCAGACAATTTCGTCCGCCCCAATTTCAAAACGCTCTTCGCCGCTTCTGCCTGAGCAGCAGCAGCCTTCGCAGCCTTTGCAACGCCCTTCTTCTTGGGAACCTTGATCCCCTTCATAGAAATGACGCGCACTCGGCGACCATTGATGATCACGAATCCCGTCTGCGTCTTCTGGGCAGAAGCAACTTCTGCCGCAGCGGCACCAACAGTGATCGCGTTTGCGAAATCGATTTTCTTTTTCGGCTCCTTCGAACGATCATTCGGTCGTGCGGGCTTCGCCTTCATTCTTGGCTTTGCGATGACTGGAGGTGGCGCACCCTTCGAACGCTTTGGTGGTGGCGGCGGTTCTCCGACGATGCTCTTGGGCATCACATAAACCAATTTTGGCGGCGGCAACTTCGTCAACTGCGGAGCAGTCGGCGGTGGTTGTTTCTTGCCAACAACAATTGGCATTGGCTTTACTGCGGACTTCGCGTTTGCCTTTGAAGTCGACTTGGATCCAGACTTGATTCCAGACTTGGATCCAGACTTTTTGGAAGCCCCCTTCTTTGGGTCACTTTTCTTTTTCTTCTCGTCCGAAGAAGATTTCTTTTTTGACGACATAAGGTTCCTTCAGTGTTGGGGTCGAATAAGAATCTGCGAAAAATCTGAATCTCCGCTCCTGATAGATTTCAACTTGGTCAAAGCACAGGGCAGAAATATCGTATTTTATCGTAATTTTAGCAAAAGTCAAACTGAATGATCAATGACGATCTGTCGAAGTCCGCTTCAGTCCACCTGCAGCCAATTTATGTCTTCGAGCGTGCCGAGCCAATCCTGCGGAATTTCTCGTATCGCCGACGCACAAGCGTTTCGCTGTCAAGGCGAGCCAATTCGCCAAGTTGCTCGACGATCCATCCCTGAA
>SXGS01614382.1_pt1 | contig 10410 bp, 6 predicted proteins | sample 3174681 | NCBI WGS metagenome assembly SXGS01 (sample SAMN11356861, study PRJNA531348) | freshwater metagenome | isolation source: freshwater sample F1-80 | place: China: Fuxian Lake, Yuxi | collected 2017-12-25
GCGATCGCGCACGACTTCGATCGCGACGGCCGCGACGAACTGCTGACGTCGGCGTCGTACGCCGACGTCGGCGGCGCCGTCGATTCCGGGACGCTCGCGTTGTTCGATCGATTCGGCACCGGCGGCTTCGGCCCGGCCCCGACGCTCTTGCACGCCGCGATCCCAGGCGCGGGCGATCGGCTCGGCGACGCCGATTCGGGCGACCTCCTGATCGCCGACGTGACCGGCGACGGCCGCGACGACGTGATCGCCAGCGACCGCCACGGCGCGCTGGTCTGGAGCGCCCCGATTCCGGGTTCGGCCGCACGGACGCCGATCGCGGTGCTGCGCGGCAGCGATCCGGCCGCCGGCTTCACCAGCCACGGCCAGAATCTGCTGGTCCACGATCTCACCGGCGACGGGATTCTCGACCTCGTTGCCATCGCCTCCTCCGCCGACCTCGGCGGGGTGAATGGCGTCGGTGAGATCTGCATCTTTGCCGGCGGAGCATCGCTGCAGGGAGCGCCCGCGCCGTGGGCGCGGCTGCAAGTGCCCGGTGCGGTCGCGCACGACTTGCTCGGCGATGTCGGCACCGCCTTCCTGCCGGCGCAGGGCGCGGTCATCGCCGATGTGACCGGCGACGGGCGCGCTGATGTGGTTGCGCTGGCGAGCTGGGCCGATCGCGGGGCGGTGAAGAACAGCGGGAAGGGTTACGTGTGGGATGGGGCGTCGCTCGCCGGCACGCCGGCACCGCGAGCCATCCTCGATGCGGCCGCCGCGAAGGCGGACGATGTCATCGGCCTCGGCCGTGGACCGCTCATCGTCGACCTGACCGGTGACGGCGTCCAGGATGTCCTGATCGACGGCAACAACGTCGGTTCGTCAGGAAGCTGGTTCTTGTGGCATGGCGGCAGCGGGCTCACCGGCACCCTTGACGCGACGGCGCGATTGCGAACGTCTTCAGCGCAGGCGCAGACCTCGGTCTTCACCATTCGCCTGCGCGACTTCGTTCGCGACGGCGTCACCGACCTGATCGGCTGCAATTCGTACGAGGACATCGCCGGCGTGAAGGACGCGGGCGTGGTGCAGTTCTGGCGCGGCGGCAGCCACCTCACCGGACTGGTGTTCGAATCGGCGACCTTCCGCCGCGCCAGTCCGGGCGTCGGCGATGCGCTCGGCGCGGTCATCGGCGGGCTGCAGGTGGTCGACGTGACCGGCGACGCGATCGAGGACCTGGTCGTGGCGTCGCCGCTTGCGGCGGGCGTGGCGACGAAATCCGGCGTGATCACGGTCTTCGCCGGCGGCGGCGTCGTGAGCGGCACCACCCTGCCGTCGGCGGAGTTGCAGGTGCCCGCTGCGGCCGCGGACGACCGTATGGGGGATGCGCGCTCTTACTCCGCCGAGTAGGCGATCGGCGTGGTGGTGGCCGACGTGACCGGCGATGCCGTGCACGATGTCCTCGCGGTCGCGCCGCTCGCGGACCAAGGGCCGAATGCCGACGTCGGCGCGTGCTACGTGTGGACCGGAGGGGCGGGCCTCTCCGGGGGCGCGATCGTCGCTCCGCTTGCCGAACTCCGTCCGCGCTGCTCGGTCGCTGGTTCGCTGCTCGGTCGCCATGAGATTTCGGGAGTCGCCATCTCGCTCGGCGATCTCGACGGCGACGCGATCGACGACGTCGTCGTCACGACCGACCCGTTCAGCGGCGCGTACCCCGAGGTGCTGGTGTTCGCCGGCGGACCCGCATTGACGGGGCAGCCGCCGCCGATCGCATCGATCGTCTCCGACAAGAACCTCGACCGGCTCGGGCTCGAGGGCGATGCGGTCGTCTGCGTCGACGTCGATGGTGACCGCCAGCAGGATCTCGTCGCGCACTCGCCGCTGCACGATCGGGACGCGAGGCAATTCCTCACCCAGACCGGTGCGCTCTACCTGCTGCGCGGCGGGCCGGGGATCGCGACCGCGTCGCAACAGCTGCTCGAGTGCGCGGTGTCGGGGGCGGGAGCCGGCTTCTTCGGCGCGCTGCAATCGCCGCGCGACCTCGACGGCGACGGCGTAATCGACCTGCGACTGCTGCAGCCGCAGGCGACGCTCTGGCAGAGCGATCAGGTCGGCCAGGTGCTGCTCTGGCGGAGCGCCGCGGGCGCAGCTCGCGGCGGTTCGCCCGGCGGCATCGGCCCGACGTTCGGCACCCTGCCGCCGCCGCCGCCAGGTCGTCCGTCGATCGCCCGGAGCCTCGACCCCGAGATCGCGGCCATCTCCACCCTCGGCGACGGCTGCCGCCTCGGCGAATAGGGGCTCACCGCTGCCGTTGAAGCGCGACCTCCCGACGGGAGGCGAGCGTCCGTCGGCCGCTGATGAGCCTCGACGACGCCGGTTCCGGCGGACTCCTCCCGCGGCGTCCAGGAAGCGCCGCCAGGAGGATCGCATGCAGCGGCTCGCCTTCACCTTCCCGATCGTCGCCTCGATCGGACTGGTCGTCGACCTCGCTGCGGCGCAGGACACGCGCCTCGCCAGCCAGGGCGGTGGTGTCGTGGGCGACGCCAGCTCCGGGTACTACGACGAAGTCGACGTCACGACCGACGGCAACGGCGACCTGCTGGTGGTCTTCAGCTCCGCCGCCAGCAACCTCTTGAAGGGCGACTTCAACGGCGTGCACGACGTCTTCCTGCGCAACGTGACGAAGGGGACGATCGAGCGGCTGTCGGTCAGCGCCGCCGGGGCGGAGGGGGACGGCGACAGCAACGAACCCACCCTCACTCCCGATGGGCGTTACGTGGTCTTCACCAGCGTCGCGGGCAACCTGGTCGCCGGCGACACCAACGGACAACGTGACGTCTACCTCGTCGACCGCAAGGCGGGGACGATCGAGCTCGCGAGCCTCGCGTTCGACGGAAGCCAGGCCAGCGAGCGTTGCGACGGCGCCAGCGTCTCCGACGACGGTCGATTCGTGGTCTTCACCACCGCCGCGCCGAACATGGCGAAGCCCGGCGTCGACGCGAACGGATGGGCGGACGTCTTCGTGCGCGACCGCGGCACGCCCGACACCCGCTGCGTGAGCGTCAACTCGTCCGGCGTCACGGTCAGCGGCTTCTCGACGAGCGACCACGCCGACGGCAAGGCGATCTCGGGCGACGGAAGCAAGGTCCTGTTCTCCAGCGACGCGGGAGGCTTGGTGAGCGGCGACACGAACGGCGTGCAGGACGCGCTGGTGCGCGACCTGGCGCTCGGCACGACGACGCGCGTGAGCCTCGATGCGAGCGGTGCCCAGCTGGCGACGATGAGCTACGCGCGGGGCCTCTCGCCCAAGGGCACGATCGCCCTCTTCCACAGCGAGGACTCGGCGGTCCTTCCGGGCTTCAGCAACGGAGAGCTGCAGCTCTACGCGAAGATCCTCGCGAGCGGCGAGCTCCTCCCCGCCGCGGCGCAGGCCGACGGCGATCCGCTCGACTCGTTCCCCTTCTACTACCCCTACGTCGCCATCGCCGGCGACGACGGCTCCGACTTCGATCCGCTCATCGCGTTCACCACCTACGACCAGGACGTCGTGCCCGACCCGGGGTTGCCGATCGAGAACCTCTTCGTGCGGCGGCTGCGCGGCGGCGACGTGCAGCACGTGTCGGTCGACTCCGACGGGGCACCCGGAGTCTCGGGCTGGATCACCGCCGTGGCGCTCTCGACCGACGGCACGCAGGTGGCGTTCAGCTCGCTCGACGCCTTCGCGGCGCCCGACTCCGGAATCGTCCACTTCGACGTCTACGTGCGCGGTCTGTGCTGGACCCGCTTCACCGAGTTCGGCGCGGGCACGCCCGGCACGGGTGGATACGTGCCACACCTCTCCGGCCGCGGCGCTTCGTGCGAGGAGCTGGCGTGGACGCTCTCGCTCGAGGATGGGCTCGGCGGTGCGCCCGCGTTGCTCTACGTCGGCGACTCGAAGCGCGCGCAGAACCTCTTCGGCGGCATCTTCTGGGTCGACCTCACGGCCGGCTGGTTCTCGATCCCGTTGACGCTCGGCGGCGCGCCGGGCGTCGGGGGCGACGGATCGTTCCTGATCGAGGGCGAGAACGCCGAGGAGTTCGTCGGCAGCACCTTCTTCCTCCAGTGCCTCGTCGCCGATCGGCAGGCGACGCGACGCATCGCGATGAGCAACGCGGTGCAACTCGACATCGAGTGAGCCGCGCCGCGGGTCGATTCGGCGGATCGTCCGACGCCGTCCGGTCTTCCGACGGCACGGCCGGCCTGGTCACCCGGAACGGAGGCGGAGCATGCATCCCCACGAGCGACTTCTGCTGCTGCGATCGACCGGCCTGACGCTGCTCGCCGCCAGCTGCGGCGGCGGAGGCGGCAGCGGGCAGGCGGTCGTCCGCGATCCGCGGCCGCCGACGGTGACGGTGCTCTTCCCGCCGGCGCGCTCGAAGGCGGAGCCGGGCGCGCTCTTCGTGCGCGGCACCGCGAGCGATCCGGACGGCATCACGCAGCTGACGGTGGAGGGAGTCGCCGCGACTTCGACCGACGGCTTTGCCACCTGGTCCGCGGCGCTGGACCTGGCCGATGGCCTGCACGACCTGGCGGTCGACACGCGCGATCAGCGCGGAACGCGGACGTCGGCCGCAGCGCGCTTCCTTGTGGAGGTCGAGCCGCTCCTGACCAGCGCCGTCAATGACCTCGCGGTCGATGCCGCGAAAGGGGTCATCCTGGTGAGCGACCAAGCTCTTGATCGCGTGCTTGCGTTCGATCCCGCCAGCGGCGCGTACTCGCTCTTTTCAGGCAGCGGTCGCGGCACGGGCCCGGACCTGGTGCAGCCCCGCGCGGTTGACTTCGACGTTGCGGGCGGGCGCCTGGTCGTCGTCGACGAAGACTCTTCCCCAAGCGTCGTGGTGATCGAGCGGAGCGGTGATCGCGAGATCGTCTCGTCCGACACGGTGGGAACCGGACCACTCTTCTCAGTCCCGCTCGGACTCGCGGTGGATCCATTTGACTCGAACCGTGCCTTCGTGACGGCCGGGTTCGGGTCCGGCGGCCGGGATACGCTCTTCTCCGTCGACCTGAACAAGGGAACGCGTCGGATCATCTCCGACGTCGACAACGGTACCGGCCCGCTGTTCCTGGACGCACGCGGATGCGCGGTGATCGCGCCCGGTGATCTGGTGGCTGTGCTCGACTCGAGCCTGCAGGCGCTGGTTTCGGTGACGATCGCCACCGGCGATCGAACGATCATCTCGGACTTCAACCGAGGCAGCGGGCCGTTCCTCATCAATCCATCGGACGTCGTCGTCTCGGCCGATGGTACGAGAGCATTCGTGACCGACAACCTCGGCGCCTCCGTGGCGATTCTCGAGATCGATCTGCTGACCGGCGATCGCACGATCGTCGTCGACTCCGCGAGCGGGGCGGGCCCGCCGCTCTTCGGCTCCACGAATGTCGCCTTTCTCGACGACCTGGAGCAGGCGCTGGTGGCGATCGCCGGCGCGCCGCAGCTCTTCGCCATCGAAGTCGCAACCGGCGACCACGCCGAACTCTCGGTCGACGTCACCGGTTCCGGGCCGCCAGTGTTCGACACGGTTGGTGCCGATGTCGACCACGCCGCCGGCCGCGTGTTCGTCTCGAACCCGACGTTCGGCTCGATCGTCGAGATCGATCTCGCGACGGGCGACCGGACGTTGGTATCGGGACCGGGGCGCGGCGCGGGACCGGACATGTCTCCGCTCGAGATCGCCTTCGAGGGTGTCGAAGGCAGCGTCATCGTCGCCACGTTCGACAATCGCGAGCTTCTGTTGCGGGTCGATCTCGCGACGGGCGACCGCACGGTCCTCTCCGATGCGAGTCGTGGCAGCGGCCCCGACCTCGAGCTCATCTTCGACGTCGTCGTGGACGCCGTGCGTCGCCAGGCGTTCGTGCTCGACGCCGGCGCAGGCGCCAGCCAGCGGGTGCTGGCGATCGACCTGGACGATGGCGATCGCACGCTGGTCTCGGACGACACCCGTGGCGGCGGGCCGTTACTCGATGGCGGTCTCGCCTTGGTGCTGGACGCCGCACGAAACCGGGCGCTGTTTATCGACATCGGCGCCAACGAAGTCATCGCCATCAATCTCGTCTCGGGTGACCGCACCCTCGTCACGGGCGGAGGCGTCGGCTCGGGGCCGGAACTTGGGATTCCAGAGCAAGGTGTCATGGCTCCGACGGGCGATGCGCTGATCGTGCTCGATCGTGACCCGTCGACGTCAGCCGATCGATTGATGCGAGTCGATCTCGTGACGGGCGATCGATCGGTGTTCACGCCGTTCCAGAAGGCGGTGCCATTCCAGGCATTCGTGCAGACACTGGTGAGCTTCGGCGAGGATGACGAGGAGGTGTTGCTGTTGGACCGTGACTTCGGGGCACTGCTTCGCTTCGACGTCGCGTCGCGATCGTTCGTGATCCAGTCGCAGTGATCGAAGCAGGGAGTCTCTCACGGGCGTGCGCGGCTGCGCTCAGCGCCGCCCCGACTCCGCCGTCGCCAGCAGTGCCTCTCCTCGCGTGATCAGCATGCGCCAAGGCTCGGGCATCCGGCGCGCGATCGTGAGCCCCTCGTCGAGGAGCGCCAGCGCCGCTTCCTCCTGGCCCTGCGCCAGCAGGACCTCCGCGAGATCGATGCAGCCTTTCGCCGTCTGTCCGTGCGTCGCACCGAGCCGGAGCCGCCGCAGCCGCAGCGCCTCGCGATAGTCGGCGGCGGCCTCGTCGAGACGGCCGGCGACGCGACGCAGCTCGCCGAGGTTCTCCAGCACGCCGGAGTGGAACGGATTGTCGGCGTCGTAGAGCTCGCGCCGCATCGCGAGGGCGGCGACCAGCTCCGCTTCCGCCTCATCGATGCGTCCCAGGCGCAGGAGCGCGAGTCCCAGCAGGTTCTGCGCGATCGACAGCTGGCGGTGCGGCGCCTTGAAGACCTGCCGCCGTTCCGCCAGCGCCTCGCGCAGGAGCGCCTCCGCCTTCGCGTTGTCGCCGGCGACGAGCCACGCCTCGCCGAGCGCGCTCTTCGCCGCAGTGAGAACCCGACCATCACCGGGCGGCGCGATCGCCGCGCGAGTCACGAGGCAACGCTCCATGGTGGTGACCGCCGCCGGGCCGTCGCCGATCGCGATCCACTCATACGCGAGCCGCTCGAGCAGGAGCGCGGTCAACAGCGGTCCCGCAGCCGCGGCGTCGCGCCGGGCGATCGCGTCCTGGCAGACGCGAGCGCTCTCCTCGAAGCGCGAGGCGGCGTGGAGCGCGGCCGCGATCAACAGCAACTCGCGGTCAGCAGGATCCGACATCGCGCCATGGATCCGCGCCAGGAGTTCATGCGCGCGGCGCCGCTCGCGGGTCGCCCCGTCATGGTCGGCGCAGCCGGCGAAGAGGTCGGCGAGGGTCCCGCGGATCGTCGCCTCGTAGGCCGGCCGATCCTTGAGCAGCCCCTGGTCGAGCCGCTGCGAGAACGTGCGCAGCGACACCTCGAGCGCCGGCAAGTCGTCGCCCGGACCGCCCGGCTTGAGCGCGACGAGGAACCCGTGCAGCAGCTCATTCAAGCGCGCGGTGACCTGCGACTCGCGCGCGGTGGCGGCGGACTCCTCGCTGGCGCGGATCCAGCCGAGCGCCGTCGTGATCGTGCCGGCGAAGAAGGTGATCGAGCCGGCGATCAGCGCCGCTGCGAGCGTCCGGTTGCGCCGTACCCACAGCCTCATCCGATAGGCGCGGCCGACTGGGCGCGCTTCCACCGGTTCGCGCGCGAGCCAGCGGCGCAGATCGGCGGCGAGCTCGAGGACGGTCGTGTAGCGGCGCTCCGGCTCTTTCGCCAGCGCCTTGCCGACAATGGAGTCGAGATCGCCGCGCAGCTGCTCGCGCAGCCTCTCGGCCGTCGTCGCGCGCGTCGCCAGTGCAGACGCCGTCGCGTCGACGCGCGAGGGCAGCGGCGGAAGCGTGTCGCAAATCGCCCGTTCGAGCGCCGCCGGCGTGTCGGTCGGCGTCGAGTAGGGGCGAGCACCGGTGATGAGCTCGAACAGGATCACGCCGAGCGAATAGACGTCGGTCGCGGTCGTCACCGGCTGGCCGCGGACGACCTCGGGGCTCGCGTACTCGGGGGTCAGCCGCCGCTCGATCGTGAGCGTGCGCGCCGAGTCGTCGCCGATCGCCTTGGCGATGCCGAAGTCGAGCAGCTTGACCGCCGGCTTCGCGGCGTCCCCCGCGACGAGCAGGTTGCTCGGCTTCAGGTCGCGATGGACGACGAAGTGCCGGTGCGCGAAATGGACCGCGTCGCAGACCTGGAGGAAAAGGTCGAGTCGCCGCTCGATCGGCAGCTTCGCCGCGTCGCAGAACTCGTCGATTCGCAAGCCGTCGACCCGCTCCATCACGAGGTAGGGAGTGCCGTCATCGGTCGTGCCGCCGTCGAGAAGCCGCGCGATCCCCTCGTGCTGGAGCCGCGCGAGCAGCTGCCGCTCCCGATGGAACCGGGCGAGCCCTTCCGCGGAGTCGATGGAGCTGCGCAGCAGCTTGAGCGCGACTTCCTGCTCGAAGGTCCCGTCGGAGCGCGCGGCGGCGTAGACGATCCCCATGCCGCCGGCGCCGAGTCGGCGGGTCAGGCGCCACTTGCCGATCGTGCAGCCGAGGCGCGGATCGGCGGGGATCTCGAGGAACTCGGCGGCGGCGCTCGAAGCTTCGAGCAGGCTCAGCAGGTCGCGTCGAAGCCTTTCGTCGCCGCCGCCCTCGCGCTCGGCGAAGGCGCGCTGCTCGTTCGCCGGCAGCGCCCGCGCTCGCTCGAACAGCTCCTCGACGCGGCGGAATCGGGTGGTCGCCACGATCGCTTCAGTCTGCGCCGCCGGTCACGGCGCGCAAGAGCCACGCCTTCGCGAACTCCCAATCGCGCTTCACCGTCGCCGGCGAGGTCGCAAGCGCGGCGGCCGTTTCCTCTACCGAGAGGCCGCCGTAGAAGCGCAGCTCGACGACCCTGGCCTTGCGGGCGTCGGCTTCGGCCAGCCTGGTCAGCGCTTCGTCCAGCGCTAGGTGGTCGACCTCCTCGATCGGCACCGTCGCGGGCGCCGCCAGATCCAGCGCGTCGGTGAATGGGGTCCGCTCGCGCTTGCCGCCGCGCTTCTCGCTCTTCGATCTCTCCGCGTACCGGCCGAGGACGCGGCGCATCGCCATCGCGGCGATCGCCAGGAAATGACCGCGCGACTCGAAACGCGCCGACTTCTGGTCGGCGAGCTTCAGGAACGCCTCGTGCACCAGCGCCGTCGGCTGCAGCGTGTGGCCCGGCCGCTCCCTGCGGAGATAGGAATCCGCGAGTGCGCGCAGCTCGTCGTAGACGATCGGGAACAGGCGCGCCGCCGCGTCGGTGTCGCCGCGCTCGATCTCGCTGAGCAGCCGCGTGACTTCCCTGGCGCGATCGGTCTCTCCCATTCCCGCTCAGCTCCCGAGCCGATGGCGCATCTGGTGCATCGTGTTGCGGACGTGGTGGTCGGCGGCGCCTCGGCGCACATCGGGAATGCGAAACAGCGAGAAGGGCAAACTACTGCCAGCTCGGCCCCCTCGGAAGGGGGGGCGAGGGTCGCTTCGCGTCGGCGAGCGATGGCCGTCGCGGCGCCGGCTACCGCTTCCGCTGCAGCCGCGCGCCCTTCTCCGTTCGCCAGGTGAGGAGCAGCGCGCCCGGTCGCGCGTAGCGGTCGAAGAGGCGCTCGATGACGTGCTCTTCGCCGGGCCACGGATAGGCGAAGACGACGTCCCAGTCGGTCGGCTCGCGGTGAAGCAGCGCGTGGCCGTCGGCGCCTTCCGTCAGCAGCCACGCCATCTCGGCCTTGATCCGCGCCATCCCCTCGCCACCGGGCGGGATGAAGCTGCCCGCCGCGAGCTTCACCACGAGACCGTGCGCAGCCAGCAGCGCGCGCGCCGCCAGGACCAGCTCGCGCTCGATCTCGATGCCGTGGGCGTCGAAGCCGAGTTTCGCCGCCAGCCCCGCCACCACGCCGAAGCCCGAGCCCCACTCGCAGAAGCGGGAACCGGGCGCGAGCGACTGCTCCTGCGCCGCCGCAAGCGCCGGCCACAGTTTCTCGAAGTCGCTCGGCACGAAGCCGACGATCGGTTCCTGCCAGCGCTCCTCGAAGAAGGCGTCGATCCGCGCGGTCGCGTCGGCGAGGAACGCCGCGGTCGCCGCGTCGGGACGCGTGGTGCTCGGGCGCCAGGAGACGTCGTGCAGCGCCACGGTCAGCGACTCTCGCCGCGCTGCACGGTGGTCGTCGCGGCGCTCACCGCCGCGCCGGCCGCCGCGACCACGCGCTGCAGCGCCCGCAATCCGTCGAGCAGCCGCGGTCCCGGCCGGCCGAGGAACGCCTCCGGGATGCAATGCACCTGCCCACGCCGCAGCGCTGGCACGTCTCTCCACGCGGCGCGGCCGGTCACGACGTCGGTCCGGTACTTCTCCGGCTTCAC
>SXGS01075755.1_pt1 | contig 10405 bp, 9 predicted proteins | sample 3174681 | NCBI WGS metagenome assembly SXGS01 (sample SAMN11356861, study PRJNA531348) | freshwater metagenome | isolation source: freshwater sample F1-80 | place: China: Fuxian Lake, Yuxi | collected 2017-12-25
AAGAAGATAATCGCCCGTCAAGTCAAGGGAGCCGGGAATGGCCAAAATTTCAGTTTATCTGGGATCACGCCAAGTTCGGTGACAAGGATTAAGTCGTAACAAGGCACGCGTAGCGGAAGCTGTGCGTGGATTTTCTCCTAGTAAGGATTACCACGAGGAGTCGTGGGATCTCGCGCAAGCGGGATATACTTACGAGGTCGGTTTTACATCTAATGTAAAAAAAGCTATTAGTCGTGGAGGCTTCAAATCACGACTCGGATGTCCGCCCTACAAGGCGGAACACGTAAGATCTTCGGCGGATTTTTGAGTTTCCATATATTTATATTATTAGGTATACTATGTCTATGGATGAAAAAATTGAAGGTCATTGTATGAAATGCAAGACCAAAAGGGAGATGAAGCATGTAGAGGTCGTGGAGATGCGCCCAGGCACCAAAGCTGCCAAGGGTAAGTGCACCACCTGCGATACCGGCATGTACAAGATTCTTCCAAAAAACCACGCAGCCTAACACTGCTTCAAACCACCCTCCCGCAGCTGCGGGAGGGTTTTTTGTTTGGTGGGTGTGGGAGGGATCGAACCTCCGACCTCTTCATTATCAGTGAAGTGCTCTACCACTGAGCTACACACCCAAGATACTGAAGTGTCTATTCCAGTAGTTTAAAGTATCTTTAGCGCAGTGTGAACGGCACTATGCCCATGATGCGGGCACGCTTGATGGCTTCAGACGCGCGGCGTTGGTGAAGCGCGCACAAACCCGTGCGGCGGCGTGGCTGGATGCGCGCTTGGGGGGTCATAAAGGTACGAAGCGTTTCGTTGTCTTTATAGTTCACTGTGCGCGAATTTGTTGTGCAGAAATGACACTGCTTGCGTACTAAGGGCGCGTGCTGGATGCGCGGTTTTGTCTTTGAATTTTTAGAATGGGATTTCATCGGGGTTGATTTCTCCTTCGTCTGGATACTGTATAGTTTCGACCTCTTCTTTTTGCTGTTGGCTTATCTCGTGCTGTGGGCCACTGCCTCCGCCCATATCGCTACCTCTGGGGCCCATCTGCATTTCTTCAGCGACAATCTCGGTACGCGATTTCTTTTGGCCGTCCTTTTCCCATGAGCGGGTCTGGATTCGGCCTTCGATGAAAATCATTTTGCCGCGCGTGAGATACTGTTTGGCAATTTCCGCCAATCTGCCAAACATCACAATGTTGTGATACTCTGCCATAGTTTGTCGCGCGCCGTTTTTGTCTTTCCATGTGCGGTTGGTAGCGATGCTAAAGGTGCAGACCGGCTGGCCTGAAGGCAAAGTACGCATTTCAGGTTCGCGCGTAAGGTTGCCGATGATAAATACTTTATTGAGATTCATTGGTCGTGGTTTGTTCACCAAACATTGCCTCAAGCTTATCATCGAGCGCCTTTGTGTCTACGGGCACTTGCTCTTCTTTTGGCATGGCGCGAGGCTTCATTGGTTTGCTAGGAGTTGGCTTCTGCCACCCCATGAGGGTAAAGCGGATTATCTTCGCGTCTTCGCGAAGCTTTTCGTGGAGGGTCGGTGCGTTCGCGCGCTCGGTCGTAAAACGAATAGCGCCAAAATAGGCGTTAGTCGCTTTGTTGATAGGATAGGGGAGATTCTTGCGTTTCGGGGTGTCCCAGGTATCGACGGTTGCGTTAAAACCACCTAAGATCTCGCGTATCTCGTTTTCTGCCGCTCCCGCGTCTTCGGCAGAGAGAGATGGGCTCAAAAGATAAGCCAGTTCATAATATTTAGTATCTTGTACCATAGGGTGACTCTACCAGATTTTGAGTGAGTAGGCAAGGGTTTGACTATACCTTAAATTCAATGACATCGCCGTCTTGCACGATGTAATCTTTGCCTTCAGTGCGCACGAGGCCCTTCTCTCGGGCTTTTCCATATGAACCTGTATCAATGAGATCTTTCCAAAAAATAACTTCCGCGCGGATAAATTTTTCTTCAAAGTCCGAGTGGATAGCACGCCCCGCTCGCTTGGCCGTAGATCCTGCAGGTATAGTCCATGCGCGTGTTTCGTCTTCACCCGTGGTGAAGTAGCTCATAAGCCCCAAGAGTTTGTAGGCTGCGTGCGCGAGCTCATGGAGGTGCGGTTCCATGCCGAGTTCTTGCTGATCTTCGGATGACATACTCGCGAGCTCCGCTTCAAGTTTAATATTGAGATAGAGTTTGCCTTTAGTAGCGCGAGGTAGTGGTTCGGTGGTCGTGTTGTAAAGATACAATAGTGGCTTCGCAGTTAAGAGTTGAAACACACGCGCGTCTTCACGCAGCTCTTCAGGTATAAGCGCGCCGGCTGCGATAATGCTGTAAATGCGCCGCGCGATCTCCGCCTGTTTTTTGGTATCGGCGGATCCAGAGCGTGCTTCTTTTTCGGTACGCGCGACTGCTTTTTCCATGGTGGCGAGGTCAGCCATCATAAGTTCAGTTTCAATAATACCGCGATCGCGTTCCGGATCGATAGACGATTCGACATGGATAATATTAGTGTTTTCAAACGCGCGCACTACTTCCACGATGGCGTCTACTTCACGGATATGTGCTAAAAACTGATTGCCCAAACCTTCGCCTTCTGACGCGCCCTTGACGAGTCCTGCTATGTCGACAAATTCAATGGCGGCAGGTATGCGCTTGGTACTTTGAGAAAAGTCTGATAGCTGATCGACGCGCGCGTCTTTTACCTCTACGATGCCGACATTTGGCTCGATGGTTGCGAACGGATAGTTGGAAGTATCGACAGTTTTTTGAGTGAGCGCCTGAAACAATGTTGACTTGCCAACATTGGGAAGGCCTACGATACCGATTTTGAGAGACATGATAAGGATGGTAAACTAATAACCAATGTATGTAAATCCTGATATTTTTAAGGCCTACGATATCCGCGGCATATTTCCCGAAGAGATCAATGGTAAGATCGCGTATTTGATAGCGCGCGCGTTTGCCGAATATATACGCGGCAAGTCAAAGGCGCGTTTACGAATCATCGTGGCTGCCGATGGACGCCCATCGTCTCCAGAGCTTAAAAAAGGCGTGATCGAAGGATTACTCGACGAAGGTATCGATGTGATTGATATGGGGCTTTCGACTACCCCACAGCATTATTTTACCGTGGTCAAATCGGGCGCTGATGGCGGCATGATGATCACCGCTTCACACAATGTATATCATACTAATGGATTAAAGTTCACTAAAAAGGGAGGCGAACAAATAGGTGGTGGGTTGGAGGTGATGCTTCAGATGGTGCGCAGATCAATATTTCAAAATGCGCCCGCGCGAGGCAAATTGGCGGAAGTACCGTCAACGCGCGAATATTCGGAGCGGCTCATCTCAATGGTAGATTTGTCAGGATCAAAAGATCTTAAAATTGTTTGTGACGCGGGTGGGGGGATGACGTCGCTATTGTTGCCGCAAATCATACGTAATCTACCTTGCAAAGTAACGGTGATAAATGGTGATCTTGCGTTTGATCTTATGCACGAGCCGCTCAATCCAGCACGCGAAGAGAGTTTGGCGCCGCTCAAAAATGCCGTGTTAGAAGCGCGCGCGGATTTTGGCATTGCGTTCGATCCTGATGGTGATCGGTGCGGGTTTGTGACGGGCAACGCGCGCTTTTTTAGATCTGATTATGTTGCCGCATTTTTTGCGCGCGAGTTTTTAAAAATCAATAAAGGCGCCGCGATTGTCTATGATGTTCGTTCGTCAAATATTTTTCGTGAGACGATTATGGCGCATGGTGGCCGCGCGCTTGAATCACGCGTTGGGCATCGGTTTATCAAAGAGCTTATGCGCGTCGAGGACGCGGTGTTTGCAGGCGAGCTTTCTGGTCATTTTTATTTCAAAGAAGCGTTTTATATGGATTCTGATTTTTTGCCGATGCTCTATATGATGCAGTTTCTCTCAAAGCTCGGTAAGACGGCTGATGAGGTTCTCGATGAATTTGCTCTCTATCCGTCATCAAACGAGTTGAGTTTTAAAGTAAAGCCAGGTGAAAATTTTCTTGAGCACATTGCTGCGCATTATAAAGACGCCAAAGAGGTAAAGTGGGTTGATGGCCTCTCTATATATTACGATGATTGGTGGGCAAATGTGCGAGTGTCAAACACGGAGCCTGTCGTACGCGTCAACGTAGAAGCGCGCGTGCGCGAGGTACTCAATGTTAAAATAGACGAGATAAAAAAAATACTTGGTGTTTAGAAAAGCCCAATATTTTTTTTGGCTTCTGCCAAGGTTTTTTGTGCTACTTTTTGCGCGGCTTTGCTGCCGTCCACGAGAAGTCTCTCGATAGCTTTTTTGTTTTTAGTGATTTCTTGGTAGCGGATTTGGATCGGCTCGAGCAGCATGACGAGTGACGAGGCAACCGCATCTTTGAGCTCACCGTATCCGCGACCCGCAAAACGCGCTTCTATTTTTTTGATATCTTCGCCAGACGCCAAATATATGAGAAATAGCAGATTTGAAATGCCCGGCTTATTTTGCGGATCATATTTGATGTTGTTATCCGAATCAGTCACTGCAGTTTTTATTTTTTTGAGAATCTGGCTAGGCGTATCGAGCAGGCTAATATTGGTATTCTCACCATGTGATTTTGACATTTTTTTGGTAGTATCTTGGAGCGAGAGGATTTTGAGTTCTTGCGCAATCTTTGACTGCGGCTCGGGAAACATATTGCCAAAACGCGTGTTAAAACGACGTGCAATCTCGCGCGTGAGCTCAAGATGTGGGAGCTGGTCTTTGCCTACGGGCACAATGTCAGCCTTGTAGGCGAGGATATCAGCTGCTTGGAGTACGGGGTAGGCGAGCAGGCCGAGGTTTGTGGCCTTTGGGTTTTCGGCAAGCATTTCTTTGTAGACAGGGTTAAGTTCGAGCATTGATTTTGGCGTGATCATGCCGAAGAGTGTTGCGAGTTCGATTTGCTCGGGTACCAATGACTGCACAAAGAGTGTTACTTTTTTTGGATCAACGCCGCACGCCAAGTACAGCATGACAATCTTGAGCGTGTTCTCGCGGACATTTTTGGTATCTTCGAGTGTGGTGAGTGCGTGCACATCCGCCACCATCAGATAGGTCTTATATTGCTTTTGGTATTCAATCAGCGGTTTTAGCGCGCCAAAATAGTTGCCCACATGCAGGTGGCTCGTTGGTCGCAATCCAGTTAATAAAACTTGTTTTAGCATAAATAGATTCTACCACCAAAAAACCGCCCGAGAAAGGGCGGTTTTTTTTGAGGGCTAGAGTTATATTTCGATAACTACGGGGATAACACCCTTTTGTTGGATTTCCGAATTTCGGGTGCGAGAGGTGGTATACCCACAGTGAAGACTCTGAGATGATTACTTGCAGTTTATATTTCGATAACTACGGGGATAACACCCTCCCGTTTGATTTTCATAAGTCGGGTGCGAGAAGCTGGCCAAATAATTTTAGCTGGCAGCTAATGGTTATCTTTCTAAATTTCTATCACGACCGGGATGACCATCGGGCGGCGTTCGGTCTTTTGAAAGAGGAACTGGGCGATTTTTTCGCGGAGTTCTTCTTTTACATACTGCACATTGAGTGGATGCATTTTTTCGGTCATCTCTTCAATATGTTTCTTGGTGCGATTGCGCGTCTCGTAGAGCAAGTCTTTGGATTCTTTGAGATAAATGACTCCGCGCGAGATGATATCGGGTGATCCGCGGACCTTGCCAGTCTTCTCATCAATAATAGCAATAATGACAAAGATACCGTCAGATGACATTGCTTGGCGGTCGCGCAATACCACCTCTTTGATATCACCTACGCCTAAACCGTCGATAAATACGGGACTGGAATCAACTGCTTCTTTGGTAAGCGCTATGGTGTCGGCGGTGACATTTATGATTCGGCCGTTTTCAGGAATGACAATGTTTGAATCGGGGATGTCGAGCTCTTTGGCAAGGCGCGTATGGAGCTTCAACATGTAGTAGTTGCCATGGATGGGCATAAAGAATTTTGGTTTCATAATGCCGATCATAAGCTTGAGATCTTCTTGCTGGGCGTGGCCGCCCGCGTGAATATCCATCATTTGATAATGAAAGACTTCAGCGCCTTCACGGTAAATAGTATCTTTTAGGTACTGCACACTGCGTTCGTTGCCCGGAATCACCGACGAGGAGAACACTACCGTATCTCCCGCGTGAAGCCGTACATGGCGGTGTTCGCGGGTGGCAACGCGCATAAGAACCGCGCCGCCTTCTCCCTGCGCGCCGGTACAGAGAAACAATATTTTATCGTCAGGATGATTGCTTACATCTTTGATATCAATCATCAGGCCTTTGGGTATTTTCAAATACCCAAGTTCTTGCGAAAGAGCCACGTTGCTCTTCATGGAATATCCATCAATAGCGACCTTACGGCCATATTTATGGGCGAGCGAGATAAGCTGTTGTAAGCGCGAGATCAATGACGCGAAAGTAGCGACGATAATGCGCCCCTTTGCTTGCTTAAAAATGTCTTCAAGATTTTGCTCGATATCTTGCTCGGAGAGTGAATGACCGGGTCTTTCGGCGCCCGTGGAGTCAGACATCAAAAGGAGTACGCCCTCTTTCGCGAGACGCTCCATCTTGCCGTAGTCTGCTGGCACATCACCCACGGGGTGCGCGTCAAACTTAAAGTCAGCCGTATGGCATACGGTTCCTACAGGCGTATGGACCGCAACACCAACGGTATCAAAAATATTGTGATTGACATGGAAGAATTCAATGTTAAACACGCCGAGTTTGAGTTTGGTATTTTGATTTACTTCTTCGGTACGTAAACGTGGTAGATGGGTAAAGTCGCCTTGGCGTTTGAGGATAATGGCGCGCGTGAGCGGTAAGGTATAGATAGTAGGGCTACCGAGCTCTGCTGACAGATAGGGGATCGCGCCAATGTGGTCGTAGTGACCATGGGTGATAATGACGCCACGAATATTTTTCTTTTTGGTTTTGAGATATGAGAAATTGGGAATAATAAAATCAATTCCCGGCGTGCTCTCTTCGGGAAATTGCAGTCCCATATCGATGATGATGATATCATCGCCATATTCGAGAAACATCATATTGCGTCCGATTTGTTCGACACCGCCAAGCACAACAACGCGTAAAACACCTTTTTGGATGTTTCCGACTGCTGTTTGCTCGACGCGAAATGGCGCACGACTTTGTACTCCACGCGCGCTACTTTGGCGAGGAGGTCGCGCGTGCCGACGAGGCGCGCGCGGCGGCCTCTCTGTTGGTTGTGGTTTATTGATCATAGTTAAAAGAAAACAAGATAATATGGGGTATCGTTGACAGATGTGCCGAGGGGGGGAGTTGAACCCCCACTCCCTTGCGGGAACAGCGCTCTGAACGCTGCGTGTCTGCCAATTTCACCACCTCGGCAGGTCCGCTAAGCGCGGATACGATATAGTTTTTTACTCTATTGGTTGTAATATATCGCGCTTTTATTTTTTTGTCAAGATATTCCAGATACTCTTGGTTTGAGTATACCACGCATCGATGGCGCTGAAACGCTCTTGCGGAAAGGGGATGCTGCCGCCGCCAATACCGCCAAGATTTTTCTGCGTGGTATATAAGTAGCGGGGGCTATAGAGAAATATAGCGGGACGATCTTTTGATAATTCTTCTTGAAAAAGCGTATAGAGTTCTTCGCGTTTTTTGTTGCTCGTGGTATTTTGCGCGTCTTCTAATAGTTTATCTACTTTTGTGTTTGCGTAGAGCGCGATGTTTGAGCCAGGATGTTTGATCTGGCGCGCGTGCCAAAAGCCAAGCGGGTCGACATCATACCCCATGACCAGTCCGTAGAGGAGTGCGTCATAGTTGCGTGGGCGGATAAAATTTTGGTCGAGATCGCCTTTCTCATATGCTTGTACTATTACCTCTACGCCGATTTCGCGCCACATATCGCGTATCATCTCGGCCGCGCGCACAAGTTCCGGTGTTTGGATGGTTGTTATGGTAAAGGTGATTTTAGTACGATTTTTTTTGCCTTCAAGTTTTTCAATGACACCATCTCCGTCAGTGTCTTCGTAGTTCGCTTTGGCCAGTATCGCCTTGGCTCCCTCGATGTCACGCTCAATACGTTCGAGTGGGGAAGCGTGCGCGAAGGCGCCGGGAGGAATGGGTAGTGATGTTGGCGACGCATGACCGCCAAGAATCTCTTGTATGATGCGTTTGCGATCGATGACTTTGTTGAGCGCCTCGCGTAATACAGGGTCACGCAGAGGCGTATAGGTATTTTGATTAAAAAATATACCAACAACGCGCGGCAGGCTCATTTCGTGCACTATGTTGCGCGATGGTATTTGCCACGAGTGGTCGATGCTCGCCGTATCTATAGCATTGTTTTCGAGCGCGGCGCGCAGAGCGACATCTGTCGGATAGAAATAAAAAGTGATGCTATCGAGATACGCGGGTCGGGGAAGATACCCTTTGAATCGTTTGAGATTAAAAGCGGTTATAACACCGCGGTCATCTTTGGTAGTAGCGTCTATATAAAAGGGGCCGGATCCTATTGGTCGCGTGTTGAGCACGGAAAGGGGAAACGCTTCAGGTCCAGTATCACGCCACAAGTGTTGAGGTAAGATGCCCATCGTGGCATTTCCCAAAAACGGGGCATAGGGGCGTTTAAGGCGAAAAACAATTTCTTGTTCGTTGCGTATTTCAACATCAACCCCTTCCCAATGCGCAAGTCGGTGGCTGCGGATGGCGGTATGTTTCGCAAGGCCAACGGTAAAGGCGATATCTTTTGTGGTGAGTATTTCTCCATCATGCCAGCGAAGCCCTTCGCGTAGCCAAAAAGTATAGGTAAGGCCATCTTCTGATATTTCATAGCGCTCCGCGAGTTCGGGCACGAATCCACCCTTGTCGTCAGGCTTTACGAGGCCAGCATATACGATGCGCGCGATATCGCGATCGACATCAGACGTAGCAAGGAGTGGATTGATAAAGCGTGGGATACCCACAATGCCTTCAGCAACCGATCCGCCATTCGCTGGCAGCTCTTTGGAATACTCTTTATCAACGCGCACAAGAATTGCGTTGATACATACCCAGGCAATGAGCAAAAAGACAAGAAAAGCAATTTTCTCGTTATGGGTGAGGGCATCGAAGAGAGTTCGCCACTCGGAGCGGGTTGGCCAAAGCCGCTTCATGATACCATCAGCGCAAAAAGAGTGGGGTGAGGGTAGACATTATAAATAACACACCCAAGATGATGGTTGCTCGAAAGAGCCATTTTTCCGCGCCCCTCCGTGAGTTATAGGTCGCTGAATCTCCACCGAAAGATCCGCCCAAGTTTGATCCGCGCTGTTGCAAGAGCACAGAGGCGATGATGAGCAGAGAAAGCACTATTTGAATATAAGGCAATACTGTTTGCATTTTTTTAGTATACGCTGATTATTTTCGCGCGACAAGTCGTCGGCTGCGAGTTCTATGAAGTGAAATAGCGAAACGATGTGCTTCATCGCGCAGCGCGGTGATGAGGTTAAAGAGTGGCTGGGGGAGAGTTTTGAGCGCAAAGGGCGCGCGTCGGTCCGGTACATAGAGCTCTTCTTCGCGCTTGGCGATTGATGCGACGGGTATGCGATGTTTTTTCGCGTTTTTTGCCACAGCGTTCAATTGCCCCTTGCCACCATCAACGATGATGAGATCGGGCCGCGGCCAATCATCGTGACGTAAGCGGCGTCCCACGACTTCTGCGAGCGACGCAAAATCATCAACACTTTTAACGGTTTTAATGATAAATGTTCGATACTGATCTTTCGCGGGCATGCCATGAGTAAATACAGCCATACTCGCGACTGATGACGATCCTTGGTGGTGAGATATATCAAAGCATTCAATGCGTAGTGGCGAGTGTTTGAGGTGTAATAGCTCGGCGAGCAGACGCAATGCACGTTCGCGCTCGGCCGTTATGTCATTTTGCAAAAATGGCTGATGCGCAAATATTCGCGCGAGACTTGTTATTTGATCACGCAGTTTTTGCGCCTCTTCGTAGTGTCGCGCGTGGGCCGAGCGAGCCATTTGGGTAGCAAGGTCGCGCGCGAGCGTTTTTGTTTTGCCCATCAATACTTTGCGGATTGCTATTATGTTTTCCGCGTACTGTCTTTTGTTTTTTGCCGTGAGTGGCATATCAATACAGCAAAAACCAAGGCATTTGCCGATTTGTGCGTTTACACATGTGCGTTTGTGTTTCGGCCGCTCGGCGCAGGTGCAGTAAGGAAATGCTCGACGCAGGAGCATCAGTACTCGTTTTATCGCAGTACCATCGGTAAACGGTCCGATCGCGCGCGATTGTCTTTCTGCGTCTGGTTGGTGCGTGAGATACGCGCGCGGAAAGGGATCTTTTGAAAACGCGACAAAAAAATAATTTTTATCATCGCGCATGAGA
>SXGS01196802.1_pt1 | contig 10403 bp, 10 predicted proteins | sample 3174681 | NCBI WGS metagenome assembly SXGS01 (sample SAMN11356861, study PRJNA531348) | freshwater metagenome | isolation source: freshwater sample F1-80 | place: China: Fuxian Lake, Yuxi | collected 2017-12-25
ATAAAATCCGCGTCTTTCAGCGACGTGCCTACGGCTTACGAGATGAGGAATATCTACGACTAAAAGTTCTCACTTGCAGCTTGCCAGAACTATGAAATTAAGCAAAATCTACCCACACAAAATCCCGAAGAGCCAAAATAAAATTTGTCAGATGTTCGAACTGGCCAGTCAGGCTATTTTAAAACCTGATTGGCCTTTCTCTATGATGCAATAGACTTAAAGCCTATGTTTTTTCTCTGGTATTCCTTTGCAATATTAATATTATAAATTATTAATCGGATCGGCAATCTTAGACATGCCAATTAAGATTTATATTGATGCTGATGCGTGTCCAGTGAAAGAAGAGACCTATAAGGTAGCCTTTCGTCATGATCTACACACTTTTGTTATTTCCAATAGTTTTATGCAAATCCCAACAACTTCGATGATATCAAGGATTATCGTTGACGCGGGCCCCGACGCTGCCGACGACTGGATTGCAGATCATGTCCTTGCAGGGGATATTGTGATTACAAGCGATATACCATTAGCTGCGCGAATATTGGCGAAAAAAGCTCACGCCATCGCGCCTTACGGACGCTCTTTCACAGAGGAGTCTATTGGTCTTTCCCTCGCCCAGCGCTCAATTATGGAGCATATTCGTTCGACCGGAGAGATGACTAGCGGCCCACCGCCATTTACGAAGGCAAATAGATCGCGATTTCTACAAATACTTGATCAGACCATTGTAAGACAAAAGCGAGAATATTGATTATTCAATTTTTCTCAAAGGGAGTTATTAACACTTATGCACGCTCTTAATCGAATTTGATTACACCAGACTCTTCTGACAATACTTGAATATTATCTTTAGGCAAATGATGTCTTGGAAGATAATAGCTATTGGCTATGAGCGTTGGAATAACAGCAGTCGCAATTATAGAGGCCACAAGCGTCGAGTATTGCTGTTCATCTATAATTTGATGCGAAAGACCAAAAAGAGCACAAATTGTACCAAAAGTTAATCCAGAAGCCATAAGTAAGGTAGTATACATTGCGTCTCGATGAGGAGACCCAAAATATCTGGCAACTGGATAGACACTAATAATCTTGGCGCTAATTTCAATCAGAACCAATATAATTATGCCAATAGGCGCTGTTATTACGGTAGGAATAGAGACAAAATATCCCGCACGAATAAAATAAAAGGGCGTAAGCAACCCGATCGTAATAGTTCTCAAACGTCTTATTAACGCATGATGACGTCCTACAGAACCCGCAAGAGCCATCCCTATTAGATAGGCAGGCAAAACGGCTTCGCTTTCCGCCCAGGTCGCCAATGCCCCCAGAGCGAGTAAGAAAAATAATAAATACTTTGTTTCAAATTCCGAAGCCTGACCGCCAAAGATCAAAAAAGCACTCTGCGTTATTTTTGGCAATAAAATGAAAGTAATCATTAATAAGCAGGCGAATAGAAGCGTTTTCCAAGTGAATGGCGCAAATACAAGCCCTAGGGTTAAGACGGTACCTAAATCCGTTATAAAGCAAGCCGCCAAAATTGTTTTACCAAAATTACCTTTATTAAATCCGTATTCCATCATTACCGTGTAAACGACGGCAACAGAAGTAGCGGCCAAAGCAATACCGGCAAGCAAAGATGAGCTATTATCCCACCTAAGTAAAAAATGAGCAGCTCCCCAGCAACAAAATGAAGGAAGAAGAAAGCTAGATAGACCAACTGCGGCAGCTTCTTTCCATTTTAATTTAAAGACGTCAGGATCAAGTTCAGCTCCAGCTAAGAATGTCAGAAAAATTGCTCCGATACCCGCTAAGGTTTTAATCCATGGTTCTTGTACGGACAGTAATTCTACACCTAGGATATAAGCAAACGTCAGCCGCGCTAACATTCCGACTACGATCTCAGATAGCGCTGTTGAGATACGATAAGTTCGCGAAAAAATTGATGCTAAAATCGCTAAGAAAAATACAAATGAAATCTGTGCCCAGATAGAAGTCATAACAGCTCTCTTATACCAAACATAAGACGATAAAATGTATGTAGATTGATCAAATTATGATTGAAAAAAGATATTACATTGTAGCACTACTTTTTTAAAGTAAATATTTATCCACTTCATCAGAAAATATATGCTTTATAGGTTCTCAAAAATTCAGAAAGCGTCAGCTATCATAAGCGATGTAAATATTAACTTACGATTATTGAGTTTTGTTAATTTCGAACGCTTATGTATTTTATAACAAGAAAATTAAGAAGCATTTCTTAACCCACACCAATGTCACAAAATTATTCCTTATTTCTTACCAGCGATACAGCTTTGATCTGAATATATACCGCTCGCCCCACAACCAAACCGAGCCTATCCCATGAACGCCTTGTAACACGAGCTAATATTTTTGATCCATTGAGATCATGCCCTAAATTTAATACGACTATCATCTGGGAAGCATTATTTTTTTGGCAACCTGTAATAATCGCAGGAATGAGATTTTCTATGGTGCTCTTAATCCCGCTTTCCAGACTTAAAGATACATCGCTTGCATAGATTTTTAAGCGATGTCTATCTCCCTGATTCATTGGGACAGTCGGAACATTTATAAAACCACCCTCAACAGCAAATCTTGCAATACCGTAATTCGCATCATAATTCTCGATCGAACCCTCAATACTAACTGCAGCATTATGTGAAGCAGCTAGAGGTAATGATGGGTCACTCTGAATTTTATACAATAGATCTGAAGCTATTATTTTTCCCTCATCGATTAAAACAAGATAATCTGCCAACTGTTCAATTTCATCGAGGTCATGACTAACATAAACAATCGGCAATCTAAGCGTGTTATGTAGTCTCTCAAGAAAGGGCATTATTTCTAATTTTTTTGTTTTATCTAGTGCAGATAAGGGCTCATCCATCAAGAGTAACTTTGGATTGGATAATAAAGCCCGCCCAATTGACACCCTTTGTTGCTCGCCTCCGGATAGGGATTTAGGAAATTGATCTAAATATCGTTCCAAACTAAGCAAGTCGACGATCTGGTCAAATTGTTTATCATCGAGTGCAATGTTATTATGGGCGCCATAAAGTAAGTTAGCTCGCACAGTCAGATGAGGAAATAGACTAGCTTCTTGAAAGACGTAACCTATCGCGCGCTCGTATGCCGGTCGGAAATAATTCTTATCCTGCCAAACTTCTTCATTGATAATAAAATGGCCAATTGTAGCACGATGAAGTCCTGAGATACATCTTAAGATGGTTGTCTTACCACATCCTGTTGGTCCATATAAAGCCGTGATGCCATCACCAGGTATGTTGAGCTTTATATCTAGGTCAAAATTCCCTAGAGTAGTTTTAAAATGACCAGTAATTTTAGCATTCGGCATCATTAAATTTTCCGTCTAAAATATTTATCAAATGAGTTCATAAATAATACAACACAGAATGAAAATATTATCATACAAGCTGCAAGAATATGAGCTGAACGCCAATCGCCCATCTCGACATAATCAAAAATCGCAACTGATAAGACTTTTGTTTTTCCTGGAATATTTCCGCCAATCATCAATACAACGCCAAACTCACCCAAAGTATGCGCAAAACCTAAAACTGCACCAGTCAGAAAACCAGGGCGAGCTAACGGGACAGCTACCGTCCAAAAAGCGCGCCAAGGAGAAGCTCTCAAAGTTGCTGCAACTTCGAATGGACGCTCACCTATCGCCTCAAAGGCAATACGGATAGGCTGCACAACAAAAGGCATAGAATAAAGGACCGAGCCAAACAGAAGTCCGGGGAAAGTGAAAGCTAAAGTCTTCAGGCCCCAAAGGCTTGCAAGAGCGCCCCCTGGCCCATCGGGTCCAAGCAAAATAAGGAGGTAAAATCCAAGAACTGTTGGCGGAATCACCAAAGGCATTGTAACGAGAGCCGCCACCACTTCTTTCCAATCGGCCTTAGATCTAGCCAACCACCAGGCTAGTGGCATTCCTACAACAAGCAATATTAGTGTTGTTAGTATAGCTAGCGCTAAAGTTAGAAAAATTGGCGAAAGTATATTTTCTGAAATGAGCGTATCCATTTCGATGAACCATACTTATTGCTGACTAGAAATACCATAGCCATATTTTCTTATAATATCTTGAGCGGCAGAACCTTTTAAGAAAAAAAGAAATTCTTTCGCAGCTTTATTTTGTTCTGCTGCCTTTAGCAAAACAGCTTCCTGATATAATGGTGTATAGAGATTTTGCGGTATTTGCCAAAATGACCCATCTTTACGATCTATAATTTGAGAAAGCGCCACAAAACCAATTTCTGCATTACCCGACTCTATGAATTGAAACGCCTGTGAAATACTATTGCCTTGCACGATCTCGGATTTTAAAGAGTCGTAGACTTTAAGCGCTTTCATCACCTCAATAGCCGCTGAGCCGTATGGAGCTAAGGCAGGATTAGCAATAGCTATCCGAGAAAAATGTCCATTTTTTAGCGCCTGCTCACTGAGGGGGATGTCTGACTTCTTACTCCAAAGTATTAACGCTCCGATAGCATAGGTAAATTGGCTGGCGGCGACACCGGAATTATCTTCGACCAATTTTTTTGAAAATTCTTTGTCAGCTGATAGAAATACATCGAAAGGAGCGCCCTCTTTGATTTGCATATAGAGCAAACCTGAGGATCCACTGCTTACAATAACTTCATGGCCTGTCTTGTCCTTAAAGGCTTTTACAATGTCCTTAGCAGCATTCATAAAGTTCGCCGCCACAGCGAGATGAACCGTCCCCGCTAGACAGGCGCATGTAAAATTTAGAATCCAAATACCTATGAATGAGATTAGTTTTATTTTTTTATATTTCATTGCCTAGCCTAAGGAGATGCCTAACCCTATCTCTGCATGCTGCTCTTTGTGTGTAAAAAAATCTGCTTTGCGTATCTTAGACCTAAGAATATTGACTTATTATCGGTATTACCTTTAAGTCTATAGCGTAAAAACCTCCAGCGCTTCAAGCTCCCTTGACCTGGCCTGAGACTGTAATCAACAATGACTAGCGCTCCGCCATAATAGAGATAAGCTATATTTTTCAATATTTTAAATATCTCAAAGCTCATTCTTCGATCAAACTTACGAAAAAATTCGGGGCGCAATGGAGAAAGAAAAAATCAACGCGGCCTTATCACTGCACAGCGGCGAACGCTTTTTGGTGGGCCGTGAGAGGATAAAACTTCTGGAAGCAGTCGCTGCGTATGGCAGTATTAGTAAAGCCGCCAAGGTCATTGGCTTCAGTTATAAAACCGCTTGGGATTCTGTGGATGCGATAAATAATCTCCTACCCAACCCAGCATTTATCACAAAAATGGGCGGTAGCGGTGGCGGCGGCGGCGCAGTAGTAACAGAAGAAGGTATGCGATTAATTGATACATTTAAGAAAATAGAAGTAAAGCTCACACGACTTTCACAGCTAATATCTGAAGCAGGACTTGAAGGAAATGAAGAACTACTACTTTTTACTTTTGGCGCGCGTATCTCGACACGTAATGTTTTTCAAACCGTAATTCAACAGGTCCGAAAAGGCACCGTTGATGTTGAATTATCTCTATCCTGTTCTAAAGGATCGAATATCCAGGCAGTCGTAACCAATGAAGCTGCAAATGAACTTGAGCTAACGTTAGGAAAGAAGGTTCTTGCGCTAATAAAGGCATATGCGATCACTCTAGCCTTACCCACAAAAGATCAGGCTCTAGCGGGAAACAATATACTGGGAACTGTAACGAGGATAATAAAAGCTAAAAATAATTGCCAAATAATTCTTGATATAGGTAACAGAAAATCCCTTACCGTCGTTATTCCTAGGAAGCATTTAGAAAAGCTATTAATCAAAAAAGGCGATCAACTTCAGGCTCAGTTTAAGCCAGAGGATGTCATTCTAGTAGCAAATTAGATAGGTGCATACCTATCAACAAGAACACGTAAGAAAATTTAAACATTACTTCTATTTTATATTCTCATAAGGAAGCATTAGATGTCTGAAAAGCTGGATTGCGATGTCTTGATCGCAGGAGCAGGTCCCACAGGAATGTCGACTGCAATTGCGCTCACTCAAGCTGGATATCGTGTTGACCTAATCGACAAGCATAAAAATGGCCTCGATTTTTCAAGAGCTATTTTAGTAAATTCCCAGACATTAAAGTTACTAAAGCCCTATGGCCTATCGGATAAAATAATCAGGCACGGCCGGCCATTTAAATCGATAACGATTTATGGTCCTTCTCAAACACTCATACAAGGTGAGATTAAGCACTCTGACATGGACTATATTCAGCCAACTGCGCTCCCGCAGCTAGAAACTGAAAGGTGCTTCACTGAGTGCCTGCAGGAAAAAGGCGTGACAATTAAAAGGCCCCACGAATTAAAAGCATTCATCGATAAAAGAGAATATGTAGAATCTTTAATAAGCACGCCGAATGGCGATCAACGGGTTACTTCGCGCTATCTCCTTGGTGCAGATGGATTTCATAGTATTGTCCGACAAGGACTTTCTATTAAGTATAATCAGAGCGCGTCACCAATCCAAATGTATAGTCAGGACGCTGTTATAGACTGGTCCAGCAAATCAGATTTGACGATATGGATACTCGACTCCGGCGCAGCAATCGCAATGAAGATCGGCCATAATATGGTTCGTTTCGCCGCCACGAATTTTGAAACTTTCCAGGCCCTTGGAGTAGCTGATAAAATTAAAGAAACGACATGGGAAAGTCATTTTGATGTCTATTTTGCACAAGTGGACTCATATGGCTGTGGAAATGTGTGGCTTGCTGGCGACGCCGCACATGTCCATTCGCCCGTTGGCGGTCGAGGAATGAATATGGGGATCGCAGATGGCTTAAGATTTTCGCAGGCTGTTATAGATTACGATTTTAAAACCTATCAAACGATATGCCATAATATTTCTCAGTCATGGGTAACAAAGAATAAAGTTTTTACTCAAATAATGTCCGATAAAAACATTAAAGGACAGATTGGTCGTAAAGCGATTAGACTAATCTTCAGCTTGCTATCAAAAATTGACCCAGAGCATGCAGCACAACGTATTTTTTCTGCTATTGCTATTGGCTAGCTTACTCATTTTAAAAAAACAAGAAAGTTTTGTGGATAGAATTTCTAGATTAGATAGAGAGGCATATGCTCAATGCTAGATTTTGACTATAGATTAGAATCAAAGCCTTAAGTAAGCTCTCCTTCACTAGATGAAAAAATGATTTACTTAAATTAACTTTTACTTTCGTTCAAAATCTCATCGTCTAATAAAAGAGGCAAGACTTTCTCCTTAAATTTAAAATAACTTTTCTGGGCATAAGGCCAAAAGCGACTATCCCAGTTACGCTGCAATTGCACTAGATCAATACTGTATTCAGCTAATCTATCTTTGATCGATATTAGCTTAGTCACTATCGGACCTACAGGCGCGTAACTCGTTATGATTTGTTTCGCGCCAGTAATTCGGATTGCATCTAGAAGATTTTTTTCATCTAACTTATCCACTAAAATGACTGAGTTTGTATAACGATCAACTATTCTCTCTTTTAGATCGTCTATTGCGCCGGTCACAAAGCGATAGGCTTTTTCTCCAAATAATAGGTTTCTGTCACAAACAATAATAACTTGAACAATATTATGAATTTTAAATATATTTACTTCAGGATCAAGATCGTCATGATGGATAAGTAGAATTGATGGAATAGCGTGGTCTGAGTGAGGTGTATTTACTAACATCCTCTGACTGCCTGACCATCTATCTTCAATTTGACTAGCTTTATTCGCCAGAACCTTTGGTTTAAATCGACCACCTGTATACCGAGAGATATTATCCGCTGTTGCAAGATAGGTTTTTCCCTGCGTATGTAATCCTGCAACCCATCTCCAAGAAAGGGTGTTACTTGCTATATCGGCATCAATTAAATGTCGTAGAAAAAAGTCCGCCCCTAGGATCCAAGGCAATTGAAGCGTAAAAATCCAGATTGACGCAAACCACATGCGCGCATGATTATGCAAATAACCTGTCTCAATAAGCTCTTTTGCCCAGTCATCAAAACCTTCAATGCCAACTTGACCCATCTCTGCTTTTTTTAACATCTGATGATCTACTAATTTTTTTTGCCGAGTTGACTCATCTAAGTAGAAATCCCATAAACTCGGATGGAATTCGAGCCACCCCTTCCAATATGTGCGCCATAAGATTTCCTCTATATATTTCTGCACCGACTCTGGCGCATGCTTTGAATAAATTCGAGCAATAATCTCCTTTTCAGCAATCATTCGATATCGAATATATGGTGAAAGCTTTGATACTGCCGTAGGTTGGTTTGGGCCAAAATCACTATTACGACCACGCGCATAGTCCTGTGCCGCGTGTGGCAAAAAAGATTCAAGCCGATCTAAGGCATACAATCGTTTTGGAGGGAATATTAAATCCTTCATCCTGCAATTATACAGTAATCGCCCGATTGCTACCGCCTTACGCTAATATTTTATTGTCGCTACATTGATGTTGTTATTTTCGTCTTTTGTAGGGGCTCAATGATGCGTCAAGAGATACTCGGTACTGAGCGCCGCCGTCAGTGGAGTGACATCCAAAAACGCAAGATCATTGAAGAAATCGGCGTTGACGGGGCGAGCGTAGCTGAAGTTGCTCGACGTCACGACCTCACACGGCAGCATCTTTACCAGTGGCGCAATCATTTTCGTCGCAAGAGAGCTTTGGCGGACGACGGGGGTATTTCTTTTCTACCGGTGGAGATGGAGCCAATAGAAAAGAGCCCTTCTTCCAAGATGAGCGGCGAACTGATTGAGATTGGGCTGAATAACGGCCGTAGCATCCGCGGGCCTGTCGGTCTTGTAAAGGAAGATCTTATTCGAATGATCCGTATTGTGGAGCAGGCATGATCGGGCCAGGTGTAGGCGTTCAGGTCTATTTAGCTGCTGGTGTAACGGATATGCGTCGTGGCATTGCTGGTTTATCTGGCTTGGCAGAAAATGTTCTCCGACATAATCCAGCATGTGGCGCTGTGTTCGCCTTTCGAGGGCGTAAGGGCGATCGGATTAAGCTCCTTCATTGGGATGGCCAGGGCTTTTGCCTTTATTATAAAGTTTTAGAGAACGGATACTTCCCCTGGCCTAAGGCGAAAGATGGTACCGTTCATCTCACGTCAGCACAACTTTCTATGCTCTGGGAGGGGATTGATTGGCGGCGTGCTAAATGGACTTCTGCGCCCTTAAGAGTGTGACAATATACCCTAGAATATGCTTGTTTTATTGTTGTTTTTGTTGATTTTGGTATTGTTTTGAGGTGTTTTATGTTATGTTTTTAACATGCTTAAAACGTCTGCTGATTTGCCAAATGACATTGAAGCCCTGAAGGCTTTGGTCCTTGCGCAGCAGACAGAACTTCATGCGCATTCTCTCATCATCCAGGCGCTGCGCCTTCAAATTGCGCGGCTAAAGAAACAAAAGTTTGGCGCAAGTTCAGAAAAGATCCAGCGCGAGATCGAACAGCTTGAACTCGTCCTTGAAGGGCTGGAGATCGCAAGCGCAGAAAACAACGCCTTACCACCTGATGAAGGCGATACGGTCGATCCCAAAGATAGTGATGAAAACAATCCTCCGCCAAAGACTCCCCGCCGCCGACCACGCGTCTGCGATACAATCCCGCGTGAGCGCCGTAGTCTTGATCCAGGCGATGTCTGCGCAGACTGTGGTGGCGCTTTACGCCTTATTGACGAAGACATCTCTTCCATCCTTGAGATGGTTACAGCGAAACTAAAAGTAATTGAGACGGCGCGTCCTAAAAAGTCTTGCGGGTGCTGTGAGAAGATCGTGCAGGTTCCTGCGCCAACGCGGCCCATTCCAGGAAGTCTTGCAGGGCCAAGTCTTCTCGCCTTCATCTTGGTGTCCAAATACGATGATCATTTACCGCTTTATCGCTTAAACGAGATTTTTGCCCGAATGGGCGCAGATATCCCAGACACGACCTTGGTCGACTGGTGCGGACGCAGCATGCGCACGCTCACGCCTCTTGTAGATCTCATCTCTAAAGAGATCATGGCGTCGGATAGGCTACACGCTGATGACTCTCCAATCCGTGTTCTTGACCGGTCAAGACGCGCCGCAGGTTTTGATAAAAATGTGAGAGAGGGTCGGATCTGGGTCTATGTCCGAGATGACCGTCCGTGGGCGGGAACATCGCCTCCTGGCGCTGTCTATCGCTTCTCCCCTGATAGAAAGGGCGAGCGTCCCCGAGAACATCTGAAAGACTTTAAAGGCATTCTACAGGCTGACGCTTATGCGGGCTTTAAGGATCTCTACAAGTCAGATGAAACAGGCGACAGTCGGATCAAGGAAGCTGCATGTTGGGCGCA
>SXGS01460154.1_pt1 | contig 10403 bp, 14 predicted proteins | sample 3174681 | NCBI WGS metagenome assembly SXGS01 (sample SAMN11356861, study PRJNA531348) | freshwater metagenome | isolation source: freshwater sample F1-80 | place: China: Fuxian Lake, Yuxi | collected 2017-12-25
GCGCCCTCGACGCCCGCCGCCACTTCGCGGCGACCGATGAGGATGCTCATGACCGCGTGCAGGATGAGGCCCGAGAGCAGCAGTAGCCCGTCGAGCGGCCCGATCTGACCATCGAGGCTCACCACGACCAGCAAGAGCGACATGCCCACCATGACTGGCAGGTCGAAGCGCACGATCTGACGCTTGATGAGGAGCGGCAGCACGAGCGCCGAGATGCCCAAAATGAGCAGGATGTTGACGATGTTGCTGCCGACGACGTTGCCGAGAGCGAGGTCGGGTTCTCCGCGCAACACCGCGCCGACCGTGACGGCAAGCTCGGGTGCCGAGGTTGCCGCAGAGACGACGACGAGCCCGACCACAAGCGGAGAGATGCCGACGCGCTCGGCGAGGGTCGAGGCGCCGCGCACGAGCGCCTCGCCTCCGGCGATCAGCAGTCCGAGGCCGCCGATGACGAGGGCGATGTCGAGAATCAGCACAAGCCCAGCCTAGAGTTCGGGTCTGAGCGCCGTCAGCCACTGCCGCAGCAGTCGCTCGAGCTGCTCGCGGTCATGGGCCGTCATGACCGACAGCAGCGCGTGCTCGTTGGCGAGGTGCGCCTCGAAGGCGCGATCGAGCAGCTCGCGCCCGGCGGGCGTCAGGGCGATGACGCGCGCACGACCATCGTCGGGTGAGACCCTGCGGGTCACGAGCCCCGCCGACTCGAGCCGATCAACCCGCTTGGTGAGTCCACCCGCGGTGATCATCGTGCTGTCGGCGAGCGCGCCGGGCGTGCGCTCGAAGGGATCGCCGGCGCGACGCAGAGTGGCGAGCACGTCGAACTCGCCGGTCGTGAGTCCGTGCTGCCGAAAGACCCGCTCGAGTTCGTCGTTGATCGCGTCGGCCAGTCGGGCGAGACGGCCGAAGACGCCCTGCGGGGCGACATCGAGTTCGGGCCTCTCGCGGCGCCACTCGGCCTGGATGCGGGCGACGCGGTCGGGAGCTTCGTCAGCGGAAGACAGGGAGGAAGCGGCCATGCGGGAATAATACTTTCCATGGAAAGGTTCTGCTCGGCATGACCGCATCTTGGCGATGGATTCTTGTCGCGACCATCGCCCCCGTCGCCTGGGGCTCGACCTATGTCGTGACCTCGCAGCTGCTACCCGCCGACTCTCCCTTCTGGGGTGCTGCGCTGCGCGCTCTGCCCGCCGGGCTCGTTCTGCTGCTGCTCGCCCGCCGACGACCACGAGGAGCGTGGTGGTGGCGCTCTGCGGTTCTCGGCACGCTCAACGTCGGTGCGTTCTTCGTGCTCGTCTACCTCGCCGCGCAACTGCTGCCCTCGGGGATCGCGGCGATGCTCATGGCGACAGCCCCCGCCGTGATGCTGCTGCTGGCATGGCCGCTCGCCGCCGAGCGCCCGGCACTGTTGTCGCTCACCGGCGCCGCCGTCGGGTTCGCGGGTGTCGTGGTGCTGCTCGCGGGCGCGGGCGGCACGGTCGACCTGTGGGGCGTCGCCGCTTCGCTTGCCGCGATGCTCATGTCGTCGGTCGGCTTTGTGCTGGCCCGGCGCTGGAACGACGGCACCCCCGCCCTCGCCCTCACCGCCTGGCAGCTGACCGGAGGCGGCCTCGCGCTCGTCGTCGTCGCACTGCTGGCAGAGGGGCCGCCGCCGGCGCTCGACAGCTCTGAGCTGATCGGGTTCGCCTACCTCTCTCTCGTCGCCACCGCACTCGCGTTCGCGGCCTGGTTCGCCGCCCTGCAGCACCTGCAGGCGGGCGCCGTGGGCCTCATCGGCCTGCTCAACCCCGTGACGGGCGTCGTGCTCGGCGTCATCGTCGCCGGCGAGCAGTTCACCAGCTCGCAAGTGCTCGGCATGGTGGTGGTCGTCGTGGGCATCGCGCTCGGGCAGCCCTCCGTCGCCGTGGCTCTCGCCAGACCGCGTCGACCGCGATCGTCCGCGCTCAGAGCTCGCGCGTCAGATGCAGGCGGAACAGCCTGACCGTGCGCCCCGAGTCGCGTTCGTAGGCCTGGAATCGAGGCCACTGCGACTCGAGGTGGCGCCAGACGCGATCACGAGCATCCCCCTCGATGACGGATGCCCGCACCGCGTACCGCCGCCCCCGCACCGTGATCTCGGCCTCCGGGTGAGCGAGCAGGTTGTACGTCCAGGCCGGGTGCTTCGCGGCGGCCCAGTTCGTGCCCGCGACGATCGCTCGGCCGTAGCCGTCGGCGGTGTACATGAGCACCGTGTCGCGCGGCAGGCCGCTCTTCGCGCCCGTCGTCGTGAGAATCAGCGAGGGCACGAAGAGGCTGCTGAACTGCATTCGCCCGCCGGACAGGCTCGCGAGCGCGCGCTCGACGGGCGGCATGACGCGGTGAGCGGCCCAGCGCCACGCGCCCGTGCGAGTGATCGCCGACACGACGACGCGCACGCCGTGCACGACCGGGTCTGCCGTCGGTAGCGGTCGCAGCTCGGTCATGAGGCGGTTCCAAGCTCGCGCAGCAGGCGCAACCGGAAGAGCCGCACCGTGCGCCCCGACTCGCGCTCGTAGGCCCGATACCCGGGCCACTGACGCTCGATGAGGCGCCAGGCCTGCTCGCGAGCATCCCCCTCGATGACGGATGCCCGCACCGCATACAGCCGACCGCGCACCGCGATCTCGGCCTCGGGGTGGGCGAGCAGGTTGTGGGTCCACGCCGGGTGGTGCTCGCGCGCGAAGCTCGTGCCGGCGATGATGGCCCGGCCGTCACCGTCGGCGGTGTACATGAGCACCGAGTCGCGCGGCAGGCCGCTCTTGGCTCCGACGGAGGTGAGGATCAACGAGGGCACGAGCAGGCTGCTCAGCTGCACACTGCGACCTGTCAGTGCGGCGATCGCCTGCTCGATGGGCGGCATGACCCGCGGCGCCGACCAGCGGAAGGCGCGCGTGCGCGTGAGGGGAGCCACGATCGCGCGCACGACCCGCACGACCGGATCGACGCGAGGCGCGCGACTCGTCGTCATCGGGTCGCCTCGACCGCGGTCGGCAGGTTCTCGGCGATCCAGTCGTTCCAGACGCGCACGGTGCGCCAGCCCGCGCGCACGCGGTCGACGAGCTCGGGCCCGGTCATCCACTCGGCGGGCGGGTGCTGGGCGGCGATGGCCAGACGCTTGAGGCGCAGCAGCGCGATCTTCGGGTGGTCGACGCTGAAGCCGCGAGGGGCGGTGGCGAGAGCATCCGTCGTCATGATCGTGAAGCCGCTTTCGCCGACCTCCTCGAGGGTCGCTTCGAGGTCGCCGACCAGACGGTTGTCGTCGACGATCTCGCGAAACCGCGCGAGCTGCTCGCGCTCGGGCTGGTAGAGGCCGCCCGCGAGCATGAGCCCGTGGTGCGAGAGCTGCAGGTAGTAGGTCGCGGCCGAGTCGTCGGCGGTGACGAGCCCGAGGTGGTCTTTGTAGGGCCGCTTGTCGGCGCTGAACCGCACGTCCTTGTAGGGCCGGAAGATCTTGAGCGGTCCGAATTCTCCGCCCAGCGCGTCGACGAGGCGCTCGACCGGAGCCTTCACGCGCTCGTCGTACCTCTTCTTGTTGGCGAGCCACCACTCTTTGTTCTGGTTCTGCTCGAGCTCGGCGTAGAAGGCGAAGGCGTCCGCGTCTATTCCAGCGCTGTCGATGCCGGTGCTGTTGTCGGTCACGGATGCTCGCTCTCTGCTCGGGCAGAGTTCAGGGTACCCAGCGCGAGGTCGAGGCGCTCGGCGAGATAGGCGTCGAGGGGCCGCAGTGCCTCGTCCGGAGCGGAGGGCATCCACCGCACGAGCACACCGTCAGCACCCAGCACGAGCGGCCCGCGCTCAGCGGCCATCGCGGCCGGGTCGTCGATCGGCAGCGGCCTGCTGTCGATGACGACCGTGGTGCCTTCGGCGAAGCGCGCGTCGAGCAGGCGCTGGCGCAGCTCGCGCCGGGCCCGCGCGCTCGCGGACTGGTGGCCCGGCAGCACCTGCCGGCTCGCGCGCACAATGCGTCCTGGATCGAGCACCGCGCCGCTCGCGGTGACGAGCAGCGCGCCGAGGAGGAAACCCTCGCCAATGCGCCGGAAGGTCTCGCGGCGCGGAATGAATCCGAGCACGCGGCGCGCCGGCACCGTTTCAGCGAGCTGCTCGGGGGCGGCGCCTGCGGCGGCGAGCCGCTCGGCGGCCGCAGTGAGCGCGGCGCGAGCGTCGGCGAGCGCGCGATCAGCATCCACTCGTCCATCGTGCCGGAGTCTGCTGGGTAGTGCACCGCAACCACGCTGTGTGCCCGCCGCGGCATGTGCCGCGAGAGGCACACACGCTCAGCGGAGCTGGTCCTTCACCGCGTGTTGTCCAGCAGGCCAACAAGCAATTAGCCTGCACGCAGGAGGCTTACCGCCATGTACAGACTCACCGACCGTTCTCTGAGCGCTGTGCTCTTCACCTCCGCGGCGCACGATGGCCTTCCCGCGCGGGCGGGGACGATCATCGTCGGCGGCGGCATCATCGGCTCGAGCATCGCCCTGCACCTCGCCGAGACGGGTGAGACCGACGTGCTGCTGCTCGAGCGTTCGGTGCTCACGAGCGGCACGACCTGGCACGCCGCGGGGCTCGTCGCGGGCGCACGAGGGTCGACGGCGATGACAGGGCTCTCGTCGTACGGTCTCACGTTCTACGCCGAACTGCAGCAGCGATCCGGGCTCGACGTCTCGTTCGAGCGCTGCGGGTCGCTGAGCCTGGCGCGTCACCCGGGTCGCGTCGACGAGCTGCTCTACGCCCGCGATGTCGCCGTGCAGAACGGCGTCGAGGCGCGCATGGTCGACCCCGACGAGATCGCGAAGCTGTGGCCGATCGCCTCGACAGACGGCGTGCTGGCGGGCCTGCACTTTGCGAACGACGGGCACGTGAACCCCGGCTACGCCGCGCTCGCCATGGCGAAGCTCGCACACGAGGCCGGAGTGAGCATCCGTGAGGGCGTCACCGTGACCGCGATTCTGCACGAGAGCGGGCGCGCGACCGGCGTCGAGACCGAGCGGGGCACCGTGCTCGCCGACCGCGTCGTCATCGCGGGCGGGCTGTGGAGCCGCGACCTCGCCGCCACCGCGGGCGTGCACCTGCCGCTGTACGCGGCCGAGCACGTGCACGTGCGCTCAGAGCCGATCGATGGCGCGGTCGCGTCACTGCCCGTGCTGCGCGACGTTGACCACAGCTACTACATCAGGCACGAGGCCGCGCGGCTGCTCGTGGGCGCGTTCGAGCCAAACGGCATTCCGCGCGCGGTGGACGAGATCTCGACCGCGGGCTTCGCGACCTTCCCGGACGACTGGGAGCACTTCTCCCCCGTGCGCACCGCCGCCGAGAGCACCGTGCCAGCCCTCGGCCTCGCAGGCTACGACCGCTTCATCACGGCACCCGAGAGCTTCACGCCCGACACCTCGTTTCTCCTCGGCGAGACGGCCGAGGTCGAGCAGCTGTTCGTCGCGGCGGGGCTTAACTCCCAGGGCATCATCTACGCCCCCGGCATCGGCCGCGAGCTCGCGCGCTGGATCGTCGCCGGCACGCCGCAGTTCGACTCCGCCTCGGTCGACGTGCAGCGCTTCTCGCGTCACCAGAGCAACCGGCGCTACCTCCACGCGCGCACGGTCGAGAGCCTGGGCAGGCTTTACGCGATGCACTGGCCGCACCTGCAGTCGGAGACCGCCCGTAACGTGCGCCGCACCCCGCTACACAGTCGGCTCGCCGAGCTCGGCGCCCGCTTCGGCGAGATCAACGGCGGCGAGCGCGCGAACTGGTATGGCGGGCCTACCGCAGCCGAGGGGTACAGCTACGGCAAGCCCGGTTGGTTCGACCAGGTCGCGGCCGAGCACCGGGCCGCGCGCGAGGGCGTCGCACTGTTCGATCTGAGTCCGTTCGCGAAGTTCGAGATCGTGGGGGCGGATGCTCTCGCCGTGGTTCAGCACGCCGCCACGAACGACGTCGATGTGGCTGTGGGGCAGGCCATCTACACGCTGTTCTTGAACCGCAACGGCGGCATCGAGCTCGACGGAACCGTCACACGTCTCGGTGATGACCGGTTCCTGGTCGTGACGCCGTCGACGAGCCACCAGAAGTCGCTCTGGCTTCTGCGGCGGGCTGCGCGCGGGCACGCGGCCGCGGTCGTCGACGTGACGGCGGCGCTCGCGACGATCGGCGTCATGGGGCCGCTCAGCCGCGAGCTGCTCTCGCGCGTGTCGCCCGACGACTGGTCGGATGCCGCGCAGCCCTACACGAGTGGTCGCGAGGTCGAGGTGGCCGACGGCTTCGCCTACAGCCTGCGCATCAGCTTCGTCGGCGAACTGGGCTACGAGCTCTACCCCTCAGCCGATCTCGCGCTCAACGTCTTCGATGCGCTGTGGGAGGCGGGGCAGGACCTCGGCGTCACGCTCGCCGGCTATCACGCGCTCGACTCGCTGCGCAGCGAGAAGGGCTACCGGCATCTCGGCCACGACATCGGCGCGGTCGACGACCCCTTCTCGGCCGGGCTCGGCTTCACGGTCGCGCTCGACAAGCCCGGTGGCTTCACGGGGCGCGACGCCGTCGCCGCGCTCGACCCGACGGCGCCTCGGCATCGCACCGTGTACGTCGCGCTCGACGACCCCGAGCCGGTGTTCGTGCACGACGAGACCGTCTTCGCCGACGGGGTCGCGGTGGGGCGGATGACGAGCGGCGCTTACGGCCACACGCTCGGCCGTGCCGTGGGCATCGCGGCTCTCGATCCGGCCGTCTCGCTCGAGGCGGCGTTCACGGTCGAGTGCAAGGGCGAGCACGTGCCCGCGACGGTCTCGCGGCGCCCGTTCTACGACCCGCGCGGCGAGCGCTTGCGCGGCTGAGGTTCAGCTCGGCGTCGAGCTGTACCGGGCACTGGGCCGACTCGCTAGCCGATGAGGCCGACGACCAGGCCGGCGAGGGTGAGGCCGACAATGTCGCCGCCGACTTCGATCGCCCAGACTCTGAAGCCGTCGCCGCCGAAGAGGCGGTGCGAGAGCGAGCTGGCGGCGGCGAACCCGATACCGACGAGCAGTCCGGCGAGCGCGCCGCCGAGCGGCCCGACTGGGCCCTGCACTTCGGCCACGAACCAGATGACGCTCGCGAGCGCGATGACCTGCACGAGGGCGCCGAGAGCGGTCATCCCGAACACCGTCACCATGCCGTGCGAGCCCTGGGGGTTGGCAGGATCTTTGCCCTTGGCGCGCATCCATGCGGGGTAGAAGGTCTTCGGGCCGAACCAGACGGCACCCGAGATGAAGTAGACGACGAAGCCGGCGAGCACGCCGAGCCAGTTGAGCTCGAGGAGGAACATGGGCGAGACGCTACTCGCGTGCACCGGCGCGCGTCTACGGGAACGTGCGGAGCGGGCGGGACACGCCGTGCGCCGGGCGGGACTCCGCGTTGAGGCAATGTGCCGTTCACGGCACATGCCGCCATCGGCACACACCGAATCCTATTCTTGTCGTGTGTTTCTTCGACGCCTCGTGGCCCGCACGTTCTGGGCGTTCAGCCGCTGGAAGCTCGTCTCTGAGCCCGCGCCCGATCGCCCCACGGTGTTGATCGGAGCACCGCACACGTCGAACTGGGACTTCGTCTTCATGCTTGCGATCGCATGGAGGCTCGACATGCGCATCCGCTGGTTCGGCAAGATCAGCCTCTTCCGCGGCTGGAAGGGGCCGATCATGCTGCGTCTCGGCGGCATTCCGGTCGACCGCGCGGCCCCGAGTGCCGTGGTCGGCGAGGTGCTCGAGCGCATCCGGTCGGGTGACGTCTTCGGCCTCGTCGTCACTCCCGACGGCACGCGCAAGGGTCACACCTACTGGAAGTCGGGCTTCTACCGCATCGCGCGCGAGGCCCAGTTGCCGGTCACCCTCGGGTATGTCGACCGCACCACGATGTCGACCGGACTCGGCCCGACCATCGAGCTGACGGGCGACGTGTCGCACGACATGCACGTCATCCGCGCCTTCTACGCCGACAAGTCAGGCGTGAAGCCCGAGCGCCGCGTCGAGCCGAGGTTGCGCGAGGAGCTCGCCAGCTGACTGAATCGCATCACGCATCAACGCTCTCCAGGCACATAATTCGTTCGAGATTCATGGTTCGTTCGCCCCGGCTGCGCTCCGCCAGTGAATGATTCAGGCCATGGACATCGTCAAGATCGAGAAGAAGCAGACCTTGAGCCGCGAAGAGGCCGCACACCAGCTCCGCGCGATCGCGGATGAGTTGGCGTCAGGCAACGGCATCCTTATGGAGCGGGACGGCCTCCGGGTCACGGTCAAGCTTCCCGACGAGGTCACCATGGAGGTCGAGGTCGAGATCGAGCACGACGAACGAGAGTTCGAGATCACCCTCTCCTGGTAGGACGGAGCGAAGAACTTACTTCGCAGGTATCACTTTTGATACCATTGAGTCCATGGCCATGACCCTGCGTCTCGACGACGCTGAGACGGATGCTCTTCGCAAGCGCGCCGAACTCGAAGGCCGGTCGATGCAAGAGGTCGCGCGCTCGGCCGTGCGGGACTACATAGAGACGCGCAGCAAGCGCGACCTGCTCGACTCGGTTCTCGACGACGAGCTTCCGCGATTCGCCGAGGCCCTCGACCGCCTCGGTCGATGATCTACCTCGACCTCGACGACCTGCTCTACATCGCTGAGCGCGCGATCGGTACGGCACCCTTGGTGCGCGACGCGGGACTGCTCGAGTCGGCGGCGGCGAGACCGCGCACCGAGCTGTTCGGCACGCCGGTCTATCCGACACTGTCGCTCAAGGCAGCGGCGCTGACCCTTTCGCTCGTCGGAAATCACGCACTCGTCGACGGCAACAAACGCCTCGATCTCGCCGGACTCATCGCCTTCCTCGGTGTCAACGGCTACCGGCTGATGCGTACGAACGACGAGGCGCACGACCTCATCGTGAACATCGCGGCCGGCGAGCTGGCTGATGTCGCCCAGCTAGCGGCCGTGATCGAGGCGAGCATCGCGGCGCGCTGATCGAGAGACCGCTCCGCCCCTGACAGACTCGCCCCGTGGGGTACCTCATCCAACTGCTGCTCGAGCCACTCTTCGCCGTCCTGTCAGACGTGTTCTGGTGGCTCGTCCCGAACGAGATCGAGAGGCGAAACGATCGCAGACGACTCCTCGACGGCGAGGTGCGGGTGGTGAGCATCCGCGACCGCGACGCCTCGATCTCGCCTGGCAAGAACGAGTACCTGATCGGCGGATGGCTCGACTTCATCGTCACCACGGTTGCGGGCGAGCTCATCGTGAGGTTTCCGCTCGAGGTGGGGGATGCTGCTGCTAAGGTTCTGAACCCACACCCAGCGACCGGAGCGGACACGTCGACGTCAGCATGACCGTGACGTCATCACGTCGGTCATGCGGGGGACGCACGGGTTTCGCGTGAGAAGCAATCACCTATTGACGGTGCAGTAGCGCGGGTGCCATGCTCTGCTCCAACTAGGCAGAAGGGGGCCCGATCATGCGCATTCAGTCCCTCATCGTTGCTGCCACAACTCCGACCCCGAGTCCGACGCCATCAGCGCCCGCATTCACCGCGGCCCAGGCCGCGGGATTCAACCTCGCCCTGGTCGTCCTCATTGCATCGGTGATCGTCGTCGTGGTGGCACTCGGATTCGCCCTGCTCTATCACGAGAAGTTGCTGAGAGTGATCAGGATGGCGGTGAAGGCCGGTCAGCCGGTCGCGACGGCGGTGCAGCCAGTGGTCGAGCACGCTTCAGCCGGGGACGCAGTCGCCGCTGAAGTCACCACCCCCTACATTGTTGGCCCGAGGACTGGAGAGCCTGGGGCCGAACTTGCTTTCGCCGTAAAGGGTGATGCCGACGATTCAACAGTGAGTTGGACCGCGGAAGGTGCCGACCCGAGTGTTGCGGAGAAGCCTAGCTTCGTGACTGCCTTCGCCAAGGCTGGAAACTACGTAGTGGTCGCAACCCTTAAGGACTCAGCAGGCTCAGTCACCCACAGGGTGGAGTACATCGTCTCCGTCGGGGCAACCGACGTCGAGAAGAAGCAAGGCACCTCCGGGGCTGCCGCCATAACTCTCCCCTTCGTGATCAGCAATTGGGGTCGACTGGTCATCGTGATCTTCGGTGTGGGCGTCGTTGGTGCGCTCATGGCCTCGGCCGTCATCGAAGAAGCTACGGGAATCGGAATACTGGGAACGTTGCTCGGTGTCGGCGCCGCTGCGACGATGTCGCCCTCCACCGACGTCAAGCCCGGTGCGAAGGAAACCGACACCCCCGAGAAGCCGAAACCAGGGCCCGAGCGCGACGAGTAATTCCCCGCACTCTCGCGACACTCGGCGCGATCTCCACCGACCTCACACGTTGAAGCGGAACTCGACCACGTCGCCGTCTTGCATGACGGAGTCCTTGCCTTCGAGGCGGGCCTTGCCC
>SXGS01327663.1_pt1 | contig 10402 bp, 10 predicted proteins | sample 3174681 | NCBI WGS metagenome assembly SXGS01 (sample SAMN11356861, study PRJNA531348) | freshwater metagenome | isolation source: freshwater sample F1-80 | place: China: Fuxian Lake, Yuxi | collected 2017-12-25
CGCTAGTCGAGGTACTGAGCCTTGTTTCTGACGTGCTCGACATGTGTTTCGGCGTAATAAATCTCACCCTCGTCAGTTGTTAGGAAGTAGAGGTAATTATTGGCCGTTGGGTTGAGAACCGCGTCGATGGCGTTGGCGCTCGGGGCGCTGATTGGACCGGGTGGGAGACCTGGGTATTTGTAAGTGTTATAGGGCGACTCAGTGTTGTCACGTTGCTCGAGCGTGATCGATGGACTGTCGCCATCAATAACGTAGTTCACGGTCGAGTCAGCCTGCAGGGCCATGCCGATATCCAAACGCTTCAAGAAAATATCAGCCACGTTTTTCATGGTGACCAACTGACGTACCTCGCGCTCAATTATTGAAGCTAAGGTTAAAACCTCATGTAAGGTCATGTTCGCAGCTAATTCAGTCGGTCGACCGAGATCGCTCACTTGTTTAGCCGTATTGTCCAACATGATACGTGCGACGTCTTCAGCTGAAGCATCATTGGCAAACCGATAAGTGTCTGGAAATAAATAACCCTCGAGATCAGTGTCGTCTGGTTTTTGCGCGGCCATCACAAATTCATGAGTTTCAAGGGGCGAATCAACACCGGTAACCGCTAACCATTCAGCTTGAGTCACGATTTGTTTGGTCTCCAACAGCTCACCCATTTGTTTGAGCGTTAAACCTTCGGTGATGGTCACTCGTACGTCGACACCCTCAGTCGTGCCGGCGGTTAGACTAGCTAACACAGTTTGATAATCTTCGCCGGGGTATAGGACAAAGGTGCCGGCTTTAATATAGTTTGTCTGTCCAGCTAGTTCGGCCATCAACCTAAACCAGGTAGCATTTGCAATGATATTCTGAGATTTTAAATTATCGGCCACGGTTGCAAAAGCCTCACCTTCGGCCACGATAAATGTTTGGGCCGTGCTGTCCTCGTCCGGATTTTGCCAAAAATAACGCGACATTTGATTCAGGCCTACCAGACAAGTAGCCAGAAACACGGCCGCTAACCAACCACAACTAACTAAAATTCGACGCAGCATAATGCATTACAGTCCGAGCCAAGAAACATAACTCCAAGCTACCACAAAACCTAAGACCCAGCCACTCACCACGTCGGCGGCGAAATGCACACCTACCACTAAACGCGAAATCCCTATCAACCATGACAACATCAGCGTGCCTCCAGCCATGACGAACATAGCTGGTGGCGAGGCAAAATTGGTGAGTAAAATTAAGGCCAGGGCCGCCGCCGCACTCGTAGCTGCGTGCACAGAAGGATACGAGTAGGCGTGCCACCACATGGTGTAGCCAGTGAGTTTTTTAAAATCGGGTCGTTCACGTTTAATTAAACTTTGCAATATATTCCCCAACAAATAAGTCGCGGTCATAATTGCCACAAAGTGTCCAAACTGCAAACTCTGCACTACACTAAGCGTGAGCGCTAGACCGATATACAAACCAAGACTTTGTGAAGCTACAAATTTCCAAAAACCGTACCTGGGCTGTCCCCAGGTACGGATTCGGTTAGTGATACTTTGATCTAGTTGAACTAAACCTGACATGTAATTAGGGAACGTACTCAAGATCGCAACTCATCATTTCCTGTTCGCTGTCTTCGTAGCCCTTGAGACCTGTACCGGCGACACAACTCTCAAGTAATTGCGTGGCGCCAGCCTCGGTTGGCACCCAATATCGCCATGATAACAGCCCGCCATCACCATATCCAGTTTCAAGCAAGGGTGACCCCGTACCAAAGAAATCTGTATACACACTAATCACTCCATCGATCACGCCTCCGACTGGCTGTGATCTTTGCCAGGCATCCAAAACCGCATCGTAAGTAAGTAATGTGGCGATATTTCCATTTAATAACACAGCATAGGTGTCTTCAGTACCTTGACAAACTTTGTATAAGACTGACTCACTGCGTTTCATGATTTGAGTCAAATTTTTAAGGCTTGGGTCAGTGTTGGCTGTGCCTAAAGCCTCAAGAATATTCGTATCTGTCACGGCTGAATCATCAACGTTAAATCCAAATGAGGTACAGCTGTCAATCTTATCGGTTGGCTCAAGTTTATCTTTTAACCAAGTTGATCCGTCATCCCCACCAAACGGCCTGACTGGTGGATTGAAAACTAGGTTAGACAATAAAGTGTCGCTACATTCCTTGCCCGGAGTAACAACTGGGGCATCAATTTTAGCTGCCGCAACTTCGGCGCGCTTTGCAAGAATGACCTCCTGCTGATTTTGCAAATCTACATATTGAGTAATCACGTAACCAAAGACAATGGTTTCGATGACCAACAACACGCCAAGCATGGCGGTTATAAGTGGCAAAGCGCCATGATGTTTATATGCCGAGTCATGGATAGACACCGGTTGACGTGCTGGTGGCTGGGGCGAATTAATTTGTTGATTCATATATGTCACTTAACATTAAACAGCTAATCAGAAAAAACTCAAAACTACAGATTATTCAGAGTATATCATCCTTATCTAGCAATAACATATAACCAGCTGCGATTTGATAATAGATGTTTAATGTTTGCTATTCAGTGTTAAATGTTTAATAAATTCTAACGCTTCCTGTTTAGTCTGAAGCTTACCTTCATCGCGAGCATTTTCGATGGCCTTCATGAACTGGCCGATCTTTGGGCCTGGCTGAAGACCAAGTTCGCTCACTAGCTCTCCCCCGCTCAAGAGCGGCGTGCAAGCCTGATTCTCAAGATCAAACTTGGCCAGGGTGGCTCGAAAAACCGCGCCCTCAAGGTACGGCTCGGCCTCGGCGTTCTGGACACCGCGACCGCGCTTGTCGGCCTCAGTGACTGCTAAAAATGTTTCGACCGTGACGCCCTCCAAACGTCGCAACAAACGACGCAAGATGTTAGCGTACTGTTTTTCGTCGACCTCGCCCTTGGTAAGCAGCTTCCAATACTGAGTGGTCTTGAGGTGATCCTTAGTAATCCTGACTACTCGATCGGTCATGTCATGGCCAAAAATAAAATTCGCTAAGAACGACCGAGCCGGAACCTCACCCGCATCTTCATGACCCTTCGAGCGAATGCGACCATCCTCAACCTTGGTCGTCAGCGCCTTGCCGTAGTCGTGGCACAAAGAGCCGAGCATAACAGTCAGCGCGTCTTCATGGGTAAGAGTTCGCTCGGGTTGCCTAATCAGCTGAGCCGCCTGATCGATCACCATGCACGTATGAATCCAGACATTGCCTTCAGGATGCCACTCCGGTTCTTGAGGAGTACTGATGAGAGCTTTGAGTTCAGGATAATATTTATCGACAAGACCAAGTTCGAGGAATAGCTCTAGTCCTTTGGACGGCTTGCGAGCTTTTAAGAGCAATTTTTTCCACTCAGCCGTAACTCGTTCTTTGGACAGCTCGTCGAGCTGACCGCGAGCGACCATGTGTTTGAGGAGTTGCATGGTCTTGGGCTCGATCGTCGCGTCAAGACGAGCCGAAAGTTGGACCCCACGAAAAACGCGTAATGGGTCTTCTTGAAAAGTTGCTTCGTCGACCACTCGTAGCTTGGCATGCTTAAGGTCAGTCATGCCGTCGTACGGGTCGTGCACAACGCCCGACAAGGGGTCAAGCGCTATGGCGTTAATCGTAAAGTCACGTCGGCGAGCAGCCTCGCGGAAACTCAAACTCGGATCACTTGCGATGATAAAACCTTTATGACCAGCACCGACCTTGGTTTCTTTGCGTGGAATACCTACATCGAGTTCAAAGCCACCTTCGAGCAAAACTTTAAGCATGCCAAATGACTGACCAACTATGTCAACGCGCTTAAACAGGGTTTCAACGAGCTCTTTAAGCTTGGCTGGAGCCACACCATAAACTTCGACATCGGCATCTTTTGGTCGCTTGCCCAACATCAGATCACGCACATAACCGCCGACGATAAAAGCCTGTGGTGTCACCGGCGCATAAGCATGATCAGGCTCCAAAGCTAAGACGGCCTCGGCTAACCGCGTAATGGCGGTCACGAGGACAGGGTCTTGGCCTTGAAACTGAAGTCGCCAGGTGGAAGGCTTCATGTCTCTGTAATTATCACAAGAGTGCTGTGCCAGTCATCTCAGGTGGTTTGGGTAAACCGATAATCGCTAAGAACGTCGGGGCGACATCAGCTAGCATTCCGACTGGTGGCATGAGAGATAAATCGCCGTTTGGTACATCGCCAGCGATTGAAGACTTACCCTCGAACTGTTTACCTACAATCCAAAACGGTACCGGATTAGTACTGTGCTCTTTGTCGATAGCCTGAGTTTGTAAATTACGCACTTCTTCGGCATTACCGTGATCAGCCGTAATACAAATGACACCGTCACGCGCCAACACTTCATCAACAATCTTGCCAACACAATCATCCACTACCTCAATGGCTTTGATGGTCGCGTCTAAATCACCGGTGTGAGCCACGATATCTGGGTTAGCAAAATTAGCTATAATCACGTCGTAATTTTCGGTCTTGAGATCTTTTAAGAGTCGGTCGGTAATCTCGTACGCACTCAATTCCGGCTTGTGTTCGTAGTGCGATACCGCTGGCGAGGCAATCAAAGCACGATCTTCGTTCTCAAACGGTTCTTCACGCGTACCATTAATAAAAAAAGTGACATGCGCGTACTTTTCGGTCTCGGCCAGGTGTAACTGGACTAAACCGGCTTTAGACACCACTTCAGCCAAGCAATTGGTGACTCGTTCAGGCGGAAAGGCAACTGCTACAGGTAGCCCGGTTTCGTACTCGGTCATGGTGACGAACGTGACATCACGTATATAAGCCCGCTCAAACTTATCAAACGACGACAGCACAAAGGCTTTGGTTAACTCGCGCGCACGATCGGCGCGGAAATTAAAAAAAATCACCGCGTCACCCGGTTTCACGGTTGCTAGCGCTTGGCCGTTTTTCACTACCACCGTGGGTTCAAACTCTTCATCGAAGACGTCGTGCGCATACGACTCCTCAAGTGCCGCCAAGGGGTCCTCAACCTGATGTTCGCTCTGACCAAGCGCCATTGCCTTATAAGCTTTTTCAACACGCTCCCAACGGTTATCCCGATCCATGGCAAAATAGCGACCTGATAATGAGGCCAGATAGCCAACACCAATAGCCCGCATCTGTTCTTGAAGTGTTCGAATAAAATCAACACCCGAATTGTACAAAGTGTCACGGCCGTCAAGGATAGCGTGTACGGCTACGTCTTTAAGCTTATTGTGTTTGAATAGTTTCAACAACTGAAAAGCATGATCGTCAAAAGCATGGACCTTACCGGACGACATCAAGCCCATGAGGTGTAAGGTACCACCAGACTTTTTAACAACCTCCATGGCCTGAGAGAAAGCCGGGTTGCTAGCAAATTCACCTGACACAATCGCCTTGTTGATACGTGGCAAAGATTGGTAGTACACCCGACCAGCACCAATAGCTAAATGACCAACTTCGGAGTTTCCCATTTCGCCCCAACTCAAACCCACTTCATCGCCCGAGGCGCGCAAAGTCATGGCTGGATAACGTTCAGTTAACTTTTTAAAAGTCGGCGTATTGGCACGCGTAATGGCGTTGCCTTCACTTTCTGGCGCCACCCCAAAACCATCAAGAATCAATAGCACCGCCGGACGAGGGCGCCCAGCCAAGACTTTAACATCACGCTCCATAGCGTGAATATTGTAACACGCTATCGCAAAGCTACTTCTGAATTTCCAACTTGGATGAAACTAACTTGCTGCAGTTTGACAAGCCCCAAAAATATTTCGCGCTCCGACACACTTGAAAGTGAGCGCAACCGGTCGATTTCAGCAGCCAATTTATCGTTGTCACGACGCAGATCTTGATTAGCCTGTTCAAGATCGCGCATCATAAATCCTTGGGTGGAGGCGGCGTTAACCTGAACGACGTACAAAATACCAAATGCCAATGTCAGCGCGACCATCCAGACGCGCAATAAACGTCGATCTTGGACAACGGCTTTTAATCTTCCCCCTGATCGAAACATATCAAGCAATGATTAATTTCGTTTGGCTATGCGCAGCTTAGCGCTCCGGGCTCGTGGGTTACTGAGAATTTCTGGTCGACCTGGACCGATCGGTTTCTTATTCAAGGCCTCGAAGGTTTCCGTGTTCTTGAACCAATGCTTTACAAGGCGATCTTCAAGCGAGTGGAAAGTGATCACCGCCAGGATGCCACCGGGCTTCAAGGCTGTTTGAGCAGCAACGAGTCCCCTTTCAACTTCTCCGAGCTCATCATTGACGGCCAAGCGCAGAGCTTGAAAGGTTTTGGTAGCCGGGTGAGTCTTACCGCGACGTGGCACAACCGCCGAAATGATGTCTGCGAGCTGAGTCGTGGTCGTGATGCGCTGTTCGCGGCGGGCGTCGAAGATGGCTTTCGCGATACGGTGCGCAGCTGGTTCTTCACCCAAGCGTCGCAACACAGTCGCCAGATCATCTTTAGACCATCCATTCACAATGCCTTCGGCCGTGATACTCGTCCCCGACGAGCCTTCCGGGCTGTCGGGGCTCCGACGCTGAAAGTCGTCGGAGGTGTCGTAGCGCATATCGAGCGGACCCTCATTTTGAAACGAGAAACCGCGTTCGGCTGCGTCCACATGGACTGACGAGAAACCGAGATCGAGTAAAACCCCATCAGCTTGCACGCCTAGCGTATTCATGGCCGAAAAAGAACTATTCACATACCGCACTCTGTCTCCGTATTTGGCGAGTCGCAATTTGGCGAGCTCGAGGTTGCGGTTATCACGATCGATGCCGATCAAGATCCCGTTAGGCGCGATGCGATCAAGAATGAGCGCAGCGTGTCCACCAAGTCCCAAGGTGCCGTCGATAATGGTCTGGCCTGGTTGCAGGCTGAGACCGTCGATAACTTCAGATGCGAGTACCGGGATGTGGGACATATTGACTGAACACTTAACATTAAACAGTCGCTCATTCATTCCGATTGACCTGTTCAATGTTGAGTGTTAAGTGTTCAATACATTAGATCCCCATCGCCCCCAGTTGTTCAGCAATCGCTGTCGCATCCTCCTCAGCATGTTTGGCGTAAGCCGCCCAAGCTGTCTTGTCCCAAATTTCCAGGCGGTTCTGGATACCGACCATGACCACGTCCTTCTTGAGACCAGCGTATGCACGCAAGTACTCAGGAATAATGAACCTGCCTTGCTTATCGAGGCGCGTGTCCATAGCGCCCGCTAACATAAGCCTTGCGAAGGCTCGCGAATTCGCTTGCCCCAGGGGCAAACCGGCGATCTTATCAGCCAGCTTCCCCCACTCTTCCAAGGGGAGCAAGAATAGCGAAGTGTCGAGACCCCGCGTCACAACCGCCCCAATTGCTAGGGCCTCGCGAAACTTCACCGGGACGGCTAAGCGTCCCTTATCGTCGATGGTGATGTTGTATTCGCCAATGAACATGACGGTTGCGATTTACCACGCTACGAAAGATGCACGGCCAAAGCTAAGGCGCATCTTTCGCAACGAGGGGAAGTTTCCAGAAGACTGAAGACTCAACATTGAACATTGAAGACGTGTTAAGTCTTGAGTTTTCAATGTTAAGTAAAATCTTGGCACACCCCACTTTGTGCCTCATAGCCCCACTATACACCACTTCTACCCTAATGAAAGCTCTGGCACTAGTAGTTGTGGATAGATATACAAAAATCTCTTTGTAATTGACCAAACTGAAAAATCGCGCTAATCTGGCCCTGGTTACCACCACCCACCACCCCGCCCAAGGAGGCACTGATGCCGTACCTGTCGAAACACGAAAAGTGCATTCCGCTCACCGCTATGGTGGCGGGCGCCATTCTGGCCATCACGAGCTTCATCCTGCTCGCGATCCCAGGCTGCGCACTCGAACAGAATCAGATTCGAGGTGCGCAAGCTCCGCCGGGAGCTGTGATTGAATCGGCCACGGGTGCGCAAACTCCGCCGGGAGCTGTGCTCAGGTCGGCCGAGGTCGAAGAAGCGGGTGACACCGACTACGGCGCTCACCTGGATCCGGGTGAGTATAGTCCGACGGGCCATCGCTACGGGGATCACGATCCCTGCGAAGGTCATCGCGATAGGCCAAACTTCAGCGGCGACCCGATGTGGAAGAAGCTGTGCTTGCGCCACTGGCCAGATCCGATACCAACTTCGGAGTGTTTGGCCCACCTCGAAGCTGCCTGGGCTGTCGGTGATGCCGACGTGCACCCAAGCTTCGAGCGACCGCCTGGATGTTTGCCTTAACTTTGCGTCCCGTCGGACGCAAAGACTCCGGACCTCACCGCGCCTGCGGAGAGGTCCGATTGCTTTTTTACCAAGCTCAGACTAGGTCGTTATGAGGACCGTTTGCGAAGCTGCGGTATTCCAGATTGTCGGCCTCGCAAATTACGATGATAGACACCGGCAAACCGGTGCGCTTCGTCGCGTGCCTTCTGTAAAACTTGTTTATAAGCACTTGTTATTCGTCTCAGCTCTGAGTTATTTGTATCGTAGACAAGCCGATCCTGCTTGCGATCAAAGCCTTTAGCAATACCAACCACGGGTATGTCGAGTTTAAACTCGCGCAACACCTGCTCTACACGGTTAACCTGGCCTTCACCACCGTCGATGACCATGATGTCTGGCAGAGGCCAGGTGTCTTTTGATTTCTCGACGCCCGGTACACGAGCTAAGCGACGGCGTAAGACTTCCTCCATAGCGCCAACATCGTTAGCACCCTCGAAACCTCTGATACGAAATTTTCGATACTCGTTCTTATTCGGCTTACCTCCTTCAAAAACAACCATGGAGGCGACGTTTGAGGTTCCAGAAATGTTGGCGATGTCGTAAGCCTCAATCCGCCCAAGAACGTTAATATGACCGGCGGCGGGCTCGGGGGTGTCGTAAGTAAACTCCTCTTTCATGAGTAGCCCGATGTCTTGAATGTGTTCGAGCGCAAACACCCGGTCACGGAGTTTGGCCGCGACCTCATAGTTTTTCCCACGGGCCGCCGCGGCCATCTCGCGTTTCAGCTGACGTAGCAGCCTATCTTTCTTGCCCTCGAAGAACAGCATCATTTTCTTGATGTTGCGGCGATAGGTCTGCTTGTCGATTGCGCCTGCACAGACGCCTGGGCATTTACCGATCTGAGCGTCGAAGCACGGACGAGTCGTCCCCGTCACGCTTGGAGGATTACAGGTCGACCACGGGATCGTACGACGCACAAGGTCGAGCGCCATTTTCAACTGTCGCCCGCTCAAATATGGACCATATACGGCCAAGAATTTGCGGCGAGCCTTGAGCGACAAGCGTTTCGAGAAAGGCTGAATGCCAATACGCTCCAGGTCGAGACCGCGCATCAGTACCGGTTTCGGGAACACCTCATGAGTAATACACAAATAAATAAAACTTTTATCGTCACGTCCGAGAATGTTGTAGGGCGGCTTGTGAGTGCGAATTAGATTCGCCTCGAGTACCAGGGCCTCGATGACGGTGGGGACCTGTGTGTATTTGATCTCCACGATCTTGCTGACGAGCTCAGCCGTGCGTGGGTGCTTGTCCTTACCCACAAAATACGAACCCACGCGTTTCTTCAAACTCGTGGCCTTACCCACGTACATCAAGCTGCCTGTATCGTTGTAATAGAAATACACACCCGGAGCATCGGGTAAGGCGTTGTTGAGAATTTTAATTTTCTCTGGGATCACGTTATGTGTGTAAAAACTTACGCAGATATTTACCTGTATGACTGGTTACTTTGCGCGCGATGTCTTCCGGAGTCCCGACGGCCACAATCGATCCCCCGCCGTCACCGCCTTCAGGGCCCATGTCGATCAGCCAGTCGGCGGTTTTGATAACGTCTAGATTATGCTCGATGATAATCATGGAGTTCCCTTTGTCGACAAGTTTATGGAGCACCTCGAGCAATTGCTTAACGTCGTCAAAGTGTAAACCGGTCGTCGGTTCGTCGAGTAAGTAGAGTGTGCGACCGGTCTGGCGTTTTGAGAGCTCGCTGGCAAGTTTAATGCGCTGAGCTTCGCCGCCCGAAAGCGTAGTAGCCGACTGACCAAGCGTAATATAGGACAAGCCGACTTCGTTCATGGCTTTGAGTTTGTCGTGAATTTCGGGAATGTCTTTGAAGAACTCAAGTCCGACCTCAACAGTCATGTCGAGCACGTCGGAAATATTTTTCTCCTTGTATGTAACCTCAAGAGTTTCACGATTGAAACGCTTGCCCTTACAAATTTCGCAAGTAACGTAGACTGTCGGCAAGAAGTGCATTTCAATTTCGATCACACCATGACCTTCGCAATGATCACAACGACCGCAGGGGACGTTAAAACTAAAGCGACCCGGTTTGTAGCCCCGGAAACGAGCCTCTTCGGTGGCCGAGAAGAGCTCACGAATCGGCATCCAGGCGCCGGTGTA
>SXGS01402832.1_pt1 | contig 10400 bp, 10 predicted proteins | sample 3174681 | NCBI WGS metagenome assembly SXGS01 (sample SAMN11356861, study PRJNA531348) | freshwater metagenome | isolation source: freshwater sample F1-80 | place: China: Fuxian Lake, Yuxi | collected 2017-12-25
GACTCGGGGCCGGTCGCGGGGCACTTCGTCGAGATGAGGGCGCCGATGTCGGCCGGGCCGCGGTACCACCCGGTGAACGGCGGCATCTCCCAGACCGCCTCTGCGGCGAAGAGTTTCACGATGCCGTCGATGTCGTACGTCTCGAATCCCTCGACGTAGCGTCGCAACAACTCTCGCGTCTCCGGTGACTCCGGCTCGGACACGGAGTTCTCGTCGGGCATGATCGCCTCGATCTGGCCGCGCGCACGTTGCAGCAGGCTGTTGACTGCAGCAGTGGAGGTGCCGAGCAGTTCGGCCACCTCGGACGCCTTCCACTGCAACACCTCTCGGAGTACGAGGACGGCTCGCTGCCGGGCGGACAGATGCTGCAACGCGGCCACGAACGCGAGCCGCACCGATTCACGCGAGCCGATCAGCGATGCCGGGTCGTCGTCCACCGGATCGCCGAACGGCGGCGCCGGCTCGAGCCACGCGATCTCGTGGCGCTCGACCAGCTCGTCCGACGGATCGGACGACGGCGTACCCAGCCCCGACGGCATCGGTCGGCGCTTGCGGCCCTCGAGCGAGGTGAGGCAGGTGTTCGTGGCGATGCGGTAGAGCCACGTGCGCAGCGACGAGTCGCCCTTGAAGTTCGCGTACCCCTTCCACCCTCGGACCAGGGTGTCCTGCACCAGATCCTCCGCGTCGTGGATGGATCCGGTCATGCGGTAACAGTGCGCGAGGAGCTCGCGGCGGTACGGTTCCGCGAGAGTCATGAAGTCGTTGCCGAGCTCCTGCGTCGCAGTCATGCGAGGAGGATAGTCCTCGTAGAGACGACTCGCCGAGGAAAATTTCGGGGCTTCGTGATGAGTTTCCGTGGCGCACGCGGTCGACAGTCACATGACCACACACCTCACCCGCGCCACCACCACCGCACCGTCCCGCGGAGCCGTTCGAGCAGGATGGATCGTCAGCGCGCTGGTGGTCGTCTTCATGCTGTTCGACGCCGTGATCCATCTGCTGAACCTGGACGTCGTGAAGGACGCGTCCGCCGAACTCGGACTCCCCGTCGACATGGCCCCGAAGATCGGCGTCGTCTGCCTCGTGATCGTGACCCTGTACGTGATTCCGCGGACCGCGCCGCTGGGTGCCGTCCTGTTGACCGGCTACCTCGGTGGAGCGGTGATCACGAACTGGCGCACCGACCAGCCACTCGTCAGCACGGTGTTCTTCGCGATCTACGTCGGCATCGCCGCGTGGCTCGGACTCTGGCTGCGTGACGGCCGAGTCCGAGCCTTGCTCGCAGGCTGAGTCACACCACCGAGGACCGGAAGGATCGGAGCCGCAGGCTGTTGGTGACGACGAAGACCGACGACAGCGCCATCGCGGCACCGGCCAGCATGGGGTTGAGCAGTCCGGCGGCCGCGAGCGGGATCGCCGCGACGTTGTAGGCGAAGGCCCAGAAGAGATTGACCTTGATGGTGCGGAGGGTTGCGCGCGAGAGGCGCACCGCGTCGACCGCGACGCGCAGATCTCCCCGCACCAGCGTGAGGTCGCCGGCCTCGATCGCGACGTCGGTGCCCGTGCCCATCGAGAGTCCGCGGTCCGACGTAGCCAGTGCCGCAGCATCGGTGACGCCGTCACCGACCATGGCGACGACCTTGCCCGACGCCTGCAGCTCGCGGATCGCGTCCACCTTCTGCTCCGGCAGCACACCGGCGATGACGGTGTCGATACCGACCGAGGCGGCCACCGTGCGGGCTGCGGACTCGTTGTCACCGGTGAGCATGATCGGGTCGAGACCCAGTGCGCGGAGCTCCGAGACCGCCTGCGCGGACGTCTCCTTCACGGTGTCGGAGACCGCGATGACGGCGCGGGCCTCGTCGTCCCACCCGACGACCACCGCGGTGGCACCGGTGGCCTCGGCGTCCTCGAAGGCCGTCTGCAGAGCGCTGGGCAGTGCGCCGCCCACCAGGCCGGGGCGTCCGACGACCACGCGGTGGCCGTCGACCGTCGCGGTGACACCGCGTCCCGCCGTGGTGGTGAAGTCGGTGGCGGCGACGGGCTCTCCGTGCGCGGTCCGGTACGCGTCGACGATCGCGCGGGCGACCGGGTGCTCGGAACCGGACTCCGCCGCCGCGGCGAACCGCAGCGCGTCGTCGCGAGCGTCTCCCACGACGGACTGCACGCTCATGACACCGCTGGTGATGGTGCCCGTCTTGTCCAGCACGATGGTGTTCACGCGTCGGGTGCGCTCGAGCACCTCGGGTCCCTTGATGAGGACGCCGAGTTGGGCGCCGCGTCCGGTGCCCACCATCAGGGCTGTCGGAGTGGCCAGGCCCAGCGCGCACGGGCACGCGATGATGAGGACCGCGACGGATGCGGTGTACGCGGCGGACCAGCTGCCGCTGACGAGGACCCAGCCCAGCAGGGTGGCCAGGGCGAGACCGATCACGACGGGGACGAAGACGCCCGAGATGCGGTCGGCCAGGCGCTGCGCCTCGGCCTTGCCGTTCTGCGCGTCCTCCACGATGCGGGCCATGCGCGCGAGCTGCGTGTCCGCGCCCACGCGGTCGGCGACGACGGTGAGCGCGCCACCCACGTTGACGGTCCCGCCCGTGACCGTGGCGCCCGGACCGACCTCCACGGGGATGGACTCACCGGAGATCATCGAGGCGTCGACGGCGGACGTGCCGCTCTCGACGGTGCCGTCGGCGGCGATCTTCTCGCCCGGTCGGACGACGATGCGGTCTCCGACCACGAGCTCGTCGGCGGGCACGCTGACCTCACTGCCGTTGCGCAGCACGGTCGCGTTCCTGGAGCCGACCTCGAGCAACGCACGCAGAGCGGCGCCTGCGCTGCGCTTGGACCGCGCTTCCAGATACCGACCGGCGAGCAGGAACGTCGTGACGCCGGCCGCCGCCTCGAGATAGATGTTCGCGCTGCCGTCGCCACGCGAGACGGTGAACTCGAAGGCGTGGCGCATGCCGGGCATGCCCGCGTGGCCGAAGAAGAGCGCGTACAGCGACCAGCCGAAGGCGGCCAGAGTGCCCACCGACACGAGCGTGTCCATGGTGGTCGCGCCGTGCCGCGCGGTGGTGACGGCGGCGCGGTGGAACGGCAGCCCGCCCCACACGACGACGGGCGCGGCGAGGGTGAGCGAGAGCCACTGCCAGTTGTCGAACTGCAGCGGCGGGATCATCGCCATCGCGATGACGGGAACGGACAGCAGCGTCGACACGAGCAGACGCGTGCGCAGGGGATCGGACTCGGCTGCGGCGACATCGGACTCGGCTGCGGGAGGGCCGGACGGTCGGTGGGGTTCGTGCACGGTCGCTGTGTAGCCGGCCTTCTCGACGGTGCCGATGAGGTCCCCGGTCTCGACGGTCGCGTCCGTGGCGATGCTCGCCTTCTCGGTGGCGTAGTTGACCGTCGCGGTCACACCGTCGAGGCGGTTGAGCTTCTTCTCGATGCGATTGGCGCACGACGCGCAGGTCATGCCGCCGATGTCGAGCTGGATGTTCGCGGCCTTCTCCCCGGTGGTCACGGCTGAGCCAGCTCGTACCCGGCCTCGTCCACCGCGGTTGCGAGGGCAGCGTCGTCGACAGGTGTGTCGGACTCGACATCGACGCGTCCGGACTCGAGGTCGACGTGGACCGAGGTGACTCCCTGCAGGGCGCTCACCTCCTCCGTCACCGCTGAGACGCAGTGCTGGCAGGTCATTCCGACGAGGGTGACAGTCTTCGTGGTCATGAGAACTACCATACCCCCCTACGGTATGCCGTCAACCCCGTGTCGCCCGGCGTTCGGCGGCTCGACACCTCCTGTGGTTAGGGTGGACGAGCCCGGTACACACAGGGTGACCGAGCTCCGATCCGGGAGCACTGGGAAGCGAGAACTCATGGAGCCAGTCGAGCAGACCTGGCGCACCGCCGAGCATCCACGGCCGGACCATTTCCTCCTGCACATCAGTGACACGCACCTGGTCGGCGCGGGCGAGTTGTACGACGCGGTCGACAGCGAGGCGCGTCTTCGCCAGATCTTCGCGGAGCTCGAGGCGACGGGTGCCCGGCCGGAGGCTCTGGTGTTCACGGGTGATCTCGCGGACAAGGGCGAGCCCGACGCGTACGACTCGTTGCGCGCGCTGGTCGATCCGGTCGCCGCAGCCCTGGGGTCCGAGGTGATCTGGGCGATGGGCAACCACGACGACCGAGCGGCGTTCCGTCGCGGCCTGCTCGACGAGCGCGGCTCGACCGAGCCCGTGGACAGGGTCTACGACATCGGTGGGCTGCGAGTCATCACGTTGGACTCGACCGTCCCCGGCCACCACTACGGCCAGATGTCCGAGGAACAGTTGCGGTGGCTCGCAGCAGAACTGGCGATGCCGGCGCCGGACGGCACCGTGCTCGCGCTGCACCATCCGCCGGTTCCCTGCGTGCAAGATCTCGCGGTGTTGGTGGAACTCCGCGACCAGGACTCGCTCGCGGAGGTGCTCGCGGGCAGCGACGTGCGGGCGATCCTCGCGGGCCACCTGCACTACTCCACGTCCGCGACCTTCGCCGGAATCCCGGTGTCGGTGGCGTCGGCCACCTGCTACACCCAGGACCTCAACGTCCCGGTGGGTGCGCAACGCGGGCGCGACGGGGCGCAGGCCTACAACCTGGTGCATCTGTACCAGGACACGGTGGTCCACTCGGTGGTGCCCATCGGGACGGGCGACACCGTCGGCACCTACGTGTCGGCCGACGAGGCCGCCCAGCGCCTGCACGATGCCGGCGTCGTCATCGCCGACGCTCCCCAGAAGGCGATCAGCCGGCAGTCGTAGCTGTGGCGATCAGCCGGCAGTCGTAGCTGTGGCGATCAGCCGGCAGTCGTAGCTGTGGCGATCAGCCGACCGGTGTGACGGCGTGTTCCCAGGGCGCCGGCACCGGGAAGTAGGTGCTCAGGAACGTCGTCACCGCCGCTGCGCGCTCGTCGGCGTCGATCTCGGGGAAGCTGCCGTCGTTGAGGCAGAAGAAGTCCATCGACCGCTTCGCGAGCAGGCGGTCCATGTCCCGCAGTCCACTGCGCATCGTCGTGTCGACGTACTTGACCGAGGCCTGCGTCTGCACCACGGCGCGGCCGGTCAGCAGGGCGTAGTAGTGGTACAGCGAGTTGGTCACCGAGATGTTGGAGCTCGCGCGGAATCGACTGGCGGCCGTGGCCGCGAACTCGTCGGGGAACTCCTTCTCGAGCTCGAACATCACACTGCGCCGGAGCGGCACGGGAGCGTGCTCGAGGTGGCGCGTGGTGATGCGACCGAATCGGTCGTGGAGCAGGCGACGGTTGACCCGCGCGGCGTTCTCGAATCCGCTGCGCTGCTCGTCGTTGGCGCCCAGTCCGATCCGGGTTCCCGCCTCGACGAACATGCTGATGCCGCCGGGTGAGAAGAACATCTGGGGACCGACCGGGCGGCCGAAGAACATGTCGTCGTTCGAGTACAGGAAGTGCTCGGCGAGACCGTCGATGTGGTGGAGCTGGCATTCCACGGCCTGCGAGTTGTAGGTGGGCAGCACGGAGGTGTCGGTGAAGAACTCCTCGCTGCGCACGAACGTGACGTCGGGATGATCGTCGAGCCACCCCGGCTTCGGTGAGTCGGTGACGACGAAGATGCGCCGGATCCACGGCGCGTACAGGTGTACCGAGCGCAGGGCGTACTTGAGTTCGTCGATCTGGCGGAAGCGGGCCTCGTGATCGTCGCCCTCGCCCACGACGACCTCACGCAGCATCGCCGCGCGTTCCGCCTGCCACTCCACGTCGGTGCCGTCGACCCAGGAGAAGATCAGGTCGATGTCGAAGTCGATGTCCGACGCGTGGTCGGCGAACATGTTCTCGATGGTCGGCCAGTGTCGGCCGAAGCGCTCGACCGTGCCACGCACCGCCTCGTCCTGACGGATGGTGCGTCGGGTCAGCGAGTTCTCGACGGGGAGAACGATCGTGTCGTCCGAGAACTCCCACAGTTCGATCTGGATGCCCTTGCCGGATCCGTAGAAGAGCCCGCTCGGGCGGTGCGCACGAGGGCGGAACAACCGGAAGATCCGCGCCTGCGTGGCCGACGCCAGGAGTCCGTCCGCGATGAGCAGGGCCGGGGATCCCTTGACGTCCATCGGCTTGGAGTAGAACGGCTCGTTCGCGCAGGCTGCCACCAGGGCGTCGCGAAGCGTGGGTCGGTCGTGTCGATCGATCGCGATGACCGGACGTTCGTCGTTGCCGCGGACGAGCAGGTACTCGATCGCGGTCGCGTCCAGCACATCGCGGACGAACAGGAGGTCCTCCACCATCGCCTCGTGGGGCGTCGTGGTGGTGATGGACAGTGCGAACTTGTCCTTGACCCACACGATGTCGGAGCGCTCGGTCAACCGATGTCGGGACGCCGCGGACGCGACGCGCGCCCGCTCTATCTCGCCGCTGTCGGGCGGGACGAGGTAGACATCGGGCGTCTCGACGGTCTGCAGGGCTGGCGGCTGTGTGATGGTGGACCTTCCCGACGTGCTGGTGGGCGAGCCTGTACGGCGCTGTGACCTGCTCATTCTAAGTGATGCCGAGGGTGGGTCCGGACCACGGGAGTCATCGGCCGCGAAGCTGGCCGAGTGCGTCCTGCACGTGCGTCAGGTGTCGGCTCATCGCCTCGGACGCGGCCTCGCCGGACCCCGAGTCGATGGCGTCGACGATGCTCTCGTGCTCGACGTTGGACCGGTGCCGACGGTCGGGCAGCAGGTTCACCATCTCGGACTGCTGCGACAGGGCCTCGCGGATCTCGGTGATGACGGCGGCGAAGACGTCGTTGCCGCTCGCGGTCGCGATGAGCAGATGGAACTCCGCGTCGAGACGGACCCACTCCTTGGGATCGTTCTCGGCGATCATCCGATTCAACAGGCTGCGGATCGCGTCCATCTGCTCCGGCGTCCGCCGTTCGGCAGCGAGTGCGGCGGCAGGAATCTCGATGTGCGGGCGGGCCTCGCGCAGGGACTCGACGGAATGGTTGCCGAAGACTCTGTCGGTCTCGACGGTCTTCGCCAGGACGAACGTTCCCTTGCCGGTGTGCGTCTCCGTCAGTCCGAGAGCCGTGGTCGAGCGCAGTGCCTCGCGGACCACCGACCGGCTCACGCCGAAGCGCGTCGCGAGAGCGGCCTCGGACGGGAGCTTGGTGCCGACCTCGAGTTCGCCGCTCTCGATCGCCGAACGCAGCTCGCGCAGGACGGCCTCGGCCGCCCCCACGCGCGTCACCGTGGCCTGTTTGCTGGCCCAACTGTCCGACAGGGTCATGGCGTCACTGTGAACGAGGAATGGTGGTCAGGCAAATCGGACGTGCACAGGACGATATTCATGTTTCTAGTCGCAGTGCTAGAGAGCGAGAGAGAGCCCGATGGAACGGTGATCGGGTGCAGTCCGACACACATCCGTGCACTCGGTCGACTGCCGGATCTACGGTCGAAGGGGAACGAAGGAGTTCACATGGCGCACAGCATCGTCACCGTCACAGGCGCGGCCGGCAGCATCGGCTACGCGGCACTGTTCCGCATCGCATCGGGTGCGATGCTCGGTCCGGACACGGCCGTCACGTTGCGGCTTCTCGAGATCCCGCCGGCACTGCGCGCAGCCGAGGGCACGGCCATGGAACTGCACGACAGTGCGTTCCCCCTGCTGCGGTCGGTGGAGATCCACGACGATCCGGTCGCCGCCTTCGACGGCGCGAACGTCGCGCTGCTGATCGGCGCTCGCCCTCGTACCGCGGGGATGGAGCGCGCCGACCTGCTCGAGGCCAACGGGTCGATCTTCGGGCCGCAGGGCGCCGCTCTCGAGGCGGGCGCCGCGTCCGACATCCGGGTGGTCGTCGTGGGCAATCCCGCCAACACCAACGCGGCCATCGCCGCGGCGCACGCACCCAGCATTCCCGCAGACAGGTTCACCGCGCTGACCCGGCTCGATCACAACCGCGCCGTCGCGCAACTGTCCGCTCGTGCGGACGTCCCGGTGGGTGAGATCTCGCGGGTCAGCATCTGGGGCAACCATTCCGCCACGCAGTACCCGGACATCTTCCACGCGCGAGTCGGTGACCGGTCGGGCGCCGAGTTCGCCGCGGACACCACCTGGCTCGAGGACGTCTTCGTGCCGACGGTGGCGCGCCGCGGTACCGCGATCATCGAGGCGCGCGGTGCGTCGTCCGCTGCCTCCGCGGCGAACGCCACCATCGATCATGTGCGCGACTGGGTCCTGGGCACTCCCGCCGCCGACTGGACGTCCGTCGCACTCCCGTCGACGGGCGCGTACGGCGTGCCCGAGGGACTGGTGTCCTCGTTCCCCGTGCGGTCCTCCGGCGGCGCCTGGCAGATCGTGGAGGGCCTCGAGATCGGCGAGTTCTCCCGGCGCCGTATCGACGCCTCCGTCGCGGAACTGCAGGCCGAGCGCGAGGCTGTCACGAGACTCGGGATGCTGCCGAACTGACGCCAGGGTTCGACAGCCATGACGATGCCCGACAGGTGGGTCCGGGCGGGTCTGACCGCGCGACGCATCACCGCCGACGATCTGTCGTTCGTCCACTCGATGCACACCGGCTCGGCGACGATGGCGCCGATCGGTGGAGTGCGAGACCTCGACGAGAGCATCGACTACCTCCGAATCGCGGTCGAGCACTGGGCCGACCACGGTGTCGGCATGTACCTGCTGTTCGATGGAGACCGACTCGCCGGGCGTGCGGGGATCAAGCGCGACGGTGATGACATCGAACTGGCGTACACCCTGGTCCCGACGCACTGGGGTCGCGGTCTGGCGACTGCCGTCGCGTCCCACCTCGTGCGGTCTGCCGTGGTGCACCGGGTCCCCGCGGAGCGGGTCGTCGCGTACACGCGGCTCGACATGCTGCCTCGCGCCGCGTGATGGACAAGATCGGGCTGCGGCTGGACGCACACGTCGAGCGGAACGGTCCTGCGTGCGTGATGTATTCGCGCTCCCTGCACCGCCCGTAGCGGCGTGTCACACGGCGTTCGCGCCGCGACCACCCGCTCCCACTCGACCTCGCACGGAGTCGGTGATGCTGCGTGCACAGGTAGACATACACGTATCCAGCGATGGCGGTAGATCACTGCAGGATCTGACGTCGAACGGCGGCCCGCCGTAGATCGAGGCAGGCGATGCAGCTCTCGCCACATTATGGTGGTGAATTCTGCCGTCCGGCAGAATTCGGCGTGGTCGGGTGCGAATACATGCACGGCGGCGCTCCAGCGGGACCGGCGAGCGTCTCGGCATTGGATAACCTGCATCGGTGCACGACGACTGCCCCTGCGGCCGCCCCCTACCGATGTCCGAGTGCTGTGGACCCTTGCTCGAGGGACGGATCGGTGCGCCGACCGCCGAGCGGCTCATGCGCTCGCGGTACACCGCCTTCACGGTGCTCGACGCCGAGTATCTGCTGCGCACATGGCATCCCGATACTCGACCGTCGGCGCTCGACCTCGACGACCGCCGCCGGTGGACCGGGCTCGAGATCCTGGGCACCACCGGAGGCGGCATGCTGCACACCACGGGCACGGTCGAGTTCGTGGCTCACTTCCGTGACGCGGGTGCCCGGCGACCGGGTTCGCAGCGGGAGAACAGCACGTTCTCCCGCGTCGATGGAGCCTGGGTCTACGTCGACGCGGTCTGACGCCGCGACTCGATGCCGTCGACGAACTCGGACGTGATGCGCGCGATGTCCCAAGGATGCGACAGCGGCGACCAGTGTCCTGCATCGAGATCGGTTCGCGACAGGTCGGCCACCCAGCGCGGCGTGTCCTCGTAGTGGAACGGACGCACCGCCGCGTCACGGGTGTTGACGATCAGATGCACGGGCACGGTGACGTAGCGACGCCGCGGAGAGGTGAAGCGCGGCAGAAGATTTGCTCGATAGATGCGCAGGCCGTTCCACGCGTCGTCGAGAAGTGTCGGTGACTCCTCCACCATCGCGGCGGGGACGTCGGAGAACTCGCCGATGAACTGGGTCCAGCCCTTGCGCTTCATGCGGTACATCCGCACCCGAGCCAACGGCGGGACGTGGAAGGTGACCGTGTACCAGGACGCTCGCGTCTGGGCGAACACCTGTGCCAGGTTGCGCGGTGTGGGCCTACGGAGCCGCGAGCGGGCCCACAGTGCGAGGTGGTCGAGGTTGGGTCCCGACACGGACGTGTAGGACGAGATGCGGAGCGGCGCATCGGCTTCGGCGACGAGCTCCCAGGCCTCCACCGCGCCCCAGTCGTGACCGAGCACGTGGACCGGGGCGTCGGGACTGACCGCGTCGATCACCGCTCGCAGATCGGAGGCCATCGCGTCGAGTCGGTACCCGCGGGTCCGTGCGGGGACCGTGGAGTCACCGGCGCCGCGTGAGTCGTAGGTGACGACGCGGTAGC
>SXGS01573649.1_pt1 | contig 10399 bp, 11 predicted proteins | sample 3174681 | NCBI WGS metagenome assembly SXGS01 (sample SAMN11356861, study PRJNA531348) | freshwater metagenome | isolation source: freshwater sample F1-80 | place: China: Fuxian Lake, Yuxi | collected 2017-12-25
AAATCCTGTCACCCCGACTTGAAAATCCAATAAAAACAAGGGTTTTCTTACTTTGCGATTGGCTGGAAAAAATCCATGGCACCAAAATTGGCACCAGAAAAATATCTGGTTTCTTGGTAACTGACTTCGCACATGACCGCAGGTGTCACGATTCGGGATAGTCTGCTTCTGGAGACTAACTCATGCGAAAACCGTTTTACCGATCGTCACATAAGTGCTGGTATGTCAAGCGAGACAATGGCTCGTTTATCAGACTTGATCCTGAAGAATCGACCGCGTATCAAATCTGGCAACGCATGGTGGCGTCTGGGTGCGATAGCGGACTGGATGCAACGTTTTATGGCTTAGCCGAATCGTTCGTGGCTGAGCATGAAGCCTTGTTAGGAAAGTCGGCTTTCGATGCTGTGTGCCGACATGCTGGCACGTTTGCATCGCATGTTGGTACCGATCGCATCGCAACAGAGATTTCAAAGTCCGAGGTTGTGAAGTGGTTGCGAGAATCGAAACCTGGTCGAAAACGCAAGGATGGTTCTGTTGGTAAGTCAAAAGTGTGGAGTCTTTACGCGCAGCGAGACGCGGGCGCGATTTTGAAGCGAATTTTCAAATGGGCGCACGACGAGGGAAGGATTGCTAAGAACCCACTGGCTGGACTGAAGCTGGCACAGCCTCGGCCAAGGACACAGACCGTTAGCTATTCAATGCACGCTCGGCTAATTCAGGATTGTCAACAGTCGGACAAGTCGAGATCGTTCATGCTGTACTTGATCGCGTCTCGTTGTGGCGCGAGACCTCAGCAGATTCGCGAAGTAACGGCGAATCATGTGTTAGCGGATGGTACTGCTTGGGTGTTCGGCGATCATAAGACTCGGAATAAAACGAAACGCCCATTGGTTGTTTATCTTTCGCCGTGCCTCCAAACTCTGACGCGAATTCTAGCGGTGCGGCATCCTAGTGGTTCAATGTTCCGTACTGACTCTGGACAGTCTTGGAAAAAGGACACAGTATGTCGTCGCATGAGTCGCTTGCGGACTAGGCTGGGTTTACCGGACGTGATTGCCTACAGTTACCGTCATTCGTTCGCGACCGATTCATTGCTAGCTGGCAATAGTCTAGCAACGGTGGCTGCGTTGCTGGGGCATTCGTCAACTGCGATGGTCAGTCGCGTATATGGTCATCTCGATCAGCACAACCAGCACTTGCTGGATGCAGTACGCAAGACTAGTCAGGTTCGCTCATCGTAGCGTCAAGCCACCGATCCCACTGGCAGGCTCTATTGTCGTGGCCGTCTGAATTCAAGCGTTATGCCTCAACTGGCTTGCACTCTAAACACTCACGCTCATCGTCCACCGATTTTTCGATCCGCACATTGGCCCCGTAGCGTTCATTTGACGAAAAAGGATCGGGCAGGGTTGGCTACCTGCAACCGGTGTTCTCCAAGGTGGGTGACTGACAACACCTACAGCCCGCCATCTGTTTCAGTAGGCGACGATGCCTTGCGAGTTAGCGTCTTTGCGGTATGCGGACGGAATGTTCCGCCGCATAGCACAATCTTCCGCCACCGATCCTGTGCCTGAGTCTATTCCCACGTTCATGCTCCTTTGGCCGCAACCGGCTGACCTTTGACGTTCTGTTGACCTACGCAGATGAAAGCCAGTCGCTTTCGGTCTCTATCCAAATTTGCTCGCCATTCACATCCATCGAGCAAGACAGCATGCAATTGCAGCGACCACACGACGCTGGAGAATCAGTTGATGGCAAAGCCGTCGACGCTGTGGGTGGTTTGTGTCCCAGCTAAAACACCACGAGCCGATCCCGCAGTGCAAAGAGTAATACCATCCCTCGTACCAATCCTGGTAGTACCAAGGCCAACACCAATGCCAATGCCATGATGCAACCTGCCAGCATTCCCACTCGTATCCATCATGCTCAACTGTGTATACATTCCACCGAATCTCAAGGTTCGGGCGTAGAACAACGCGATGAACACCGAGCGACGGGTCTTTGTATACTTCTTGTTGGGCCTCTACTTTTTCCGCCACTTCAAGTCGCCGTTCTTCCTACGAAATTCTCGCAATTCTTCCGCAGCGTACGCGAGGGAAATAATCAGCACAGTCAGCGCCCCCTCGTTATGTTCAATTCGGTCATCCCAGCCGTATGCCCGTCGAATGTCGGACAACTGACCACGCAAATGGGTCAGCCCATTTCTCACACCCTCGATCAACTCGTCTGGCTGGCGATCAATCTCGGTTCCATAAATCGCCAGTGGCCGATCCGACCGGCACTCCGGTTGAATGCCTTGTTGGGCCGGCGCGTTTTCTGATTGCATACTTTTTCCTTTCGTGCTCGGTGATGCCGAGCGTTATCAGGATCAAAATGGTGCGTCGTGATCAGCACCACGAATCAACGGACACTTTCTGGTGTCTGCGGTTCCCAGTAGTAATTCTTCCCGAACTCGCGAAGGTTGTTCGTGGCGATCTCGTACAACGGCACTACCTTATCCCGAATCCACTCCATCAATTCTTCTTTCGTGTCCGCCTCGATGCGCCACGATGATCCGCAACACTCCTTTCGCGGCATGAAATTAACTGCACTCCATTGCCACGGTTCGCCAGCCTTTTCCGGCTCGTAAATGAAACATACCACTGGCACGTTCATCTCGTTCATTGAGTCCGGTTCCATCTCGCCTGTGCTTCGTATTCCCACATCTCACCTGATCGTGCTGACGAACAAAAAATCCGTCAAAATTTTTCAAGTAACCCACATTAACACCTAGATACGTCGGAACAGCTATCTGGCTCCGTTATACAGACGCTCGTCTGTATAATTCTTGTTCGGTCAGTTGTATTGGTTTTCTCCAATCTGGATTTCCTGTCAATATCAATCACGATATTTTTTACCGAAGTTATGGCAAATCTATCAACGCCAGGATATTCAACGCTGCAGCTCCAGCCGTGGCATTGGTAACAAAAAACTTTGCGACGTCGACTGTCAGCAACAATGCATTGTTGTCACCAAAGCCCCAGACGTAAGGAACACCAGCAGCCAACGCGATCGTATTGCTCGGCGAACTCGAGTTGTTCGTTTTCAGCGTTAAGGCCACATCGGAACTAAGAACAACGAACTTTGCTTCCGAAACATCTATCGCTGCAAGAATTTCCTGATTGGTGGTCGCCGCAGGGATCGATTGTGTAATCGCCAATTGATTATCGCCGACAAACGTGCGCACTGCCGATACGTTTAGGGCACTGGCGAAAGCGTCAATTCTGAGCTGGTTAGTGAATGGCACTGCCGAGATCCTTAATTTCAATAGACTTGTCAGATTATATTATTGACTGCATTGTGTTTCACAGCAATATCATTCACGCATCTAGGGCGCCCTCTTGAATGATCCTGTTCGCTCCAGTTGTATCTCTCTCGCATCGGATCGAACCTGCCCGCAAATGGAATGGCATCCAATTCCGCTCGATCACGACGCTTTTGTTCAGCGCTACGATTGTCACCGTTTATCTGACCCATCATCTGCCATGCCTTAACAATTACATCCTCATCCAAGATGGATGGCATTCGCTTGATGCCATCGCGAATCAGCTCCGCCAAACCTTCCTCGCTTGATCCAGTATTAGATTCACTACGCAATCGCGAAACTAGATTTGGATACCGATTTTCTGCTAACTGAACGGCTTCGTCGAAGTTGTGTATTTTCGATACGTCGGCACCTTTGGCCAGCCTAGCCGAAACCAATCCCCAATGCTTACCGAAGATGCCCATGATATCGCGAATCGCAGTATTGCGATCTTCCGTTTGTGAAGATTCCATTTTCCACGCATCGATAATCGACTTTCGAAATTCATCGCGAACACCAGGCGGGACGTTATCTTCGCTGCCGACAAAAGAGTTTAGTTTTCGACGAATTGTCGGCGACAATTGATCACTTGATGATTTTTGCTTAGTGCCCTCTTTCGATTGAGCTTTGGCATTCGCCCCAAAGTCAAAGCTCTCATTGCTTCCGTTACTTTTGGCTGCTTGTTTGAATTTATCGCGAATCGCTTCGGGATTGAAAAAGCGATGGCCGCCAGTCAATCTTTCCGCAAGATCTTTCGAAATCATACCGTTGGCATTGACGAAATCAGACAATTGGATGCCTTCCGCGCGAGCGTCGCGGTCCATCTGATTCATTTCTTCCAGAAGGAGGCGAATCGGTTTCTTGTCGGTTTGTGACCATTTTTGCTCATCATCGCCGCCAAGATGCTTTGTCAATTCGTTAAGTCTTGAGCTCCAATCTATCGCCTTGGCTCGCCATTTCTCTGGTAGTGCCGAGCGATGAAGAGCATGTCCTTCGCTTACGTCCGGTCGTTCGACCAATTGCCACAACTTGGAAGTTTTCGCGCCACGAAATTCGCCACCGACACTACCAGGTGAATGAGCCGGCCAGCGAGGATGTCGTTCGACTGACCATTCGTAGAGATCAATGGTACGATCTGGGGTATCCAAGCGAAGATCGTCACAATCTCGAATCCAATATCGACTGACCTGCTTGGCAATTCGACTCGTTTGGTCGCCGTGCTCGAGCCAGGCCTTAAACTGGTCGATCGTCATGACGGTAACTGGCCCAACTCGCCAACCAGAGCCGTAACTTGCTCGGTATGCCGCCATTGCCGCATTCTCAGAACGAAAGCCGAGCATCGCTTTGTGTTCGTCGAATCGCTTGCCGCTTTTGCCAAGCTGGTCAATCACGAATACCAACTGGCTCCACTTATCAGGACCAACAAATACGTCCACATGATCGCCGTCGCGACCCTGCGTTCCCTTGATGTATCCATAGTCCGCACCCATTGGCGGCCATTCGGGACGGCGACGACTGCCTTTGGGGGTTTCGATCGAGATACGCAGCCCCTGGAAGTTAATGTGCTGCATGCGGTAATTGCCCGCCTCGCGCTGAGCGTCCGTTGGTCCAGCCATGCGATCACCAGCCATGCGATCACTTAGCGCTGCTGAAAATCGCAGAATCAACTCACCTTGATTGCGAAACGAATAATAATCCGTTCCTCGCTTGATTCGTTCCCAATCTTGGTCGATACTATTGTCTGAGGGTTCACCTACCTCCCGATGTCTCTGGCTAACGCTGGGTGCGGGGTTCTGGGGTGAACCCTTTTTTCGTATCGCATGAACGGAATAAAATCGCTTGCCAGTCCGTAGAAATTCCTTGACTCGAATCAAGGCTTCGAACGGATCGCCATCCAGGACAACATTTCCGTGGTGAAATAAATGCACCTGCAGTAGATTGCCGTCCGCAGTTTTTGGCGGATCACTCTTCACTAACTTGGCATGCTTCAGAAGATCTATGATACCAACGATCGATTTCGTGGAATCCAAACTGTGATTGGTGGCCTCTTTGATTCCTTTCTTATCAATAGTGATCATCCAACCAGTGTCTTCGTTTTTAACTTGTGTATCTCGCAAGTTCTGCAAGGCCCATTCTTTCGCCTGCTTGTGAATGGATACTTCGGATACTTCATGCCTACTTAAAACCGCTGAATCGATCTTCACCAACTTGTGAGCAAACCGCCCACCTGTTCCATCGGGCGAACCAGCCGGAAACCGTGGATGTTTGTCGGAATCGAATTCCTGCGAAGAATAACGATTCAATTCTGCTTGGGTATATCGCACAATAGACTCGGTAGCTGAGCTGGAATATTTCTGTTCAGCAAAATCATGTCGCCAAATTTTCGCTCCAACCGATCCATGTTGACCAACTAGCTGAAACCCGAGCGGTCGCCAAACTTTTTCGCCAACTGCATCGTCAACCGTGTTCGCAACCACGTGCGTTACCCCGCGACTGCGAAAATGATCCACCAACAACGGGTAGATTTTTTTCATGAGGCCGTTGCCGCGCGCTGCCTTGTCGAGTGTCGCATCGTCAATCTGAGCGCGCTTGCCATCGAGGTTGAAATTGACATGACCCACCTGATCTTGCCCGCGAAGGATATTCAGCCGCCCAGCCCAAGGTGACGCAATAGAAAATCCATCTCCAAGATCGGCAGTGATAGATTTCGCTCTTTGTGGACTAGGTTTCTGCGACGATGAATCCTTTTTGATGAATTCCCCACCAATACCGCCAACGGATCCTGCATCAGCTCGAGGGTGTTCTGATTCGTCAAATATAAATCCTCGCTGATTTCTGGATGATTTGACTTTACGAGCTGCGTAGAGATCGACAGGCCATTTTCGCAGTACCAGTTGGTTTATGACTGATTGTTTTTCCAATTCATTGGTTAAAGTCACCATGGCGACCCCAGTGATCGAGATGCTAAATAAATCACGTCGAGCAATAGCAATGGACTCGTTACTATTCCAGGCTTTTTAAATAACCAATGAGTACCTACACAATCCACTGCCCGCACAAGCGAAAACAGAAATACCCACCGATGATCAACCAATGCACTCCAGCTCAAGCTCACAACAAATGCCTGAAACATAAAGTAGATTGCAGCCGGTATTCCCAAGGTCTTCCAGATGGAGCCAGCCGACTCTTCAATAGTATGAATAATCGTGATCAACAGTGAAAACCAAAACCACAACGGAATATCCATGTGAATCACTTCCTTCTATTCAGCCAGCCAGAGTCAACATCCCACCTGGCTGTAATGCTTGCCAAATTGCTTGCTTCAGTTGATCCGCCGAACTTGGCACTAACTGCTGACCGCCACTGCAAGTCCGCATTTGCATCATCGCACTCACGATCTGGGGATTGAATACAACACATTCTTCATCGGTTGGAATGCTTAATCCAATCGCGTCGGCTAAATCGCTGTTTTTGATTTTCAAGCCCATGTCCCAGCAAGCTTTGAGCGACTTTAGTTTCGCTTCGATGTTCGGACTCTCGTTCTCAATGATGAATTTCAAATAATGCCTACCCGATGTCGGAAAATTCCACATCTGGACCGGTCGCAAAAAGTCATCCGTGATCGTCTCTTCGAGATTGCGCGAATCGTAATCGACGATATCAGCGAACGTTGCTAGGTGAGCATCGGCGACACCGGAACCGAGCCCAGTTGCATCGGCCTCGCTAGTGAGAGTTTGCCCAAGAATGTACCGCTTGATTTTGTGACCGAAGTAATCCTTGATGACCGTCAGAATTCGATCGACGCCCTGCAAACCTGGCTCGATGTGCTCGACGCCATATTGGTCTTGTTGATCTCCTGGAAATACCGGTACCAGAATGATCGTTCGCCCACCGGCGATAACCTTTTTGGCTGCATTCTCAGTCTCAGCTTTACCTCGCGGATTGTTGGCCGGGTATCGCCACAACTCGACGCCAAAAGCCGATCGGTCGAGATACTCGAGCGCTCGCTGTAGACACTCGACCATGGCATACCAGACCCAATAGATGCGAGATCGAATGCCAACGCCATGAATCCTACCAGAGGAATAGGCGTCAGCAAAAACGCCATCTTCGACTGAATGTTTGTGGACCAAGAGTAATTTTCTCTCGGACTGGCTCAACCAATAAACCATACCTTGTTCTGAATACTCAATTCGCTGTCGATCCATACCTAACAATCGACGGTCCATCTGGCCCATGACACCCAACTTGATACCGACTTGGCCGGGATCGTAATTTCCACTCCCGTCGTCGTATCGAAATACCAACTTGTCACCGTGACGCGGTTCCCATCGTGAAACCGCAATGCAGCGCCGATCGTCAATTTCTCGACTGGCATATTGCATCGCTATTCCGTATCGACCGTACCAGCAAGCTTCCAAAAGACATCGCCTCATTTCCAGGAAGCGCGGCGTGCGATTAAAGATCTTCGTCAGTTTAGATGCGAGATCTTTGCAATCGCTGGTATCATCTTCCGGCTCAATGTGCCATTTCAGCAATGCTGTCGCTCGCTGGCGTGCTTCGAGGCACTCCATTATTCCGCAATCGACTCTCATGCGCTCAGAATTTTCCGGCGAGTGCCGCAGGGCTTCGTCGGAATCTAGGTACGCCCTACCAGCCAATCCAGATTGACTGGCGACCGTAAATATGTGTGGGACCGTCATCTCGCCAAAGTTCGGCGGAGCCCCGGACCAAAATGACGCCGGGTCTCTCGCGCGAGCAAAGACTTCAGACGGACGTTGTGACGGATCGGTAATCACTTGCTTCCCTTAGCACTAAGACATTGTGGCTTTATTCTCATGAAGTTCCTCGATTCGGAGATCCTCGATTCGGTCCAACACGATTTCCATTTCTTGCAATCGTTTCTGCACTAAATGATTGATTCGCCAACGAACTACGCTTGAAGAACTTGCGAGTTGCGACGTGAGACTCGCCTTGCTTCCATGCCCGTTTTCTTGTTTGCGGTCCAATACCAGGCGCGATGAACGTCCTAGACTTGAACCCCCTAGCAGTTACTTTTCGTGGCACGTAATCGCCAGCGACCTGAATCAACCTGTATGCGTGCTGGTGCTCATGCATTGTGTGATGCACTCGGCAATATTCCCAGACGGCACCACCAGCCGTTGTGGCTGCCATCTCGGAAAACTGATTAAACTTACTCAAGGGAAAATCGTAATATGCATACGTAGCGCCGGGCCCGCTCCTATCTTCGGACTTCATTCCAGGCGACCAGTCCAAAAAAGTAACGAACAACGTACCGCTTTCTCGATTCTCTAGTTCAAAAGCGTACGAATAAACGTTGCTCGACCTAACCACTCGAACCTCGGAAGACCGCAACGCGGACCAATCTTGGTCATCGTAACTCGCATCCAATTGAGAAAGCTCAAACTCATCCTCTTCATCGTCACGTAGAACATTTCCGGCCAGTCGTTCAATGACCGATCGAGAAAGAGAGCTAGAGCGATCCCCGACACTAGAGGCTCCCGATCTAGCTTGACGGCCGGCAAAGTAGCCGCTCAGGTTCGCTCTAGCTCGTCGAAAGAGTTCACTAAATCGCACTCTATTCTCCCTGCCGTGTTGATTTCTCAACAACCGACGATGGTTTTTCTGATGGCATAGTTTTTCTCTGGTTGCTTCATAAACCGCCTCCTGACATTACCTATTCTCTCAGTGGGCATCCGTTGCCACTCTATTCCACGGAAGGTCCTCCCAGCGGGATACACGATCGCGATCTAAATCTGTTGCCACTCCGTACCGCGATGAAGTTGAGACCGACACGTTGCGCTCGGCATAAATACCGTCAGGCACGGATTGCTGAAGCATTCGGAATGCCCCCGATGACGCATCGACTTGATCGGAGTACGCAAATTCCGGAAAGGCGCAAAGCTCTTCCAGGTAATCCGTTGAATTCCACGCGCCTGGTACAATTCGAACGTTACCGGATTCGCATTGGGCTGCGAACGGCAACGAGCGACGAACTTTCGCATCGCCTGGCAGTCGCATCGCTCCTTTAGTTTTCCACTTGCCGCCGACACTCACGACATCGCGATAAACCGCAAACTCCGAAAGCATCACAACCAATTGCTCGGCAATCGATTTTCCGTCGCCACCACCTTCTTGCTCAATCTTGTAAGTATTTCGCGTCTTTTCATCAGACATCCTTCAGGACCCAATAGATTCATTTCTTGGGCATATTGCTCGCAGCCGCAGGTTTTCGGATCGATCTTGATTGCGAAGCTAAAGCCGAGGCAATTTGCGAGATGATTTACGAGTCCAATCCACCATTCAACGATTTTTTTGGCTTCCGTACCAACTCCTTTTTTGAGCAAAAATCTTGCACCATTGTGTTCGGTGAGGCACGCTTGCAGGGCATCGGTAATTGGCAAATTGTTGCGGGTGCGAATCGCTGTTGCGCGACTGCACGTTATTTCGTTGATAGCTTGGGGATGCGTTTCATGTCGAGAGCATCTCTGGCAAACGTCGTCGATAATTGGTACTGGCATCTCAGCCAGCAGACTTGAAATTTCGCATTCCGAGTTGTTTCGAAATTGGCACATCATTCCAAGTAGCCATTGCACTTCAAGACGATTGTCTGACCATCGTATTCGCCAAATGGGAGATTCGATTGCGCTAGATGGCAATCGCAATCATTCCATCCGCATTCGTTGGTTATTTGCCAAGTAACTGTAGATGCATTCCAAATGCAAATACAGCCACTGATTTTTCTACAATTGATGCACCCTAGCGTGCGAAATTCGCCGATTTCACCATTCAATGGTTCGTCGAGGATCGGGCAAATGCACGCCCACAGTGTACCGCCGTCACCTTGATGGCATTCTTCGGACGTTGGCGTGCTGCTCCATCCGAACACGCCTGGACTGATTTCATTCCAGTAAATTTCACATGTCGTAGTTGGACAGCCTTGCCCAGATGACGACGAACTGCTCGACGAACTGCTCGACGAACTGCTCGACGAACTGCTCGACGAACTGCTCGACGAACTGCTCGACGAACTGC
>SXGS01064979.1_pt1 | contig 10398 bp, 11 predicted proteins | sample 3174681 | NCBI WGS metagenome assembly SXGS01 (sample SAMN11356861, study PRJNA531348) | freshwater metagenome | isolation source: freshwater sample F1-80 | place: China: Fuxian Lake, Yuxi | collected 2017-12-25
AAAACCCTTGGAGCGTGACGAATTGAAGACTGCATTGTTAAAAGCTGTGAAGGCACTTAATCAAAAGAAAAATGATTTTTCCTTTGTGGCACTAGACAATAATATTCAACCACATAAAAAGAAAAAACTAATTTTGAAAACATTGGAAAGTATGTTCATTGTTGACATCGAAAATATTGTTCGCTGTGAATCGGATAAAAATTACACCTTCTTTTTCTTTACTGAGGGAAAAAAAATTCTTGTTTCAAAGACGCTTAAAGAATATGATATGTTATTATCAGGACTTTCATTTTTTAGAGTGCAACAATCTCATTTGATAAATATGAATTATGTTGATCGGTATGATAAGCACGACGGGGGATGTGTTATTATGAAAGATGGAACACAAATACCTCTCTCTCAAGCTAAGAAAGAAGAGTTTTTTAAAATGTTGGAGACGCTATAATTATTTTAGTGCCTGCTCTAAATCTTCTATTAAATCGGAGATATCTTCTATTCCTACACTTAACCGAATTAGTGAATCAACAACGCCACTTTCCTCTCTAATTTCTTTTGGTATTGATGCGTGAGTCATTGTTGCAGGATGTCCAATAAGTGATTCTACTCCGCCCAATGATTCAGCAAGCGCAAATAGCTTTACTTTTTTTACGATCTCAAGTGCATCTTCCAATTTATTTCCTTTTAAGGTAAAAGAGATCATACCGCCAAAGCCACGCATCTGTTGCTTTGCTATACTATGATTAGGGTGGTCTTCAAAACCAGGCCAATACACTTTTTCAATTCTTGCACTGCTCTTTAAAAAGCGTGCGATTTTTTCGCCGTTTTCACAATGTCTTTGCATCCTGAGATGCAGTGTTTTTATGCCACGCAAAACAAGAAAAGAATCCATTGGCCCGCAAACTGCTCCTGATGAATTTTGTATTCGGTACATTTCATTCGCAATCTTTTCATTTGAAGTTACTAATGCGCCCATAATAACATCGGAGTGTCCGCCTAAGTATTTAGTAACAGAATGCATGACGATATCAGCTCCTAAATCTAATGGAGTTTGCAAGTAAGGTGTTGCAAATGTATTATCAACACATAAAAGTGCTCCAGATTTTTTAGCAATTACCGACATCGCAGCTATATCAACGATATTCATCATAGGATTCGTTGGTGTTTCAACCCAAATAATTTTTGTTTTAGTTGATATAACTTTTTCTACTTCTTTTAAATTTTGCATGTTTACAAAATGAAAAACGATTCCATATTTTTCGAAAATAGTTTTAAAAATACGATACGAACCACCGTACAAATCATTAGTAGAAATGACCTCGTCGCCTGGATTAAGCATTTTAATTATACAATCTATTGCTGCTAATCCTGAACCAAAACAAGCACCAAATTTACCATTTTCAATAGCTGCAATGTTTTTTTCTAGGGCGTGTCGTGTAGGATTTTGAGTACGCGAATATTCGTAGCCTTTATGATTACCGACTCCATCTTGAACGTACGTTGAAGTTTGATAAATAGGTGTCATAATTGCCCCTGTCGCTGGATCTGGTTGAACACCTGCGTGAATTGCTTTTGTACCGAATTTCATGGTTTGATTTTTTATGCAAAATTAGCAGAATCTTTAAGGTAAATTTAATTCTTGTGTTGGATCCCAAAAGATTTTTGAAAAATGCTGTATTTGATCTTCGACAATTTCAATGCCTTCAGACTCTAAAGATTGCTGCATTGCAACTGGAGTAGGGAAGTGCATTTTACCACTTAATAATCCATTTCGGTTGACCACGCGATGCGCTGGAACATCATCAAGTTTATGTGAAGCATTCATAGCCCAACCGACCATTCTAGCCGCAGATTTTGCGCTTAAATAGTTTGCAATAGCACCATAGGATGTAACTCGGCCACTTGGAATTAATCTTACTACCTGGTAAACCTGTTCAAAAAAATCCTTGTTTTTATTTAATACTGTAGCCATACCTCAAAACTCCAAAAAAAAAACCTCTCAAAAAAGAGAGGCTTAGTTTATTTAAATTTTACTCAATCCTTTTTACAGCAATCTTCTTTTTTCTTGCCACTTTCATTGCAACAATTTCCTATCCATTTTCCATCTTCTGCGTAATTCGATAAACAGGCTTTTTTTTCAGCTGGAGAACATTGTAGCGAATCACACATTTTTGAACACTCCTCTTTTGTCATTTTAGCACATTGACTCATATCACATTTTCCGGTAGTGTTTGTATCACATTTACTATCTTTCATTTCACAATTGCTTTTATCACAAGCATTTGATCCTTTAGAATCATCATGACCACTACCTAAAATGGGTGCTATTACCAAACCAATTAGACAAGTAAGTTTAATCAGAATATTCATTGATGGGCCGGAGGTATCTTTAAACGGATCTCCAACGGTATCTCCAGTTACTGCTGCTTTGTGAGCATCTGACCCTTTAAAAGTCATTTCCCCATTTATTTCTACGCCAGCTTCAAATGATTTTTTTGCATTGTCCCAGGCACCTCCGGCATTATTTTGGAATACTGCCCAAAGTACACCTGAAACTGTAACACCAGCCATATAACCACCTAGCATTTCAGCAATTAATTGATTGTTATCACCATATACCAATTTGCCTAAAAGTACAATTGCAATTGGAAATCCTATGGTTAAAATTCCTGGCAACATCATTTCTCTTAATGCCGCTTTAGTTGAAATTTCAACACATTTACCATACTCTGGTTTACCAGTACCCTCCATAATTCCTGGAATTTCTTTGAATTGACGACGTACTTCATAAACCATATCCATTGCAGCTTTACCAACTGAATTCATCGCTAATGCGGAGAAAACTACAGGTATCATTCCGCCAATAAATAACATTGCTAATACTGGAGCCTTAAAGATATTTATACCATCTATACCTGTGAAAGTAACATAAGCTGCAAATAATGCCAACGAAGTTAATGCTGCAGATGCAATTGCAAAGCCCTTGCCAGTAGCTGCTGTTGTATTACCAACTGAATCCAAAATATCGGTTCGCGTTCTTACTTCTTTAGGAAGTTCACTCATTTCAGCAATACCGCCTGCGTTATCTGAAATTGGACCAAAAGCATCGATAGCTAATTGCATAGCGGTTGTTGCCATCATAGCTGATGCTGCCAATGCCACTCCGTAAAATCCTGCTAATGCATATGATCCCCAAATAGCAAAAGCGAACAATAAAACGGTAGGGAAAGTAGAAATCATTCCTGTTGCAAGTCCAGCAATTACATTTGTTCCAGCTCCTGTTGATGATTTTTGAACGATTTTTAGTACAGGCTTTGTTCCTAATCCTGTATAATATTCTGTTACAGATGAAATAGCTCCACCAACAACTAAGCCAACAAGGGTTGCAAAAAAGACTCTCAATGAAGAAATATCCTTGACGCCTTCTCCGAAAAAGCTCATTTTCATTGTTGTGGGCAACATCCAGGTAACTAAAAAGTAACAAGCGATAGCTGTTAATATAATAGAAACCCAGTTTCCTAAGTTAAGTGCCTTTTGAACTTGGGCTTCTTTGGCGTCATTACTGCTAATTTTCACCAACATTGTTCCGATTATAGAGAAAAGAATCCCAAAACCTGCAATTGCCATTGGCAATAAAATTGGACCTATTCCTCCAAATGCATCATTTATAGCACCTCCCATATCTTTGATGACATAGTTACCAAGAACCATGGCGGCTAAAACAGTTGCGACATAAGAACCAAATAAATCAGCGCCCATTCCAGCAACGTCACCAACATTATCACCAACATTATCTGCAATTGTAGCAGGATTTCGAGGATCATCTTCAGGAATTCCAGCTTCTACTTTACCAACTAAATCCGCTCCAACATCAGCAGCTTTTGTATAAATTCCTCCACCTACTCGGGCAAATAATGCAATTGATTCAGCTCCCAAAGAAAAGCCTGCAAGAGTTTCAAGTACAATCGTCATTTGATCTGTAGATGTCCATTTGCCACCCATGAAAAAGTGAAAAAAGAAAATAAAGAATGCAGTTAAACCAAGTACTGCCAAACCTGCAACACCTAATCCCATTACTGTTCCACCACCAAAAGAAACTTTTAACGCTTGTGGCAAACTGGTTCGTGCCGCTTGCGTAGTTCGAACATTTGTTTTTGTAGCGATTTTCATTCCCATATTTCCTGCAAGCGCAGAAAAGAAGGCACCAAAAATAAATGCAACAACAATTAAAATATGTGTGGTAGGAACAATGAATGAAATACCTGCTAATAGAATACTTGCAAGAACAACAAATATTGCTAATAAACGGTATTCTGCTTTTAGGAAAGCTAGAGCGCCTTCGTAGATGTAATCAGAAATTTCTTTCATTTTCCCATCGCCTGCATCTTGTTTTAGGACCCAAGATCTTTTAATAGACATAAATAGTAAGCCGATTAGGGCCATCACTATTGGAATATAAATCATAATTGCATTCATAAGATTTTTTTTTAATAATTGTCGGCAAAAATAGTTCTTTTAAAACAATCTAGTGCAATACGAACAATATAATATAGGGTTACATCTAATTTAAAAAATCATAATCAATTATTTTAGATAGAAAAAAAAATCAAAAAAAAAGAGAAATAAAATTTATTCCTCTTTTTCGCAACTAGAATGTTCAGTTTAGTTTTCTAAAACTTCTAATTGGATAGTTGGTTTCGTTAAAGCGTCTTTAATTTTTGCTTCTAATTCATCTGCAAGTTCTAAATTATCAAGCAACAAAGATTTGATAGAATCTCGCCCTTGCCCAAGTCTTGTCTCTCCATATGAAAACCAAGAACCACTTTTCTTTAAAATGTTTAATTCAACACCTAAATCAATTATTTCTCCAATTTTTGAGATTCCTTCACCGTACATAATGTCAAACTCGGCTTTTCTGAATGGAGGTGCAACTTTGTTTTTTACAACTTTTACTTTCACTCTATTACCAATGATTTCCTCACCATCTTTTAATTGTGTAGATCTTCTAATATCAAGTCTCACCGAGGAGTAAAATTTTAAGGCGTTTCCGCCTGTTGTTGTCTCTGGATTTCCAAACATAACGCCAATTTTTTCTCTAAGTTGGTTGATGAAGATACAACAGCACCCCGCTTTACTTATTGATCCTGTTAATTTTCTTAATGCTTTTGACATTAGCCTAGCTTGCAGTCCCATTTGGGAATCTCCCATTTCACCCTCTATTTCTGCTTTTGGTGTTAATGCAGCTACAGAATCTATTACAACTAAATCAACCGCTCCGGATCGTATCAAATTGTCTGCTATTTCTAATGCTTGTTCACCGTTGTCGGGTTGAGATATTAGTAGATTTGCGATATCAACCCCTAATTTTTTTGCGTAAAATTGATCAAATGCATGTTCTGCATCGACAAATGCTGCAATGCCACCTTGTTTTTGCACTTCAGCAATTGCATGTATAGCTAAAGTCGTTTTACCAGACGATTCCGGCCCGTAGATTTCAACTACACGACCTTTTGGATATCCATTAATTCCTAATGCTAGGTCGAGCGTAATCGATCCAGTTGGAATTACTTCTACTTTTTCAACAGGAGAATCTCCTAATTTCATAACAGTTCCTTTTCCAAATGTTTTATCTAATTTCTCCATTGTTAGTTGAAGCGCTTTTAATTTTTCTAAGTTTAATTCTTGTTTTGACATAATTTCTTTTTTTAAATGTTATTGTTTGTTAATTGATAGGATACAAATTTATAGCAGGATGATTGGAAAGTATTTACGGTCATCTTATAAATTGTATTTTTTTATTATTTCATTTGCATGATCTTTTGTGTTTGGCTTTTCTAGAACAGCGATTAATGTTGAATCCTCACTAAATAAAAAACTTGTTCTATGGATTCCATCATAGGTTTTACCCATAAATTGTTTTGATCCCCAAACCCCAAATGCTGTTATTATTTTTTTTTCGGTATCAGCTAATAAAGAAAATGGAATCTTATATTTTTCAATAAATTTAGTGTGTGTTTTTTCATTGTCAGCACTAACGCCCAAAATAACTATCCCTTTCTCGCTCAATGTTTCAAAACCATCTCTTAAACTACATGCTTGCGCAGTGCAACCAGGCGTATCGTCCTTTGGATAAAAATAAACTACAAGTTTTTTTCCAATAAATTGTTGAAGACTAATTTCTTTACCATTTTGATCACTTGAAGTGATAGCTGGAATTTTACTTCCAATTGTTAATTTTTCCATAATGCTTAATAAATAATCTAAATAATGATGTTTTTCTAATCAAAAGTAATAACTTATTTGATATGATAAACAATTAATTTAAAAAAAGTTCATTTTTTTTACAATTCTTATATTTAATTAGGAAATATTTTAGAAAATAACATATTCTATAAAATGATTATGATTTCCGAATTAAACAAAATGTAAAATAAATCCATGAGCCAATTAGAACTGAACCACCAATTGGTGTTATTAATCCAAGAATAGGGATTCGCAAGCCGAAGCTATTTAATAATACAAGAAGGTAAATGGATAAACTAAATAGTAATGTTCCAATTATCATACAATAGAGTATTTTTTCCATAGAAAATTTGATTTTTTCTGTATTCAATGACAAAACAATTATCGCTAAACCCTGAAACAATTGATATCTTATTCCTGTTTCAATTGATAATAGTTGCTCGTTACTTAAATGAGATTTTAAAAAGTGAGCTCCAAATGCACCTAAAATGATTGCAGTCCATACTAAAATAGCGCCAATAACTGTGGTTGTCTTCTTCATTTTACAAATTTGAATAAAAAAAGTAACTATTAATCAATTCCTTATCTTTGTTGTATGAAATTAAATTTTATTTCAGTTTTAATACTCTTTTTGGTTTTTCTTCTTCTTAATTGCAAGTCGGAGACAAAAACTAAGGATGAAATTGATTATTATCAATTTCAAAAACTCAATTTAAATAAATTTGATTTAGCTGCAAGTTTATTTATCCCTAATGCAACTGCTGGAATTGGTGCTACATTTGTTCCTGAGGTAGCGCATGAGATTGGTGGTTACAAATGGAAGATTCTTATTGGCAAAAATTTTGAGCTTGACATTGAGGATTATGGAGATTATCCCTATTTATTTCCAGAATTTAAGAAAAAACTCCTTTCTAGCAATAATTTTTATAAAGTTGAAATTATAATGGAGGAAGAAAATCTTATCTTATACAAAAGAACTATTGCCGAAAATTTAGGGAATTCAAAATCATCTTCGTATCATCTGTTTGCAGTTGTTAAAATTGATGGGATTAACTATCAATTAACGAATCGAGAATCAGGAGATTCAAAAAAAGTAATTGATTTTGTTTACAAATCTGTAAAATCATTCAAAAAAGCTAAAAATTGAAATGGAACTGAACCGAGAAGAGGTATTAAAAATATTAGGAAATATAATAGAGCCAGATTTAAAGAAAGATATTGTAAGTCTTAATTTAGTCGAAAATCTTCAAATTACAGACAAGCATATTGAATTATCAATTCAAATTTCAAACCCAGCTTTACATGCTAGAAAAAGAATGCAAGAAGCTGTTTTATTTAATTTAAAACGTGTTTTTGGGTCATCGATAGAAGTTTCTTGCACTGTGAAGGGAATGTCTGGAGAATTAAAAGAAAAAAGAAGAAAAATACTTCCAGATGTGAAGTACATTGTTGCAATTGCCTCGGGAAAGGGTGGGGTAGGGAAGTCAACAGTTACCTCAAACATTGCTGGTGGCTTGAAAAAAAAAGGTTTTAAGGTTGGAATTGTTGATGCAGATATTTATGGTCCTTCTATGCCTACAATGTTTGATGTCGTTGGTGAAAGACCAAAAATGATTGAAGTTGATGGAATATCTTTAATTGATCCTGTTGACGCTCAAGGGATAAAACTTCTTTCAATTGGGTTTTTTACAGATCAAGACAATGCAGTTGTATGGCGTGGACCAATGGCTTCAAAAGCTTTAAATCAAATGTTTACGGATGCGCATTGGGGGAAATTAGATTTTTTATTGATTGATTTACCTCCAGGAACTGGAGACATTCATCTTTCGCTTGTTCAGGCTGTTCCACTTGATGGTGTTGTAATCGTTAGCACGCCGCAAGAGGTTGCTTTAGCAGATGCGCGAAAAGGTGTAAATATGTTTAAAATGGATACATTGAAAGTTCCTGTTATTGGTATTGTTGAAAATATGGCTTGGTTCACACCTGCTGAACTTCCAGATAATAAATACTTTATTTTTGGAAGGGATGGAGCGAAAAATTTAGCGCAAGGTTTGAATGTCCCATTTCTTGGTTCAATTCCGATTGTTCAAAGTATTTGTGAAGCTGGAGATGCAGGCTGCCCAGCAGTTTTTCAAGAAAATACTCCAATTTCCCTCGCATTTGATGAATTAGTTCATAACTTTACAAAGGAATTACAGAATATCATATCTGCTAATAAATCAAATAAAACTAATGACTGAAATCAATAAAGTTGCTATAACAGAAAAAGTAAATATAGCTTTAACGCAGATGCGCCCTTTCCTTCACGCGGATGGCGGAGACATGGAGTTAGTTGAAATTACAGACGATGGCATTGTAAAAGTTCATTTATTAGGTTCTTGTAGTGATTGTTCAATGAGTAAAATGACTCTCAAAGCAGGATTAGAAGAAGCACTGAAAATATCTGCCCCTGACGTGAAAGCTGTTGTAGCTGTTTAGTTGGATTAATCATGAAAATTAAGTTAATAGTAATTGGTAAAACTAATTTTTCTTACCTCAAAGAAGGAGAGCTACTTTACCAAAATAGGATTATTCATTACTGTAATTTTCTTCGAATAGATCTCCCAGATGTGAAAAATGCGCAAAATTTAAGCATTGAATCCCTCAAAAAAAAGGAGGGTGATCTTATAATGTCAAAAATCTCAACAAATGACTTTATTGTATTATTAGATGAAAAAGGTCAGCAGTTTTCATCAATCGGATTTGCATCTTGGCTCGATAAAAAAGCAAGTGAAATACCACATACTATTACATTTATAATTGGTGGAGCTTATGGTTTTGACGAGGAACTGTACAAAAGAGCAAATTTCAAATTGTCTCTTTCAACAATGACTTATTCCCATCAAATGGTCAGATTAATTTTTTTAGAACAGCTTTACCGTGCATTTTCAATTAGTAAGAATGAACCTTATCATCACGCATAAGCGGAAAAATAAATGAAAGTTTCCATTGAAAAAATTCTTTTAAATTTTAAGACTCCAAGTGGAACGAGTCGTGGAATTTTAAAAAATAAACCCTCTTGGATTTTAACTATTTCAGATGAGAACGGAATGAGTGGCAGAGGAGAATTAAGTGTCATACCTGGGTTATCTCCAGATTTTAAAGATGAAAATAATTACCTTGAATCAGTTGATTTGTTAGTCGAATTCATCCAAAATGAAATAAAAATAAATGACTTAAATTCCCTTAAAACAAAAGAATTCAGTGAGATTAATAAACTATTTTATAGAAAGTTTCAAGATTTTCCTTCATTGATTTTCGCTTTTGAAACAGCCGCATTGGATTACCTTAACGGAGGAAAGGATTTGATTTATAAAAATGATTTTTCGAGTGGTCTTTCTCAAATTCCAATAAATGGTTTAGTTTGGATGGGCGATGAGGTATTTATGGAAGAACAAATCCATGCAAAAATCCATGCAGGGTTTTCTACAATCAAAATAAAAATAGGAGCTCTTGATTTTAAAAAAGAATTGGCTTTGATTGAGAAAATACGCACTCAATTTAATACTGATAAAGTTACGATACGAGTGGATGCAAACGGGGCATTTTCTTGTAATAATATTGAAGAGATTTTGCAGGTCTTAAAATCTTTAGATGTTCACTCAATTGAGCAACCAATTAAAAGTGGTCAATTTGAAAAACTTGCAGATTTATGTAGAAAAAATATTCTTCCAATAGCCTTAGATGAGGAATTAATTGGTGTTTCAATTCGAGAAAAAAGAATAGCATTATTGGATTTCGTTGCACCGCAGTTTATTGTTCTAAAACCAAGTTTACATGGTGGTTTTTATGGCTGCCACGAATGGATTGAACTGGCAGAAGAACGTGGTATCGAATGGTGGATTACCTCTGCTTTAGAATCCTCCATTGGCTTGAATGCAATTGCACAGTTTACTGGTAATTATTCAAATAATTTGCCTCAAGGTCTTGGAACGGGAGCATTATACACAAACAATTTTCCATCAAATCTTGTTTTAATAAATGGATACTTAAAAATGATGGTATGACTTTATCAAAAGAAAATTGGAATTCTTTAACACCTGAGGAATCTTATATTATTGAGCTAAAAGGGACGGAGTATCCAAACTCTGGAGAATACAATAAATTTTCAAAAACAGG
>SXGS01139848.1_pt1 | contig 10396 bp, 6 predicted proteins | sample 3174681 | NCBI WGS metagenome assembly SXGS01 (sample SAMN11356861, study PRJNA531348) | freshwater metagenome | isolation source: freshwater sample F1-80 | place: China: Fuxian Lake, Yuxi | collected 2017-12-25
GCTGGACACCGAGAGCTATCCGACGCAGGTCCAGATCTCGGACGAGGAGTTCGCGGCGGTACGGTTGGAGCGCGACGAGTTTCACGGGGAATGGAACTACACGATCCGCCCTTCCCGCTAAACGCAAATTGGATCGTTTATTTTTGCGCGGGCCCTAAGGTACGTGCCCACGTCGGGCGTTGTGCAGCGCGCGCATCCCCCGGCCGGGAGATGTTCGCTCCGATCCGGCCGGCAGGAATGCGACTGCGGCGCCGTCTGACGGCCGGTTGGGCGCCAGTTTCCGTCCAGGGCCGGGCCCTGGTGCAAGACGCGTCCGTGTAGCGCCATGCGACCAGGTGGCATGGCTACTCCGGAAGCCCGCAAGGCGTTCGGGCAATGAGCCGGCGCGGCTTGGGGTCTCAATGCAAAACCCCTGCCTGGGTCAACCATCAGGCCGGTTGGACGCCGTTGTTCCCCCTTCCTCAACTCCGGACCGAAGATCCATCAGGCTGTCGGAACGTCGGAACCCCGCTCGTTGACGCATCCTCCGGCCCACGCACTGGGTGCCCCGGGGATCCCGATACGCCCCACACTCCACCGCGTGCGCCCCCACACCTAACGAAATAATGAAGAATTCAAGTCTTCACGAAACTTCTTCGATGCATCAGCCTCGCACAAAGCGGCGGCAGATAGTCGCCTACACAGCACAACACCACGTTCGTTCGCGAGCGCCGTCCACACGAGGGTCGCAGCAATGCAACACAGGAGAGCCTTCACACTCATCGAGCTACTGGTCGTGATAGCAATCATAGCCATATTGGCAGCCATCCTGTTCCCAGTCTTCGCACAGGCGCGGGAAAAGGCACGGCAAACATCCTGCCTGAGCAACTCAAAGCAGCAGGGCACGGCGGTGATGATGTACGCCCAGGACTACGAGGAGAACGTGCCGCCATGGTGGGTTCCCAACAGCGCCCCGCACACGCCGGCAGGATGGAGTTCGATCCACTACTGGTACGTCAACCTGATCCCATACATCAAGAACACCCAGGTGTTCCAATGCCCGAGCGCCGCCGGTCCGAGCGCCTACAGCGCGGGTGGGCGGGTCTACGACATCCGCGACGTGTTTGATCCGAACGAAAGGGGTGCGAACGGGGCGCTCGTCAAGCACTGGCTGGCAGGCACGGGTGGCTACGGCTGGAATGCCTGCTTCATCAGCACCCACGCGGGGATCTACGGCTCGACCTCGGGCAACCCCCAGGGGATGTCGCTTGCTCAGATCACCGAAGCCGCCAGCACGATCATGATCGGGGAGATCAGCAAGCAGTCGAACCCCGCCGGAGTCTACCTGACCAAGCGGCTGTATGACATGATCCCGCGCACCACCGCTGTCGGCTGCGGCTACCCTGGCTACGCGCCGGTGACCCGCGGCGGCAAGACGTATCCGGGCGGCAACCGCGAGTACCGGCACAATCAGGGCGCCAACGTCAGCTTCTTCGACGGCCACGCAAAGTGGTACAACGAGGATCAGCTCGACTCGAATCCGAACCTCTGGATCGCGACGAAGTGATCCACCACGGCGGGGGGGCAGAACTGCCTCCCCGCCTCCCACAGCGCCCCGCGCCCGCGCCCGATATCAGGTAGGATTTCGACGGCCACGGAGGGGCGGTCGGCCCGCGGACGCAGGGATCCTACGCATTCCGGGTGAAAAGAGTGAGAATGTGGCAGGGCTGGCGCCCAACCACGCGCAACTTCACCCGCGCGTCCGACATCCTCTGTGCGCACCGGTGGGACCGGCCCCGAAAGCATGGTGCTATGGTCACGCCAGGTTGCGGACCCTCCCTCATCGCCCCCGCAATAACCAGAGCGCCCATTGTCCGAGCGAGGCATACCGTGTACCAGCCTCCCGCAGGGACCGCGAAAGGCCACCCAACACGGGCTGATCCAGTTGGGCCGCCCGGTCCGGACGGAATTCCCGGACAAACCAGTGCAGGAATCGAGACCCCACCGGACGAATTCCTCCCCATTCCCATCAAGGCAACCACAAACGGTTGCTCCTGTCCGGGCGCCGGGTCGGCCGGAAGCAATGCAAGAGAGGGTGCGATGAAATTCGGACGTCTGCCGCAGCTCAGATGGCGTCCCGTGCTGATCGTGGCGGGTCTAGGGGCGCTGATCGGAAGTGGGGCCCGCGCGGAAGATTGGCCCCAGTTCCGCGGCGTCAACGCCACGGGTGTTTCCGCCAGTCGCGGCTTGCCGAGCGCATTCTCCCAGACCCAGAACGTGCTCTGGAAGGCCGAGTTGGGCGACGGCATCTCCTGCCCGGTGGTGGCAAAGGGACGGCTCTTCAACACCGCGATGTCCGCGCCGAACCGATTTGCGGTGTATTGCCACGACGCAGCGACGGGAAAGCTGTTCTGGAAGCGCGAGTTCCCGGTGGCGAACCTCCCACGCATCACCCCCCCCAATAGCCACGCCGCCTCCACCCCGGCAGCGGACGGCAAGCGCGTCTATGTCTACTTCAGCACGCTCGGCCTGATGGCGCTCGACGCCGCGTCCGGCCGGGACGTATGGAAGTTGCCCATCCCGAAGCCCGCCTTCTTGATGGACTGGGGTCCCGCAACCTCCCCCATCGTACACGGCGACCAGGTGATCTTCTGCCAGGACGATGATCTGGCGCCCTATGTGCTGGCTGCCGACGCCGCCACCGGCAAAGTGCGCTGGAAAACGCTCCGCTCGGACATGCTCGCCGGCTACTCCATTCCGGTAGTCTGCACCACGGGAGGGCGCACCGATATCGTCGTTGCGGGCACCGGCAAGCTGAAAGGGTATGACCCCGCCACCGGCAAGGAGCGCTGGACCTGCAACACCCTGTTGCGGACCATCATGACGAGCCCAGTGGTGAAGGACGGCATCATCTATCTGGCGGTGCTGAGCTACGGTGACTCCAAGCGCACTCTGAAACTGGCGCTCCTCGACTGGCTGGACACGAACCAGGACAAGAAACTGGCTCGCGAGGAGACACCCCAGGAGTTCTGGGAAAAGTTCGACCGCTCCGATCGGAACCAGGATCACATCCTGACCGAAGAGGAGTTGGACACCGCCTTCCAGCACCCCAGCAACATGGTCGGCGGCGGCAGCATCGTCCAGGCTATTCGCGGCGGCGGTACCGGGGACGTGACAAAGACCCACACCGTCTGGAACATCACCCATCGCGCGTCTTCCAACCTGGTGTCGCCGCTCGTCGTGGGCAACCGGCTGCACGTATTGAAGGCCGGTGGGCTATCGAGCTGCTTTGATGCCGGGACGGGGAAGCCGCTCTGGGAGCTCAGCCGGATCGGCAACCTGGGTGACTACTATGCCTCCCCGATCGCGGCTGACGGCAAGATTTTCATGGCCGCCAAGAACGGCTTTGTGGTGGTGGCCGAGGATGCTCCTGAGCTGAAGATCCTCGCGCGCAACGATATGGGCGGTGAGGAAATTTACGCCACACCGGCGATTGCAGACGGCCGGCTCTACATTCGCACCCGAAACCGGCTGTTCTGCATCGGCAGTACAGCAGCGAAGCGCACGGTACAGCGGTGACGCGGCAGGTAGATCCCATGCTTCGGCGCTTCCTTTCTCGGCCTCTCGTCCTTGTGGCAGCGTTTTCGGCGGTCGTATCGGCCGCCGGAGCAGCCCAGCGTCCGATGGGGCCCGCGCGGCCTGCACCCCGGCCTACCACCGCCCGTCCGCAGGTTGCCGGGCCGCTGGTGGAGATTGTCGTAGGGCCGTCTGCTCCGCCGTTGGAGCGGTTCGCAGCGCAGGAACTCGCCGGGCAGTTCGCACAGCTCTTTGGCCTGCGCGCCCGCATCGGCACTCAGGCTCCGTCCGGCGCGGCGCCTCTCGTGCTCATCGGCAGTCCGGCTACGAACCCGGTAGTGAAATCCGCCGCCGGGACAGGCTGGCCGCAACTCTCGGATCAAGGGCATTTGCTGCGCAGTTCCCGTCTCGGCAGTCGCCCGGCACTGATCGTGGGGGGGGGCAGTCCGGTCGCTACCCTCTGGGCCGTCTACGAGCTGGGCTATCACTTCGGCATCCGCTACCTGTTGCACAGCGACGCGTACCCCATCCAGAAGCCGCCGCTCAAACTGACGGGACTCGACCGGGTAATGGAGCCTGCCCTGCGCCTGCGCACGTGGCGCACGATCAATGACTTCGCGATCGGGCCGGAAGCGTGGGGCCTGGCCGACCAGAAGAAGCTGCTCGGCCAACTCGCCAAGCTGAAGTTCAATCGAATCCTCATGGTGGTCTACCCCTGGCAGCCGTTTGTCCACTTCGAGTTCAGGGGGGCTCGGAAGCAGACGGCGCTTCAGTGGTACGGATATCGCTATCCGGTGGACGGCGACACTGCCGGCCGCGCCGTGTTCGCAGGAGCTCGGGAGTTCACCAATCCGGATTTTTCGGGCAAAACCAGCTATCTGGAGCGCATCCAGGCCGGAACGCGCCTCGCCACCGGTATTCTGGACACCGCCCACTCACTTGGGATGAGTGTCGCGCTGGGCCTCTCGCCGCTGGAATTTCCGAAAGAATTTGCGTCTGCGCTCCCCGGCTCCCGGCAGGTGCGCGGCCTGGAGAACCTCACCATCGGCCCCGGTCCGCGGCATACGCCGGCGGATCCAACCCTGAAGGCACTCGTCACGGCCCAACTGCGTGCCTACCTGGATACCTACCCCACCGTGGATGCGCTCTACCTGACCATGCCGGAATTTCCGGACTGGGAAGAGCAGGCCGACACCGCCTGGGAACAGCTCACGGCGGGAACCGGCATCCGGCGATCGCTCCGTGATCTGGAACGCGAGGCGCGCGGGCGCAATCAGGTGGCGTCCGGGGATCGCGGCGTGCGCGCATTGCGGGGCAACATCACTGCTCTCCGGTTCTTTCAGCAGCTCTTCTCCGATTCGGCCGTCCTCCATCACGCGGATCGGAAGGCGCCGGAACTGATCTTCACCGACGTGGACACTGCACTCTACCCGGTCCTGGACAAGGTGCTTCCCGCGGGCGCCGGGGCGCTCCACCTCGTGGATTACACGGCCCGCCGGGTGGTGGAAAACGCCGCAGCGCTGGCTCGCGTGCCTGCCCGGTCGGTCCGCAGCAGTTTGATCCTTACGCTCGCAGACGACAACGTCGGAGTTCTGCCGCAACTGGCCGATACGGCTGTCGCCACGTTGGTGGGCCGGCTCCAGGATCAGGGCTGGGAGGGCTTTTCCACCCGCTACTGGATTGTGGGCGACCTGAATCCCTCGGTTCACTACCTCTCCCGGTCCGCATGGGACCCGAAGGTCACCGTTGCGAGTGCCCTGGATGACCTGGTAACTCCGATCAGTGGTGAGGGGGTTGCAGAGCCGCTGGCCAAGGGGTTTGGGTTCATTGAGGAAGCCACTACGCTCATTGACCGCAACGACCTCGGATTTACCTTCCCGGTCCCCGGGGTAGTAATGAAACAGTATCGGGACGCGCCGGTGCCTGCGTGGTGGGGGGAAGTGCGAGACCGTTATCTGAAGGCCACCGACGAAATGTACCGGGCCAACACCCGCGCCCGCGGCGGGGCCCGCACCCTGAGTCTCTATCCCGCGAAGCGCCTGGAGTTTGCCACCTCGTTCCTGAACTGCCTGGAAGCAGTGCGTCTCGCCGGGCAGGCGAAAGCGAAGCGCAACCGGGAAGAACAGGTCGCCCAACTCGAGAAGGCCGTGGAGGCGATCTACGCAGCCCTGAACTCAATGGCCGAAGTGGCCCGTGATCCCAGCGACCGCGGCGTCATCGCCGTCCTGAACGAATACGGCTACCGCCCGCTGAAGGCAGAACTGGAGCGGGTGGGGAAGGAGTAGTGCTTGATCGGAAGCACTGACTGATCTGGAAACAATCGGTCAGGCTTCGGCTTCCTCACCGCTCGGGGGATCATCGGAAAAGAGCCCGATGTACGCCGCGTAGCTGAAGCGGCGGTGTCGGGAGAAGCCGGTGATCTCCCGAAGAATGCCCAGGCGCTCCAGGCCATCTACAAGGTTGTTGGCAGTAGGGTAGGTCGTCCCGATCAAGGTCTGTACGTCACTCACCGACACGATGGGCCGATCATACAGAGACTCCAGCACTTTGTGGCCATTTCCGGCCGCACGACCGAGTGATGCCGTAATGCCGGCTCGATCCTGCTCACGTAGATCAATGATGCGCCGGGCTGTAGAGGTGGCTTCGGCGCTGACTTCGACAACACCTCGAAGGAAAAATTCAAGCCATCCCTCCCAATCCCCTTCATCCCGTACCTTCTGCAAGAGTTCATAATATACCTGACGATGCCGCTTGAAGAAATGTGAGAGATACAACACAGGCTTGTCCAGGACCCCGCGTTCGCAGAGCAGGAAAGTGATGAGCAGGCGGCCGACCCGCCCGTTTCCGTCAAGGAACGGGTGGATCGTTTCAAACTGCGCATGCGCCATGCCGATTTTGAGTAGGACCGGAACGTTGTCGTCGGCGTGCAGGAAACGTTCCAGATCCGACAGGACTGTCGGAACTGCATCGGGGGGCGGAGGGACGAACGTCGCGTCTCGTAGAGTGCATCCCCCCGGACCGATCCAGTTCTGACTGGTTCGTAGCTCGCCTGGGGTCAAACGTCCCCCGCGCACTCCCTGAAGAAGACGTTTGTGGATCTCACGGATGAGACGAACCGATACCGGCAAGCTCGGGAGGCACTCGAGGCCATGCTTCATCGCTGCAACATAGTTGACCACTTCAGCTACGTCCCGAGGGTGGGTGTCGGCTCCGAGCACCTCTGCTTCCGCTTCCAGGAGGTCCTGAAGCGAGCTCTGTGTACCCTCGATCTGACTCGATAGCACGGCCTCCCTGCGGATGTACATGAACACGAAGAGATCCGGATTGGGCAGGATTCTGACCGATCCGTCCAGTCGTCCCAATGCACGATCTGCTTCTGAAAGCAATAACTGGAGGCTGCCATCCAGCCGGACCGGCGGTTGGGGGGGCAATGACGCAGGAATGAATGCTCGGTACCCGGTCATTTGACGCTGGTACGTTCCTGCTCGATGCTCGTGTCTGCTGCCTGAGTCGCTCATGGGAAGTAGAAGCTGTCGTGCGGCGTCACTCCGGCGCCCATATTAACGCGTGCCGTTAGCATAGCAGGCCAGTCGCTCCATAGTAAAGCTTGCCGATACTCCAGACCGGGCGCTCTACCGACAGCTATGCACGATCTTTCCGTCAGAAATGGCAACGCCACCTCCCAACAGGTCGCGTGTAACTCAAACGGGCCTACATCCGTTCCTAACAGCATGGAGTAGACGACGGACAACCCTGAATGGGAGGCATTGATGTCTCGCCGAGAATGGACCAAGTTTGCCCGCACTCTGACCAACCGGAGTGTCGCGATCCGCCAACGCACGAAGCCCCGATGGCCCGTGTGGCCGCCGCTCATCCTGGCGGCGGGGTTGCTCTCTGCGTGCGGTGGCCCGAAGGCGCCGGCGCCGGCACCGGGCGTGGCCGGATCGGGAACTGCCGGAAACCAGCCGGATGCATCCCGATGGCGGCCTGGGCGTTCACCCTACGCCCCAGACCCCACGGACAAGCCGCCGGGGCCCGTGCAGGCGCCGGTCTGGTCTCTAGCAGAACTCAAGCCGGACCCGGGAGGCCCGGGTGTGATTCTCTTTGAACCGGTCGGGGACGTGCCCGCCGAGTTGCGCGAGTTCGCGGACGGGGCTCAGTTGTGGCTGGATGCCGGCATCCTGGGCCGTCCGGAACTGGGTCAGACACCGCCGCCCGCGCTGGTACGGGAGACGATGCAGCAACTGGGGCATCGCGAGGCACGATTGGGTCCCGCCGACGCCGCTGCGGTCGCCCGACATGTCGGAGTGGCGCATCCGGTAACGAGCCGCGTTTCCGGGACGCCGGCGAAGGCCCGCCTCGAATTTCAGGTCCTCGCGGCGAAGGATGGCGCGGGGATGGGAACGCCCATTGCGGCGGAGGGATCGCTCGACGAGATCACTCGCGCCCTGCCGGAGGTGGCCCGCCAGATTCTGGAACGGGTGGGGATCACGGTGTCGAACGGTCTGCCGAACCAGGTGGAGGTGGGGCCCGCCGACCTACAGTTCTACGCACGCATCAACGACCGGGAGCGAAAGCAGGTCACGGCACAGGACCACACCCGTCTGCGTGAACTCGCGTCCCGGTCCGTTCCGGCCGGGATTCTGCTGCTCGTCAAGCCCACCGCAGGGCACAGCCAGACCATGCCGAGCGATGATGGGGAGGCATTGCTGCGGCAGTTCCCGGACAATATGCGCCTGTACCCAGTCCTGGCGGAGTTCGCGCACGGAGCTGTGCGTTCCGGCACAGTCGACCCCCTCGGCGAGGCGCGAACCCGACACCCCAGGAACCTGCAACTGCTCCTGGCCGGATTGATCTGGGAGCAGCGAACGGACCATCTGGCAGACCGGCGCGCGCTGGCCGAAGAGGCGGTGCGCGCGGCGCCTCACTCTGCTCCGGTGCATCTGCTTCTCTCGAATTCGTTACAAGACCAGGCGCAGGAGATCCGCAAGGGCCGGTTCATGGGAGACCTGTCGGCCGACGAGCGAGGCGAACTGGCCCGGTTCTACGCCTACCAGGTGGAACTCACGGGTCGCGCCATCGAACTGGCCCCGCAAAGTGCCGAAGCGTGGCACGTCCATTGCCGCACCACCACAGTGGCGGGCAAGGAAACAGAAGCAAAGCAGGCGCTCTGGCGCTCCCTCGAACTAGATCGGGGACCCACATCCGGGTATTACTACTGGGGCCTGGAGATCTTCCAAAAGAAATGGTTCGATGAACCTGCCAGCCTCAAGAAAGTCGCGGACATGGCTGCAGCGCAGAACTACCCGAAATCGGACCTGGGTGCGGACATTGGGGGGCGCCTGCAGCAACTGGGGTTCGAGGCCCAGGCCAAACGACTCCGAGACCGGCGGGCCGCGGCGACAAAGAAGCAACTGGCCGCGAATCCGGACGATCCGACCGCTATCCTGGCTCGGGCCCGCTCCCTGAGCACGGGGGCCCAGGCAGACGAGAAGCTGCAACTCTATCGGAAGTACCTGAAGTTGAAACCGAACGCGCGCTGGGTACATCTGGAGTCGGCTCCACAGCTTTGTCGGCTCGGGCGCTTCGAGGAAGCGGTCCGGGGACTGGAACTCTACCAGAACGACGGTCCGCGCGACAGCTCTTCCACGGTCCAGCTCACCCGCCTCTACCTGCGGATGGATCGCCTGGAGGATGCACAGCGACAGGTGGACGCGGCGCGCGGTTTGCAACCCAAGAACCTGGAGGTACTCTACCTGGCCGGAGTGGTGGCCCACCGGCGCGGAAAGGCAGATCAGGCGAGGACGGGGTTTGAAGAAGCCATTCGAGTCCAGGAGCGCACGGTTTGGGCTCGCCTCGGGTTGGCGAAAGTTTTGAAAACGGCGGGGCGCGCCGACGAGGCCCGCAAGATGGCCGAGGCGGCACGCGAAAACGCCCGGCTCTACACCGAACTGAATTCCGCCGACTATGACTCCCGTCTCGCTCTGGGTGACGCCGAGGCATTCCTCGGAAATCAGGCGGAAGCACGAGAGCACTGGCGGGCGGTGGCGGCCGGTCGGCGGTGGGAGCCGGCCCAATGTGCCGAGGAACGGCTGAAGGGAAAGGAGGCGGATTTCTGAGTATCTACTCGATTCTACGGATTACGATGTCACTGGGTAAGGGCGTGTCGGCTCCGAGTACCTCTGCTTCCGCTGCCGGGAGGTCCTGTGGCGAACCCTGTGTACCCTCCATCTGACTCGATAACACTCGCCTCCCTGCAGATGTTCATGAACACGAAGAGATCCGGATTGGGCAGGATTCTGACCGATCCGTCCAGTCGTCCCAATGCACGATCTGCTTCTGAAAGCAACCATTGGAGGCTGCCATCCCGGCGCCGCGGACTACACCCAGCGCGCCCGCGGCGACCGGCGCTTCTTCGATCTGGAAGCCGAGCCGGGACTGGACGGAGAGCTGCGCGGGAGATTGAAACGGTTCTTGATCTGGTTCACACGGGCGCGAAGGACGCACGCTCCCCCTCGGGACCGCCGTCTGAGTTGTGGCTGTCAACTCTTCACAGACGGCGCCAGCCCGCTCCACCTTACGACCGGTCCGCCCCCGCGCCTTGCTTGTCCCGACTGAAGGTATGGCCCGGCTCGTCGCTATTGCGCTGCCACGCCTTCGCGCGGCCCTGCCATTCTCTGTGCCTAACCCCTGAGGCTGAGACACACATCACCCCAGCACCCCGGCCGTGATCAACGCCTCGAATTCGGCCGGCGCCCGGTACCCCTGCGCCGTGTGCAGCCGTTTCGCGGTGTACACCGCTCCCAGAAAGTGCCCCAGCCCGGCCTTCGCTGCGCGCAAA
>SXGS01611845.1_pt1 | contig 10396 bp, 11 predicted proteins | sample 3174681 | NCBI WGS metagenome assembly SXGS01 (sample SAMN11356861, study PRJNA531348) | freshwater metagenome | isolation source: freshwater sample F1-80 | place: China: Fuxian Lake, Yuxi | collected 2017-12-25
AAGCTGGGCGTGGTCTACACCCCCAACGAGATCGTGCGTTTTATGATCGAGAGCACCGACTGGCTGTGCGAACGGCACTTCAAGAAGTCGCTGATCGACCGCGACGTGACCATCCTCGACCCGGCCACCGGCACCGGCACCTTCGTGGTCGAGCTGATGGAGCATTTCAGGGGGCGGCCGGAACAGCTGGTCTACAAGTATCTGACCGAGCTCTACGCCAATGAGGTGGCGATCCTCCCCTACTACGTCGCCAATCTGAACATCGAAGCGACCTACGCCGCCATCGTGGGCAAGTACGAGGAATTCCCCGGCCTCTGCTTCGTGGACACGCTGGATAACGTCGCGGCGCTCGGCGTCTATTCCGGCCACCAGCACGATCTGTTCGCCACCATTTCGGACGAGAACTCCGAGCGGGTGAAGCGCCAGAACAGCCGCCGGATCAGCGTCGTCATCGGCAATCCGCCCTACAACGCTTGGCAGGAAAACTACAATCAGAACAACGCCAACCGGCCCTATGAGCGGGTCGATCAGCGCATCGCCGCTACCTACGTCAAGGAAGGCACGGCCCAGAACAAGAACAGCGTCTATGACATGTACACCCGCTTCGTCCGTTGGGCGTCGGACCGGGTGAAGGACGAAGGCGTCATTGCCTTCATCATCGGGCGCAAGCCCTTCGCCAAGGCGGCCTACGACGGTTTCCGCAAGGTGATCGCGCGCGAGTTCGCGGAGATCTGGGTCTTCGATCTGGGCGGAGACGTCCGCGACAATCCCAAGCTGTCCGGCACCAAGCACAACGTCTTCGGCATCCAGACCGGCGTGGCCATGGTCTTTCTGGTGAAGAAGAAGGGCCACAAGAGCGGGGCGGTGATCCGCTATGCGCGTCGGCCGGAGATGGAGACGGCGGAGGAGAAGCTGTCGGCGATCTCGTCGATTGGCGGGCTGGGCAAGCTGGCCGTCGAAACGATCCAGCCTGACCGTAAGAATGATTGGCTCGATCAAAGTGATAATGACTGGGACACCTTGTTGCCCCTCGTCAGCAAGAGCGACAAAGCCGGCGTTGGGCCTAGCAAGGGCACAGCCCTTTTCCGACAGTTTTCGCGCGGAGTTGCTACACAGCGCGACGAGTGGGTTTACGACGCCTCAAAGAACGATCTCACTGCGAAAGCGCGGCAGATGATCGAGGTCTATGAGGCCACTCGTCGTAACCCCACGCACCCTTTAAAGGGCACAATCAAATGGGATCGAGAGCTCGATCGGTACCTGTCCAAGGGGGTCATCAAGGCCCTGTCGGAAAAAGCGATCGTACGGGCCTCCTATCGGCCGTTCGTGAGCCGATGGCTTTACTTTGACCCCCATTTCAACGGCATGACTTATCAGGTGCCGTCGATTTTTGGCTGCGGGCCGAACCCCACAATCGCGTTCCTTGGTGTTGCCTCTCAGAACCCCCTGGCCGCGCTCGCTGTCGATCGAGTGTTCGACCTTTGCCTGCTCAAGCAGGGCAACGGGGGTACGCAGAGCGTACCGAGGTGGCGATACTCGAAAGAGGGCTCTCGCCTCGACAACATCACCGACTGGGCGCTGAAACAGTTCACCGACCGCTACGGCAAGGCCACCGCGATCACCAAGGACGACATCTTCGCCTACGTCTATGCCGTGCTGCACGACCCGGTGTACCGCGAGACCTACGCCCTGAACCTGAAGCGCGAGTTCCCGCGCATTCCACTCTATCCCGATTTCCGCAGGTGGCGGGACTGGGGCCAGCGCCTGCTGGACCTGCACATCGGCTATGAGACGGTCGCACCGCATCCCCTGACGCGGGTCGACACACCCGATCCGAAGCGCGCCGAGGGCACGACGCCGGCGGTCAAGCTGAAGTCCGATCCGGACAACGGGATTGTCGTGCTGGATGCCGACACCCAGCTGTCGGGCATTCCGCTTGATGCCTGGCGCTATCGCCTCGGCAATCGCTCGGCCATCGACTGGGTGCTGGACCAGCACAAGGAAAAGACCCCCAAGGACCCGACCATCCGCGAGAAGTTCAACACCTATCGCTTCGCCGACTACAAGGAGCAGGTGGTCGAGCTGCTGGCCCGGGTGGTGACGGTCAGCGTCGAGACGGTGGCGATCACGGACGCGATGGCGGCGCTGCCTCCATCTTCCAGAGTCAGCTGAGTGAATCTAGATCATGCCTCTTGGAGCAACGCTGCTCGCCAACGTAGTCTTGAGCTCGTTGCTCCCAGCGTAAGGCGTGAGTCGCCCATGGACCTAGATGAGTACGTGAAGCTCACGCTGTTGAGCATCGCCAAGGGCGTTCGCGCGGCGCAGTCGGACGCTGAGGACGGTGGTGTGGTGGGACGGGTCCGCGACAAAGACCACGACAACGTTGATGCCGAGGCCAACTTCGTCACTCAGGTCCAGTTCGACGTCGCGACCACTGTGTCTGAGGTTGAGTCCAAGGGGGCCAGTGGCAGCATCAAGGTGCTGGCGATAGGTGGCGTTGATGCGAAGGGCGGTCGGGAGGCTGGCCGGGAGGTCGTGAGCCGCGTCGCGTTCTCAGTCCCGTTGGGCATCCCCATGCCGGGGCAACAGCGTGAAGAACTCGAAAAGCAGCGAGAGGAGCGTCGTCGAGCCGATCGTCGTGACACTGCCCGGATACAGGGCACTGGTAGTTGGGCTGGCGTCTAGGCGGTGGTCACGCTGTGCACTTGGCCCAGCGTGACCTGGGGCTGCGTCAGCGATCATCCCGATTGGACAGGGTGTCTAGCCGACGAATGATCGCGGTGGCGTGAACGCTCAGGAGTCCTGCAATCGCCATTCCCGTTCCGACTACGCCCGCGAAGAGCTTCAGGAACAGGCGGTCCAAGTTCACGACGCCGGAGTACCCCTCTGCCGAAGGGTAGAGAAGTCCAAAGGCGATCGCGCATACTCCTGCTACGACAAGCCCCTTGTAGTAGTTGTTCCGAACATCATCGTCTGTGGAAATGTAGTACTCCTTCCGGATCTCATCTTCCGTCGCGGCGGGAGGGCGCGTAGGTATCGGCGATGTTTTCGTTGTGAAGGGGCTGGCACCCTCGTTTTGTTGTTGATCGCGATCCGTCATTTTCCCCCTCCATTCAGTCTCTGCGGTCAAGCTAGAGCGGCGAGGAATCGACCGTCAAGCCGCAACTGTCGCGAGCACCCGACGAACTTGGGTCGCATTCCAAGTCGCCAGCCCACGAGGCGTCTTCACCCCCCGCGCGGTGAGCGCGTTGGCGATTTCCCAGAGGGTGTTGCAGCCTGCCGCCCGTGCGGCCTCGATGTAGGGGCGCACCTCTGCCGCCCTGACCTTGGCAGCGCTCACGCGGGCCGCCGTTGCGACGGCGGCGGTGGTGGCGTCGCCCTTGCGGAGCCGGGGGTTGCCGAGCTTCACGCCTCTGGCCTTCGCGGCTTTGAGCGCGACGGTGGTCCGTTGGGAAATCAGCCCGGCCTCCAGTTCAGCCACAGCCGCCATCTGAGTGAGCATGAACTTCCCGACTGGACCGGCAGGGAGGGTGGGCAGGTCGCAGAAGACGACGCCCGCATCCCCGACTCCCTCCACCACAGAGAGCAGGAAGCGGGCGTTACGCGCAAGACGGTCCAGCTTGGCGATGATCAGGGTCGCCCCCAGCGCCTTGCAGGATGCCAGGGCGGCAGCGAGGGCCGGTCGGTCGGCACGCTTCCCGGACTCAACTTCCTCAAACGTCGCGACGATCTCGCCGCCGCAGGAGCCGACATGCCGGGCGACGGCCTCGCGCTGTGCCTCAAGCCCGAGGCCAGACCGGCCCTGCTTGTCGGTCGAGACCCGGTAGTAGGCGACGAACCTCGGGGCGGTGGTCATGACGAAACGTCCGATTGATGTGCTGACAAATGACGTTATGACGGCGAGACGAATTGACGTCAAGGCGTCAGGTGCTATCATTCGATCAGGCCAGTGAGCGGCCTAACACAACAGGAGCTAACGATGCGGTTTGATCTGGTTGAGGCGGTCGGGCAGGGTTTCGCCGCCGGTGAATCGGTCGAGGACATGGCCAAGCGGTTCGACCGGTCTTCCGTGGCGATCACGCGCGCCCTGCGTATCTATGACTACAGGAGCCGACGATGAGTTCGGATGACGAAGAGCGCACCTTCGCGCTGACCGTCCGGGTCAAGGCCCCCCTCCGGTCCGCCCTCCGCGCTGAGGCGGACCGGAGGTCGAAGCCGGGGGCGGTGGTCAGCGTGAACGATCTAGTGATTGAGGCTTGCGAGCGGTTCTTAACTCGCAAGTCATAAAAAATTCACAGAAGGAGTACACCTTTTTCTTGCGTGTGTCATTTAAGCAACACTCTCGCTGTGTGCTCTTCTCCCGGAAAAATTTCGACCCGCCGCCACTATTGTTGGTGCGAGGCGTCGAACAGAGGCTTGACCTCATCCAGCATCTGCCGGGCGCAGCGCGGCCGGTAGGGCGTGGGCCAGGTATGCATTAGGGCCAGCCCTTCCAGCGCCTCCCAGACTTCCTCGGGAGAGGCGTCGGGGTTGCGTTTAGACAGTCGCTCGCAGCCCAGCCGACACGCCTGCCAGAACGGAAGGTCGGGCCAGATCACAGGGCCTGCGATGTAGTAGGTCCGGTTCCCCTTGAAGAGCCCGCGAGAGAAGTAGGGCAACCCCCGCCCCCCCATGCGCTCACTCGCCAGATGCCACCGGGACAGGCCGGTGAGGGCGATGACGTCGTTCGACGTTATGGCGGCCCACGCCCGAGGAAGTGCGGGGAAGTGAGGCAGCAATTGCATCACCTCGACCTCCGTTCGACTACTACTAACAACCCCAAAATTCGTAGATTTTTTTAGAGATAGACTGTGAGGGGGTGGGGATGGGGTGTGCAGCATTACACACGCTCCGTTTTGGGGTTGTTAGTAGCAAGACAGGCGGGAGTGAACGCCACGGGGGGGAGGGGGCCGTCGAGGTGCTCCCAGATGGCCTTCGGAGACGCGCCGTCCCACTTCGACCGATCGGTGGTTCGAACCCACAGCGACACCCTTGTCCCGCTCGACAGCTGCTTCTGACCGAGCGATTCCCAGCCGAGACCGCGCATGGTCTCGCTCAGCAGAGGGTTTGCCGGAAGCTTCTCCCCCGCTGATAGTATGAAACCCCTCAGGTCGGAGGCCGTTACCAGTTCCTTGTCGAACGGCGCGTCTCCCCGATCCATGCCCTCCTTGAGCGTCAGGTAGAGACTGGGTTGACCGGCCCGGATCATGGCCTGCCGCACCGCGCTGTCGGGAATGACGCGCCGGTCAAAGCCCCCCAGGTCGATCTTGTTGAGGAGGTAGTCGTAGAAGGCGGCAGCCTCAGCGGAGAGCGCCGCGCCCGGAGTGTTCAGGAACGTCCCGGGCCCCTCGTCTAACCCCTTCGTGACGCGCGGAGGGGCGAAGGTCCGCCGGTCGGACTCGTCGATCGAGATTGGCACAACCATGTTGGACGAGCAGATGATCAGGCGGGGGGCGAGGCCGTCTCGTAGCGCCTTGCCCTTGGCTTCGGCCTTGAATGTGCCGTTTGCTCCCGAGAGATCTTTGATCCGTCCTGACGCAGCCACCGGGTCTCTGAGTCCCTGAAGTTCGTTGATGGCCAGCACCTGAGTGTCCACCATCTCGGCAGTCCACCGGGCGTCGAGAGCGTCAGCGCCGATCCGCCTGACGTTCGGCCTACCGAGCACGAGTTGCAGCACGTTCAAGAGTGAGTCCTTACCCGCCCCCTGAACGGTGGTGAGGAACACGACGACGCCAGTCTGAACGCCGGGGTGGCGGACGTGGTAGGCGAGCAGCCGTTCGAAGTAGGTGCGGTACTCCCCCTCCCCAAAGAGATTGGAGAGCATGGCCCGGATGTTCGGGAAGTCGCCGGCGACCGGCGCGAGGGATGTCGGCGACCAGACGTTCGTCGTTGCCCCATCCGGGAAGCGACCCTCGCCGGGGCGATAGACGAGCTTCTGACCCTTCCGGGCGAAAGACAGGGACGCTAGCGCCGACCAAGCGCGCCCGACCCTGGCCCCTTCGATCATGTCGAAGTCCTGACGGGAGATCAGCGGCGCGTCGCCACCCCCCTCGGCAATGTCGGAGATCCGATGCACTCCCCCGCCAGTGTGAACGTACTCGCTGGCGATCCGAACGAGGTTGGTATCGACCCGCCCGAGCTGAGCGGGCGACGTAAGCTTGCCCGCGAAGGGGCAGTCCTCGCAGCTTCCGCCGTTCTCCCGGATGGTGTCGCAGCGTGGCGGCCCGCCTTCGCCGTTCGCAAAGGCGGCGGCGTGAGCGAACTTGGCGGTGGTCTCCGCAGGGTCGTAGCCGGGGTAGCCCTGAGAGAAGTCGTGGAAAGCCTGCTCTCCGTCAGCGCAGGTAGCAGCTAGGGCCGCCGCGTTGAGCCACAGGGGTTCGGACTGCTCAGCGGGCTGCTCAGCGAGTTGGCGCATCGCCTGACACCCTGCGAGGATCGACCGGAAGTCGCCTTCCTCGAACGGCGTCTGGTTGGCCCTCGTCGGTGGTCTGTCCGGGGCCTTCGGAGCCGGAATGCGATCCGGGTCGAGGACGGTGGTGGTTTCCTCCACCAGTTCGACCACGGGGAAGTCAGGCGGGTACTTGAAGTTGATGCTCCCCCGAAGCCGCACCAGACGGGCCAGGTCTCCGGTAGGGTCCAACTTGTGGCCACCCCACGCCTTGGTCCCCTTCAGCGCCCTGATCAGGTTGGCGTTGAAGCGATCGCCGGGCCTCTCAGGGCGAGTCAGAAGCCAGATCGCCGTGTAGCCCGCGCGCGACGTACGGTGCAGGTAGGTGGGCTTCGGCAGGCCCAGTTCCTCGAGAGCAGCGTAGAGCGTCGAGAGATCAGGCGGGTAGCCGGGCTTGTCGCCGGACTCTGAGGTGTCGTAATCAACAGCGAGGTAGTGAGCCTCGACCATGTGGTCGTTGCTCCGTCCTCCGCCCTTGGAGATGCCTCGGGAGACGAACACGTTCCGTTTTTCAGAGGTGAGCGTGTTCGCCCTCTCCAGCAGCTCTTCGGCCCAGTGGGGGTCTGAGGTCTTGAAGTACTCTGGGTTGGGTTCCCACTCCGTCATCGTGAGCGGCCGGGTGTAGCAGAGGACGGCGCAGTGACCGGGTTGGGTCGCGGGGTAAGACTTCCTGAGCAGGTCAGTGATCACGACTTGGGGCTCCTGTAAGGCAGCCGCGAGTCCTCTATGAACTTCCTGACGCGCTCCTTCTCATAGTAGTAGCGCCCGAACCGGACGAAGCTGTAGGGCGCGGTGCCCTTCCTCTCCCAGTCGCGAAGCGTGCACTTACTAATGCCGAGAGCGGCGCAGACGTCTTTCTTCATCATGTGTGCCATGGCGGCCTCCGTGAGTGGTGGGCCGACCGATATAAAAAGGGAGATTTTGTCGTCTACGGGCAGAACTGAGTGGAGTTGGTAACTTCGGGTAGCTTTGATGGAACTTCGCGCAGTTTTTGTGATGCTCCCCGAGAACAAATGGACCCCAGTTTCGTATCGACGTGTTTTCTGAAAACTGCGCGTAGTTTGAGTTCCGATGGCGCGGACTCTCACGCTATTGCGCCTGAGGCAGCAAGAGGAGCCGACATGAGCCGTAAGCCGTCCATCAGCAAAGCCATCCGGGCCGTGCAGGGTCTGGGCCTCAACATCACCGGGGCCGAGATCGGCCCCGATGGCACCATCCGTGTCTTGACGGGGACACACCCCAGCGGGTCAGACTCTGAGCTTGAGGCCGCGAGGGAGCGCCGCCGTGCGCGCAAGATTGACCGGGCTGCATAAGGCCACGAAGCGCCTCAGCGGTGGTCGCGTCGCCGTCTACGCCTACGCCGGGCGCGGTGGTCCCTTGGTCGCCAGAGGTGAGGGCCGATCTCTAGAGGCAGCCAACACCTCGCTGGAACGTGCCCTCGGCACGCCGGAGGCCCTAGCCACCCTACAGGCGGCCCGGCAGCCCCGGATCAGAGCCGGTCATGACAGGGCCTACGTGCTTGGTCTCATTCAGGCGTTCAAGGCGAGCCCGGAGTGGACCAAGCTCAGCCCCTCCAGTCAGGTCGAGTACGCCCGTTACCTAGATGCCTTCGGCAAGGAGTTCGGGGACTGGAAGGTCTCTCTCTTCGACAAGCCGGGGGCGAAGGTCGATCTTCTGGACTGGCGTGACGATACCTGGGGGGACAAGCCACGCGCCGCCGACTACGCCATCTCCACCGTGGGGCGGCTCTTCGCGTGGGCCCGAGGCCGTGGCCTGACGACGGCCCGTCCCACCGATGACGTTGAGCGAGTTCACAAGGCCAACCGGTCCGACGTTGTGTGGTCTGAGGGCGACTTGAGCCGCGTCGTGGCCAAGGCCTCTCAAGAGGTGGCGTGGGCGCTCCGCTTCGCAGCCGAGACGGGCTTCCGATTAGGGGACTTGATCCGGGTGCAGTGGGGGGCGGTCGGGGAGAACGGCATTGTCTGGCGCACCAGAAAGACTGGCCGTCAGGTGGTGGTCCCCTTCACGCCGAACGCCCGGCAGCTTCTCGCTGATCTACCCAAGCGCGCCCTGACCGTGCTGACGAACAGCTACGGCGAGCCTTGGACTGAGGGAGGCCTGAAGCACATGATCCGCGAGGCGCGGATCGCCGCCGGTGTCACGGGTCTCCGTCTCCACGATCTGCGAGGTACTGCCGCCACCCGCCTCTATCTCGCAGGGTCTCCGAAGCGCGACATCGCAACGATCATGGGTTGGTCAGAGGAGACCGTAGACGCCCTCCTGACCAAGTACGTGTCGGGTGACGCGGTCGCGCTTGACCTCCAGAGGAGAATGAACCAGAAACCGCCCGCACAAACCGGTGACAAACCGGTTTCGCGATCAGCGTCTAAGTAGTTGATTTTGCAAGGCGAGCCCCTAGCTCAGTCGGTTAGAGCATCTGACTTTTAATCAGAGGGTCCTGGGTTCGAGTCCCAGGGGGCTCACCATCCTGCCGCCGTGCGGCGGCGAACCATCGCCGTAGCGGGGCGTTAGGCGGCCATGAATCTTTTCCGACACACTCCGGCCATAGCCGCTTTCGGTCTTCTCGCCCTCACGCTCGGCGGCTGCGCCGCCATGCGCTCGGTCGGGGAGGGGGTCGGCACGGTCACCTCGGGATTCGGCGACGCCGCTGCAGCGCCGCTGGAGGATCTGAACCTCCGGCGCGACGAGATTCCCACGGTTCTGCTGCAGGCGCAGGCCGCGCCCTATGACACCCGCAACCTGACCCGCTGCCGCGCCATCGCGGCCGAGGTCCGGCGTCTTGATGACGCGCTCGGCCCTGACGCGGATGAGCCCCCGGCGCCGGACGGCCGGCTGATGAGCGAGCGCGCCTCGGACGCCGCCGCCGACGCCACGCTGGACGCCATTCGCGACACCGCCACGGACTTCATTCCCCTGCGCAGCTGGGTGCGTCGTCTGTCCGGGGCCGAGCAGCACAGCCGCGAGGTCCAGGCGGCGATCCAGGCCGGCCGGCTGCGGCGCGCCTATCTCAAGGGCGTCGGCATGCAGCGCAACTGCGCCCCGCCGGCGGCGCCCAGCTGGTTTCAGCCGAGCCGTCGGCCGCGCTAGGCCTTGAGGTGGCGGGTGTGGAAGTCGCGCCGGAACGCCTCGAACCGGCCTTCGGAAATGGCCGCGCGCATGGTGGCGGTCAGCGTCTGGTAGAAGGCGATGTTGTGCCAGGTCAGCAGGATCTTGCCGAGGATCTCGTCGGCCCGGACCAGGTGATGCAGATAGGCGCGTGAATAGTCCTGGCTGGCCGGACAGGGGACGTCCGGGTCCAGCGGCGTGTCGTCCTCGGCGAAGCGGGCGTTCTTCAGGTTGACAGGGCCCTCCCAGGTCCAGGCCTGGCCGTGACGGCCGGCGCGGGTGGGCAGGACGCAGTCGAACATGTCGACGCCGCGCCACACCGCCTCGACCAGATCAATCGGCTTGCCCACCCCCATCAGATAGCGCGGCCGGTTCGCCGGCAGCATGGCCGGGGCGTAGTCCAGCACCTCGCACATGGCCTCGTGCCCCTCGCCGACGGCCAGGCCGCAGATGGCGTAGCCGTCGAAGCCGATCTCCATCAGCCGGTCGGCGGACTCCCGGCGCAGATCCTCGAAGGTCGAGCCTTGCTGGATGCCGAACAGGGCCTGGGTGTCGCGCGCGCCGAAAGCCGCCTTCGAGCGCGCCGCCCAGCGGGCGCTGAGCTGCATGGCGGCCTGCGCCCGGTCGCGCTCGGCCGGCCAGGACACGCATTCGTCCAGCTGCATGACGATGTCCGAGCCGAGCCGGTCGGCCTGGATCTCGATCGACCGCTCGGGCGTCAGGACATGCTTCGAGCCATCGATATGGCTGGCGAAGGTCACCGCCTCCTCGGTCACCCTGGAG
>SXGS01476138.1_pt1 | contig 10395 bp, 8 predicted proteins | sample 3174681 | NCBI WGS metagenome assembly SXGS01 (sample SAMN11356861, study PRJNA531348) | freshwater metagenome | isolation source: freshwater sample F1-80 | place: China: Fuxian Lake, Yuxi | collected 2017-12-25
CATACGAAACACCTATAGCGAGCAGCACGTGCGATGGATTAATATTTTCCGATGTACACGCCGACCCTGTTGATGCACAAACCCCTTCCTGATCAAGATTCACCAACAATGTTTCGCCCTCAATACCTTCAAACGATAGATGGATATTATTCGGGAGCCTATCTGTTCGATGGCCATTTAATTGACATCCAGATACCCTCTTTTCAATTTCGGCTATACAAAAATCTCTCAAATCCTCACAGTGACGAGAGTACTGTTCGCGCTCGCGCTGCACCCACTCTACCGCCTCTCCAAAACCAACAACCGCCGGTATATTTTCCGTTCCTGCACGAATTTTCTTTTCCTGCCCACCGCCATACATACGAGGGGAAAGTTGAACTCCCTTTTTCACATAGAGGGCGCCGGCACCCTTCGGGCCATATATTTTTCCACTGTTTATTGTCGCAAGGTCAAGATTGTACATCTGCGCATTCATATTAAAAAACCCTATCGTCTGACAAATATCACTATGAAAAACAGGGTACTTCCGTTGATGATCCCCTCTATACTGCGACACAATCTCACCCATCTTCTGTATATCCTGCATCGTTCCAATTTCATTATTCCCATGTATAACACTGACAAGAATCGTATCTTCCTGGAGCGCATTTTGTACCTGTTCTGGCCGTATAACACCCTCATTATCTGGCTCAAGGTAGGTAATCCTGCACCCATCCTGCTCTAACTTCTCACACACAGAAAGAATAGATGCGTGCTCAATTTTCGTCGTAACACTATGCCTTCCGTAGTTTTTATATTTTTCAACAACCCCCTGAATGGCGAGATTGTTTGACTCTGTTCCGCCGCTCGTAAAAAAGACCTCCTGAGGAGAGCAGCCCAGTGCGTCCGAAACCTGAAATCTAGCTTTATCAAGCGCCCTTCTGGCCACCTGTCCAAATTCATAAATACTTGATGAATTTCCGAAGTATTCAGAGAAAAAAGGCTTCATTTTATTAAACACCTCCTCTCGAACAGGGGTCGCCGCCGCGTAATCCACATATATCATCTTTTTATTCATAGGTTTCTGTTACACCTCTTATTTGAGCCATCATCCTATCATATCTTCAACAAATGTGAATATCGTATTTTTCTGTGTATAAATTTACTGTTATGAACAAAATATTAGATATTTTTTAGGATTCTAAAATTCCTAAAATTGTTCGTAGTTTTTCTATTTGTTATTTTTTGGTTACCTTTTTTGTGTATAAGTTTGTTTTTTATACACACTTCTCCTGTATACAAAAAATGATGTGGAAAGAATTAGAACTCAGATAATCCATCTAAAAAGTGGTTTTTGCACAAATAATACCTAAAAATTGTGTAAAACTTGTGTTCCTCTATTATTACTATTTCTTAATAATTTATTATTCATAAAATAACAGAGAAGGGAAAAAGTGTTGTGTTTCGGGGTTGGATCGATATAATAAGTCCGATATGAAACTCCTCTGTGAACAGAAAAAATTCCTTGATGCTTTAGATATTGTTAGTCGTGCGGTCAGCTCAAGCAGTACTCTTCCGGTTTTGAATAATATTTATATTAAAACTGAAGGGAAGAGTGTTTTTTTTGCAGCCACAAACCTTGAAATTGCTGTTCGGTATTTTTTTGAGTGCGAAGTAAGGAATGAGGGCTCCCTTACGGTACCTTCAAAACTTCTTATGAGTTATGTTTCACTTCTTCCAGCTGAGAAGCTTGAGGTAAGTGCTTCTGAGGGGTTGTCTATGACGGTAAAAGGCTCTAAGACGCAGACAAAAATCAAAGGTATTCATGCTGATGAGTTTCCTGTTATTCCTGAGCTTGAGAGGGGAAGTGAGTTTACCCTTCCGGTGAAGGATTTGAGTGTGGCTATCCAGCAGGTTGCTTTTGCGGCTTCTCAGAACTCTTCCCGACCAGTACTTTCTGGAGTACTTCTCTTGATTGATAAAAAAGTTTTAAAAATGGTGGCGACTGATAGTTATCGGCTTGCTGAAAAACAAATTCAGCTTCATAAACCTGTCGAAGAGAAGGTTGAGTGTATTATTCCTGTTCGAACAGTTCAAGAGCTTGGAAAGTTGCTTTTAAGGGCTACAACTCCCGAGGTAACAGTTGGAATTAGTAAGAATCAGATTCTTTTCAAGATTGGGGATATTGAATTTACCTCTCGTCTTATTGAGGGGCGATTCCCTGATTATGAGCGAATTATTCCAAAAGAAAGTAAATCTAAAGCTGAAGTTGATACCCAGGCTCTTCAGTTGAATGTTCGGCGCGTGAGTCTTTTTGCTCGAGAAAGTAATAATAGTGTCAAGGTGGCTCTAACAAATGACGGGAAGTTAACTATTACCACCGAGGAGACAAAAGTAGGTGAAGATAAGGCCGAGGTGGATATTATTTTAACTGGCGAGAATAATAAAACAGCTTTAAATGCCGAGTATCTTCTTGATGTGCTTGGCGCTATTGGCACCCAAAAACTCTCAATGGAGATGAACGATAAACTCTCTCCGGTTGTAATTAAGCCTTGCAATGATGAGAGTTATGTCTATATTATCATGCCGCTCAAAGTTTAGTTTTTATTCGTGGGCGACACTTTTTTGTGAATACGATACGTGAATACGTCTGATAATTCAGTTATTCGTCGCTTTTCCTACCCTCTTTACACGAGGGTTATTGATACTTTTAATAAAAGTAATGCTTTAACGTTATCTGGTTCCGCGAGTTATTCGTCTCGAGTTTTTACGGTTGCAGATGTGCTTAAAAATACAAAAGAGAAATATAAAAATCTTGTCTGGGTGGTGAATAATAAATCTGAGCGAGAGGTTCTTATTCATGAGATTCCTCGATGGGTTGGGTTGCCGACCTTTGAGTTAGATTTGAAGGGTGGTGAGGATTGGCAGGTGGTTAATGTGGAGCGGTGTTCTCGTGATGAGAAGCGATATAATCAACTCCATATCGCCGAGTTTTTATCGTACTTTTTTCTTCCTTTTCCGAAGGCACTTGTTATTCCGGCGTTTTATTTTTATCTTCATTTTCCGACGTTTAATGAGGTGAGGGATTCTATTTTTTCACTCCAAAAAGGTCAGAAGGTTTCTCATGTGGATATATTTGAGCGATTGATTTCTATGGGATATCTTGTGGCTCCAGATAATCAATCTCTCGAGAAAGGCTCCTATGTTCGTATTGGTGAAAATATGCTTATCTGGCCTGTTAATTTTCCATATATTATTCAGATGAATGGCGGTTTTGATGGTATTGAAAATATGTTTTTTCTCGATCCGATTACAAAAGAGGTAGTTCAGGAAATTGACGCGGTTGATATTTTTTCTATTTATTATGACGACATGAGTGGGAAGATTTCTGATTATATTAGTAAAGATTCACTCTTTGTTGAGGATGAGTTGGATATTACTGATGATATGTATGAGAAGTGGAATAAGGTGGTCTCCGATATCTACAGTAAGACAAAATCTATTACCTTTACATTATTTAATGAAGATGGTGATTCACATGAGCATCTTCATTATTTGACGTTTTTGAAGTATATTGATTTGTATGATTTTACGAATGATTTGATTAGTAAGAAATCCGATAACTGGAATGTGTTAATTTTTACAAAGAGTAAAAAGCAGCTCCTTGATATTTTTCACACCTATAATATTCCGTTCTCAGATGTGTTTGATGTTGTTACTCTGGATAGTGGAAAAATTTATCTTATTGAAGAGGATAAGGATGCGATTTTCCCGTATGCCTTTCAGAATCCGGAAACAAAAATTGCTGTCGTAACCGATAAGGAGATTGCGATTCTTCGTGAGGATAAAAAGAAGGTAACCAACAATCAGCGTGTCTTTACTGACCTGATGTCAGGCTTGAAGGTTGGTGATTATGTGGTACATGCGGATCATGGAATTGCAGTGTTTCTTGGTCTTGAACAGCGAACGGTTGATGAAATTACCCGTGAGTATTTAAAGCTCGGGTATGCTGAAAACGATAAATTATTTGTGCCGATCGATCAGGCGGATAAAGTTGGGAAGTATATTGGTTCTGAAGACTCAATGCCACGACTGACGCGACTTGGATCGACCGAGTGGAGTTCGATGACAAGTAAGGTGAAGAAAGAAACCGAGTTGATTGCGCAGGAACTTTTGAAATTGTATGCCGAGCGAAAACAGGCAAAGGGCTACGCGTTTAAGGAGGATGATCAAGCTGAAAAACTTCTTTCTGAGTCGTTTCCATATGATGAGACCCCTGGTCAAATTAAGGCGATTTTGGATGTGAAGGCGGATATGGAAAAGGCTGCACCTATGGATCGTTTGGTGTGTGGAGATGTTGGGTTTGGTAAGACGGAGGTTGCGGTTCGTGCTGCGTTTAAGGCAGTTCGGGCGGGCAAGCAGGTGGCCTTCATTTCACCTATTACGATTTTGACCGATCAGCATTTCCGGACGTTTACAAAACGCATGGATCAGTTCGATGTTCGTATTGCGATGATGAGTCGATTTGTTGATGTAAAGGAACAGAAGCGGGTTCTTGAGCGACTCGCAAAAGGAGATGTTGATATTGTGATTGGGACCCATCGTCTTCTTCAGGGGGATGTGAAATTTAAAGATCTTGGATTGATTATTGTCGATGAGGAGCAGCGATTTGGGGTGAGCCAGAAGGAGGCACTGAAGAAAATCAAGGCGGGTGTAGATGTTCTTACATTGACTGCAACTCCGATTCCGCGAACACTGAATATTGCGCTCAATAAATTGCGAGATGTGACAACGATTACAACTCCACCGCCGGGTCGCCTCCCGATTATTACCGAGGTTCGAAAATTTTCTATGACAATTATTCGAGAGGCGATTATGCGCGAGATACAGCGCGGTGGACAGGTATATTTCCTTCACAATAAAGTTCAGACGATTAATACGATGGCTGAAAAGCTCCGAGCTCTTATTCCAGAAGCACGTGTTGGTGTGGCGCATGGACAGATGGGTTCTACTCAGCTCGAAGAGAAGATTGTGGACTTCAAGGATCATAAATTTGATGTCCTTGTGAGTTCGACGATTATTGAAAATGGTATTGATCTTCCGAATGCAAATACGCTCCTTGTGAATAACGCGGAGAAGTTTGGACTCGCACAGTTGTATCAGTTGCGTGGTCGTGTTGGTCGTGGAAAAGTCCAAGCGTATGCATACTTCCTTTATCACGGACAGCGACTCAAGTTGGATGCGAAACGTCGCTTGAAGGCGATTGTCGAAGCGTCTGAGTTGGGTTCAGGGTTCCAGATTGCCATGAAAGATCTTGAGATTCGCGGTGCTGGTGAAATTCTTGGCGCAAAACAGCATGGAGTCATTAATATTGTAGGCGTGAGTCATTTTATCCGCATGTTGAATAAGGCGGTTGAGGAGTTGAATTCTGGAAAGTCTTCCGAGAAGTCTGATGAGCCGGAGGATGTGAGCGTTGAGCTTCCGTTGACCTGTTATATTCCAGATTCGTACATTGTGTCCTCGAAAGATAAGATTAGTGTCTATCAGAAGATGGCGGGTGCTGATACGTTTGAGTACCTAAATGAGATGAAAGACGATGTAATTGAGGATTATGGAAAGATACCAAAGGAAGTTGCGAATTTATTCAAAGTTATTGAGTTGAAGCTGCATGCTAAGCAGGCGGGTGTTTTGAAGGTGAAGGCTGACAATGTTCACATGGGAAAAGATAAGCAGATTGTTTTCTTCCAGCTTTCCAAGAGGGTGAAGCCTGAAAATATCATGAATCTTCTTGAGTACAATTCGAAGTGGCAGATTTCCGGAAATAAGCTTCAGATACATGTATCTGATTTGGGTATGCATTGGGTCGAAGAGCTTCAAAGTTGTCTTATTCGGCTTGCTGAAAAGATATTTGGGGTCACTCGTGTAAAAAATCCTAAAGAGGATTGATATTTTTAGTTTTGTCGCGTAGAGTGTTTCTAATATAGATATGTTGACATATCTTAATATTTTTGTTATAATATATCCTTATGAATTTGAAAAACTCTTTAGCGGGGCTCGCAGTTGTTGGCGCAACACTTTTTCCATCTCACGGTGAAGCTAAGGCTTCAAACAAGGCCTTAGGCAAGGCTTCAGGCAAGGCTTCTAATGATGGTCTCCATCAAGTTGAAAAGCATACTCATCCACATCATCTTGCTATTGGCGCAGAGAGCGATGGCCACAAGACTCTCGGACATATCCTTTATACCCATGAACTCGTTGATCATTGGTCGATTGGAGCCGGTGTCGGTCTCGGCTCTAGTTATCGAGGTAGATTTGCTGGAAGCGGGGAAATAGTTGGTACTTTTCATAAGGGTGTCGTAAGTCCGATTTTCGTGGTCGGTGAGGCTGGAGCCGGTGTTGAATTTGTTGGCAATAAGGTCGACCCGATAGCCAAGCTGACATGTTTGATCGGCGTTCGACTCAGTGATACTCTCGGCCTTGCCGTTGGGCCTACGGTTATTGCAACCCCGAGCGGCGTTCAGCCTGCTGGCACAGCAAATCTAGCAATTGGATTTTAAATTTGATATACTTCAGATCTACTCTTTTTGAGTTGGTGAGTTCTTTTACACGTGGGGATGTCCGGCATTCGACATTGGAAATGCATAGTTACACTGCGATCCGGTCGTCGCGCCAGTCCGGCCGTTATCAACGTTTGGCGCAAACTAAATGCAGAGTCAAATTTGCTTAGTGCATTTGCTCGTGAGGAGGCTTCTGTCTCTGAGCCCGCTTTTGCCTAATTCCTTCTGAATTTTTTCGGAAGGCGCTCCTTTAGCTGATGCTTAGGCGGCTAAAAAGAGTGTCATATTTCTAAGCTTACCTGTGACGCGGGGAGCTACGAATCATGGGAACATTTATTAGCCTTTTGTGAGCGGCTTTTGGTCCGTTCTCTATCACTCGCAAAACAATAAGAGCGGACTATGATTGTAGGCGTGTAATGATGCTTCTTTTGCACCCGGGTTCAACTCCCGGCATCTCCACCAAAAAAATATTATGTTCGAGACTTGTCGTTAGGCCTTTCTCCGTCTTACCAAAATCATCACGACAAATGCGGTGTTGGCGGCGATGATTGTGAGAGGATAGAGCCAGGTTGCGAGAGAGTGGGTTTCGAGGGCGAAGAGACTCATGATGAAGGCAATGTTTGCGACCCAAAAAACAGTGATTGAGTCCTCGAATGGCTTTTTATAGCCCTTTATGAGGGTGGGGATCATGCCGATAACGTCGATAATGCTTACGAGAATGACGGCACTGAGCGGGTCTTTGGTGAGCCACCAGAGAATGAGGGCGACGCCAGATCCAGCGAGACTTAGCCAGTCAATCAGTGAGAACTTTCTTTCGCCATAGATGAAAGAAAGGATGAAAATAATGAAACATGCCAGGGCGGTAGCGCCTGTAAGCCAACTTCCAGCCCCACCTTTTTCTACGACTTGAGCGGCAAATGCGATAACTGTCAGTACTGTCCATACGAGCCAGGAAAAAGCGTGTGGTTTGATTTTCCGACGTAGAATTAAGTACACATACTCAATACGACTTGCGGTCGCAATGAGAATCGCAATGATACTGAGGAGGCTTTTGTAATCGGGCATGTGTCTATTATACCATTTTGAGGTATAATGGCCATGTACTGATGATCTATAATCTGATTTTTATGCAACAAAAAAAGACGTTTTCAAAACTCGTTGGTTCAGCTCTTGCGCATGTACAGTCGCTTGCCGATGACGTGTTTCATTTTGGTTTCAAGAAACTTCGAGAAATCAGTGAAGAAAGGGAGGTGCCTGTTGACCAGCGCGGCGAAGTGAGACTCGTGAGTGCGGTGAAGAAAGTAGCGAGTTTTTTGGGTGACTCGGGCGAGGCTTACTATGAAACCTACGAAGGCATCAAAGCTAAAAAGGCCCAGCGTGCTCAAAAAAAGGAGCATCACGAGGTTATCGATGAGTAGTCTATGGTGAGGGCATGGTATTTTTTTCTCACATCGCGTATACTCGATGAGCTTTTAAAGCTTCTCCTATGCCATTTTCCTGGGATGCCTGGCCCCGGCCGATCATCGCTCTTGCTCCACTCGCTGGGTGGACTGACTCGGCGTATCGACAAACGGTGAAGAAACTCACGGACGGTATCGTCTGTTTTTCTGAGCTGACGAGTGTTGCGGCGCTGCATCATAAAAGTGAAGGAACGTATCGAATGCTCGATTGGGATCCAAGTGAGTTTCCATTGATCATGCAGCTTTTTGGAAAGGAGGTTGAATTTTTTGTTGAGGGTGGAAAAATTCTTGAAGAGATGGGAGTTGCGGGAATTGATATTAATATGGGATGTCCGACGTGCAAGATTACCTCGAATGAGTGTGGGTCGGCGTTGCTGAAAAATCCCCAGTTGGCTGCGGAAATTGTCTATAACTTGTCGCGTGCGGTTTCTGTTCCGGTGTCCGTGAAGACGCGACTCGGATTTGATTGCTATGAAGAAAAAAGATTCCTCGATTTCTGTACAGGCGTGCAAGATGCCGGTGCAAAACTTCTGACGCTGCATGGACGAACTCGCAAGCAGGCATTCTCTGGTGTGGCTGATTGGAATCCGATCTATCTTGCAAAAAGTGTTCTGAAGATTCCTATTATTGGGAATGGAGATATCGTCAGTGTTGACGATGTGTTTGCTCGACGGCAAACGCTCGATGGTGTGATGATCGGTCGAGCAACGCTGGGTAATCCGTGGCTTATTGCTGAGATTGTTGCCGCGATTCGGGGGGAAGCCTATATTCGTCCGAAGGATATCTTGGAAAAGTTGCCGCTTATTCGTCATCACTTTGCTTTGGCGGTCGAAATCATGGGCGAGCAGCATGGCATGAAAGAGATGCGAAAACATCTGGCTGCTTACCTTAAGGGCTTCTTTGGGGCCTCGGCCTATACCCAAAAGGTTATGGAGGCGAAGTCGGCGGCGGCTGTAGTCGCGGTGTTTGATGAGATTGAGGCGGCTGCAAAGCCGGAGCTGGCCACTGTGTAAAGCTGAAATTAGCTCCGTGGGTGTTGCAAAACTTTTACTTGCAATCTTTTTGACTTTTTGTCAAAATATCTTCCTTTTACCTATTTTTTAATTGTTTTTGGCCATGGACGATCAGTTACGAGCCAAGTTCTGGGCCCTCTATACGGAGACCTTTCATGATCTCTATCGTTACTGTGCTCGACGAGCGACGATGAAGCCGGTCATTGCGTTCATCATGAAGTCTTTATACGAGAATGCTCTTGATGAGATCAAGCATGGACAGGAGATTATCCTCGTTGACTTCTACAAATGGGCCTATGAGTTCTTTGCGGTCCAGTCTCAGCCAAAAACAGCTGGTGGTCAGGTGAAGAGAATTCATGATTTTCGTGATGTCTACGACATAAAAACCGAGGCGGGTAGTCGTGCTATTCGACGTGAACAGATTCTGGAAAATTTTTACAATCATCTCGAGTTCAAGGAGCGTGAGGTTTTGTGGCTCACGTATTTCGAGGAGCTACTCCCTCCAGATCGAGCCTATGTGATGGGTATGGGTGAGGAGGAGAATATGAGATTCTTTTATGAAAGCTTGAAAAAGGCCAAAACGGTTGTTAGTATGGCCACCTCTGACCAGAAGGGTTTTGGACGTATTGCTGCGTATTTCGGGGGAGTGGCTTCGCTTCTTCGCAAGGCAAAGCAGCACGAACAGCTTGATCCGGATCAGGAGATTTACACTTCTTTACGCGATATGTTTATGGAACAGTTCAATCGGAGTGCGCAGCCAGTGGGTACGCCACCACCGCCAATGCGAGATCCTTTTGCGGATGTCCCAACGGTCACGGGTATCAAGCCAGTAACCGCTACGAAGGCTGCTGAGCCCGTGTATGACGACGAAAGTGACGAGTGGGACAATGACAGTGCTTTTGGCGCCGATCTCTGGAGGAGGGTGCAGGGCGTCCTTGTGGTGGTCATGGTGATTGCCGGAGGTTCGTTCGCGTACTTCAAATTCTTTAGTATGGATGCTCGCGTGAATCGCTTTGTTAATGATAACCGTGTTGTGTTTGCTCCTGAGTTCAAACAGGAAGATAAGGTCTGGTTCACGGAGGATGTACTTTTGTATCTTTCGAAAAGTCGCGACTTTGATCAGCTCAACGTTCAGCGAAAGAATAATATGGTTCAGGTTAACTATTCCCTGAAAGACAAGTCGATCGAGTCGTTCTTTCTCTATCCGCAGGAGCAGAAATTTGATTACAAGTTCAAGTGGCAGCCGAAGAGTTATGTGAGATTAACGGCGGTGTAGGGCTTAGTTTCCGTGTAGCTCCAGAAAATCTCGTACCTGATGAACCGCACGGCCTCGATGGCTGATGCGGTTTTTTTCTTTGGGCGTGAGTGCGGCGTAGACCTTGCCAA
>SXGS01611402.1_pt1 | contig 10395 bp, 8 predicted proteins | sample 3174681 | NCBI WGS metagenome assembly SXGS01 (sample SAMN11356861, study PRJNA531348) | freshwater metagenome | isolation source: freshwater sample F1-80 | place: China: Fuxian Lake, Yuxi | collected 2017-12-25
CGAAACCGTCCCGCCACGACGCCGTCACGCCGGGGAACGGCACGCCGCGCAACACGCCATCGTCGGCATCCTGCACGCGCACGCCGCCCACGATCGGTGGCGCCTGTTCACCGAGCCGGTAGAGCATCGCTCCCGGCGCGAAGTCGCCGACCATCGCCAACGACAGGCCCTGGTCGTCGGGGAGCCAGCGTTTGAAGCCGAACCCATCGAGCGCGCTGTCGGGGTAGCGGCGCACGCAGGCGAGTTCGCGGGCCAGGAAGCGCAACGTCGCCAACCGTTCGACCGCGCGTTCACCGACCGGCAACGGGTCGAGCACGCCCAACGCCAGCATCGAGCGCATGTGGCTCTCGGCAGCCAGCGCGCGGAACGACGACGCATCGAAGCGGCGCGGTTCGGCCCGGCTCTCGAACGAAGGAGCAGGCTTGAGTGGATCGTCGCTTCGCCACGACATCGGCACCGCGCGATCCGGCCCGGACAGCTCGAACTCGACCAGGTCGGCACCCGCCTGCCACGACGGTTCGAGCACTTCGCGCACGATCTCTTCGGGCAGGCGTTCTTCGCCCTCGCTCTGCCAACCGACCTGCCAACCCCAATGCGCCACCCACGGCGCCATGCGCGGCAGTTCCGAGGGTGCGGAGTTCGCGGCGCGGTCGGGGCTGGCGAGCACTAGCAGCGCTTCGGCGTTGCCGGCCCACTTCGCGCAGCGCTGCACGAACGCTCGCGCCGCCGCACGAATGTCGGCGTTGGCGTGGTCGATCGCCGGCACCAGGCCGCACGCGAGCACCGCCCCCGCACCGAACTGCCAGTGCGCCAACACCGGTGCACCGAGCGGATCGTCGGCCCCGTCCCGGCGCGTGAACAAACGCGCCAACACCACACCTTGCCGCGGCGGCCCCAGCGGCCACGTGGCCAGCGGTGCAGTGCACGGCGCGCCGCCGGCGAGCAGGCACGCGTCTTCGACGCCCGCATTCTCCGGCAGGTCCGCAGTCAGTTCCGGCAAGTGCGCCGAGACGACCTGGATGCCGAGTTGCGCTTCGCCCTGCAGCGCGCGCACATCGAAGCCCCAGCGGAACTCGCCGCATTCGGGCGGTTGCTCGTCGACGCCGAGCTGGCTCACCAACGCCAGTGCATTGCCGAACAACACGACGCGACCGCCTTGCTGCACGAACGCGACCAGGCGGGCGCGCATCGCTTCGCTGCAGTGCCAGCCGTGGTGCGAAGTACCGTCGACGACGAGCACGCCGCCGCGTTCGGGCCAGGCGATTGCTTTCGGGTCAGCCCCCAGCGTCGCCCACTGCACCGACTTCGCGTCGGCCAGCGCCGCGGCGAAGGGGCCGGTCGGCCCCGCGCCCGTGACGCCGCCACCGGCGCCACCGCCGCCGAAACACGCAGCCAGCAAGAGGCCCAGCACGCCCACGATCGCGCGCACAAAGCCACCGTTCCGAGTTCGTCGACGTTGGTCTAGCATCCTTGCCATCGCATGGATCGGCAGCATCCCCCCATGGACCTTGAGAACCGTCTGTATTTTCGACAGTGGCTGGCCGGCCGTGACTTCGCCCGGCGCGACCCGATCGGCGGGCAGATGGCCAACTACGTCTACGCGGTCGGCGATTCGGTCACCAAGGACGTCGTGCTGGTCGATCCGTGCTACGCGATCGACGAACTGCTGGCGCTGACCCAGAAGGACGGCATGAACGTGCGCGGCGCGCTGGCGACGCACTACCACCCCGACCACGTCGGCGGCGACATGTTCGGCCACTCGCTGCAGGGCGTGCGCGAACTGCTGACGAAGTGCCCGTGCAAGGTGCACGTGCAACGCGACGAAGTCCCCTGGGTCAAGCACGTGACCGGCTGCGGCGACAGCGACCTCGCCACACATTCGAGTGGCGACATCGTGCTCGTCGGCCAGATCCCGATCACCCTGATCCACACCCCCGGCCATACGCCGGGCTCGCAGTGTTTCCTGGTGCAGAATCGGCTGGTCGCCGGCGACACGCTGTTCCTGCAGGGCTGCGGCCGCACCGACTTCCCGGGCGGCGACCCGCGGCAGCTCTACTTGTCGTTGACGCAGAAGCTGGCGCACGTGCCCGACGACGCCGTGCTCTATCCGGGCCACGCCTACGACCCGCGCGGCCAGCAGGCGCTCGGCATCACGCGGCGCGAGAACGCGGTGTTCAAGCCGAAGAGCGAAGCCGAGTGGCTGGCGATGTTCGGCTGAAGCGCACCGCGGTCAGTCGATCGTCTTGCCGGTCACCAGGTCGATGCGGGCCCCGCCCTTCAGCAGAACGCCCTCGGCGGGCGCCTCGCCGTTGGTGCGGCGGTCGAACACGGTGACCATGCCCTTGCCGAGCACTTCGCCGACCTTGGACTGGATCACCAGGGCGGTGTCGGCGTCCACACCGAGGCCGAGCAGCTGCGGATGCTTCGCCGCCAGCGCTCCGAACTCCGCGGTTCGATCGCGATCCCGGAAGTGCGCATCGATGACGACGCCAGGCAATAGCCCGAGCGCTGCGAGGTAGCCCGGATCGGTGAGTTCGTCGTTCGTCTTCGGGTTGCCGCGCACCAGGAACTCCCCGAGGACCTGCGCACCTGCCGAGCTGCCGGCGACGACGCCGCCGCGCTCGAGCACGCGCCGCAGCGCCGCGTGGGCCGCGGTGCCTTCGAACCGATCCATGAAGCGGTACGTCCGCCCGCCATCGATCCAAACGCCCTTGGCCTGATCGATCGCCGCGATGAACTTCGCATCGACCTGCGCCCTCTCGCGAGTTGCCGCGTGCAGGATGCGCACGCTCTTGCAGCCGTACTTCTCGAGTTTCGCCGCGCTGAACGAGCTCGGCTGGGCGTCGTCCTCCATGGTGTCGGCGCTCGGAATGCACACGATGTTCGCCTCGATGCCGCCGGCGAGTTCGACGAATCGCTGCCAGGTCGCGTCGCTCACGGCACCACCGCCGTGCACGAGCAGGGCACCCTTCGCCAGGTTCGGCTTCTCGGGCTTGGCCGCGGGAAGCGGCGGCAGTTCGGCGGCGCGCGCCGTCCGGATCCACGACAGCAGGTCCAGGTCGTACGGGAGTGGATCACCGGGATCGCGTTGGTGCTTCGCTTCGACGACCGATTCGCGCGCCAGCACATTGCCAGCCCGCTTGACCGCGAAGCCGAGCGAGCCTTCGCCGACCAGCGCCATGCGCCGACCCCGGTGCACGCAAAAGGCAGCGCCGTCGGGAATCGCCACGGCGATGCGGCCAGGCAGTGTCGTCGCCGCCTTCTGGTGCGTGTCGTCGTTGCCGGGGTCCTTGGCCCCGAGGATCAACTCGACGCGCGGCACGAGGTTGAGTCGGCCGACCGCGACCTTGCCCGGAGCGCCCGTCAGCGCAATCGCGTCGCTGCCGGCAGCGCCGACGGCGGCGCCGCGTTCCAGTGCGCTGACGAGCATGGTGCGCAGGAGCGGCACTGCGAACAGCTTCTCCGGCAGTGCCACAAGCCAGATGCCGTCGGCCAGCAGCAGCGCGTCGAGCGCAGCGTCCGTGGTGAGATCGCCGGCGCGCTTGACCACGACGACGCTGGCAGCACTCGCACCTGCGGCAGCCCAGTCGATCTCCTGGGCGCGTTTGGCGTCGCCGGCGAGCACCAGGATTCGCGCCGTGCCGCCGCCCGCGAGATCGACGAAGGCAGAACGCACGGCCGACCCGAGTTGGCCGCCACCGGCGAGCAAGACGGGCCCGGCGAGTGGCGTCAGCTCATCGGGCGCGTGGTCGGCTCGCGCCTGCGCCACGCCGGAACCGTGCACCATCGTCGCGAGCAAGAACACCAGTCGCAGCGAAGCCATGCCGGAGGATACCGAGAGCGGGGACGGGCTGGCGACGCCGTTGCCGTCGTATCCGTCGTGCAGAGCGCGTTGGCCTCGTGCCGACTAGCCGACGTCGTTGCGCCGCTTCGCCGCCCGCTTCAGCACCGCACGTTCGCGATCACTGAGTCCGCCCATGCCAACTTCGTGCACGCGCTGCAGCACTGCGTCCACTTCGCGATCGAGCGCGGCCGCCGCGATCGCCGCCGACTTTGCCTTCTTCACCGCTCGCTGCACGCGCCACCGTTGCCACCATCCCAGCTTCGCCCCGCGTTCGGGCGCCGCCCCACGTTTCCAGGCTTCGGAGTCTTCTTCCCACGGCTGCCGCACCGTGTTGGCCTGGTAGACGAGCACGTGCTGCGCCATGCGCCGTTCGCGCAACGAATCGGTGATGCACGAGATGCCGAGCACGATGCCGATCGTGCTCTGGAAGCCCGGCCGCATGAGTCCGAGCACCACGAGCACGCCGCCACCCACCATGCCGACCGTCGTCGCCCACATCGTCGCGAGGTTGGGATGCCACTTCAGCGACAGCAGCGCGCGCAGCGTGCGACCGCCGTCGAGTGGGAAGATCGGCAGCAGGTTGAACAGCAGCAGCGACTGGTTGGTGACCACCAGGAACCAGACCAGGAAGTGGATCGGGCACCACAGAAAGCCACCGATGTCGAGCACGCGCATCGGCAGCAGCCACTCCAGCGGCCAGAACACCGCGAGCCACAGCAAGTGCACCGCCGGCCCCGCCAACGTCACCCACAGCTCTTCGCGCGGCGATCGCAGCGGTCCGCTCAGGTGGGCGAGACCACCGAGCGGCGACAGGGTGATGAGGTCGCTGCGGATGTGGAACCGCCACCCGGCCGCGATGTGGAACATCTCGTGCGTCCAGATCACCACGAACAACGCCAGGAACGCGAGCGTGCTCAGCAGCAGTGCCTCGCTGGCGCCCCCCGTCACCGGCGCGATCCACTGCAGGAACAACAGCGGCATCAGCACCGCCGCCGCCCAGTACATGCGCACGTGCACCGTGAAGAAGGTGCCGATCGCGAAAGAACTCGTCACCACGCGCAGGAAGCGGGCGAGCGGCGAGTTGTCGTAGGGGCCGTAGGAACTCACGCGGGCGGGATCGTAGCATCGCCCCGCCATGCGCCAACTCGCCACCTTCGCCGCCTTCCTGCTGGTGTGCGCCCACCTCGACGCTCAGGAACCCGCCGTGCAGAACCCACCCGAACTCGGCACCGTCCGCTGGCAACGCGATCTCTCTGCTGCACTGCAGGCTTCGACCAAGGACAAGAAGCCCGTGTTCCTGCTGTTCCAGGAGATCCCCGGCTGTTCGACCTGCACCGACTTTGGCGCGCAGGTGCTCGGCCACCCGCTGCTGGCCGCGGCGATCGACCACAGCTTCCACGCGGTGGTCGTGCGCAACAACGTCGAAGGCGTCGAGGGCAAGGTGCGCGAGAAGTTCGGCGAGCCGGCGTGGAACAACCCGGTGGTGCGATTGCTCGGCGGCGACGGCAAGGACCTGCTGCCGCGCAAGGATGGCGTGTGGGATGCGCACGGCATTGCCGCGCGCATGGTCGCAGCACTCGACAAGGCAAAGCAGCCGGTGCCTGCGTGGTTGCGGTTGGCGCACGCGGAAAGCGATCCGGCGGTCGAACGGGCGGTGTTCGCGATGCACTGTTTCTGGGAAGGCGAAGCGGTGCTCGGCGCACTCGATGGCGTGGTGCGCACGCATTCGGCGTTCGTCGATGGCGCCGAAGTGGTCGAGGTGACGTTCCTGCCGGCGGTGCTGTCGCGGGCGAAGTTGACGGAGTTCGCGCAGGCGAAGAGCTGCAAGCCGGTCGTTGGCGGTGCGGTGAAGGCGGCTCCGGCGAGTGACCAGCAGCATGCGCTGTTGGGCACCGCGTTCGCGAAGCTGGCGTTGACGCCGATGCAGCGCATGAAGGTGCACGCAGCTCTGACGCTCGGCACCGATGCGAAGGTGTGGCTGACTCCGGCGCAGGTGGCAGCGCTCGAAACGGCGGCGGCGGCGCCGAAGAAGTAGCCCCGCTACTGCGACGTCACCACGTCCTGCGCCGGCAGCGCGAGGGTCGCAAGCAGGAGAAATCCGCACAACGGGCTTCGCACGCGGGCACCGTAGGGCGTACGTGGAGCCGACGCCACGCCGCCTTCGCGCGCCCATTCCCATGAAGCTCCTCGCCACACTCGTCCTCGCCGCATTCCTGCTGCCGCCCGCCAACGCCCAAAGCGCACCGGCGCCGACCAAGCCGAAGGAACCCACCGCCCAGAAGGCCGTGTTGGTCACTGGCGCCAGTTCGGGCATCGGTCGCAAGACCGCGGAGCTGCTCGCCGCGAACGGGTTCTTCGTCTACGCAACCGCGCGCAAGGAAGCCGACCTGAAGGAACTCGCCGCGATCGCCAACGTGCAGGCGATCCCGCTCGACGTGGGCAAGCAGGACCAGATCGACGCCGCGGTGCAGACGATCGAGAAGGCGGGCCGCGGGTTGTTTGGCCTCATCAACAACGCGGGCATCGTCACGCTGGCGCCACTGATCGAAGTGCGCGAGCAGGACCTGCAGCAGCAACTCGACGTCAATGTGATGGGCCCGTACCGCCTGACCAAGGCATTCGCGCCACTGCTGATCGCGAGCAAGGGCCGCGTCTGCACCACCGGTTCGATCTCCGGCATCGCCACCTGGCCGATGGGCGGCCCGTACACGATGAGCAAGCACGCCGTCGAAGCGTTCACCGATGTGCTGGCACTGGAACTGCGCCCGTTCGGCGTGCACGTCGGCGTCGTCGAACCGGGCAACTACCGCAGCGAGATCATGGCCAACATGCAGCAGCGCCTGCGCGACGGCGGCTATGGCGGCGAGGGCTCGCGCTACCGCCAGCAGATCCAGCGCATGCTCACGCAACCGACCGACCGCACGCAGTACGCCGAGCCCGACGACGTCGCCAAGGCGTTCCTCACGCAGATGACCGCTGCTTCGCCGCGCCAGCGCGTGATGGTCGTGCCGAACCTTCGCGAAGCCGAGCTGACGATCCGCGCGGCCCTCGTGCGCGTCGTGCAGTACAACGCCGAGCAGCCGTTCGCCTACGACCGCGACACCCTGGTCCGCATGCTCGACGAGGACCTGCAGAAAGCGAAGTGATCACTCGATGACGAACGGGCCCGCGGCCGGCAACGGCAGTTCGACGGGCTCGGCATCGGGATGGTCTTCGTCGAACACGATGAGACCGCGCGTTCCCGCGGGCACGAACACGGCGAGCGGCTGGCCACGGAACAGCGGCTGGCCCATGCCCCACTGCCCCTGCGGCCCGACGAGGCAGATCCACTTCTCCTTCTTCTCGAACGCGGGGCGCAGCTCGAGCGTGCGGCCGCCGAGATCGCGCACGACCGGCTGGTGCGCATCGAGCGAGAACCACGCCACCGCCTGGCGGTCGCGCATCGCCACGCCGTGCACCACGTCGCCGGCGAGCAAAGGCCGCGGCCGTTGGTCATCGTGGCTGCCGAAGTGGCTCGGGCAGCGGTTCTTCACGTCAAAGCGCAACAAGAGCCACGGCGGCGCGAGTTCGACCTTGGGCAGCACGCGCACGACATCACCACGTGGCTGCACCGTGAACGTGGCTCGCTCGCGATCGCAAGCGACGACTTCGGCGACCACCAGCGTCTGGCCGTGGAACAACGACCACACGCTCGGCAGTTCGCCATCGGCCGGCAACGTGAGCTCGAACTTGCCGTCGCCGAGGATGCGCACGAAGCCTTGCCCCAGCGGCGAGCTAGGCCCCGGGGTGCCCCAACTGACTCTGTGCCAACGCTCCGACTCGGACAATTCCGTGTGGCCGGCGACGGTGCCACGCCAAAGCCGCCCAACCGGCCACACGGCAGGCAAGGTGCGAACTTCGTCGGCTGCGAGCCGCAGATCCTGCGCAAGCCATTCGCCATCGCGGGTGCCGACGCGCCAACGCAACGACACCGAACGCCCGGTCGGTAACGCCAACGAGAACTCCTCGCGAACGGGCCATCGAGTGGTCACGTGCTTGCCTTCGACGTGCACTGTGATCGAACACTGGCTCGCCACGTGGGATTCCGGTTCCGTTCCCGACATCGCCAGCGCGACGCGACCAGGCCGACCCTTCGTCGTCCATGGCAACCACACGACATCGCGATCCGTCGGCAAGCGATCGACTGCCACCGCGGTCGCCTTGGGGAACGTGGGACCGATCCATGCCGGTTCGTGTTCCCCGCCGCGCACGACGACGTGCAATGGCTTCTCCATGCCCAGGTCGCGCCCATCGGCACCAAATAGGCGGGTCTTCTGCTCGTTGCCGTCCGCGTCGAGCCACCCCAGTGCAAGCAGCTTCCCATCGGCGTGCAGCAGCGTCTCGTCCGGCAGTTCCTCGGCGCGCAGGTCGTTGTGGGCGCACCGAAACGTGGCTCCTGGCAGCGGCATCAGCTCGCACTGGCCCGCGTCGTCGAAGTGCATGCGTTCGGACCGTGGCTCGCCGCCGGCGTAGTGGTCCCGATGAACCTCGAGCAAAGCGCGCAGCGGCGCACTGATGCCAACGAGGCGGTGACGGCGCAGAGCTTTGGCGGTGAGGTTGAGTTCGACCACGCGACGTTCGTCGATCGCAAGCGGCGGTTCCGCGTGGGTCCAACTCCATGACTTCGCGCCGATCTGCAGCGCGACGTTCCACGTGAAGGCAACGCCCGCGGGAACGGGCGCCTGGACGCCGTTGCAGGCGCTGCCGCTGGTACGCAACGACCCATGCATCGCCGCTCCGGTCAGCGTGAGCTGCAGCAGCGGGTCGTCGGCTGCCGCGAGTCCCACCATCGAGAAGCGCAGTCCGGAGGTCGGTTCGAGCACGACGGTCGCGGGCCTTGGATAGCGAAATACTTCGAAGGGCCAGGACACCGACACCGGTGCATGGCCAGGTGCTACGAAGCGAAGCGAACCCACTCCCGCAGGCACGTCGAACACGATCGGGTCGTTGTTGACGATCTCCCGCTGACCGATGCGAATCGCATCCGCGAACACCGTGAGGGAGCCGATGTACGGACGAGGATTCGTACCCAGGCGCTGCTGCATGCGCACCTTGGCGACGCCCGGCTCGCCGGTCCGGAGCGATGACGGATCGGCTGGCGAACGTTCGACGAGGGGTTCGTGGTGGACCTCGCCAGGTGCAGCTTCTTCCGCCGGGTCGACCGCGACCACCGACTGCGGCGGCACCTCGTCGGCGAGCCCTACCGCGCCAGCCCCCAGCAGAACCAACGCGACGACGAGGAGCGCTACGCCCCCGAGCAGCCCCGTAAGGAGGGCACGCCGCCGCCGATCGAGTTCTGCCAGCATCCACGGCCCCATCGGCAACCGCGACGGCCCCGCTGCAGCCCCACCCACGCGACGAAGCCCGAATCCGAGGGTATGGCTCCCGCACCGAGCGAGCCACCGGCCTCGCCGCCGTTGGGCATCGCTGCCTCCAGGCGCCAGGTCCCGCGGCCCGCGAACCGGCGGGCGAACCAACCGGTCTGCACCCCAGCCTCCTGCTTGCATTCCAAGCTTCGCCATCATATATCTGCGCAATCAATGGCAACGGCTTCCAAGCATCGGGCACAGACCGGCCGAACTCAACCCGGTCGAACGCAGAAAGGCCCGACGGTGCGAAGCCGGAAGCCGAGCCGCGGTTCGAAAACCCGCGGCGCGAGTGGCAAGCGCACCGACGCGTTGCTGTCGTTTCGCCCAGGCCGCGGCGGCGCCCGTCCAGGTGCCGGTCGCAAGCCGAAGGTCCCAGGACGGCCCGGCGTCGATCACCGCCCGCGTGCACCGCTCGCGTCCCGCTTCCCGGTGCACGTCACGATCAAACTGCGGTCCGGCCTGCCCCGCCTGCGCAGCAAGACCACGTACGAAGCGTTGCGCGCGGCGTTCGCGGCCGGATGCGCCCGCAACCTCACCGGCGCGTTCCGCCTGTGCCACTACGCGGTCCTGAACGACCACCTGCACCTGATCTGCGAGGCCGAGGGCCGCGCAGCACTGAGTCGCGGACTGCAGGGCCTGCTGATCCGAATCGCCAAGGCACTCAACAAACTGTGGTCACTGAGCGGCACCGTGTTCGCCGACCGCTACCACGACCACATCCTGAAGTCGCCGCGCGAAGTCCGCAACGCGCTCCGCTACGTCTTCGCGAACGGCAAGAAGCACGCTGTGCAAGGCCGCGAGGTCGCCGTTCCGCAGGCCATCGACACGTTCACCTCAGCCCCGTGGTTCGCTGGCTTCCGCGAACGCATCACGGTTCATGGCATCGACGCCATCGTGCGGCCGGTGACCGACGCCCGCACCTGGCTGCTCACCGCGGGCTGGTTGCGGCACGGGCGGATCAGCGTGCACGAGGTTCCTGCGACCGCGTGACGTTCTCCGCAGGAAGCGGTCGCCGCCGTTCCTCGAGTTCTTCGAGGGTCTTCGGCCAGTCCTTCTTCAACAGCGTCGACAGACCGCGGTCGGCCAGCAGCTTGCCGCCACACTGGCACTGCACGCAGTAGTTGCACTCGTTGGCCGCGTAGC
>SXGS01659820.1_pt1 | contig 10395 bp, 10 predicted proteins | sample 3174681 | NCBI WGS metagenome assembly SXGS01 (sample SAMN11356861, study PRJNA531348) | freshwater metagenome | isolation source: freshwater sample F1-80 | place: China: Fuxian Lake, Yuxi | collected 2017-12-25
CGGGTCGACTCCTCCTCCGGGAGCCCGGCCTGATCGACCTCGTGGCGCCGGCCGGGTGCGGGCCACCGCGGGCGGTACGACCGGACGGGAGCAGCACAGCCGTCATCCCCCCGTGACGCTCGGTGCGACCGGGCGATGAGCGATCGGTGTGCCATCGGCACGCCCCCACTCGTGGCACCCCGCCACCGGCCTCCCCGGCACACCGACAGGAGTTGCTGTCCATGACTACCGATCCCCTCCACACCACCACGCTCGTCGACGCAGTCGCCACCGCCGGCGGGTGGTTGGCCCTGTCGGCAGGTGGCGCCATCGCCGCCGGTACCGCCGTGGCGTCGCTGCGCCGCGGGTTCGACGGGTGGCTGCGCCGCCCACGAGCGCGACGGACCGCCGGGACCCAGCCGTCGGCCCGGCGCCGACGGGCCGGAGCATCGGCCTGGCGCCGACAGGTCGGAGCGACGGCGGGTCTCCTCACCGCCGCGGTCAGCGCCGCCACCGCTGCGAACCCCTCGACGGCGGGGGCGACCGCCGAGTCCGGGGCCGCGGCCAACCACACGACGGTCTCCGGCGGTGCCCCACAGCTCAGGGTCGTCGAGGACGCTCCGGCCGTCACGGACCCCGCCGTCGACGGGCCGTCCGCGACCGCAACCCCATCGACCGCAACCCCATCGACCGGCGCACCATCGACCGGCCCGGTCCCGACGGCAGCCGCACCCGAGGCGCCACCGACGTCGGCCCCGACGCTGGCGGCGCCACCGACGCTGTCCCCCGGAGCGGTCCCGGCCGCGACCGCCGGTTCCCTCCCCGAGGGAAATTACGCCACCACCCCCGCGCCACCGGCGGCACCTGCCGCGCCACCGGCGTCACCGGCCGCGATCACCGCTCCCGAGGCGAGCGGCCGGATCCACCGGGTCGCCGACGGCGAGCACTTCTGGTCGATCGCCACCGAGCAGCTGCGCACCCGGCTCGGCCGTGCCCCCGAGGACGGCGAGGTGGTCCGCTACTGGATGGTGCTGATCGACGCCAACCGCGACCGGCTCGCCGACCCGGCCGACCCCGACCTGATCCACCCGGGACTCGAACTGCTGCTCCCGGAGGTCCGGCCCGTCACTTGACGTTGACGCGGGTCCCGTTCGGCGCGTTGCGGTAGATCCACTCGGCATCGGCGTCGGCCATCCGGACGCAACCGGCGGACACGGGCCGCTCGCCGAGCGGGGTGTAGAGGGGCTGGCCGTACTTGCGAGGGATCCCGTGGAAGCCGATCCCGCCGGTGAAGTTCGTCATCCACTGCATGGTCGTGATGTAGTCCGTGGTCGAGATCGTCGAGGCCGAGCGGCGGTAGATCCTGAACGACCCGGACGGCGTACGGCCGCGTGACCCGGTCGACACCGGGAAGTCCCTGATCAGCGTCCCGTCGGTGCCCCAGACCCGGACGCGCTGGGAGCCCAGCGACACGTCGATGTGATCGATCCCAGAACCCGTCGCCGGGCTGGCTCCGGCCGGGGCGGCACCCGCGAGCACCAGTCCGAGCGCTGCCACCAGCAACGCCAGCACGGAGACCACCCGTCGTGTGCGCCGCCCGGGCCGGGTTCCGGCCGGTGCGCCGTCCGAACGTCCGTCATCGAGCGCCATCGCGTCCACCGTCCACCTCGTCCCCGGCCCGTCGGCCACTGCTCCTCCGGTTCGGGGTCCACCCGGACCGGACCCCCCGCAGTGCGCCCCGGGGACGCACCGGAGGGTGTCGAACGCTCATCGTGACATCGGGCCGGGACGGGGTCGAATCCAGTCGGCAACGTCGTCCTGACGGTGGTCGGGTTCGCGGTCGCTCCGAGGCGCAGGACTACGATTCGCCGATCCCCCTTGGGGGGACCCGGACCCTCCTCGGGCCCGGCGCACCCGACCGAAAGGCTCCGCCAGATGCGAGTCCCCGCAGCCGCGATCCACTTCCCCGACGAGGATCGCGAGGAGATCCTCCGGCGGATCGACGAATGCCTGAAGAGCGGCCAGCTCACCCTGGGCTCGATCGGCAAGGAGCTCGAGGCCGAGTTCGCCGTGGCCCACGCCAGCCCGCACGCCATCGCGGTGAGCTCGGGCACGAGTGCCCTCGAGATCCCGCTGCGGGTGCTCGAGGCCTCCCGGGGCGAGGTCCTGGTCCAGACCAACAGCTTCTTCGCCACGGCCGCCGCCACGCTGTCCTCCGGAGCGCGGATCCGCTTCGTCGACTGCGACCCCGCCACCATGGCGCTGGATCCGGCCGCCGTCGAGGCCGCCATCGGACCGGACACCGTCGGCGTGGTCACCGTGCACATCGGCGGGTACGTGCCGCCCAGCGTCCGCGAGCTGCAGCGGATCTGCGAGGAGCACGGACTCTGGCTCGTCGAGGACGCCGCCCACGCCCACGGCAGCTCCCTCGACGGGCAGATGGCGGGCACGTTCGGCGTGGCCGGGTCGTTCTCCTTCTACCCGACCAAGGTCATCGCCGGCGGCGAGGGCGGCATGATCGTCACCGCCGACGACCGGATCGCCGAGGAGGCCCTGATCTACCGGGACCAGGGCAAGGCGTCGTTCCTCACGAACGACCACACCCGGCTCGGTTACAACTGGCGGATGAGCGAGCCGCACGCGGCCATCGCGCTCTCGCAGATGCGGCGCCTCGACGAGTTCGTCGCCCACCGCCGCCGGATCGCCGCTCGCTACGACGAGCTCCTCGCCGACAGCCCGCTCCGGCCGCTCGAGATCCCGTCGAACTCGACCTGCAACTACTACAAGTACATCGCCTTCCTGCCCGAGGGCGTCGACCGGGCCGAGCTCAAGCAGCGGCTCCGTTCCGAGTACCAGGTCGCCCTGTCGGGTGAGGTCTACGAGGCGCCGCTCCACCTCCAGTCGGTCTTCGCCCCGTACGCCGACGGGCCGCTGCCCGGAGCCGAGGAGCTCTGCGCCCGGCACGTCTGCCTGCCGGTCTCAGCGATCATGAGCGAGGAGCAGGCCGACCTGGTCGTCGAGTCCGTCCACGCGGCCCTCGCATCGTGACCGACACCACGACCGGCACCGTCGCCGTCACCGGTGGGTCGGGGTTCATCGGATCGAACGTGGTCGACGCCCTGGTCGAGGCCGGGTACGCCGTCCGCGTGCTCGACACCCGGGAACCCGAGCGGGACGACGTCGAGTTCCACCGGGTCGACATCACCGACGTGGCCACGCTGGAGCCGGCCGTCGCCGGCACCGACGCCGTGTTCCACCTGGCGGCCATGGCCGACGTGAACGACGTGTTCGCCGACCCGGCCACGGCCGTGGCGGTGAACGTGCTCGGAACCGTCAACGTGCTCGAGGCGGCCCGGCGCGCCGATGCCGGCCGGGTCGTGCTGGCATCGACCGTGTGGGTCTACGGCGCCTGCACCGACGAGGTCGTCGACGAGCACAGCCCGTTCAGTCCCGACACCGACCGCCACCTGTACATCACCACCAAGATCGCCTCGGAGTTCGCCTGCCGGGACTACCGCAACCTGTACGACCGTCCGTACACGATCCTGCGCTACGGCATCCCCTACGGCCCGAACATGCGCGAGACGACCGTCATGTCGGCGTTCTTCCGCCGGGCCCTCGGCGGCGAGCCGCTCACCATCGACGGCGACGGCATGCAGTCCCGCAACTTCGTCTACGTCACCGACCTGGCCCGGGCCCACGTGCTCGCGCTCGCCGAGGCCGCCGAGGACCGGGTCGTGAACCTGAACGGCCCCGAGCCGGTCACGATCCGCCAGCTCGCCGAGATGACCGCCGAGCTCGTCGGCGAGACGGGCCGGGAGGTCGAGGTCAGCTTCGGGCCGTCCCGCCCCGGCGACCTGGCGGCCCAGACCGTGCGCAGCGACGCCGCCCGTGACGTGCTCGGCTGGGAGCCACAGGTCCAGATCGACGAGGGCATGCGCCGGTCGTTCGACTGGTACGTGGCGAACCGCGTCGCGCCCGCCGACTGAAGCGAGGAGCCCTTCGTGAGCGAACCCCGTCGCATCGCCGTCGTCCCCGCCTACAACGAGGAGCCGACCGTCCGCGACGTCCTCGGCAAGCTCATCGGCTACGTCGACGAGCTCGTGGTGGTCGACGACGGCTCCACGGACCGCACCCGCTCCGAGATCGAGCGCTTCCTCCCCGGCCACCCGCAGGCCCGGATGCTGGTCCACGAGGTCAACCAGGGCATGAGCGAGGCCTACTACCTGGCCTTCACCGACCTGCGGCGGCGACTGGCCGACGGGGAGCTGGACGCCGACGATCTGATCTACACGATCGACGCCGACGGCCAGCACGAACTCGCCGTGCTCGACGACCTGCGGGCGACCATGCTCGCCGACCACCTGGACGCCCTCATCGTCCGCCGGGACCTGTCGACGTACCCCGTCTACAAGCAGGCCGGGAACTGGGTCATGAGCACCTGGGCGACCATGTGGTCGGGTGGGGTGCGACTCCACGACGTGGAGTCCGGCTACCGGATCTTCCGGTTGGGGGCGCTCGCCGAGGCCCTCGACTACTACCAGGGCTACAAGTACTCCGAGACGGTCGAGGTGGCGATCGTCATGTCGCGGCTCGGCATGCGCATCGACAACTCGATCCTGGTACCGGTCCCGGTGTTCCGGTCGAGGACCCGGATGAAGGACGTCGTGATCGACCTGGCCGCCATGGTGGGCGCGGCGTTCCGGGTGACGATGCGTCGACCCCGCTCACAGCCGGTGCCGAGCCTGGTGCCGCCGGTGCTCGCCAGCGCCGGACTCGCAGCCCTGGCGCTGAGCCCCGTGCTGCTGGCCCGACGCGTCCTCCGTCGGCGCCGCTGAGCCCCGCCCCGAACGGCGGCACGTTCAGCAGTCGGGCAGGTAGTCGGGCACGTCGACGAGCTCGTCGACCCGGACGGGCCGCAACCCCCGTTCCTCGAGCCCGTCCAGGATGAGCGGGAGGGCGTCGAGCACGACCTGCCGGTCGGCGTCGGCCACGCCGTCGAGGCCGTCGTGCAACAGGACGATCGAGCCGGGCTGCACCCGCGCCAGGATCCGTCGGGCCACCTCGTCGCCGTCGGTCAGCGACCAGTCCAGCCCGGACACGTCCCAGGTGATGGTGCGCATGCCCTCGGAGGCGACCTGCGCGCTGACGAACGGGGTCCGCTGTCCGTGGGGCGGCCGGTAGAGGGCCGGGCAGACACCCAGGTGCCGCTCGAAGGCGTCCTGGGTCCGGTCGAGCTCCGGGTAGCCGGGATCGAGCCAGCGCCAGTAGTCATGGTGGTACGAGTGGTTGCCGACCAGGTGGCCACGCTCCATCAGCTCCCGGGCGGCCGCCGGCTCCGCGTCGATCGCCTTGCCCACCAGGAAGAAGGTGCCCCGCGCTCCCCGCGACTCGAGCACGTCGGCGATGCGCAGCGAGTACGGCACGTTCGGCCCGTCGTCGAAGGTGAGCGCGACCGTCCCGACGTCCCGGGGGCCATGGGCCACCACGGGCCCGAACCACGACAGCTGGGGGTCGTTCGCGCCCGTCCAGGCGAGCAGCCCGAGCGCCGAGCACGCCACCACGGCCGCCACTGACCGAGGCCGGCCGACGCCGGCCGATCCATCCCGGCCCGGTGTCCGGATCCCGACGGCAGTGAGCACGGGTGCGGCCGTGGCGACGACCACGAACCAGAGGACGACGGGATCCGGCGCCGGCCCCAGGAAGAGGGCGACGGCCGCCACCAGGCCGATCGCGGTGCCGGGGGCGCACCCCCGGAGCGAGGTCGGCCAGCCGGCCGTCAGGCCGACGGCACCACCGATCAGCACGCCCAGGATGACGGTGGACAGTCCGGCCGGGGTCACGGCCACGCACAGCGCACCGGCCGAGGCCGCCGCCCAGCCGGCCAGCCGGACCGGCGGCGTCCGTGCAGGTCCCGCCAGCCGATCGGCGAGCACGGCCGCCAGCGCACCGGCGGCGACGGCGATCCAGGCCGTCACCACCTCCCGGGACGGGGCACCGTCGGCCAGGAACAGCAGCGGCCAGAGGATCGAGCACCACGCCAGGCCGATCGCCGCGTCGAGGACGGAGCGGCGCGCCGGTGCCGCACCGGTGGACGCTGTGGTCGGATTCGGGTCGGCGGCGTCCATCCGGTTCATCCTGATGCTCCCGCCGCACGGTGGACCCGCAGGGCGGACGGGTCGGCCACAATGGGCGTCCGCGCCGGGCCGCAGCGCACCTGCACCCGAGTCGCCGGACCTCCGCCATGACCGAACCCGCTCGTCCCGACACCGTACCCACTGCGGCGGACCCCAACCCGGCGACACCCACCCCGGCAGCCGACCCGGGCACACCCGACCCGGCGGCCGCCGGTGGCCCACCGGGTCGCACCGACACCGACGGCTGGGAGCGCTCCGGCCGGGTGGCGGTGGCGGTGGTGGGCGCCGCGTGGGTGGTCATCGGGATCCTGATCCTGGCCCGACCGGTGTTCATCACCCACGACTCGCTCAGCAACAACGTCCACGTCTGGTGGATCGCCGAGCAGCTCTGGGGCGGCGACGGGGTGCCGTGGCGCATCGACGTGCTCGCCAACGGCGAGGCGCTGACGTTCCCGTACGCGTCCATCCCGTGGTTGACCTCGGCGCTCGTCTGGCCCGTGCTCGGGGACCGGGCCGTCAGCCTCTGGCTGGTCCTCGGCTTCGCCGGCACCGTCGCCGCCACGTTCTGGACGATGCCCTCGCTGCGCCGGGGCTGGTGGGCCGTGGCGGTGCTGACCAACCCGGCGCTGGTGATCTCGCCGCTGCTCGGCCAGCTGCCGTTCCTGTGGTCGACGACGTTCACCCTGCTCGCCATGGGGTGCTGGCACCGGAACCGTCGGGTGCTGGCGGTCGTGCTCGCCGTGGCGGCGCAGGTGACCCACCCGGCGGTCACCATGCCCATCGTCGCGGTGGTCGTGCTGGTCTGGCTGCCGTTCGAACGCCGCGACCGCCGCTGGCCGCTGCTCGGCTGCTGGGCGCTCAGCGTTCTGCTGTCGCTCCCGGCGGTGTGGGCCGTGTTCCAGTCACCGGTCGTGGCGCAGACGACCCTGGTCACCCAGGTGGCAGCCCTGTTCCAGACAGCGGGGATGCGGCTCCTGGTCGTGCTGGTGCCCCTGGTGCTCGTCGGGATCCAGCACCAGCGCCGGGTGCGGGTCCCCGGGTGGACCCCGGTGGTGCTCAGCGTCCTGTTCGTGGCCCTGCAGTGGCCGATGTACCGACCGTTCGGCATGGACTTCGGCTGGGGTGCGCTACGTCGGGATCCGATACCGGAGATCGACGACTTCGCCGCATCGGACGGTGTCACCGACGGCGACACCTACCGGGTGCTCAGCGGGTTCGACGGCAAGTACGGGCTGTACGCCGTGGCCCGGGCCGGCGGCGTGCTCGACGCCGAGTTCTTCCCCGAGGGGCTCCACCGCGGCCCGTTCGCCTCGACCGACGAGTACGTGGCGTTCCTGCGGGAGCGTCGGGTCGACCACGTGGTCGCGTTCCCGAGCTACGACCGCCGCTACCGACGGAGCAACGAGACCGACCTGCTGGCCGAGCTCGACGGGGCCGGTTGCGTCGGCGGGGTCCGGGTCGACCGGGTGGCCGGGCCGGGAACCTGGACGCTCTACGACGTCCGGGCCGACTGCTGAGTCAGCCGAGGCCGAGCTCCTCGAGGCGGCCGCCGGCCTGGTCCTCGCTGACCCCGAGCATGCAGGCGATCGCCCGCATGTCGTCGCGCCGGATCGTGAGGACCCGGCCGTTGAAGTCCTGGCGCTGCACCTGGATCATCCGCAGGTACCGGGCCAGCATCTCGGCATCGGGGCTGTCGAGCTCGTCGAGCTTGGCCAGGTCGATGCGGGACTTGGTCGGAGCCTGGTCCCGTTCGTTCGCCTCGGGGGCCTCGCCGTCGTCGCCGGGGAGCAACTGGTCCACCGGCACCCGGTAGAAGCGGGCCAGACGGTGGAGTCGGGGCACCGAGATGGAGCGCTCGCCCCGCTCGTAGGCACCGAGCACGCTGGCCTTGAACTCGTGGTCGGAGATCGACTCGACCTCCTGGAGCGACAGGTTCTTCTGCTTGCGGATCTGCCGGAGCCGGCCGCCGACGACCCGCCCGTAGTGCTCCTGCTCGATCTGGTCCTCGTTGCTCACGTCCGCTCCCGTCACGCTCGTGCGACCCGTCGGGCCGCTCTGACGCACCACTCCGTCCCCACTCAGTGCGACTGCAGTGTGCCACTCTCCGTGGGCGAGTGCGAACTCCGGGGCCGCAGGGTGGGCGGCCGACCTCGCAGGGCGACCCCGGCTCAGGCCTGACGGGCCAACCCGAGCGCCACGGCGGCGGCGATGGCCGCCGTCTCGACCCGCAGCACGTCGGCCGCCAGCCGAACCCGTCCACCCCCGGCGTCGGCGGCGGCACGCTCCTCGTCGCTCCATCCCCCCTCGGGCCCGACCAGCAGGGTCCGGTCCCCCGGCGCCGGCGGCCTGCCGTCGAGATCGGCGACCGGAGCACCGGCGGCGAGGAGTGCCCCCAGGTCTCCCAGAACCAGTTCGGGCAGGTGGGTCCTCCGGCTCTGGGCCCCGGCGGCGCGCACGACCCGCCCCAATCGCTCCAGCGCCCGCTCGGCGCGCCCGGCATCCCAGCGGACGACCGACCGCTCGGCGGCGAACAGCACGATCCGGTCGACCCCCAGCTCACAGACCTTGGCCACGAGCAGGTCGAGCCGGTCACCCTTGGGGGGCGCCACCCCGACCGTGATCGGGGACGGCGGCGGCCCGACCCGTCCGACCTCGCCGACGAGTTCGAGTCGGCCCGGGTCGGCGAGCACCGCCGAGCGGACCGAACCGCTCCCGTCGCAGAGGCAGAGCTCGTCGCCCGGCCGGAGCCGGAGCACCCGTCGGAGGTGGTGGTCGTCCTCGCGGGCCAGCTCGTCGGCGTGCAGGTCATCGACGTAGACGAGCGCCGCCGCCGTGCGCCACGGCCGGTCGTCGGCGCTCACCGCTGGAGCGTGTCGCGGATCCAGTCCTTGAACCCGCGGTCCGCCATGCCGACCTCCTCGTCGCGCAGCTCGGCGAGCCGGCGGAAGAGGTTCCCCTCCTCCTCCGACAGGTCCGTCGGCACGACGACCTCGAGGACGACGAGGAGGTTGCCCCGCCCTCGCCCGTTGAGCCGGGGCACGCCCTTGCCCTTGAGCGGCACGACGTGGCCGTGCTGGGTCCCGGGCGGGACCGTGAGCTCGTCCGGATCATCGAGCGTCTCGATCAGGATCCGTGCCCCGAGGGCGGCCTGGGACACCGAGATCCGACGTCGCTCGATCAGGTCGATCCCGTTCCGCTCGAACCGCTCGTGGGGCCGGACGTCGATCCGCACGTACAGGTCGCCCGGCGGACCACCCCGGGGGCCGACCGCGCCCCGGCCCGTCAGCCGCAGGGTGGTCCCGGTGTCGACACCCGCCGGGATGTCGGTGGTGATGGTGATGTCCTGGACGATCCGACCCTCGCCCTCGCAGGTGGCGCAGGCGGCCTCGAGGACGTCACCGGTGCCGCCGCACCGGCGGCAGGGCGCGGCGGAGACGATCTGGCCGAGGACCGTCTGGCGGATCGACCGGACCTCGCCGGTGCCCTCGCACTCGGCGCACCGCTCGATGCTCGTTCCCGGCTGGGCTCCGGTGCCGACGCAGTCGGCGCAGGCGAGCGCCGTGCGGAAGGTCAGGTCCCGCTGGACGCCCGTGACCACCTCTCGCAGGTCCAGCGAGGCCACGACCTCGATGTCGGGTCCGCGCTGGGGTCCGCGCGGCTGCGACCGGGAGGCCCCGAAGGGGCTCGCCCCGCCGAAGAACGCCTCGAAGAGGTCACCGAGCCCGCCGGGCCCGGATCCGAACGGGTCCCCGATGTCGAATCCGCCGGTCGTGCCGTAACGGTCGTAACGGGCCCGCCGTTCGGGGTCCGAGAGCACCTCGTAGGCGGCGGCGATCTGCTTGAAGCGCGCCTCGGCCGCCTCGTCCCCGGGGTTCGCATCGGGGTGGTACTGCATGGCCAGACGCCGGTAGGAGCGCTTGATCTCCTCGGCACCGGCGTCGCGGTCCACCTCGAGCAGCTCGTACAGGTCCTCCACGCCGCCTCAGCCCTCGGTCAGGATCCGGGTCAGGCGCTGCGAGACGACGGCGACGGCGGCGACGGTCTCCTGGTAGTCCATGCGGGTCGGGCCCAGCACGGCGATCGTGCCGGCCACCTCGCCGTCCACCCGGTACGGCGAGAGCACGAGCGAGCACTCGGCCAGCGGGCTGAGCCCCGTCTCGGAGCCGATGGCGACCGTGACGTTCCGGTCGACGAGCTCCTTGAGCAGGCTCACGACGACGAACTGCTGCTCGAGGATCCCGAGCACCTGCTCCACGGTCTCGCGGGCCTCGAGCGAACC
>SXGS01561135.1_pt1 | contig 10392 bp, 8 predicted proteins | sample 3174681 | NCBI WGS metagenome assembly SXGS01 (sample SAMN11356861, study PRJNA531348) | freshwater metagenome | isolation source: freshwater sample F1-80 | place: China: Fuxian Lake, Yuxi | collected 2017-12-25
AACATGAGCCATGAGATTCGCACGCCCATGAACGCGATTCTCGGCATGGCAGAAATTCTGGAAGATACCCCCCTTACCCTCGAACAGCAGAAATACGTCGGCATCTTCAAAACAGCCGGCAACACGTTGCTCACGCTCATTGATGACATCCTTGATCTCACAAAAATCGAAGCAGGAAAACTTGAACTCGAAGCCATCGAATTCAACTTGGCCGCGTTGCTACAAGACACCCTCGACATGCTCATGCCGCGCGCCCAAGCCAAGCATCTCACGTTAACGTCTCGGCTTCCTTCTGCGATCCCGCCGCAGCTCATCGGTGATCCGTTCCGGCTCCGTCAGGTACTCGTGAATCTCATTGGGAACGCCATCAAATTTACCACGCATGGCGGGGTAGAAGTGGAGGTCGAACACCAATCGCCAGCAAGAACGCTCAGCTCGTTGCCGCAGCTTGACGGCTCTGCCCATACCTCTTCGATCACTTTCTCCGTCCGCGATACTGGGATCGGCATCCCTCAAGAAAAAATTGAGAGCATTTTTGCAAGTTTCACCCAAGCCGACTCTTCGATCACCCGGCAATACGGCGGCACCGGCTTGGGTTTATCGATCTCACAACGACTGGTGAGGCTTATGGGCGGCCAACTCTACGTCGAAAGCGTGGAGGGGCAAGGGAGTCGCTTTTTTTTCTCACTGCCATTCCGCGCAGAGGGCCTCACCGACGAGACGACAGCAGAACTACACTCAGCTCCGCCATCCCATGCGAATGGCCATGCTCCCCCCCAGCAACAAGAACAGGGGCAGGCGTTTCATATTCTGCTGGCGGAAGACATGCCGGACAATCGGGTGATCTTCCAGGCGTATCTCCGCCACCCAGATTATCGGGTGGATCTCGCAGAAAATGGCGATATCGCCTTCCGCAAATTCCAAACGCAACGCTACGACCTCGTGCTCATGGACATGCAGATGCCGGTCATGGACGGCTACTCCGCCACCCGCGCCATCCGTCAATGGGAACACAAACAGCAACGTACGCCTGTGCCGATTCTTGCGCTCACGGCCTATGCCCTCAAAGAAGAGCAGCAAAAGAGTTTGGCCGCCGGATGCACGGAGCATTTGGTCAAACCCATCAAAAAAGAAGTGCTCCTCGCGGTTGTACGCTCGTACCTGTCCCAAGTTTCTCATTGCCATCAAGAGCAAGCGACCACATCGGCAACCGCAGCCAGCAACCCAGCTATTGCCCAGGTGCCTGCGGAATTCCAGCAGATTATTCCCACCTATCTCACGTCACAGCGCGACGAAGGTACACATATTCTTGCCGCACTCGAACAGTGTGACTACGACACGATTCGAGCGAAAGGCCACGCTATGCGCGGTGCTGGCGGGATGTTTGGCTTTCCCACCATCACCGAGATCGGTACGGTCATAGAAAGCGCGGCGCTCCGCTCCGATAGCTCCACGATCCGCCGCTGTATGGGCGAGCTCTTTTCCTATCTCGATACGGTCAAGATTAGCTACCACTGACCATTAGCGCCCGCGAAATTGTGGCGGCCGTTTCTCGATAAAAGCCCGCACGCCTTCCTGATGATCTTCGGTCAGACCGCAGCGATTATGCGTCTCGGCCTCGCGGTCCAGCATGGTGCGAAAATCCACCGTGGTCGAGAGGTTGATGTTGGCTTTCATGTAGCGGTAGCTCACGAGGGGGCCGGAAGCGATGCGCTCAGCCATCGCCATGGCTTCATCCCACAACTTCTCATGCGGAGCAACTCGGTTCACCAAGTTCACACGCAGGGCTTCATCGGCAGAAATCATGTCGGGCAAAAAGAACAACTCTTTCGCCTTCGCCTGACCGACCAGTTGCGTCAACTGCCACGTCACGCCGTAATCACCACCGTAGCCGACACGCGCGTAGGCCGTGCCAAACCGCGCTTGATCTGAGGCAATGCGCAAGTCGCACGACAACGCCAACCCCAGCCCGGCACCAGCCGCCGCACCGTTGACGACCGCAATGGTCACTTTCGGAATGGAGTAGAGCAGCCACGGCCAAGCATGCCCGTCCTGCAGTCGATCTACCCGTTGCTCATATGTCGCCCCGCCGGCACCTAGTTCATTACGGTTGTGCATCGCCGACACGTCGCCGCCGGCACAGAAGCCGCGCCCGGTGCCAGTCAGCACCACTGCACCCACGTCTGGATTCGTGGCAAAGTCGCGTAAGGCCGCTACCGCCGCGACACCCATCGCTGGCGTCAGCGCGTTCAATTTGTCCGGGCGGTTGAGCGTCAGAATACCGACGCGGTTGCGCACTTCTATTTTGAGATCTTCAGTCGCCATATACCCTCCTTGAGAAAATACTGAGCCTCGTGCCATTGCACTCTAGCCGGTGAGACGGATAAAGAAAGGGACAACGAAACAGAAGCAAGAGCGAGGGCAATGGCATGGGATATGGCTTAATTTTTCCTGGCGGCGGCATGACCGTCCGAGACATCGTAGGCCTGAGTGTCGAAGCAGAAGCTGCCGGGTTCAACTCAGTGTACGTGACAGAAGCTTGGCGTAGCGGGTTCGTACCACTCACCGCGATAGCCATGGCAACTCAGCGCATCCGACTTGGTACCTATGTACTCAATGCCTATGGCCGCAGCCCTCTGCTTACCGGTATGAGTGCTATCGACTTGGACGAATTGTCAGGCGGGCGGCTCGTGCTCGGCATTGGGAGTGGTAACCGCCACATCAACGAAGAGTGGCAAGGTATTCCCCACAAAGAACCGTACCGAAAAATGCACGAATATGTGACGGTGTTGCGCCGCATCGTTCAGGCGCGCATTGGCGAAACCGTCGCCTACGAAGGCAAACTCCACCGTATGCATTGGGTCCCAGCCGTACAGCCGTTACGCACCCACATCCCCCTCTATCTGTCTGCGATCTTTCCGAAAATGGTCCAAGTGGCAGGGCAGGTCGCCGACGGTGTGGCCATCGGTGCCATCACCTCAGTGGAGTACATCCGCGACGTGCTACAGCCACGGGTGCGCACTGCGGCAGCAGAGGCTGGGCGGGACCCTAATGCCCTCGGCTTCTTGATGGCCGGGTTCGTGTCGGTCTCAGAGGATCGTGAACAAGCCCGGCAAGCAGCACGCGAAGCGATTTGCCGTCTGTTTCATCCCCTCCCCCACCCCTACTACGACTTCATGCTGCGCGAGCATGGCTTCTCTTCTGCAGCCGATGCCGCCAAGAAATATATGCCGGAGGGCAAGCTCCAGCATGCTGCCGAGGCTATGACGGATGAGGTCCTCGACCGCGTCACTATTGCCGGTACCCCTGAAGAATGCCGCCGCCGCATTGCCGCATACCAGCACGTGGTCGAAGAGGTCATTTGTGTGAATGTGTTCTATTCGGCAGCGAAAGACTTTGACCTGAAAGCCTCATATCGGAATATCGTGAGGTTGCCTCACGCGTGAAACGTGGAAGATGAAAACAACGACCCCGATGAGAAAGGCTCGTGTATGCACCCCTTCAAAACTGGCTCAGTCAAAGCCAATGGTCTAAACTTTCAGTATCTGGAAATGGGCGAAGGTCCGTTGGTGCTCTGTTTGCACGGATTTCCCGACCACGCCCGCTCGTTTCGTCATCAGCTTCCGGCGCTGGCAGCCGCTGGATATCGCGTCGTGGCGCCATACCTGCGCGGCTATGCCCCGACTGACAATCCCACCAACGGTCCGTACCAGTTGGCGGCCTTGTCGCAAGATGTCATTGCCTTGATTGAGGCGCTCGCAGGGCAACCGTCAATTGTCTTCGGCCACGATTGGGGCGCAGCCGCAGCCTACGGAGCGGCAACCATCGCACCAGAAAAGGTCAGTAAGCTCATCACCGCCGCCGTGCCCTTTCCCTCGGCGATCTTCTCCGCGTTTGTTACCAATCCAGAACAACAACGCCGTTCGTGGTATATGTTTTTCTTTCAGATGCCGTTTGCTGAAGAGGCGGTCGCGCTCAATGACTACGCATTCCTTGAACGCATCTGGCAAGACTGGTCGCCAGGATGGGCCTATCCAGCAGAAGAGATGGCCTCGCTCAAAGCAACCTTCCGGCAACCCGGCACCCTGCAAGCCGCTGTGGGCTATTACCGCCACATGCTGAATCCGGCCAACCACGTTGCCGACCTCTCAGCGATTCAGGAAAAGCTTTTCACCGTCCCGATCAACGTGCCAACCCTGTATTTTCACGGTGCGAAAGATGGCTGTCTCGGTCGAGAACTCGCCGAGGGTATGGAGCAGTTTTTCTCCAAAGGTTTACAGACAGTAGTGATTCCCGACGCCGGACACTTCGTCCATCAGGAAGAGCCGGAGGAAGTCAACGCGGCACTGCTGAAGTTTCTCGCGAGCTAGTAATCTCTACAGAGGAGCCTGAGGGATGTCATTCCGAGGAGCGCAGTGACAAGGAATCTCGCCAGGCATCCGTCGTTTCATGAGATTCTTCGCTACGCTCAGAATGACATCCGCGAAAGGGAACGGCTTAAAGTGTACGAATGTCGCGCACTCTGGGTTAGCCCAACGTATCGAACCGGCGAATGAGTTGGATTTCTTCTATACTAGGAGCACGTGTTTCTCCAACGTCTGCAGAGATCAGCAGCGGCCAGCCAGTGTTGGCACGTACGTCGTCAAGGCTGCTGCCAGGATGCAGCGACTCCAACTGCATCTCCCCCTCCGCCGTAAACCCAAACACACCGAGCGAAGTCACGACCTTACTCGGCCCCCCACCCGGCAAGCCGATTCGTGTACGCCAATCTGCACCGTTTCCATAACCCGGCGAGGTACGATATGAGACCTGCTCCTGAAACCGACGCTGCTCATGCATCATGATGATGACCGTGCGACAGGCAAACGAAGCGATGTCTGCCGCGCCACCACTGCCAGGCAAACGCACGCCTTGTGTCAGCGTGGTATTCAAGTTGCCGAAGCGGTCAATTTCTGCGCCGCCGATAAACCCAAGGTCGATGCGACCACGTTGCAGGAGCGACATGACCTCCAAGAGTCCGGTGCAGGCCAGCGCCCCGTCAAGATTCGGCGGATCGCTCATCGTCACAATCGGCTGCGTCGCGCTTCGGTCACGCAGCACACCGTTCTCGAATACGCCAATAGCTGTTGGCGCATGCAGAGCTTTGGCCACCGCAAAAGCCACAAGCGGCAGCCGCATGCCGACAAACACGACTTCGCCGTCGCAAATCTCACGGGCAGCAGCGGCAATCATGATTTCACGGGTGGAAAAAGACTCGCTCATGGTCGTTGCTCGTAGTTCGTGGCTCGGGACTCGTTAGGCATTTCTCATGGCAAGGCGATTGAGTACCTCGGCCTCTAACTTTGCTCGATAGGCTGCGCGGTCAGGGATCTCCGTGATCCACTCGTCACGCCACGCGAGAAAATCATCGCGTTTGCGCGAGCGTTCGTGGTAGCGGAGAAACGAATCGCCATCGCGTTGCCAGAATCCTTGCACCGGCGAAGGGTGGGCACCCAAAGGCGCGTGCACGACGGCATCAACGAGCATGCCAGGAATGAGCGTGCGGTTGGGATCGGCCACAATCACGGATCGCTCCACGACTTCTTCGCAAGTGAGCATCACCCGCTCAGCAGCATACGCCGCCTCGACCGCCGCACCCAAGTTACCCCACAGGTGCGCGTTGCCAAAGCAGTCGGCTCGCTGCACATGCAGAATCGCCACATCTGGCACTACAGCTTTGACGGCAGTCAATCGTTCGGAGGTAAAAGGACAGGCCACTTGGCGAAAGGAAGTCTCGTCTTTGACGATATCGCTACCGCTGGCGGTGCGCGTGGGTAAGAAAGGTACTCCCATCGCTGCGGCTTTCAGAGCCAAGACGAGAGTAAAGTTCGAGTGGTCGTGCATCGTCAGCGGCTGCGGAATGCCGTCCTCTATGGCACGGCGGAAGTTGTGCCCCAGACCCGCACCGACGTTGCCCACCCAGGCAGCAATCACTTGGGAGACACACCCGGCTCCAATCAGTTGGTCGAAAAGAATGTCGGAGATTGGGCCAATAAGCGTCAGGCTACGTTTACCCTGACGAATCAGTTCATGGCCAGCCGCAAAAGGAATGAGCGACTCCAGGCACAGACCCATGGCCACAGCATCGCCGTCGTGGACAAGATCGCCGATGGCGTCAGACAAGGGCTTGAGCTTGTTTTGTCGGCGTTTGCTCTCAAAGATAGGGTTCATTTGGCTTTTTTTTGCGAGTACAGTTGCCAAGCGATACCAATCAAACTGCCGACAATGAGAATAATCCAAAGGATTGCGATCTCATTCATTTTTTGCCTCCCCGGTCTAAAAGATAAGCCAAAGCAAACAAGAGAGCGGCAGCGCTGAGTCCAAGCCAAAAAACATCGGCTCTGAACCTCTCCGAAACAGCATTCGCGACCACCGTGAACGTAAAAACGATCTTGCTGAGGTCGTAGAGATACTTCGCGGTATTTTCTCGTTGCTTGTCGTTCATCATGCCCGTTCGGCAATCAGCGCATCCAGTTCCTTCCTCAACCGCCCTAGCACGACATCGTAGCCAAAATTCCCGACCTTCACGCTCTTCTTTTTGAGGTTGACGGTAGTCGGACCACACCAGAGTCCGAGGTCAGCATCGTCAGTCTCACCCGGGCCGTTCACGCGACAACCCATGACCGCGATCGTGATCTTGTGATCCTTCGCGTAAGTCGTCATCTCTTTCACTTGCTGCGCCAGCTCGACGAATTTCTCGTTCTCCACCCGCGAGCAGCTTGGGCAGGAAATGATGTTCATGCCCTTGCCAAAGTTCGGCACAGAAACAAAGCGGCCAGCTTCGACATCTTCGATAATCTGAAAGCCCGCTGTCACCTCTTCGTGCTTCTTGTCGTTAGGCAGTGTTAAGGACACGCGCAAGGTATCGCCGATCCCGTCGGCCAGCAGTTTCTCAAAGGCAAGACGACTCTTGATGATACCGTCGGGCGGCAAGCCGGCTTCGGTCACCCCTAGATGAATCGGTACATCCGGTCGGACCTTGGCGAAGCGAGCATTAGCTTCAATCACTTTGTCAGGATCAGAGTCTTTCATCGACACGACGAAACGGTCGTAGCCCAAGTCCTCCATGAGCTGACAATGATAAAGCGTCGATTGGATGAGGGCTTCCATTTGATCGCCGGGATATTTGTCGAGAAAGGCTGGGGCCACCGAGCCGCAATTCACGCCAATGCGTAGGGCCACGTCGTGTACACGAGCAATATCAACGATCCACGCCACCTTTTGCTGGATCGTCTTACTCTTCTCGATATGGTGCAGGTGCCCAGGGTTGTAGCGAATCTTATCGACGTAGGGGGCAACCAGCTCCGCCATTTTGTAGTTTTCTTGGAGATCAACGGAAAGCGTCGCGGTTGTTTGCGCACGAATCTCTTTGAGTGCAGCGGCTTCTTTCGGGTTATCCACAGCGATACGAACAACGCCAGCACCGGCTTTGTCCAGTTGATGAACCTGGGCCACGGTCGCATCAATATCCGTCGTTTTCGTCGCACACATACTCTGCACGACAATCGGCGCACCAGCGCCAACCTGCACTTTCCCAATCCGCACCGCCCGCGTGGGCTTTCTTTCCATGAGTGTCTACTCCCTACCTGTAAAATTCTGGACCAACGTAACCGAGGAGGTACAGAGCCGCAACCAACCTCGCCAAGGCTCAGTGCCATGCCGGCTGGAACATTATCTTGCACGCAACTGCAGGAGCAGCTCACCTTTAATCCGCCACAGTTCCGCTTCGTGCATATGCACGCTGCTTTGCTGCACGGTAGCGAGGGCTTCGTCCATCAGAGCCAGCCCGGCTTCAAGCTGGCCACGTTTGCCATAGGCGGCAGCAAGCACCGAAAGAAAACGCGGACGACCCATCTCCGAGGCCGCTACGTCGGCCTGCGACAACTTCTCGCGAAGCAATTGGATACCTTCTTCTTCTCGGCCCAGCTCGCTCAAAGCGCTTCCGCGCAGTAGCGGACCTTCGCGCTTCCAAAATTCAAAATCATGATCATCGGCAAGAACCAGCAGCGCCTCCGCCATGCGGAGCGCCATAGCCCAATCACGCATGTAGAAAGCGAACTGCGAAGCAAAGCCGTAGGTATTGGCAAGAATGTACGGAATATTCGACTGTTCTGACAACGTTAAGGCGCGGTGCATCGCCTGCCTAGCCTGCTCGGGATACCCGAGATACCAGCGAGTCAGTCCCAACTGTGTCAGTCCGATTAAGCCTGGGTCGTCTCCATACATCAGTACGACCGAGCGGTGATCACGAAAATCGTACAACTCGTCGATGTGCGCAAGATGCCCGAGCGCAGTGGGGAACTCGCCGCGCAGCACCGCCACACTGCCAAGCATGATGTGCGCGGCCATGCGAAAAATCGGCTCGTCGCCCTTTGCTGCTAGGCGGAGCGCTTGCTCGCCGAGGTCGTGGGCAATGGAGAGTTCCGCCTTCGCAACATAAAATCTGAATAGTCCAGCCAGCGCTGGAAACAGGAGGGGACTGTCACCAATCTTCTGACACAACTCCCACGCACGGGCATAGGTGTGGGCGACTTCCGGCGCAGCATATCCCTTCGTCATGATGATCGATGCACCTAAAGCCAGACGCGCGTTCAATTCTTTCTGCCAATTGTCCGGCGTATCTTCCACACCTTCCAGCGCGTGCAGCGCCTGCGAGAGATGGGAAATCGCTTCGGTATTGGCCGAACGCTTGGCGGCCTGCCGCCCGGCTTCTGCCCAACACTCGTACGCTTCATCCAAAAGGCCAGCCTCAGTATAGTGGTGCGCAAGCAGTTCCGGCTGTACTCCGCGCAGTTCAGGGAAGTAAGTAAGCAAGGCTTGCGCGATGCGGAGGTGGTACTGTTGGCGGGTGCTTTTCAGGAGCGATTGATAAGCAGCCTCGCGAATCAGAGCATGCTTAAAGATATAGGTGGCATGTGGCGGGGTACCGCTACGATACAACAGTTCTGCTTCCACTAGTCGGTCGAGTTCGCGTTGCAGCGTTGCTTCCTCAACCGAGGCGACAGTACGTAACACTTCGTAAGAAAACTCGCGACCGATGGCGGCACCGACCTGCGCCACTTCTTTGACTGTAGACAGACGATCCAGTCGAGCCATGAGCGAATCGTGCAGTGTCGCCGGAATCGCCAAGGGTCCAAGCGGACCGACCAATTGATACGTGCCATCTTTTTCTTGCAAAAGACCGGACTCGATCACCATCTTGGTCAGCTCTTCAACAAATAATGGTACGCCATCGGTCGTCGTCACGATTTGTCGAAGCACAGCCGGAGGCAACGCTTTTCCACGTGTCACTTTGCTGACCATTTCTTCAACGTCCGGTTGCGGCAAGCGTTCAACTTTCATCGTGACCAGCGTGGCGCTCGGCGGCCACGGCGGCACAAACTCCGGACGGAACGTCAACACGGCCAGGATGCGTGCCGAAGAAAGGCGTTCGATCAGCATGCCGAGCAGTTCCACAGTCGAAGGGTCGATCCAATGCAAATCTTCCGCGATCAAGAGCAACGGTTGCTGGTCGGCAACCGCGAGTAGCACTTTCAGCGCAGCATCAAGAGTTTTCTGCTTTTGTTGCTGCGGCGTTAATGCCAACGGCGGAGACGACGGCGCGACAGCGAGCAGCGCAGCGAACAACGGCACGGTCTCCTCTCGATCAATAGAATACGGTGCCAACGCAGCAGCAAGTTTTTCGAGCTTGACAGCAGGCGTATCCCCTCGCTTAAACCCGCACGCCCGCTGCAACAAATCCACGACCGGATAGAACGCGCTATGGCGATAATAAGGCGACCCGCGGAAATCGAGTCGCGCGTGTGGCTCGGAGGCAACGCGGTCGACCAGCGCTTGCACGAGATGCGACTTGCCGATCCCTGCCTCTCCCACAACGAGGACAACTTGGCCGCCAGAAGTTTTGGCGCGCTCCCATCGCTCGCGCAACAGCGCTTCTTCTCGTCCTCGTCCGACTAAAGGTGCCAGTCCCGCAAGTTGCGCCACTTGCAAACGACTACGCAACCCAGTTTCGCGCACGGCACGATACACCTGCAAAGGATGCGAGAGCCCCTTTAACCCATGATCGCCGAGCGACTCGAACACGAAATATCCCTGCGTCAACCGTTCCGTCGCCGCACTGATGGCAACAGTATTCGGAGTGGCTAACCCTTGCAGACGCGCGGCCACGTTAGGGGTCTCGCCAAGAGCAAGATATTCGAGCTTACCGCTTGCCCCCATGTCCCCCACGACGACCAGCCCAGTGTGGATACCAATGCGCACTTGCAGCGGAGCCGCGACACGAGAGCCTGGCAGCACGACTTGCCCAACTGCCTCCACGATCTCCAGTCCCGTGCGCACGGCACGTTGGTCATC
>SXGS01551890.1_pt1 | contig 10389 bp, 8 predicted proteins | sample 3174681 | NCBI WGS metagenome assembly SXGS01 (sample SAMN11356861, study PRJNA531348) | freshwater metagenome | isolation source: freshwater sample F1-80 | place: China: Fuxian Lake, Yuxi | collected 2017-12-25
CCCCGGCGTGCGCGAGAACGAGACCGTCGGCCTCGTCGCGAAGACCCTGTACGACCTCGGCTCCGAGTACGTCGAGGGCGTCAACGCGATCTCGGGCGAGCGCTGCTCGCCGCACCCGCACGTTTTCAGCGACCGACTCATTCGCCCGGGTGACCCCGCGTTCTTCGACATCCTGCACAGCTACAACGGCTACCGCACCTGCTCCTACCGCACCTTCGCGGTCGGCTCGGCGAGCCAGGCACAGAAGGATGCCTACACCCGCGCCCGCGAGTACATGGACCGCGCCATCGCCCTCGTGAAGCCGGGCGCCACCACCGCCGACGTCGTCGCGGTGTGGCCGAAGGCCGAAGAGTTCGGCTTCCCGAACGAGGAGGCGGCATTCGCCTTGCAGTACGGCCACGGCGTGGGCCTGTCGATCTGGGAGAAGCCGATCTTCTCGCGCCTGACCTCGTTCGACCACCCCGAGGTGCTCGAAGAGGGCATGGTGTTCGCGCTCGAGACCTACTGGCCCGCCGCCGACGGTTGGGGTGCTGCCCGCATCGAGGAGGAGGTCGTGGTGACGAAGGACGGCTGCGAAGTCATCACCAAGTTCCCCGCGGAAGAGCTGCTGGTCGCCGGTAAGCGGTACTACTCGGTGGGCGGCGAGCTCTCGACGCTGCGTGACAGCCAGTCGCACCTCAACACCTTCGACGGCCGCGGCGGCCGCTGAGGCTCATGGCCTCCGCAGAACACCGGTCGCGATTAGCATGTATGCACACATGAGCGTTCAGCAGAGCTGCTCACCATCAAGGCGTCGGTAAGTCCGACGAGACCGGGAGAGGTGCAACGGTGCAGTTCGACCTGGGTTCTGAGCTTCGTAAGGTTCGTGAGGCGCGCAAACTGAGCTTGCGTGCCGTGGCGAGCGCCGTGGGTGTGTCGGCAAGCCTGCTTTCGCAGGTAGAGACGGGAAAGACGCAGCCGTCCGTCTCGACGCTGTACGCGCTGGTCAACTTTCTCGGCATCTCGCTCGACAGCCTGATGGGGCACCCGCCAGCGCAGGCGCAGCCCTTGGGGTTCAGCTCGGTCGATGACGCCCCGCCCCGCGACCCGTCGCGCACGAGTGACACGGTCGTGCAGCGGCGCGAAGACAACCCCGTCATCGAGATGGAGAACGGCGTGACCTGGGAACGCCTCTCGGTGGGGGAGTCGGCCATCGCCGATCCGCTGATCGTGACCTACGCCCCGCAGGGCTCGTCGTCGGTCGAGGGAAAGATGATGCGGCACGCGGCACTCGAGTACGGCGTACTGCTCGAGGGGCGTTTGACGCTGCGCATCGAGTTCGACCGCTACGAGCTTGAGCCGGGGGACTCGTTCTGCTTTGACGCGATCCGCCCCCACATGTACGTCAACGAGGGCGATGTTCCCGCGCGCGGCATCTGGTTCGTCATTGCCCGCAAAGACGTGACGGTCGAGTCGCTCGACGAGCTCGACCACGACCACGGTCACGCCGCCGAGGTGGCGAGCCGCGGCCCGGCCTCGGCGGTCGACGTGCTGCAGGCGATGCGCGGTCTGCCGCGCGACCGCTAGCGTCGGCGGGTCACCTCAGCGACGGCCGACCAGTCGAGTTCGGCGAGCTCGGGGTCGGCGAGCGCGCGCTCGAAGCGGTCGCGCAAGATCGGCGCCGTCGGCAGCTCGACCGACTGCTCGGCCGCCAGCTCTTCGGCGAGCCCCAGGTCTTTGAGGCCGAGAGGCATGCGGAACCCGGGAGGGCTGTACCGGCGCTCGGCGATCATCGAGCCGTAACCCGCATAGACAGCGCCGCCGAACAGGCTGTTCGACATCAGCTCGATGAAGTCACTCGCGTCAACGCCGTGGGCCTCGACGAGGGTGATCGACTCGGCCATCGCCTGCAGGGCGTGCAGGATCGTGAAGTTCATCGCGACCTTGACCGCGTTCGCCTGACGCGGGGTCTCGCCGAAGCGCCACTGCTTGACCCCGCAGTGCGCGAGGTACGGGGCGACGGCGTCGCAGTGCTCGGGAGCACCCGCGACGAGCAGGTTCAGCTTGCCTTCCGCGGCGACGTTCGGGCGGCCGAGCACGGGGCACGACACGTATCCGACGCCCGCGCTCTCAGCGACGGCCTGGATGCGGTCGGCGGCCGCCGCGCTGATCGACGCCATGTTGACGTGGATGCGCCCCTCGCCTCCGCCCGCCAGGTTCGTCTCCGACAGAACGGCTTCCGCGGCCGCGTCGTCGGCGAGCATCGAAAACGAGATCTGTGCCGCGAGCGCCTCGCGCGCATCCGTCGCCCGTCGCGCGCCCGCGGCGACGAGCTCGTCCGCCGCCTCGGGGCTGCGGTTCCAGACAACGACGTCGTAGCCAGCGGCCACGAGTCGGCCGGCAATCGCTTGGCCCATGTTGCCGAGGCCCAAGAATCCGACGGTGTGTTCACGATGAGTCGTCATGGTGTTCATTCTCGCTGAACGAAAGTGAATATGCCAACGCTTTTGCGCCCATCCACTGCGTATCGGTTGCTGTCGCCCGTAGGCTGGCATCGTGAATAGGAGAGTCACGATCGCCGACGTCGCCGCACAGGCGGGGGTCCACAAGGCGACCGTGTCTCGCGCGCTCAACGAGGCAACGCGCGACCAGGTGAACATCGAGACTCTGCGGCGAGTGCAAAAGGCTGCCAAGTTGCTTGGCTATGTGCCCAATGCGATGGCGAGGAGCCTGCGGACAAGCCAATCAATGACCGTGGGCGTGATCATCCCGGATCTGACGAATCCCATCTTCCCGCCGGTCATTCGTGGCATTGAAAATTACCTTTCGCCGCGCGGCTACACCGCCCTGTTGGCGAACACCGACAGTCGGGATGCCCTGGAGCAGTCCGCCGTGCACTCCCTCTCAGAACGCCAGGTCGACGGATTCATCATCGCGACCGGGCTTGAGGACCACCCGCTCATTCCCAGCATGTTTGAACGCAACATCCCCGCCGTGATGGTGAACCGCGGGTCGGGATCGATTCCGTACCCCCTGGTGACGGGAAACGACGCTGCCGGCATCACCGCCGCCATCGAGCACCTCCTGGCTCTTGGGCACCGAGAAGTGGTCCACCTCGCAGGGCCATCGAACTACTCCACGTCGAGGGTTCGTAAGGAGAGCTTTACGACAGCCTGTGCTGATGCGGGCCTCACCGGCGTTGTCGTCGATGTCCCCTCGTTGACGGCGGAAGATGGCAAACGAGCCGTCGACGACCTGCTGTCTCGTCGCCGCACGTTCACCGCGATTCAAGCGAGCAACGACCTCTTGGCGCTGGGTGCGCTGCGGTCGCTGCGTGCTCACGGACTCGGATGCCCGACGGATGTGTCCGTCATCGGCTTCAACGACATGCCGTTCGCTGAGGAGTTCAGCCCCGGGCTCACAACCGTGCACGTGCCGCTGCAGATGATCGGAACCGAGTCGGCCCGCATACTTCTCGACACGATCGAAACCGGTCACATCCGACCGATCGCCGTCATGCTCCCGGTCTCGCTGGTCATCCGCGGCTCATCGGGCCCTGCCGCGGCGGTGCGCTGACGCCACCCCTGGCAGGAGCGCAATCCGTGCGATATGCTCCCGAAGTTCGCAACCGATTGCAGAAAAGGAGGCTGACGATGACGTCAACCCCTCGCCCCGTCAACCCGGGAACCCACCGTGACCCCTGGGGCCCGTTCATCGACGGCGCCTGGACTCCCACCGAGAGTCTCGAGCTCTTCGACGTGAGCGAGCCGGCCCTCGGGACCCGTCTTGCGCGCGTTGCCGCCGCCGATGAGGCCGCCGTCGATGCGGCGGTTCGCTCGGCGCGACTGGCGTACGAGAACGTGTGGAGTGTCATGCCGCCGCGCGAACGCGGCGCGCTCATGCGCGAAGTGGCGGCCGTCATTCGTCGCAATGCCGACGAGCTGGCCGAACTCGAGGCACGCGAAGTCGGAAAGCCGCGGCGGGATGCCGGGCGGTTCGATATCTCGTTCAGCCACGCGTCGTTCGACTACTTTGCGGGGCTGGCCGACAGCATCCACGGCGAGATCCTCGATCAGGGACCGATCGAGGCGCGGATCCTGTACGAGCCCTACGGGGTGGTGGCCGCGATCCTCCCGTTCAACTGGCCACCGATCCATTTCGCAAAGAAGTCGGCCCCGGCGCTGGCGGCCGGCAACACCGTCGTCATCAAGCCCGGAGAGCAGGCCCCCCTGACGGTGATGCGGTTGGTGGAGCTTGCGAACACCGTTCTTCCGCCTGGCGTGATCAACGGTGTGACGGGGATAAGCGCGGGTGCTGCCCTCGCGGGTCACCCCCTCGTCGAGCGCATCACCTTCACCGGCGCGACCGCAACGGGGCGGAAAGTGCTGCAGTCCGCGGCCCAAAACCTCACCTTCGCGACCATGGAGCTGGGGGGCAAAAACGCGCTGTACGTGCGCAGCGATGCCGACCTCGCCCAGGCCGTCGATGTCGCCATCGAGGGAATGTTCTACAACCAGGGGGAGGCGTGCACGTCGACGGCGCGCATCCTGGTTCACGAGAGCGTCTTCGACGAGTTTGCCGAGTCTTTCACCGCGGCAGCGCTGGCACTGAAAGTCGGCGACCCCCTGGAGCCCACCACCGACATCGGCCCCATGGTCGATGAGCGGCAGCAGCAGCGCGTGTTGGCGTACCTCGACACCGCCCTCGCGGAGGGAGCGACGATTCGGGGGCAGGGGGCGATTCCCTCTGATCCCCATCTGGCGGCGGGTTTCTGGGTGGCGCCCACCGTGCTGGAGGGCGTGGAGCCCGGTCACACCGTTGGCCAGGAGGAGATCTTCGGACCGATCGCATTGCTGATGCGCGTCCGCGACGACGATCACGCGGTCGAGGTTGCTAACGGCACCGAATACGGTCTCACGGCGGCGATCTGCTCTCGCGACGAGGCGACCGCTTGGCAGCTTGCGCGTCGCCTGAACGCGGGCATGGTGTTCGTGAACAACTACATGCGACGCGCCTTCTTGGGGTCGCCGTTCGGAGGCGTCAAGGGCAGCGGCTTTGGTCGCGAAAACGCGGCCGAGACGATCCGCGAATTCGTGCGCGCCAAGAACGTGCGCTTCCGCTCCGGCCGCGGGGTCGTGCCGGTGTGGCCCCCCGTCGACTAGGTCGTCGGCGGGTGGTCCGGAGGTGAGGCGAGAAGCTCCGTCCACCCGGCACGCAACATGGACGTGACCATCGAGGGTGCGTAGCGTTCGCGGAGGGAGATGATGGTCTCCATCGAGCCGCTGTCGATCGTGCCCCCGCGAATCAGGCCGTGGTTGTCGTCCCGCAGGATTTCTGCGTGGCGACGGGCTTCCTCGTCGGTGAGCCCGAGCACTCCGCTGGCCGAATCGACCACGAGGTCGGTCACGTCGCCCGAGACGATTCTCTCGGTAGTCTCCAGCAGAACGGTGCGCAGAGCGACGACTGCTTCGTCGCGCTCGACCTCGTCGACCTGCGGCCGTGTCTCGTCCTCTGCGCGCGCCGAGGGCTCGACTCGCGCCAAGACCGTTCCGATGTACGGGCCGACATCGGTAGACGACGCGAGAAAGACGCACCCGCGGCTGTGAGCGACCAGCTCGTTGCCCGCGTTGAGGATAGTGATGTCGCAGTCTCCGGCCGCGAGCGCCACGGCCCGTCGCGGTGTCGATCCGAGCGTGACAATCTCGATGTCGTCTCGCGCGATCCCGAGCTGTTCGAGCAGTGCGTACGCCAGCAGAGCGAACCCCGAGGTCGCTGCGTCCACTCCGACACGGGGACGGCGCCGATGGATAGCCCTGTCGTCGTGCGCGCAGAGCGTCAGCCCCAGCCCCCGATCAATGCCGGCGACAATCTCCACGGCCAGTGTCGTCGCGAGTGGGTTGGTCGAATCGAAGTGATAGGCCAGGGTGTTGTCGGGATTCGTCAGGATGGCGTCGAATTCGCCGGAGAACGCTCGCCGGAATTGATCCGGCGACGAGCCTACGGGGTGTTCGCGTACGTCCAACCCGGCAGCGGCGAAAGCTCCTATCCGTCGAGCCACATCAAAAAGCACCGGGCGCGTGAATACGCCAACATCCAGTCGGGTGGTCATGGTCAGCTCCCTCGCTGAGGCAAGAATGGCTACGCTTACTGCAACCGATTGTAGATCCCCGTGAGAATCGAGTCCGCGTGTCCATGGCGTCCCGGTCTACCCAGTTGCTCATCGCACTGGCCTTCCTCACGTTCTTCGACCGGGCACTGTTGCCACCGTTGTTGCCCGTCATCGCACGAGACCTCGGAGCCAGCGTCGACAGCATCGGCGATGCGTTGGTGGGGTACACCATCGCGTATGCGGCCGCGCAGTTGCTCTGGAGTGTCATCTCGATCCGCGTGGGGCGCGTGCGCGTGCTCGCCATTTCGACCGGACTCGCCGTGGTGGGCATTGTCATCTCGGCGCTCGCAGTGACCCCAGCAATGCTCGTGATCGGCCGGGTCGTGGCGGGAGCAGCCCTCGGAGCGACGGTGCCCGCCGTCCTCACGTACTTCGGCGACACCCTGACGCTGAAGCCGCGGGCGGTAGCTGCCGCGAACCTCGCGGCTGGCCTGTCGCTCGGTATGACCGTTGGAACCGTTGTTGCATCCGTCCTCGGTTCCTGGCTCGACTGGCGGTGGGCTTTCGCGCTCGCGGGCGTGCTGGGCATCGTGTTCACGGTGCTGCTCATTCGACTTCCGGAGCCGCCGGCGGCCCCGTCCCCAGCCTTCTTCGCCTCACTTCGCGTTCTGGCTCGCAAACCGTGGGTTCTCGGTATTCTCGCGCTCACGGCGCTGGAGGGAGCTCTGCTCGTCGGCGTGCTGGCGTTCTTGCCCACCGCGTTGGTGGAGGACGGCGCACCCGTGATCGTTGCGGGTGTCGCCACCAGTGTCTTCGGGCTGGCTGTCATCGCCTGCAGTCAACTGCTCAAGCCGATCTTGCGTCGCTGGAATCCCGCCCGAATCCTGTTGATAGGCGGCCTGTCCACCGCAATTGGCTATGCGCTCGTCGCCATCCTGTTGGAGTTCTGGACCGTGTCGATCGCCGCGGTGCTCCTGGGTCTCGGTTGGGCGTTCGCCCACACCCAAATGCAGACCTGGATGACTGACGCGGCGGCCGCTGCGCGACCCGTGGGGATGTCACTGTTCGCGGTCGCGTTGTTTGGTGGTGGCTCGCTGGGTGCCGCTGTGGGGAACGCGGCAGTGCCGGGCGGCCAGTTTCTTCTGCTCTTTGCGATTTCAGCGTTCGCCGCCGCGGCCTTCGCGGTCGGTTCCGCGGTTGCCCGCAACCGATACACACCGAGCGAGCAGTAATGCTCGCCCAATGGCGATACGGGTCATCGTTGTCACTTGACATTCCGGCCTGGGCAGTTCTAGGTTTGGCCTGCAACCGATTGCAAAATCGGAGCACCCTCGCAGACGAGGTGTCCCAGCTAACAAGGAGGTTAGTTACCCATGGCAGCATCACGAGCTACACGCATAGCTGCGTTGACCGCAGGGCTGTCCCTGCTGGTCGGCGTCTCCGCATGCGCCACCGACTCCGGTGGCACCACTGACGATCCGATCGTTATCGGCGCATCGCTTCCCCTCACCGGCGAGTTCAGCCAGGGCGGCCTCGACACTCAGCAGGGCTACGAGGTCTGGGTCGAAATGACCAACGAGGCCGGCGGCATCCTGGGTCGTGACGTCGAGATCGTTATTCGCGACGACGCAACCAACCAGAACACCGTCGTCACGAACTACAACAACCTGATCAGCGTCGACGACGTTGACCTGTTGCTGGGAAGTCAGAGCTCGCTTCTGAACATTCCCGCATCATCGGTTGCTGAGCGCAACGAGATGGTCTTCGTGTGTCCGTCGTGCGGGTCTCCCGACATGTTCAACCGCGGCTTCGAGTTCATCTTCTTCTCGCAGCAGGCTGTCGCGACCGACCAGGCGCGTGTCTTCGCAGAGTGGATTGCCGCTCTTCCCGAAGACCAGCGACCGAAGACGGCTGCCTACCCGTCGCTCGCCGACCCCTTCGCGGGCCCGGTCGTCGACGGCGCTGAGGCGATCCTCTCCGCGGCCGGCATCGAAACGGTGTACAAGGACATTTACCCCGCAACCACGAAGAACTTCGACTCGATTGTGGCGGCGATCGCCGCGTCGGGTGCTGAGATGGTGGTTCAGGGTGCGCAGTTCGAAGACGGCGTCAACTTCGTCCGCTCGATGAACCGTGCGGGTTATGAGCCTGACATCCTGTATCAGTCGTCGTCACCGACGTATGGCCAGCAGTACTTCGACGGTGTTGGCGAAGACAACACGCAGGGCGTCTTCTTCTCCTCGAGCTACAACTCCGTGGCGTCGACTCCTGGCAATGCCGAGTTCGTGGCGAAGTACGAGGAGATGTTCGGCGGCATCCCGCCGGAGGACGCGGCAGACGGGTTTGCCGCCGGCGAGGTGCTCAAGGCTGCCGCCGAGGCGGTCGGCGGTATCGACGACCAGCGCGCTCTTGCGGACTGGATCCGCGCCAACGAGGTGCAAACGATTCTCGGAACGCTCAGCTGGAACGAGAACGGCAGCCCGAAGGGTGACTTCCTCGTGGGCCAGTGGCAGGACGGTTCAGCGCAGATCGTGTTGCCCGCCGAGGCCGCAACCTCGGAGACCATCTTCCGCTGGCGCGGCGCCGCTTTCGAGTAGCCCGTAACGACGACTAGGAGCCCCAAATGATTGCCCTCACGCAGACACTGATTCTCGGTGTCTTGGCGGGCGCGGTGTACGCGCTCATGGCATCCGGCCTCACGCTGATCTTCGGAGTCATGCGTGTGATCAACATCGCCCATGGCGCATTCGCCGTACTTGCCGCCTTCTTGACGTACTCGCTGTGGTCAGCTTTCGGCCTCGATCCGCTTCTTGCCATTCCGTTCATCATGGTCGTGATGTTCGGCATCGGCTGGGTCGTGTACCAGGGAGCTGTGCGTCACTCGCGAGGGTCACACGTGAGCATGACGGTGCTGGTCACCTTCGGTATTGCTCTCGTGCTCGAGGGCGTGATGGGCATCATTTGGGGCAACCGGTCGGCGTCGATTCGCACCGACTACACCGACGCCTCGGTTGAGGTCGGTCCCTTCTTCTTCCCCCAGGTTCAGCTCCTGGCAGCGGCGATCGCTGTCGTGGTGCTGATCGCCCTGTACTTCCTGCTCAACAAGACCTGGCTCGGCCGGGCGATCCGGGCGGCGTCTGTCAATGAGAGCGGCGCGTTGCTCGTGGGCGTCAGCGTCGCTGCTGTTGCTGCCCTCACGTTCGCCATCGGCATCGCCACCCTAGGGGCGGGTGGCGCGATGCTCGGCGCGATCCAACCGATTGTCCCCGGCACCCACTATCAGTGGATTGCGCGACTGCTTGCGATCATTGTGCTCGGCGGTCTCGGCAGCCTGCCCGGCGCGGTCATCGGAGCCATGATCATCGGCGTCACCGAGATGCTCGCAACCACGTATGTGGGCTCCGCGTGGCCGGTCGCGGTTCCCTTCCTCATCATCTTCATCGTGCTCATCGTTCGCCCCCAGGGCATCATGGGCGCTCGACTCCGAGAGGATCTCGTCTCATGAGCGACGCTGCAGCCAAGTCCGTACAGGACGAACGTCGATCCCGCCTGATCCGCAACGGCGTCCTGGCAGTTCTCGCCCTCATCGTCGTGCTGTTCCCCCTGATCGGGGATGCGTCGATGGAGAACACGATGATCCTCGCGCTGATCTTCGCGATCGGTGCGAGCGGTCTGAACATCATCACCGGTTACACCGGTTACCTCTCGCTCAGCCAGGGCGCGTTCCTCGGAATCGGCGCATACGTCGCCGCGATCCTCGGCCGAAGCATGCCGGACATCTCTCCTTTCGTCTGGATGCCGGTGGCGGGTCTCACCGCGGCGCTCCTGGCCATGCTGCTGGGCCTGGTGACCTACCGGTCGAGGGGCGCATCCTTTGTGATCATCACCATCGCGTTCCTGTTCCTCGTCCAGTTCGTCGCCACGCAGTGGGTGCCCGTCACCAACGGCACGGCGGGCATCACGTTCCCGCTCCCGACGTGGAGCAACGCGGTCTGGGGAAACTGGCCCTTCCACCTCGTTCTGGTTGGCCTCCTCGCCCTGTCGATTCTCGTGTCCTGGTGGGTTCGCCGCACCAAGTTCGGTACCGGCCTCATCGCGATTCGTGAGGATGAGGGCAAGGCGGGCTCGGTGGGCATCAACGCGCCGATCTACAAGCTGCTCGCCTTCGGGCTCAGCGCTCTGTTCGTCGGTATGGCGGGCACTGTCTACGGCTACTACCTGTCGTTTGTTGACCCGATCGGCATGTTCTCCATCCTGAACAGCGTGGTCATCGTATTTGAAGCGCAAGCCAAAGTTCCTGC
>SXGS01311809.1_pt1 | contig 10388 bp, 6 predicted proteins | sample 3174681 | NCBI WGS metagenome assembly SXGS01 (sample SAMN11356861, study PRJNA531348) | freshwater metagenome | isolation source: freshwater sample F1-80 | place: China: Fuxian Lake, Yuxi | collected 2017-12-25
GGAACGCGCAACTGCATCGCCGCCGACTTCGCCCGTGATCGACGCCTCGGGCAGAATGGCGAGATCGAGACCGCGGCCGTACTTGTTCGTGGGTTCCTTTGCCATTCGGCCGACAATGGCGGCCAATTCCTCGAGCCTCGTTTTGAGGCCGGGATAGGGACCCCAAAAGGATTGCATTGCGGTGCCCACGATCACTTTACGGGGCGGCGAGGACGCCGTGCTCCTGGGCGTCCGGGCAACCGCGGCTGATGCGGGAGGAGTTGCGGCCGCGACAGCCGCGGATCCCATACCTGCAAGAAGCGCTCTACGTTTGATCATAGCGGTCCCAGCGCCGGATGCGTCCGAACGCCCATTCTACAACGCGGAATCGGGGAGCGCCAACGTGCGGACGTGGGGTGCGGAGCGGCCGACGGCGGATGTTTGGCTGCCGTCAGAGCGGTAATATCATGCCCGGCGTAACCAAATCCTTCATCCGTGGAACGGGCAACGAGCACCGTCAACAGACGCGGGACATTCCGCTTTCTGATCAAGTTCACCGGTCCGTCGCCGGGCATGGAGCGCATTGGGGGCGGTCTCGCATGGTTCTGGCGGCATCTCTCAGCGCAGACTTCCGACTCCCAGCGCCACGGCGCGATCCCGCAATCCCGCGCGATCCCATCAATTAACCTGAAATCCGAAGTTTGACACTTAAACTACTTATTTTCAGCGGCTTGCAGGCTGGAAAGCCAACTTCGCCGAAGTTGGCTTTCCACAGCGTACACCATTCAAAATACGTCGGCGAGTCTTTGAAAGGATTGCAACTTCGGATTTCAGGATTAATGGTTCAAGTACCGGCTGCATTCTGCCGATATCAGTACACGAGGAGAGTGTTGGCGCTCAAGGCCAGCCACATGCCGATGCTGGACCAAATGGAGAAAGCGGTGCAGGTCTTTGGCGAAAACCCCGCAGCCTGGGGTCAGGTGCTGCGTAACCTGTTCGTTAACGACTCCGAGGGCTTCCGTACGAATTCGATCCGTCTGTTGAAGTCCGGTGTGGACGGCCCTGGAAGCAAGTACCTTGCGACTCTGCTCTTTCAGCACAGCACGCTTGTGGACCAGATTTGCGATCCGGAGCACTTCACCCGTGAGGAAGCGCTCGCGCTCGCGCGGCAGGTGGCGCGCGTTGAACCACTGCTGGACACGAAGCTCGCAAGACTGCTCCCAACGGCGCACGGCGGCGGCAGACAATTGCCCGCGGCAACTCAGGATCGGGTTCTTGAGGTTCTTGATGCAGTGTCGGAAGGCACGCGCATCGTACCGATGCTGGCCCATCTGGTTCAAGACACGAATGCCCGTCTTCGCTCGAAAGCGGCCTTGATCATCGGACGCCGTCTCCGCAATGCGCGATGGGCGGAAAAGCACTTGCAGGAGATGGACCCGCGCGTTCGCGCGAATGCGATCGAGGCACTCTGGGGATCGGACTCGGCAGGGGTAAAAGACATCCTCTGGCAGGCCACCAAGGACGAGAACAACAGAGTGGCCGGGAATGCCGCACTGGGGATTTACAACCTGGCCGACCCTGCGGTTGTCCCGCTGTTTCTCGACATGGCGAAAGACAAGCGATCTGAGTTTCGGGCGACCGCGGTTTGGTTGATGGGACAGACATCGGACCCGCGCTTCCTGCCGGCGGCGCTTCGCCTCGTAGTCGACCCGGACTCCGAAGTAAGGACAAACGCGCTGAAGGCGATAGCGCGAATCAAGCAGCGGGTGGCGAGTTGCACGGAAGCGGGGGCCATAAAGGTCGAATGGCTGCGAGCGGAAGTTCAGACCGACGGCACGCGCAGGGTCAACGCGATCCTCTTAGGTCAGGACGGGTGTCTCAAGGGCGTCTCCCCGCTTGAACTGGCGGTTTGGGAGGACGCAAATCTGGTGACGGACTACCAACTGCAGGAACACCGCCGCCCGGAGACCCTGTCAATCGGATTTGCGCTCTGTCAGCAACCGGATCTTTCCGACGAAGGGCTGCACGCCGCATCGGAGAGTATCCTGAAGTGCCTGCCGCGAAAGAAGCCCGGCGATTTCTGGGGGATCGCGAGACTGGGGCAACTGGTTGCCGATAGCATACAGTTTCGATGGCAGGGGTCTACCCAAGCCGCCGGCGTCGAGTCCACAACGGAGGTCGACCCAATCCGGTACAGCGTCCACCCCGAGGCGCTAAAAAAGGCAGTTCAGTCCCTACCCGTGAGGGTGCAGGCTTCGCAGATCCTGCTTGAGGCCGTCCGCTTGTTGCTTGCGGGTGCTGCAAATACGCGCGGAACCCGTCATCTCGTGCTGCTGGCCGGACCGGACTTTGCGGACTGCCGGGAATTGGAAGCCGTCAGTAAGAACTGCATCAATGCCAAGGCAACCGTTCATGTGGTCTGTCTGGGCGTGAGTTCAGCGAACGGCCATCCGCTTGACCGGTTGTGTAGCGCGACAGGAGGGTTCTTCATGCCGGCCTCAGGCGACGATGACATCTTTTCGGCGTATGAGCGGATCTTCAAAGGAATCGAGCATAGGTACGAGATTCAATTCCGTTTGGCCGCGCAAGGCCACGCCGAATTGACGGCCAAACTTCAGATCTATTCCAGCCTCGGCGCCGGCGCGGGGCAAGTCGCACTAGGGTAACCACGAACACGATGCCCGAGATGATCGCGCAGTCAGTTTCCGATTTTGAACGCAACCCGACCGCCGCGGCGCAAGCCCTTCGGGAAACGCTGGCCATGGACCGCGACGCGTTCGCGGAGAGCGCCCTTCCGTTGCTGAAAGCCGGTGTAGGCGGACCCGGCGGGCGGTATCTCACGACCCTGCTCGTCCAGTCCGATTTGCTCATTGGAAAGCTCTGCGACACCTCGGCGCTCACTTTGGCTGAGGCGATCTCCATGGCCAAACATGTAGCTCAGATCGAGCCCCTGCTCGATGTGCGACTCGCGGACAAACTTCTCAAGCCCGGCGACGCGCCCGGATCGCGCCTTGACGGACCGGCCGCGGAACGCGCAATGGAAGTACTCGACGCCATCTCCGACGGAACGCGGGTGGTTCCCATCCTGAGCCATATGGTGCGACACCCGAACGAGCGCCTGCGCTCGAAGGCCGTCCTGCTCATCGGCCGCCGGGTCCGGAGCGCCAAATGGTCCATGCAATACGTTGCCGAAGCCGACGTCCGGGTGCAGGCAAATGCGGTCGAAGCGCTATGGGGACTTGAAGACGGCGAGCTTCTTGAACCGCTGCGAGGGTTGATCAAGAGCACCAACAACCGGGTGGCTGGGAACGCCGCGATTGCTCTGTACCGCATGCACGACACCGCCGTCATTGAGGAGATCAGGGCGCTCGCGACGCATGAGGCGGCTTCGTTTCGCGCGACCGGCGCCTGGGTCATGGGGAACACGGCGGACCCGCGTTTTCTTCCAGCGCTCGCGTCTCTGTTGATCGACCCGTCGCCGCAGGTACGGACAACCGCCTTCCGGGCGATCCTTCGCACGAAGCGCGCCAAGTCTGACTCTATGCGCGCGGGGGGAATCGACATGAGATTGCTGAACGCCTCGAGTCAGCCTGACGGGCAGTGTTGCCTGTCAACCGTCATAACAAACGAAAAAGGCAAGCCTCGCGAAGGGATTCAGCCGGTCTGCTTCATTGTTTGGGAGGACGACCGGGCGTCGGATTCCTTTGTGGTGCGGGAGCAGTCGGGTCAGGAGGTGCGAGTCATTGGCTTCGGAATCGCCTCGGGAAGCGGGATTCCCGACACTGCCTTGGAAAAAGCCGCCTCGGCCATCGTCGAGTGCGCGAAGATCAAGAGGTCGTTTGACTACTGGGGTGTGACCAAACTGACGGCGGCGGCGCAAGCCATGCCGTGGGACGCCGCAGTTCTTGACAAACCCCAAGCCCCGGACGCGAACGTAATCCGGTTCACCATGAAAACTTCCCAGGTGGTGGCAGATTCGGCGCAGAACCGTGCGTCGCGAACTGAACATGGAATCCTCGAAGCGTTCAGTTCCCTGCTGGCGTCGATGAAGGCTATCTCCGGCCAGCGCCATATAATTCTCCTGGCCGGAACCGGCTTCCCCGCGGACTTCGATGTTGAGCCTCTAATAGCTGCTGCTTCCAAGGTAAAGACAGCCATCCACATTGCTGGACTGGCTCCCGCCCAAAGCGCGAACGCGTTGAAAGAGATCTGCCGCCTCAGCGGCGGCAACTATTTTCACGCAGGTTCCGAAGAAGAACTGGGAGCGGCGTTCGACACCGCCTGCCGCGCGATCCTCCATCGTTACGAGGTCCTGTTTCGTCCGCGAGGAACCGCGGGAGAGATTCCCGCAGTCCGCCTCGAACTCTGCACACCAGAGGGGCACGCCGAGATCGACATCAAACCCGTTGGGGCCGCGCACGGCGTATACTACCCTTCGTGAGACTCCCTCTCGGGCCGCTACTTGCGTTACCACTTCTTCTCCCCTCCACGCTGGCCGCCGTCGATTTCAAGGCGGGGGCGGCCCGCCTAAAGATTACTCCGGAGACCCCAATTTATCTGTCCGGATACGCGAATCGGACTCATGCTTCGGACGGAGTGCTACACGACCTGTGGGCGAAGGCGCTGGCGATCGAAGACGCGAAGGGCGCGCGCCTGGTGATCGTGACGACGGATCTGATCGGCCTGCCGAGGCCGGTTTCAGACATGGCCGCCGCGCGCATTGCGAAGGAATACGGACTTGAACGGTCGAGACTTTTGTTCAATTCGTCGCACACGCACTCAGGACCTCTGGTTGGGTCGAACCTCGAGATCCTCTTCGAGTTGGATCGACTGGAAAAGGACGGAGTTCGCGAATATACCGTAGAGCTTACCGATTCTCTGGTTGTGGTTGTGGGCGCCGCGATCAAAAACCTTGCGCCGGCTAACGTTTCCTTTGGAAACGGATCGGCGCCTTTTGCCGTGAACCGGCGGCAGGTCACGCCCGGCGGCGTCCGAATCGGTGTGAATGCAGAGGGACCGGCCGACCGCGACGTCCCTGTTCTGAAGGTCGCATCCCCGGACGGAACGCTTCGCGCCGTTGTCTTCGGCTACGCATGCCACAACACCACGCTCGGCGGAGATTTCTACAAGGTTTCGGGGGATTACGCTGGATTTGCGCAGATTGAAGTGGAAAGAGCCCATCCTGGTTCCCAGGCAATGTTCCTCATGCTGTGCGGAGCGGATCAGAACCCCAATCCGCGAGGAACGCTGAACCTCGCGGAGCGCCACGGCGAGACGCTTGCCGCGGAGGTGAATCGGGTGGTGGGCAGAAAGTTGGCGCGCGTCAGAGGACCGATCCGGGCGGCGTTTCAGTCCGTTGATCTGGCGTTTGCGCCGCACACGCGAGAGACGTTTGCCGTGCGATTAGAGGAGTCGAACATCTGGCGGGTCCGTCATGCCAAGGCCATGCTGAAGGCCTACGAGGAGGGACGCCCCATGCGCAGGTATTCCTATCCCGTGCAGGCAGCCGCCTTCGGCCGGGACCTGACAATCATCGCCCTCGGTGGCGAAGTGGTGGTCGATTACGCCCTGAGAGCGAAACGGGAATTCGGATCGAAAGGTCTCGTGGTGGCTGGTTACTCGAATGACGTGATGTCATATATTCCCTCGCTCCGGGTCCTCAAGGAGGGAGGATATGAGGCGGTGGACAGCATGACATACTACGGTCTGCCCGGACCGTATGACGAAGAAGTGGAAGACAGAATCTTCGCGACGATTCGTCAGGTTATGAAGCGGGTAAACGGCGTCAGGCGCGGCCAGAGGCCAGGAGCCAGTTCCGGAACATTGCAGTAAAATCCATCGCCGTCTTGTCGCGCCGAAGCTGTTCCACCGTAAATTTCATTTTTCGTCCCCAATTCGGATACTGCCATGTGGTTGAGGGCATGTTCTGCTGCGCCACTTCCTTCGTAAGATCTTCCTGATTCACTACCAGCAGTTGTGACGGGGTAATGGAGAGGAATCCAATGACCGCATTGTGCAACTCGCCAATCAGTTCGGGGATGTCTGCCGCGCGACTGGGAAAGGTCTCGGGCAGGAGCCGCGCTTCGATAAGCGCGTCGAGCATTTTCTGTTTTTCCCGCGCTCTCTCCTCAACCTGCCGGCGATAGGTTTCGGCGTCCGGGATGATACCGGTCTCGCGCCGGGCCTCAATGTCCGCGCCCGTCCAAAAGCCGGCGATCGTTGGCAGGTCGTGGGTGGTCGCCGCGACGAGCGCTTGCCGCGGATATTCGCCGGGCGAGCGGAACGCGCAGCTATCCTTTTTCTCGAAGAACAGCAGCCGATAGCTGAGAATGCCGAACTTCTCCAGGGTCTCGCGGACATGCGGCTCGACTGTGCCCAGATCTTCTCCTACCACGATGACGCAGTTACGTACACTTTCGAGAGCGACGATGCGGATCAGGTCTTCGGCGTGGTCACGCACGTACGCACCGGCGGTTGCATCGAGTCCATCGGGAATCCAGTAGAGCCGGAAAAAACGCATGACGTGATCGATGCGCAACGCGCCGCCGTAGCGGCAGTTTTTGCGGATCGACTCAGCAAAGAGCCGGTACCCGGCGTCGCGGTGAACGTCCGCGTTAGGGGGAGGAAACGCCCAGTCCTGTCCGCGAGGGGCGAAGTCGTCGGGCGGTGAACCGACGCGGCAGCCCGCGACGTAGAAGGGACGGTGCGCCCACAGGTCGCCGCCGCAACGATCCGTGGCGAGCGCCAGATCGTGATAGATCCCGACGGGAAGGCCCCTCGCGATCGCATAGTCCTGGGCGGCCATCAGTTGTTCGGAAAGGCGCCACTGTACGTATTGGTAGAACAGAACGCTTCTCCAATGTTTGTTTTTGAATGCGCGGGTTTCGGCGGAGTCCGGATCGCGCAAGGCTTGCGGCCACTCCGGCCAGATCCAGAGATCCGGATTCCGCGCGTGAAGCCACTCGTCGAGGGCCCAATAGAGCGCAAACCTCTCGAGAAGGCTTCCTTCGCGCTCACGGAAGCGATCGAATTCGGCAGACCCGCCGTTCCGCCGGAACTGAATGAAGGAGAGTTTCAGGAACCGTATTTTCAGGGCCTGCACACGTTCGTACTCAACAAACTCCGACGCGCGAAGCGCCTCGATCTCAGCCTCCACCTCCGGCCTGCCGCGGAGTTCCCGCGCGCGCCGGCACGCTTGATAATCCGGGATCGACTCCACGTCCAGGTAAAGCAGGTTCTGGTAAAAGACGGAAGTCGGCAGGTACGGGCTGGTGTTGTAGGGCCTGCGGTTTGGAATTGAGTGCAATGGGTTGAGCGAAACAAAGCTGCCGCGCAGCTCGTCCGCAACCCAGTCGATGACGGCCCGGAGGTCAGTGAGATCGCCCGCGCCCCAGTTGCGCGCCGATCGCACGCCGTAGAGGCTAATGGCGATTCCGCCCGCGCGCAAATTCTCCGGGAGGTAGGCGCGTTCCGGCGCGACGATCAGCCGCATCGACTCCCCGCCACAGGTGGCCTCGTGATAGCCGAGCCCAAGATCCGCAGGTAGTGGGGCGCGTCTGTCGCGAACTGAGATGCTGTCGACCCGGCCGTCCTCACGCCGGATTTCAATGGGCGTGTCATCGGGCGCGTTGACGTCGATCGCCCAGGGCCGCCGGTCCTGACCGGTCACCAGACAAGGCGGCAGGGCCCTGGATTTTTCGCGCGCCGCGCGCTCTTCAAGCGCACGTTGCAGGCTCTCCGCCGAGGTGGTATCCACTCCGAGCGCGCTCAAAATGGCCTGTTTGGTCTCAGCGGGAGTTACGTGGCGCCTGCCCCAGATATCCCAGTATTCCGCTTCAATTCCCCAGGTATTGGCGGCTTGATCCAATAAATCAATATATGAGCGCAATTTCAATTCTATCAGCCATCGTGTGACAATGAGGTTTATGGCGGATTCACCAGCGCAGGCGCCTCCCATAACGGTGGGGGAGTTGTTCGCCCGCATCGATATCGCCGATTGGGACGCGCGGGCCGCGGCCGATCAGGGCATTCTCACGACGACGCTCGACAACGCAATCAACTGGGCGCGGAAAAACTCGATATGGCCGATGTCATTCGGGCTGGCCTGCTGCGCCATCGAGATGATGTCGATGAGCGCCTCCCGCTTCGACATCTCGCGCTTTGGCGCGGAGGTGTTTCGAGGGTCGCCGCGTCAGAGCGACCTGATGATCATCGCCGGCCGCGTATCGAACAAGATGGCGCCCGTCATCCGGCACCTTTATCAACAGATGCCGGAGCCGAAGTGGGTCATTTCCATGGGAGCGTGCGCGACTTCGACGGGCGTCTTCCAGAACTACGCGCTCGTGCCTGTAAATCAGGTGATACCGGTCGATGTCTACGTTCCGGGCTGCCCCCCGCGTCCTGAGCAACTCATATACGCGCTAATGATGTTGCAGGAAAAGATTCAAAAAGAGACGGGCACGCTGATGCGCGTTTTGAATTTGGCGTAGAGGCAGCCACATTGGCACTAGGGGCCCGCCATGAAACGACAGTTTCAATCGGCAGGCGGTGGGCAGGAGATCGCTTATTGCCGCCTGCCGTCTTCCGTGGAAATAACAGGCCACAGATAATGTGCCACCGCTACCACAGTTCCTTATGCGGCCTTGGAACAGTTATTTCCTGACAGGCCCTAACCCGCGCAGCGGCCGCTGGCCGACCCTCCCTCGCTACTTCTTTACGCCCGCTTCTGATCCGTCTCAACCGCCAGCCGAACCGTCCGGGTCCGCGCCGATAAACATCTTGATACGCCTGCTTACGCGCGCGCCGGGCCAGGTCACCTCTTTGGCGTACGAGCGGCGCGGCAGCCGGGTGTTCACAAGTCTTGAGTGAACGCAGCGGCCAACGCCTCTTCCTCCTCCGGAAACACAGTCCTGAGATCGAGGAGCAGCCTGCCGTCCTCCACCCTCGCGATCACAGGCGGCTTCGCCTTGCGCAGACGCCGTTCCAGAGACTCGACGCTGCCGCACGAAATGGCAATCACATATGTTGGTATCGATTGCTCAGGCGTCGAGCCCCCGCCGATCATCGACTGCCCAGGCTCGACGACGCCTCCAATGCGCCCCGCCAGGCTCAGCGCCCGCAAGCGAATCTCCTCCGCGCTAAGCCGGATCATTCTCAGCGCCGGAATCTCGTCCCACCTCTCGAACAGCACGTTTCGCAGCGTCGATTCCAGGCACTGAGAGATCAGCTTGTCGAGCCGGAGCGCGCGGAACATGGGATTCCGCCGCAGCCGGGCGACCAAATCGGGATTTCCCGCCAGCACTCCCGCCTGGGGACCGCCGAGGAGCTTGTCGCCGCTGAACGAGATCAGGTCGGCGCCGGCTTCAAGGCTCTCGCTCACAAGCGGTTCGCGAATTCCAAACGCCCTCAGGTCTGTGAAACAGCCGCTTCCGAGGTCTTCGTAAACGGGAATGCCGCGTTCGCGCCCGAGCGCGACCAGGTCTTTCAATTCCACGCGGGACGTGAATCCTTCCATGCGGAAATTGCTCGGATGCACGCGGAGCAGCAATCTTGTGCGCTCCGTGATGGCGTCGCGGTAGTCCTCGATGTTTGTCCTGTTGGTCGTCCCCACTTCGCGCAGAACCGCGCCTGATCGCTGCATGATATCGGGGATGCGAAACCCGTCGCCGATCTCGATCAACTCGCCACGCGAAACAACCGCCTCAAACCCGCTCGACAATTCGTTGAGTGCCAGGTAGAGAGCGGCGGCGTTGTTGTTAACGGCAATCGCCGGACGCCCGAGCATCCGCGCAAGCAGCGATCCAGCGTGGGCGTCGCGTTTTCCGCGCTTTCCCAGAGCCACGTCATATTCCAGGTTCGAGTAGCCCGCCAGGGGTGTCATATTACCTGCCGGTGCCCGGCCAAGGTTTGTGTGCAGGACGACTCCCGTCGCATTGATGACACGCGTGAGGGACGGCGTTTCGAGCGCGGTAAGCGCGGCTACAACTCTCGCATCCACACCCGGCCCGCCTTCGCCCTCCTCCAGGATCTGCCGGCGCATGTTCGCGATCGCGCGCCGGATTTCGTCGATCACCAGCCCGCGCGGATACGTCGCGGTCAGGTGCTCCAGCCCGGTAAAGGCCGCGTCCACCGAGGGCAAGCCCCTGAGTTTCTCCCGGCTCACGCTTTTACGGCCGTCCAGCGTGCGGCGCCAAACTCCCCGAGAACGCACCTGCCCGACATCCTGCGGCCCGACACGGACCCGCTGAAGAAATAGCTGAGGCGAGTGCCCTCGCACGGCATCCCGCTACCAAAGCTTACCTGAGCGCCATCTGCCACGCCTGAGAGCACTCCTTTGAGCACACGCGCGGAGTGCGTCCAGGTAATGCTATTTCCGTTCATCTCGATCTCGAACGAATGCATGGCCTCCC
>SXGS01161070.1_pt1 | contig 10387 bp, 14 predicted proteins | sample 3174681 | NCBI WGS metagenome assembly SXGS01 (sample SAMN11356861, study PRJNA531348) | freshwater metagenome | isolation source: freshwater sample F1-80 | place: China: Fuxian Lake, Yuxi | collected 2017-12-25
CCTGCTCGCCCATCACCCAGGTCAGCGCGTCGACGACGTTGGACTTTCCGGAGCCGTTGGGACCGACCACGCAGGTGATGCCCGGCTCGAAACGCAGAGTCGTCGACGATGCGAAGGATTTGAAGCCCTTCAGCGTCAGACTCTTGAGGTACACGACCGATCAGCGTACCGGCGGGCCGGTCACCGGCCGCGTCAGCGCTCGCGGAACCCGGAGATGGGATCCCCTGCCTGCTCGAAACCGGCCACCACGGTGTCCACCGACCCGGGTGTGGTGCCGCCCCGCAACAGCTTCAGCAGTTGCTCGCAGGCGGGCCGCGGGCCCTGCGCGACCACCAGCACCCGGCCGTCGGGCTGATTGCCGGCGTATCCGGTCAGGCCCAGTTCCAGTGCCCGCGACCTTGTCCACCAGCGAAAGCCCACCCCCTGGACATGCCCGTGGACCCAGGCGGTGAGGCGGGTCTGGTCAGTCATCGCGGGATGCCGCGATCTCGAAACTCACCTCGGCGCCCGCTTTCAGGGTGCGGCCCACGGTGCACACCTGGTCGACGGCGCGGGTCACCACCAGCAGTAACCGTTCGCGCTCCGGCTCGGATAGCCCGGAGAGGTCGATCTCGAGTTTCTCGGCCAGCAGCGGGTAGCGCTCCTGGTCGCGGTCGGCGTCTCCGGAGACCCGGATCACGGCGGGGTAGTCGTCGCCGAGGCGGCGGCGCAACGGCTGGTCGCTGCTCAACCCCGCGCAGCCCCCCAGCGCGATCTTCATCAGCTCACCCGGGGTGAACACACCGTCGTCGGTCACCGAGCCGATCAGGACTTCGGCCCCCCGGCTGCTGCGCCCGGTATAGCGGCGGACACCGGTACGCTCCACCCACAGTTCGGTCATTCGCTTTTTCTACCGTGTCGCCGCTGCTGTACTAACGTCAGGTCCGACCACCCGACGGCTGCTGAGGAGCTGAGCATGGACTCAACGAAGGGGCGCGGCGACGTCCAGACGCTACGCACATTCGCGGTATTCGAGAAGTTCTCCGATGAGGACCTCGCGCGCCTGGTAGGGGCGTCGCACCACACCTCGACGTCAGCGCCGTGGCCGCTGATCCACGAGCAGACCCCCAGCGACGCCTGCTTCATCCTGCTCAGCGGCGAGGCCGGGGTGTACGTGGGCAACGAGCGGATCGCGCTCGTGGGCCCCGGTGAGGTGATCGGCGAGTCGGCGCTGCGTCGCGGACATCTGCGCAATGCCACGGTCACCACCACCGGGCCGGCCGACGTGTTGCGCATCGAGCGGGACGACCTGGCGCAATTGCTCGACGAGATTCCCGCGCTGCGGGGAATCATCGACGAGACCGTGGCGCGACACGTTCCCGAGCCCCCGGCGACCTAACCGCGACGAGGCCGCGGCTGGCACACCGGGCAGTAGTACGACGAGCGGTTCATGAACTTCTCCCGGCGCACCGGCACCCCACAGCGGCGACATTCGCGGTCCTGCCGGCCGTAGACGTTCAGCGACCGGTCGAAGTAGCCGGACTCACCGTTGACGTTGACATAGAGCGAGTCGAACGAGGTGCCGCCCTCCCGTAGCGCCTCGCGCATCACCTCGGCCGCGCTGTCGAGGACCCCCGCCAGCTGACGCCGGGTGAGTTTCTCGGCGATCCGCGCACCGTTGACGCCGGCCCGCCACAGCGACTCGTCGGCGTAGATGTTGCCGATACCCGACACCACGGTCTGATCGAGCAACTGGCGCTTGATCTCGGAGTGCTTGCGGCGCAGGACCGTGACCACGCCGTCGCGGTCGAAGCGCGGGTCCAGAGGGTCGCGGGCGATGTGCGCGACGGGGGCCGGAACCCGACTTCCGTCGACGCTGACGAGGTCGGCGAGCTGCCAGCCGCCGAAGGTCCGCTGGTCGACGAAGCTCAACGGGGTGCCGTCGTCGAGTACCGCCGCGATCCGCAGGTGGCCGGCGTTGGGGATCGGGCCGAGCAACATCTGCCCGCTCATCCCGAGGTGCACCACCAGGGCCTCGTCGTCGCCGAGGGTGAGCCACAGGTATTTGCCGCGGCGATCGGTGCCGGTGATCCGGGCACCGCGCAGCCGGGCGGTCAGGTCGGCGCCACCGGGCTCGTGCCGGCGGACCGCCCGCGGGTGCAGGACCCGCACCTCGGTGATGCGCCGGCCCGCGACATGTTCCTGCAGGCCGCGCCGCACCACCTCGACCTCGGGGAGCTCAGGCATCCAGTTCAGCGGCGTCCAACGCCGTCCAGGCCTCGGCGGCGGCGCTGGTTTCGGCCGCCTTCTTCGATCGCCCGGTTCCGGTGCCGTAGACCTGACCTCCGATGTGGACCGTCGCCGAGAACTGACGGTCGTGGTCGGGGCCCTCCGAGCTGACCTCGTAGCGGGGCACCCCCAGCCCACGGGCCGCGGTCAGTTCCTGCAGGCTCGACTTCCACTCCAGTGCCGCGCCCAGCGTCGGGGCCGTCTCGAGAAGTTCCCCGAAGAGCCGCAGAATCACCTGCCGCGCACCGTCCATACCGTGCTGCAAATACACCGCGCCGATCAGCGACTCCACCGTGTCGGCCAGGATGCTGGACTTGGCGTGCCCGCCGGTATGGATCTCGCCGCGCCCCAGCAGCACGTATTCGCCGAGTCCCTCGTCGGTCATCGCGCGGGCCACACCGGCCAAAGCCTGACTGTTCACGATGCTGTTGCGCAGTTTGGCGAGATCGCCTTCGGAGTTCTCCGGGTGCCGGTGAAAGAGTTCCTCGACGATCACCAGACCCAGCACGGCGTCGCCGAGCAGTTCCAGGCGTTCGTTGGTGGGCAGTCCGCCGTTCTCGTAGGCGTAGCTGCGATGGGTCAGGGCCAGGGTCAGCACGTCCTCGGGCAGTTCGACGCCGAGCGCGTCGAGCAGGGCTCGGCGAGTCACGACGGCGATCCGTCCTCGGTGTCGGGCGGCAGCAGAGCCGACAGCTTCGCCCAGCGCGGGTCGATCTCCTCGTGGCGATGGTCGGCACCCGCGGTGGCCAGCGCCACACCGCAACGGGGGCACAACCCCGGGCAATCCGGGGCGCACAGCGGGGCGAAAGGCAGCGCCAGCCCCACCGCGTCGAGGATCGGCTGTTCGAGGTCGACCGTCTGGTCGACGACGTGGCCCACCTCGTCGTCGGCGGTGGTGGACTCGGTGAGGCTGTCGGGGTAGGCGTAGAGCTCGGTCAGGGCGATCTCGACGTCGCCGGTGACCGGGCCGAGACAACGGGAGCATTCGCCTCGGGTCGGTGCCTGCACGGTGCCGGAGACCAGAACCCCCTCGGACACCGACTCCAACCGCAGATCCAGATCCAGGTCGGTCCCCGGCTCGATGGCGATGAGATCCAAACCGATCCGCCCCGGGCTGGGCACCGTCTGCCGGATGGTCTGCATGGAACCGGGACGCCGGCCGAGCCGGGACACGTCGAGGATCAACGGCGAGCGCGCGTGATTCGGGTGCGTCGCCATGCCCGGGATTCTACGGCGAGCGGCGCGCGCCTAGTGCTGGACGTAGTCGTGGGTGCCGGCCGCGGTACGCAGCTGGTGGCGGCCCCGGCTCACCGAACGCAGGGTCCCGTTGAGGTACTCCTCGAACTGGGCGAGCTTGTTGTCGACGTAGATGTCGCATTCGCCGCGCAACCGGTCGGCCTCGGCGTGGGCGGCGTCGACGAGCCGGGTGGCTTCGGAGTTGGCGGACTGCACCACCTCGGTGGCCGACACCAGCCGCTGCTGTTCCTTGATGCCCTCCTGGACGGCGTTCTCGTAGGAGATGTTGCCGCTCTCCACCAGGCGGTCGGCCTCGGCCTTGGCCCGGCTGGTGGCAGCCTCGTAGTCGCGCTTGGCCGTCGCGGACAACCGCGCCGACTCCTCGCGGGCCTCGGTCAGCATCCGCTCGCTGTGCTGGCGTGCCTCGGCGACCATCCGGTCGGCCTGCGACTTCGCGTCGGCCAGCAGCCGGTCGGCCTCGCCGCGGGCGTGGCTGAGCACCGAATCGGCTTCGGCGTTGGCGCCGGACACCGCGTTCTCGGCATGGTCCTTGGCCTCGCGCAGCATGGAATCGCGGGCGTCGAGCACGTCCTGGGCGTCATCGAGCTCACCGGGGATCGCATCCTTGATGTCGTCGATCAACTCCAGGACATCCCCGCGGGGCACGACGCAGCCGGCCGTCATCGGAACACCGCGGGCTTCTTCGACGATGGCGCTCAACTCGTCGAGCGCTTCAAAAACTCGGTACACGGCGCACCCTCCAGGCTTCACGTTGGTAGTGACCAGTGTGCCTGGTGTTACGGCTGTGACTGTGGTGGCGCTGCGGTGTGTCGCGGAAACGCCGCAGACGGCGTCGAGTGCGCTCCCAGGACGGCGACACGCCGAAGAATGCCTGCGTCGCCGCGCACTCGACGAGGGATGGGGATCAGCGGCCGGCGAGCTTGGCCTGCAGACGCCGATTCACCGACGCGGGTAGCAGGGCCGAGACGTCACCGCCGAGGCCGGCGACCTCCTTGGCCAGGGATGACGACACGAACGAGAACTGCGGGGTGGTGGCGACGAAGAAGGTGTCCACCCCCGCGATGTGTTTGTTCATCTGCGCCATCTGAAGCTCGTACTCGAAATCCGTGCCGGTGCGCAGCCCCTTGACGATCGCGGTGAACCCGCGGGCCTTGACGAAGTCGACGACCAGACCCGAGCCGGCTTCGGCCCGCAGGTTCGGCAGGTGCGCGCAGGCCTCCTCGATCATCGCGATCCGCTCGCCGGCGTCGAACATGCCCGCCTTCTTCGGGTTGACCAGGACGGCGACGATCACTTCGTCGAACTGCGCGGCGGCCCGCTCGAACACGTCAATATGCCCGAGGGTGACCGGGTCGAAGGATCCGGGGCAGACGGCGCCACTCATGGACGCTGACGCTAGCAGTCCCCTGCGGGCCCGACGGCGTCCAATTCCGCGGCTTCCAAGCGGGTGTCGCCGTAGCGGCGAACCGGCCACACCCGCCAGCCCGCCGGCCAGCACAGCTCCGGGGCCGACGCCGGGCGCTCGACCACGACCACGCTGCCCGGCCGCACCCAACCGTTGCGGGACAGGCAGGCCAGCACATCCCCGACCTCGTCGGTTCCCAGCTCGTAGGGCGGGTCGGCGAAGACCACATCCATCGGTCGCGGCGCCGGGCAGGCCGCCACGGCCGCCACCGGTGCGCGCCGCACCGCCGCGCCGGGCAGGCCCACCGCGGCGATATTGGCCGAGATCACCTCCGCGGCGCGGCGGTCGCTGTCCACCAGCAGCACCGAGGCGGCGCCGCGGGAGAGGGCCTCCAGCCCGAGCGCCCCCGAGCCCGCGTAGAGGTCGAGAACGGCCATCCCGTCGAAGTCGAGCCGGTTCGCGAGCACGTTGAACAACGCCTCCCGCACCCGGTCGGTGGTGGGCCGGGCCTTAGGCGGCACCGCAAGGCGGCGACCACCGGCCGCGCCGGCCACGATCCGGGTCACGGGGTCAGATCAAGGTCGACCAGTAGTCCCAGAACCGGACCAGGATCAGCAGGGCCAGTCCGGTGAACCACAGGGTGACCAGCGGCCAGCGCCAGCTGTAGAGCGCATGGGCCACCGGGTTGGACGCCAGCGGCCGCAGCGCGATCGACGTCACCACCGCGAACAACGGCACGGTCACCGCCCAGACCACCATGCAGTACGGGCACAGCGCACCGATCACGAACAGCGTCTCGTAGGCCAGCCAGTGCACGAACACCACGCCGAGGCCGGTTCCGACCATCAGGCTCACCCAGTACCATCGCGGCAGTCCGACCCCGGCGACGGCCAGCACGCCGGTGACGATCACGACGGTGAACGCCACGATGCCCAGCAGCGGGTTGGGCGGGCCGAAGACCGATGCCTGCGGGGTGTTGATCACCGAACCACACGCCAGCACCGGGTTGATGCTGCAACTCGGCACATAGGTGGGGTTCTTGAGCATCTCGATCTTCTCGACCAGCAGCGTGGCCGACGAGACCAGACCGATCAACCCCGCGATGAGAATCCACCACGCGCTGGCACGCCGGACCGGAACCCCTTGCCCGCGGCCGGTTTCGGCCGGATCGGACACCGTCGGGGCCGGCGTGGTCAGGCTCATGGCGCAGCCGGGGCCGGGGTCGGGGCACCCGGGGCGCCCGACGGGGCCGGCGCGGGCGGCGGCGCGAGCGCGGGCAGCGGGCCGACCACCTTGCGGACCTTGGCGATCAACTCGTCCGGGGTGGCCGGGCTGATGTCCTCGCCGTTGAGGCGGATCGTCGGGGTCGCGGTGACCTTGGCCGCCGCCGCCTGCCCTTGCGCCATCTCGGTGAACCGGTTCTTGTTGATGCACTCGGCGACGCCTCCGGCGATGCCGGCCTGGCGCGCCGTCTCGATCAGAGCGGCGTTGTCCGGGCCGCTGCCCGAACCTTCCACCGGCTGCTGGGCGAACAGCGCCGCGTGGAACCGCTGGAACGCTTCCTTGGTCGGGCTCTTGTCCTCCTCGGCGGCGCAGTACGCGGCATTGGCCGCGCGGCCGGAGTAGCCCTTGTTGGTCTTGTCGAGGATGGCGAGCATGTAGTAGTCGACCGCCGCGGCGCCGCTGTCGACGATCTTCTTCAGCGTCGGGCCGAAGGTCTTCTCGAAGTCCCGGCAGTGCGGGCACTGGAAGTCCTCGTAGATCGCCAGCACCGCTTTGGGCTCGTCGGTGCCGTCCTTCTTGATCAGCTCACTGGAGCTCACCCGAACCGCCTGGGTTCCGCCGGCGAGCTTCTTGTCGCTGCCCATCACGATGTAGAGCACAAGACCCACTGCGAAGACGACGACGAGAGCGGTCAGGCCCACCTTGACGGCCATGTCACGTTTGCGGTCCTGAGCTTTCAGGTCGTAACGGGGCGAGCTCTTCTTGTTGGTGGCCACGGGTCGGGTGATCCTCGCTGTCGGTGACTGTTGGCGCTTCTAGAGTACCGGCGGCCGTCCGCCGTCCCGTCCGGTCGTGCGATCAGGCGTAAACCAGGTGGGCCCGCAGCGCCGAGATCATCTCGGCGTTGGCCGCCGCGGTGCCGCCCCCGAGCGCATTGAGGTTGAGGAATCCGTGAGTCATCGACGCCATCCGGCGGTGGTCGACGGGCACGCCCGCCGCCCGCAGCTCGTCGGCGTACCGGTCGCCCTCATCGCGCAGGGGATCGAATCCCGCGGTGACCACCAGTGCCGGGGAGAGCCCGGACAGGTCCGCGGCCAGCAGCGGCGACACCATCGGGTCGGCGAAGTCCCGTCCCGAACCCGTGACGTAGCTGTCCTGGAACCAGTCCATATCGTGCTTGGTGAGCAGGAAGCCGTCGCCGAACAGGGAACGCGACCGGGTGCCCCCACGCAGGTCGGTGGCCGGGTAGATCAGCCACTGCAGCGACGGCAGCGGGTCGCCCGCGTCGCGGGCCAGGCGGGTGACCACGGCGGCCAGGTTCCCCCCGGCGCTATCACCGCCGACCGCGACCCGGCGCGGATCCGCTCCCCACTCGGCCGCGTGCTCGCGGGCCCATCGGTAGGCGGCATACGCGTCGTCGACGGCAGCGGGAGCGGGGTGCTCGGGGGCCAGTCGGTAGTCCACCGCGAGCACGTGCACGCCGGCGTCGCGGCTGATCAGCCGGCACGCCGAGTCGTGGCTGTCCAGGTCACCCAAAACCCATCCGCCGCCGTGAAAGAACACCAGCAGCGGGGCCGCGGTCCCACCGTCGGCCGGCCGGTAGTGCCGGGCCGGGATCGTGCCCGCGGGCCCGGGAATCGACACCGACCTGATGGCGGTGACGCGAACGTCCCGTTCGTCGAGGGTCTTGCTCAGGGCGTCGAAATTGGCCCTGCTGGCCGCGGCGTCGTCACCGATCACCAGGCCGTCGACGCCCGTCGCCTTCTGGGCGGCGAGCAGCATCTGCAGCGAGGAATCCAGGGTGTTGCCGTCGATGGTCACCGCCCGACCACCGGATGCCAGCCGCTTCACACCGGCGGGCAGTCGTGGGATGAGCGTGACGCCCAGCCGATTACCGAAGGCCAGCGCCCGTTGTTTGACCGACGTCATGCGCGGCAGCCTACGCCCGACGGCGCTCGCGTCTGACCGCGGCGCTCTCGTACTATCCTCTCCCGAAGCAGGCGACTCCGGTGCACCGGAAACCTCTCGAATGCACAGGCAGGCGACATGACTCCGACGGCCGCGGTTCCGACGATCACACTCAACGACGACAACACCATCCCGGTCCTGGGCGTCGCGGTGGGCGGCCTGTCCCCCGCCGCGGCCGAGGCGGCCGTCACCGCGGCCCTGCAGGCCGGCTACCGACTGATCGACGCCGCGCCCGCGGAGGGTGTGGAGGAAGCCGTCGGCCGCGCCATCGCCGCGTCCGGCGTGCCGCGCGAGGAACTGTTCGTCACCACCAAGGTCGCGACCGCCGATCAGGGCTTCCAGTCCGCTCAGGACGCCTGCCGGGCCAGCCTGGAGCGACTCGGCCTGGACTATCTCGACCTCTACCTGATCGACTGGCCGGCCGAGGAGAACGGCAAGTACATCGACGCCTGGGGCGGGAGCATGAAATCCCGCGAGGTCGGCCACGTCCGATCGATCGGCGTCAGCAACTTCACCGCCGAGCACCTGTCGAACATCATCGGGTTGTCGTACTTCCCCCCGGCGATCAACCAGGTCGAACTGCACCCACTGCTCAACCAGGCCGAGTTGCGCGCCGTGCACGCCGAGGATTCCATCGTCACCGAGGCGGCGTGCCCACTGGGCGCCGGTGCCCTGCTGGACAATCCGGTCATCGCGAAAGTGGCTGCCGCGCATGGCAAGTCCGCGGCCCAGGTGCTGATCCGGTGGAGTGTCCAACTGGGCAATGTGGTGATCCCGCGGACCTCGGACCCGGTGCGACTTGCCGAGAACCTCGACGTGTTCGACTTCGAACTGGTCGCCGAGGAGATGGCGATCCTCAGCGGCCTCGACGACGGCACCCGGTTCCGGCCCGACCCGACAGCCTGACTGACGTTAATTTCGCATTTCGCCCCGCTGAGAAAAGGCTGAGCGTAACTTCCTGTCCATCAGCACCTCCACAGGAAGAAGGCCCACATCATGCACGTCACAGCCCGTTCGTATCTGACCGCCGGAGTGGCGGTGTTCGGCGCCGGCGCCATCGCGCTCTCGCCGGTCCAGCCGCTGCCGGCTGAACTCGCCCTCGCACCGCAGCGCGTCAGCGCCGCCCTGGCCGTGGAACTGGCCGCCGCCGTCGACCCGATCACGCGGCTGGTGGAAGTCATCCAGGAGTCCGCGGACAATGTCAACGCACTGTTCGGCGCCGTCGCGGACAGCCCGCTGCCGATCATCGAGGCGGTCATCGCCAACGCGGGCGTCTATCTCTCCGAACTTCCCGACGTCGGAGCGATCGTGCAGCAGATCGTCGGCAACCTGGGCAACGCCGCCCGCGCGCCGTTCGCGGTGCCGGCGTCGTGTTTGGGGGAGGACGTATCAGCGTGCGAGAGCATCTCCGATGTACCCGTGACGACGGCTCCCATCCTCGGTGAGATCAGCCAACGGGACGTTTACGCCCTCCTTCCGCTCCTGCTCGGGGACTCCTACGAGAGCCTGGCGCCGATTCTGCAGTTCACCACGACACCCGTCAGCGGGGTAGTGCTCTCGCTGATCGGACCGGTGGTCGCGCCGGTGCTGTCGGTGGTGAACAGCGTCACTTCGGTCATCGACTACCTCGGCGCCTCAGACTTCCAGAGCGCCGTCTTCGAGTTGATCAACCTTCCGACGAACGCGATCGGCGCCTTCCTCAACGGGGGCCAGTTCCTCGACCTCGCCCCGGTTCTGTCGCTGCTGGGCGTTGAACTGCCCTCGGAAATCACGAGCATCGGGTTCCAGATGGGCGGGCTGTTGAGCCCCGGCGGTGTGTTGTTCGACGGGGTCGCCGCGGAGGCCTCCATCGCGAACCCGCTGGCGCCTCTTCCGCCGCCGACGATCGACATCATCGATCCGGGCCTGCCGGTGGGGCCGATCGGGTCGCTGCTGGGCCTGCGAGGCTCCATCGCCGACGCGATCAAGCTGCCTCCGCCGCCCGAGCCGGTGATCGAGGAGCCCCCCGTCGAGGAGGGCCTCGTGGCGGACCGGATCGCTGCCCCCGCTGCCGTGGTGGATTCCGCACCGGCGCCGGTGGTGTCGGAGGTCGCCGAGACTGTAGCGGCTGCCGAGGCCGGCGCATCCGACAAGCCCTCCCCGAAGCGGGAGCGTCGCGGTGCCGCGGCGCGCGGAGCCGACAGCGCCGGCGCATCGGCCTCGACCGATGGCGGCGACGCCAAGCCGTCCCGGGCGGCACGCCGGGCGGGCTGAGTTTCACCAACG
>SXGS01037115.1_pt1 | contig 10386 bp, 12 predicted proteins | sample 3174681 | NCBI WGS metagenome assembly SXGS01 (sample SAMN11356861, study PRJNA531348) | freshwater metagenome | isolation source: freshwater sample F1-80 | place: China: Fuxian Lake, Yuxi | collected 2017-12-25
GATCTACGAGGGCACCTCGCAGATCCAGCGCGTGGTCATCGCCAGGAACCTGCTCGGGCGCTGATGGACGTGCTGACCTTCGCAGCCTGGGCGTTCGGCGCGGGCCTGATCGTCTACGGCCTGCTCGAGCGCCGGCGCCTCAAGGCCGGCGAGCCGCCCGAGGTCACGGTCAAGTCCGCGACCGCCGGCAAGTACGTCCGCATCGTCGGCAAGATCGTCGATGGTGGCACCCTGGTGGCGCCGATCACCGGCCGGACCTGCGTCAGCTTCGACGCCGTGGTGCTCGTCGATCGGGACGGGCCGCCCCACGTCGTGGCCCGCGGCCTGCGCGGCACGCCCTTCATCGTCGACGACGGCACCGGTCGCATCCTGGTCGACCCGCGCGGTGCGTTCATCCACGTGATCTACGACAAGAGCCAGGTCGGACCGCTCGACCCCGCCAAGGTCGCCGACCCCGAGCTGCTGGCGCCGCTGGGCACCAACACCAAGGGCCTGCGCTTCGACGAGGGCGTGCTCGCCATCGGCGAACACGTCGCGGTCAGCGGCCTGGTCAGCCGGGCCGGCAGCGCCGCCGACGACCCGGTCTACCGTCGGCTCGCGGCCACCGAGCTCCGCCTCACCGGCGGGCCCAACCGCCCCGCCGTGGTCAGCGAGCGGCCCGAGGATCTGTGAGCCGTGGGCAAGAGCTTCAACCCCTGGCGCATCCGCGACGTCGGTGACGGCAACACCGGCTGGGTCCAGGGCCGCCTGGTCGGCGATCCGCCGCTGGTGGCGCCGATCTCGAAGCGACGGTGTTTCCACTACAACGCCTTCGTCGCCGACAAGGTCGCCACCGCGACCGTCGACGAGCTGACCATCGAGGACGAGACCGGCCGCGCCCTCGTGGTGATGGCCGGTGCCGTGATCCAGCTCGACTTCGATCACGGCCGCGAGGGCATCCTCGGCCCCGGCGAGCTCATCGCCGCCTACGGCACCTGTCGATGGGAGCGCGATCCGGCGCCGACCCGCCACGGGCTCTACCGAGACGGACCGCCGCAACGGCTGCGCATCACCGGGACATCGCGCGTCAGGCTGTGGGTGAGCGAGGACGTCCCCGGTCGGATCTGACCGAGGCCCGAGAGGGTGTGAGCGAATCGACGGTCGGGCGTCGGGAACCGGGCGTCGGGAACCGGGCGTCGGGAACCGGGCGTCGGGAAGGAACCGGTCGTCCTGAGCGAGGCCGTCTGCGGCCGAGTCGAAGGACGCACTGCGCGTGTTGTGCGTTGCGCCTTCGCCCGTCGACTCCAGGTCGACGGTGGAGTTCACGTCGAGGTTCAAGTTCAGGTTGAACGGTGGCGTCAAGGTCAAGGTCAAGGTCAGGGTCAGGGGCAGGGACTCGACGACGTTCTAGCCCCGGCCAGAAGATGCGCGACGTACGCGCAGCGCGTCCTTCGACGCGGCCCTCGCTCCGCTCGGTCCGGCTCAGGACGACCGGGGTGTCTCGTTGCGCCCGTCTTCTGCGGCAGCGGCTGCGGCAACGGCTGCGGCTTTCTGGCCGAGGCCCGAGGCCCGAAGGCCCCGCGCCAGGATCGGCAATGGGCTAGATTCGGCGCGTGGAGGCCCTGATCATCGCTGCCATCGTGGCCGGCGCCGCGATCGTCGTGGCCAGCATGCTCTACAGCGAGAAGGCGCGCATCCGCCGCCAGCTCCGCGCCGCGCCGCGGGTCGACATCGGCGAGCTGGGCGAGGGCCGCACCGGCCGCCTGGTCGGGCGGGTCGGCGACGGCGAGACCCTGCAGGCGCCGTTCACCGGCCGCTCGTGCGTGTTCTACGAGGCCACGGTCGAGGAGTACCGCTCGAGCGGCAAGACCGGGAGCTGGCGCCAGGTGGTGCGCGAGGCCCGCGGCGTGCCCTTCGTGCTCGACGACGGCACCGGCCGCGCCATCGTCGATCCCGGCGGCGCCCGGGTCGACGTCGACATCGACATGACCACCCGCTCCGGCACCTTCGACGACGCCACGCCCATCGAGGAGCAGTTCCTCACCCGCCACGGCCTGCGCTCGACCGGCTGGGTCTTCAACAAGTCGATTCGCTACCGCGAGGGCGTGATCGAGGTGGGCGAGACCATCACGGTGATGGGGCAGGGCGTGCGCGAGCCCGACCCCGAGGCGGTGGGCCAGGTCGGCGGCTATCGCTCGGGGCCGCCGACGCGCCTGCGCCTGGGCGGCTCGTCGCGTCACCCGATCTTGCTGTCCGACGCTCCCGACACCCTCAAGTAGGGCACCGTCGGCGCGGCGTCCGAGAGCCGGACACCTACGCTTCCTCCACCGTCACGCCCCGCGCACGCAGCGCCTCCAGCTCGTCGTCGGGGATCGCTGCCAGCGGCGAGACTCGCAGCACGCGCAGCCTCCGCAGCGCCTCGATTCCGGCGAGCGACTGGATGTCGAACTCATCCGATTCGCCGTCCCACTGGGCCCACACGAGGTGTTGAACCGTGTACCCGCCGCTCGACCAGGTCAGCTCCTCGATGGTGTCCAGGTGCTCCTGCGTCATCGCCACGCGCTCCAGCCGCGCGAGGTTCTCGTGGTCGAACGAGTACTCGTCGAAGAAGTACATCTTCGGCAGCTCGACGAGGCCCTCGCCCGAGAGGTGGCTCAGCACCGCGAGCGTCAACATCGAGTCTTCGAACGGCGACGATGCCTGGGCCTCGAGGTTCACCCCGTCGACCTGCACGCCCCGCTTCGCCAGCGCGAGCAGCACTTCCTTCTGCGCGGGCGTCGCGGCCGACTCCACGCTGACGCGCTTCAGGTCCGGCAGCGCGAGCAGCGGTGCGAGGTCGGCGCGGTCGGTCACCTTGACGCTCACCAGCGAGAGGGCCCGAGTCCGGCGAGCGGCTCGATCGAGTCCAGCGTCGAATACGCGAAGTGAAGCAGCTCGAGCGCTGCGTACGGCTCGAGCCCGTCGAGCGAGCGCACGTCCCAGTCTTCGACTTCGTCGAACTTGCTCGGCTTGCGAAGCCCGGCCTTCTTGAGCGCCAGATACTCCGGGTGGGAAAGCCCGGCCTCGATCAGCGCAAGACGCAGACAGACATCCATTGACCCGACGATACCAGCGCTCTGGCACGGGCTGATCCGGGGCGGCCAAGCTCGGCCGCTAGCACCGAGCGGCGCCGGAGCTGCTACCGAGTCCCGATGGGGCCCGGGACCTCGCGCGGATCGATCGGGCCGTGGCGGCGCCAGCCGATGGTGAGCAACCACGTCTGCGGATAGACGACCTGCAGCGGCAGGTAGCCTTCCGGTGGGATGAACGGTCCCTTGCGCTTCCAGCCGTCGAAGAGGACGCCGCTCGCGTAGGGGTCGATGGCCGCGCGCGACTGAGCGAACCCTTTCAGGTCCTCGCGGTGCCGGCGCCAGTTGTTGAGCACGTAGGCGATCGCGTTGCGGACCTGACGTGGCGAGGTGAGGTGCTCGACGTGATAGCGCTCCGGGAACACCGTTCCCGTTCGGGGAGCTGTGTTCCCGCGATCGATCGCGATGGCCGCATTCAGATGCTTCGCCGCGGAGATCTGGAGCCCCCGCATCCCGAGGCCGAGCGCCGCCGCGTCATCCGCCTCGCAGATCAGGTGGATGTGCTCGCGCTGGATGCTCACGTGGACCACGCGGAAGTCGGTTCGCACGAAGCTCGTCTTGAGGGCGCGGCGGATCGCCTGGTATGCGCGCCGCCGCCGCAGTCCGCCGACCTCCTTCACCACGCGCAGCGTGACATGAACCGGAACGTTCTTTCCGAGCGTCGCCCGGAGCCGCACCCAGTTGCGCTTGCGCCCCGGCCCACGTGGGCGCCCCGCTCCCGTGCGCTTTCCACCGCGTCCGCGGTTCTCGAACAGGTCGATCTGGCGATTCCTTGCCGGCATTGATTTACGACGATATTGGCAGGGATTGCCACATCGTCAAGGAGCACGTGCGGAGAGCGAGGGCTTTCCTGCAAGGTCGGTCCCGGGCCCTCGACGTCGTCTGCGTGGGCGCCTGGAGCACGGGATTCACCGTCGACATCTGCGACCAGGTGCTCTCGGGCAGCGACGGTACCTACGCGATCACCATCCCCGAACGCTGCGGGTTCATGCCCGCCGAGGCGGTGTACATGACCGCCGGTGGCCTCGAGACATGCACGATCCCGTTTCAGGCCGGAGCCGTGCAGCACATGGACGTGGTCGTGACCGCGACCTGCGACTGACCGCAGGGATCAGCCGCCCAGCCAGGTACGGAAGCGAGCCGCGTTCTCCTGGCTGACCACCACGTCGTGATCGGCGGCCGGCGCGAGCTCGACCAGCAGCTTGCCCTTCACGAAGGCGCGGAACGACGCGACCGCGCCGGCGTGGACCAGGTACTGGCGATTGACGCGGAAGAACTCGGCGTCTTCGAGCTCCTGCTCCAGATCACCGAGGGTGCGGTCGACGGCGAAGCGGCGAGCGTCGCGGGTCACCACGTCGACCAGCTTGTCCTCGACGACGAAGTAGGCGATCTCGTCGAGACCGAGGGTGACGAAGGCATCGCGGCGGCGGACCAGGAGGCGGCGGCGCGCGCCACCGAGCGTCCGGGCCAGTCGCGCCACCCGCTCGGCGAAGTGGGTCTCGAGCCGGCGGCGCTTGGCCAGGGCCCGGGCCAGGTCGGCTTCGCGCAGCGGCTTGAGCAGGTAGTCGATGGCGTCGCGTTGCATGGCCTCGATCGCGAACTCGTCGTAGGCGGTGCAGAAGATCACCGGGCAGCCGGGCGACGCGCGGTCGAAGATCTCGAGCGACAAGCCGTCGCCGAGCTGGATGTCGGCCAGCACCAGATCGGGCGTGGGGTGCTCAGACAGCCACTGCAGCGCCTCGGCGACCGAACCGGGCGTGCCGACCACGGTGGCGGCCGGTTCGATCCGGCCGATGGCACGCTCGAGCCACTCGCGCGCGGGCGCCTCGTCCTCGATCACCAGGACCCGCATCAGGTCACCACCGGCACGGTGACGATGAAGCGGCCGTCGCGCTGCTCGATCTGGATGCGCCGTCCGGCGGCCAAGCGGCTGCGCTCGTCGAGGTTGGCGAGGCCGATACCGGCCGACGGTCGCTGGGTCCGCCGCGGCCGCACCGGATTGGCCACCGTGACCTCGGCGGCCGCGACCGTGATCGTGACCCGCAGCGGGTCGCGCTCGGTCACCTGGTTGTGCTTGATCGCGTTCTCGACCAGGACCTGGATCGCGGTCGGTGGGATGCGGCCCGCCGGCGCCGCATCGCCCAGGGTCTCGACCTCGATCGCGGCGCCGAAGCGGATGCGCACCAGCGCCACGTAGTCGGCGACGAAGCCCAGCTCGTCGGCGAGCGGCACCAGCGGCTGGCCGGCGTGGCGCAGCAGGTAGCGATGGAGCTCGGCCAGGTGGGCGTTGAAGCGGCGGGCGCGGACCGGATCGCTGTCGATCAGGTGGCCGAGGGTGTGCAGCGCGTTGAACAGGAAGTGCGGATCGACCTGAGCCCGGAACGCCGCCAGCTCGGCCTCGGCGCGGGCGCGGTCGAGCTCGGCGACCCGGACCTGATCGCTCTCGCGCTCCTTGATGAGGAACACGGTCTCGTAGACGTGGGTCACGAACACCACACAGATGACGTTCATCAGGACGACGGTGCGGATGACGTCGATATCGGCGGGGCGCCCCTGCCACGCGTACCAGCCGGCCAGGGTCGAGGCGGTGAGCGGCGCGGTGAACAGCACGATCGCGGCCAGCAGCATGACCAGCTTGCGGCCGGGATGATCGAACCAGCCCCAGTGCCGGCGCTGCTCGAGCAAGAGCCAGCGGTTGCCGTGCCAGATGGCGGCGGCGAGCACGAGGAACAGGATCGTGCCCAGCCAGTACAGCGGTTGACCGGCCGTGATCCCGTCGAGCAGGCCGGTGAGGCGCGGGATGCCGAGGCCGAACGCCGGGATCCCCACCGCGCGCACCAGCCGATCGTCGAGCGCGACCTCGGGCCGTTCCGCTTCGGCCGTCATCCGTCCGGCTTCGGTCACCCCGGAGCCGGGTTGAGCGGTAAGCGCTGGCGCAGGCGCGGCGGTCGCGGGTACGGGTGGGCGCATGGATCCTTCGAACGTCGACTACGTGGCCGCGGTGGTCGCCGCGGTCTCATCCTTCCTCATCGGCGGCCTCTGGTACAGCCCGATCCTGTTCGCCCGGGCATGGATGCGCGAGACCGGCCTGACCGAGGAGCAGCTCAAGGGCAAGATGGGCACCGTGTTCGGCGGTGCCTTCGTGCTCTCGCTGGTGGTGGCCATGAACCTGGCCTTCTTCCTCGGCAAGGACGCAGGCGTCGCCTGGGGCGCCGGCGCGGGCGCGCTCGCCGGCATCGGCTGGGCCGCGGCATCGCTCGCCACCGTGTTCCTGTTCGAGCGGCGATCGTTCACGCTCATCGTCATCGATGGCGGCTACCTGGCGGTGTCCTACACCGTGATGGGCGCCGTGATCGGCGCGTGGCCCTGACCTCGGTCATGGCGTGCCGCTTCTTGCCGGCCGGAGCGAGGCCGCCGGTCCCAGCGGAGCGTGATAGCGTCTCGGCATCGTGCGGGACTGGCGTCGGTACGATCCGCTGCGTGATCCGAGCGAGGTCTACCCCACCGGCGTCAAGCCAGGGGCCAGCACGCTGACCGGACACCTGCCCGTGCAGCGGAAGGCGCGTGAGGAGCGGCCGCCCGCGCAGATCTCGGCGTTCGGATACGTGCAGGCCTACGGTGGCGAGCACGCCTCGAGCCCGGCGCTGTTCCCGGACGAGCAGCCCATCGCGTGGATGGCTTCCGCGCCGGTGCAGCAGCAGGCCGCGGGCGATCGGACGGCTGGCGGCGACCGCGACGCGGTTCACCGGGCGGCGGCCGCCGGCACCGCCGGCACCGCGGGCCCGTTGCCCCATCTCGCCACGATCCAGCCGCTCTTTGGCCGGCACGACGTCTCGTCGGTGCGCGCCTACACCGACCAGACCGCGGCGGCGGGCGCCAGGGCGATGGGGGCCGACGCCTACGCGGTCGGCGATCAGGTCGCATTCGCACGGCCGGCGGATCTGTTCACCGCCGCCCACGAGGCGGCGCACGTGGTCCAGCAGCAGGGCGGCGTGCAGCTCAAGGGCGGCGTCGGCGAGGTCGGCGACGTCCACGAGCAACACGCCGATCGCGTGGCGGAGCGCGTGGTCGCCGGGCAGTTGGCCGTCGACCTGCTCGACGAGGTCGCCGGCCCCGGACGCGCGGGTTCGTCGCCGACCGGCGCGCCGGTCCAGCGTCGCGTCGAGGACCGCCCCGCGACCCACCCGGTGCTGCGCGAGGGCATGCGCAACTCCGACGACGTGCGCCAGCTCCAGACCCGGCTCAACCAGGATGGGGCGACGCCGCCGCTGGTCGTCGACGGATGGTTCGGACCCCTCACCCGCGCCGCGCTCGAGGCCTTCCAGGGGCGTCACGGCGTGAATGTCGACGGCGAGTGTGGCCTGCGGACCTGGGGCATCCTCGACGAGCTGGCCACCCAGGGCATCAACGGGCCCACGACGACGGTCCTCGATCGCACCCGTCCGGTGAGCCAGGCGGATCACGACGCCGTCGAGCAGATCCTCAACCCCAACGTGACGGCGAACGGCGGCGTCACGACCAGCCCGGCGATGACCGGCATCGGCGTCGGTGGCGCCTACGAGACCGAGATGATCGCGGCCCTCGATGCGCTGGCCGCGCAGACCACCGGCAACCTGGCGGCCACGCCGGTCGCCACCATGGGCCAGGCCAACAACATGGCCGACCTCGCGCAGCAGCGCGTGCAGCGAGTCTTCGGCGGCTCGATGGTGATGGCCAGCCGCCAGCCGACCGGCGACTTCCACCCCGGCTCGAGCCGGATGGGCCTGGCCGACGCGAGCACGCGCCCCGTCGACGGCCCCACCATCCTCGGCTGGACCGAGTACTTCATGGACAACGGCAGCTACCGGCCCGGCCAGATCCAGTCCGGCCGCCACTTCGACAACAGCCGGGCGAGCCCCGACCGAGCCGAGCACGATCGGGTGCGCGATCTCTGGCTGAACGCTCACGGTGGCCGCGCCAAGGTGACCCAGATGATCCAGGCCTGGCCGGCGGAAGCGGGCACGGGCACGGTGTTCGTGCAGCTCCGCGATCCGAGCTACCAGGACCGGGTCGGCATGTGGGGCCTGTTCGCCACCTTCATCCACGAGTTCATGCACCTCGCCGCGCACCCCAACTACGCCAACGCCGCCGACGCGATCGGCGGCGCCGCGCGAGACGTGCTCATCGAGGGCATGGACGAGCACATGACCCAGCAGGCGTGGAACGCGATCCGCCCGACCATCGCCGGCGATCTGCCGCTGCGGCAGTCGGTGGAGGGCTCGCTGCTCCAGACCCCGGTGGTCCCCGCCGACTACGCCCCCGGCAGCGCGATCGACCACCGTGTCCTCGACAACCACTACGACTCGATGACCCAGGCCGACGCCATCGCGGCGCGGGTCGGCGAGGACAACGTGCGCGCCGCCTACTTCATGGGCCACGTCGAGGCGATCGGGCTGGGACCGTCGACGCGCGGCGAGAACTCACTGGCCGGTCTCGCCAGCTGGTCGCCCGGGACCGGCGGCGAGCGCGACCGATACCCGGTCCCGAGCGGAGGCGAGACGCTGCAGGAGATCCGCGACCGCACCGGCGCCACCCAGATCCTCGACGGCGGAGGTGTCGAGCAGTCCGACGCCAGCCACCGCTTCGCGGCGGGCGAGGCCCTCACCGTCAACGGGATCCGCTGGCACACCGCGATCGCCGAGGACACGCGCGGCCAGGTCGCCAGCCAGCACGGCGTGAGCCAGGCGGCGCTCGAGCGTGCCAACCGGCTGCCGGCGGCGGCGGCGACCACGTCGATCGCCCCCGGTACCCTGCTGATGGTGCCGGTGGCGTGAGGGAGGACGGGATGCCCGAGGTCGATGACGAGGCGTGGCGCGAGGCGGTGGCGATCGCCCGCGCGGGGAGGTGGGCGAGCTGGCCCGGGCTCCCGTCCGGGCTGACCGTGGCCCAGGTGCTCGCCGATCTCGCTGGCGCGGTGGCGCCGGCGCCGGTGCCGACCATGCTGGGGCGGCGCCCGCGCGATCGCTTCGATGAAGCGCCGCTGCGGGTGTGGACCGACGGGTCGAGGGTGGTCCTGGTGGAGTGGATCGATCCGCCGAGCGCGACCCCGGTGCCCGAGTTGCTCGCAGCGCTCGGGCCCGCCGACCGCGAGGCCGCCGGCCGCCACCTGCGCTCGGGAGCGACGACGACCGAGCGGGTGTACGCGGCGCGTGGCCTGGCGGTGACCGTCGCCGAGAGCTACGACCGGCCGCCGAGCTTCGCGCCGGTGGTGGCGACGGTGCAGCTCTTCGCGCCGGGGACGCTGCGGGACTTCGTGCTCGAGCTCGGCGGCAACGACACGCTGCGGCCGCGGGTGATCGATCCGAGGCGGGGCTGATGGCGGCGCCCACGCGGGGCCGTGCGGTCCTCGGGGCCGCGCTGGTGGCGGCGGTTGCGGCGTGCACCTCCGCGTCCGATCAGTCGGCGCGGACGGCGGCGCGCGGTTCGGGGCCTCCGGTGGCGACTCCGACTCCGACGCCAACGCCGACTCCGAGTCCGACGCCGACGCCGACGCCGACTCCGACTCCGACTCCGACCGCCGGCGGATGGGCTGCGACGCTGCTCGCCGCCGACTGGTCACGCTGGCCCGGGTTGCCGCCCGATCTGCGCGAGCGCGACCTCGTCCACGACCTCGGCCTCGACCGCGCGCGTGCGACCCGGCACGACGCGCGGCTCGGTCGCCGCGATGTGGTGGTCGTCGACACCGGCGGCCTGCGTTACTGGCTCCGCGATCGCGACCACGTGGTCCTCGTCGAGGTCAGCGGGCAGGTCGGCGCGGTGGCGCCCGCCGACCTCCAGCGCCAGCTCGGAGCCACCGCGCGCGAGGGCGCGGGCCGCTTCCTGCAGGAAGGCGCGACGACCACCGAGCTGGTCTACCCCGACCGCGGCCTCGCCATCACCGTCGCCGCGAGCTACGACACCCCGCCGAGCTTCGCGCCCCGGCTGGCCGCGGTCCAGCTCTTCGCGAAGACCGATCTGCGCACCTTCGTGCTCGAGCTCGGCGGCAACGACCGCGGCGGTCCGGTTCACTGACGCCGGCCGAGTCGGCCGAGCGCGACGTGCAGCACGCGCAGTGCGTCCTTCGACCCGGCCGCTGACGGCCTCGCTCGGGACGACCGGTTTGGTTCCCGACGCCTCACCGTTCGATTCGCCTACTCAGCGCTTGAACAGGCTGCGACCCGCGAAGCGGGCGTCGTCGCCGAGCGAGTCGGCGATGCGGAGCAGCTGGTTGTACTTGGCCACCCGGTCGCTGCGCGAGGCC
>SXGS01446159.1_pt1 | contig 10386 bp, 9 predicted proteins | sample 3174681 | NCBI WGS metagenome assembly SXGS01 (sample SAMN11356861, study PRJNA531348) | freshwater metagenome | isolation source: freshwater sample F1-80 | place: China: Fuxian Lake, Yuxi | collected 2017-12-25
ACGGCCCGCTGACCTCGCGCCTGCAGAAAATCCAGCCGGGCGACAAGGTGCTGCTCGGCCGCAAGCCGACGGGCACGCTGGTGCTCGACGCGCTGACGCCGGGAAAGCGCCTCTACATGTTCTCCACCGGCACAGGCTTTGCCCCCTTTGCCAGCCTTGTGCGCGATCCCGATACCTATGAGCGCTATGAGGAAGTGATCGTCACGCATACCTGCCGGGATGTGAATGAACTGATCTATTCCCGCACCCTGATCGACAGCCTCAAGGATGATCCGCTGGTCGGCGAGATGGTCGGGGACAAGCTGAAGCTCTACACGACGACAACCCGCGAACACTACGAGCGCATGGGCCGCATCACCACGCTGATCGAGAATGGCAAGCTGTTTCAGGACCTGGGCGTGCCTCCGCTGGACCCGGCAACCGACCGGGCGATGATCTGCGGCTCGATGGAAATGATCCAGGACGTCAAAGCGCTCATGCTGAAAGCCGGCCTCACCGAAGGCTCCAACGCAGCCCCGGCAGAGTTTGTGATCGAGAAGGCCTTCGCCGGCTGATCAACCCTCGCTGCGGCGCGAAGCTTTCAATTCCTGCACTTCGGCGCGCAGCTCTCCGATGAGAGCCATCAACTCCCTGTGGCGGATGACGTCGTGGGACTCCTGCACTTCGAGCTCATCGCTGATCTTCTCTTCGGCATCGAGCATCTTCTCGAGCGCGCTGTCCTGCAGCGAGTCGACGATGACGGCGGTGAAGAGGTTCAGGATCGCCCAGACCGTAAAGAGAATGAACGGGATGAAGAACATCCACGCCCAGGGATATTCTCCCAGCAGGTCGCGCATGTGACCATTCCAGCCCTCCATGGTGAGGACTTCAAACATCGTCAGGGCCGAAGCGCCCAGGGAGGCGAAGTTCTCCGTGTTCTGCGATCCGCTGAAAAGGTAGGTCGCCATCACGACCGAGACGTAAAAGACGAGCCCGAGGATCGCCAGGATCGCGCCCATGCCCGGCAGCGCCGTCAGCAGCGCTTCGGTGATGCGTTTCATGGTCGGGATGAAATGCAGGAGGCGCAACAGGCGCAGCACGCGCAAGGCCCGCAGCACATTGAAGGCCGAGCCGCCTGGTATCATTGAGACGCCGACCACGATGAAGTCAAACCAGTTCCAGCCGAGCTTGAAGAATTTCAGGCGATAGACATAGAGCTTGAGCAGGATCTCGGCGACGAAGATGAAGGTCACCGCCATGTCGATGACGTTGAGGATCGTAACAAGCCAGCGCGGCAACACCTCGGAATAGGTCAGCACACCCAGCACGATCGCGTTGATCACGATCAGCGTCATGATCGTATCGCGCACGACCGGGCGCTCGATGAAACGCTCGGCCGATGAGTAATGGGTCCGCTCGTCGAGTGTTGCTTTGGTCATTCTGCCCCCCGTTCAATCAGTTCGCGCGCAGACTTACCCTGCAGGCCCGGGCGATCAAGCAAAAGGATTGTGGCAGAAATTCTGCCGGTCAGATCGAAACCTGCCCGGTTTCGACGCTGCGATGGGGGTCGGAATGGTCCCATTCGGCCAGGAGCATCCGGAGCGTTGAGATGAAGGCGATGGGCTGGTCAAGCATCACATGGTGGCGGGCATGGGGCACCGATACGAACGGCACCTGATGGCCCAGCAGGCTGCGCATGTAGTCGCCCACATCATCGGGCATCAGCGCGCTTTCCTCGCCCCGGATGATGGCGATGCGGCACTGGGCAGCCTTGAGCATTTCGGCGGGGTCGAGCCCCGGCTCGAACCTTGTCCAGATCATCGGGTCGAACTTCCAGGTCCATCCGCCATCGGCGCGCTTGAGGCTCCAGCGGGCGATGTAGTCCATCGCGTAATGGTTCTCGCAAAGCTGTGGCGGGGCGAGGCGGAACCGGGCGAGTGCGGCGGCAAGATCTGGATAGACCTTGTGCGGACGGCTGGCACGCGAGGGTCCCCCGCGGGGCCGTTCGGGCGGATTTACCGGGCTGTCGACAATCACCATGCCCTCAAACCGGCTGCCATGCTTGGCGCCGGTGACGAGCGTCACGAAACCGCCAAAGGAATGCGCGACGATGACCGGCTTTCGGGGCCCCTCGAAGAGGCCGGCCGCTTCGGCCACGGCGACTTCCTCCAGCGAGAAAGTGTCCATGTCATAAGTTTCGCGCCATTCGCTGTCGCCCATGCCGGAGAAGGTCAGCGCGGCCACATTGTAATGCTCTGCAAAATAAGGCGCGATGAAATCCCACCAGTGCGCATGGGCACCATTTCCGTGCACGAACAATAATCCCGGCGCGCCGCGCCTGCCCCAACGCTGGAACGTCACCTCGGCGCCCTTGACTGTCACCTTGCCCATTTCATAGGGCACCGCGACCGCTTCCTTGAACCACGCGGGTGAAGGAGGCAGGCCGCCGCAATACTCGGCGAGCGGGCCGCCTTCCGACGGCATCTCGGCGGGCTGGTCCTTGACGATCGGGTTCTTGTCTCTGCTCATCGGCGCCTCCTCCACCCTGCAGGTTTGGCGGCATATCCGGCAGGCGGCAAGCCTTTCGCCACGTCAGAGAGCAGAATGCAAAAAAGGCCGGCAGGTTGCCCCGCCGGCCCTTGGCAATCTCACGCTGCCGGGAGCGTCAGTATTTGACGGCGCAGCCATAGGGTTTGGAGGTGGCGGTCGCCACCGGCTTGCCCGCATCAAGATCGGCCAGCGCCGCCGTCACATAGTTATCGGCCTTGGCGATATCATCGACCCGGGCCGACGGAATGGAGTCAATTGCGCCGTCATAGACGAGCTTTCCTGCCGGCGTGACGATGTACATGTGCGGCGTGGTCTTGGCGCCGAAGAGGCGGCCGATGTCGCCGCTTTCGTCCAGGATCACGTGCGACGGCGCCGCGCCGCGCGTTGTCGTAAGCTCATTGGCCTTCGCCGGGGTGACATGACCCTGAGAACCGGGACGGGAAGAAATCACCGACAGCCAGACGATATCGTCCGAAGTGGCCGATTTCTGCAGGGACTGCATGTTGGATGGCGGGTCGGCGTAATGCTTCTTCACGAAGGGACAGCCATCATTCGTCCATTCCAGGATGACGGTCTTGCCTTCAAAATCCGCCAGGGAAACCGTTTCCCCGTTTGACGTGATGCCGGTGAAGGCGGGGGCGTCTGCGCCGATCGCTGCCGGGGCGGGCGCAGCTTCCGCCGTGGAGGCGATCAGCGCGCCGGCCGTGAGGGCGACGGCGGCGGCCATCCCAGCAGCGAGGCTGATATTGCGGCGGGAAAACAACATGGGCGTCTCCTGTCTCTTCAAAACATGATGCTATTGCAGGACATAAAGGCCGCTCAGCCTTCGACAAGTCCAATGACAAGTTCTTGAGTGAGCAGTTCCGGCAGGATCTGCGGTTCGCGCGCGCCCGCTGGATACCAGAGATACATCGGCACCCCGGCCCGCTCGCGCAGCTTCAGCTCCTGCGCAATCATCGGGTCCTTCTGCGTAAAATCGGCGACAAGGAAGGCAACATTCGCCTCAGCAAAGGCATCCTGCACCTTGCTTGTCTTCAGCGTCGTCAGCTTGTTGACCTGGCAGCTGGCGCACCAGCTCGCGGTAAAGTCCACGAATACGGGGCGCCCCTCCGCCAGCATCGCTTCAACCGTTTCAGGGCTCCAGGCCGCTTCTCCATAAGTGCCGGTGAACGCGGCGGCGCTGCTGCCGGAAACCGCTGCCCCCGGAACATTGGCCTGAACGGCCGGATAGATGAAGGCCGCACCAAGGGCCGCTACCGCAACGGCCTTGCGCACCCGCCCGCCCTGACGGCCAATCCAGATGGCAAAGACGAGCGCAGTCGCCCCGGCAAGTGTCCAGCCCGCCGCCCCTGCCCCCGCAAGGCCCGCCACGACCGAGAGCAGCCAGGCGGCCGTCAGGAACATCGGGAAGGCAAAGGCCTGTTTCAGCGTATCCATCCATTTGCCCGGCTTCGGCAGCAGGCGGTGCAGGCCCGGCACAAAGCTGAGGATCAGGAAGGGCAGCGCCATGCCAAGGCCCATCGCCAGGAACACGGCGATCACCGCAGGCGCCGGCTGGCTGATGACAGCGCCCAGCGCGGCGCCCAGAAACGGCCCGACGCACGGCGCGCCGACGACAGCCGCCAGAATGCCGGTAAAGAACGCGCCCGCTGCCCCGCCCCGATTGGCAAGGCTACCGCCAAGGTTCTGAACGGAGCTGCCAAGTTCGAAAAAGCCCATCAACCAGAGGCCAACAGCAAACATAACAAGCGTCAGCACCGCCACGGTCGGCGCATGTTGAAGCTGGAAGCCCAGCGTTGCCGAGCCCGTTGCCTGCCGCACGGCAAGCAGCGCTCCGGCAAGCACAAGGAATGAGACGAGCACACCTCCGGTATACCAGAGGCCATGGGATTTGAGCTCGCCCGAATGCCCCGAGGCCGCTGCCTGCACCATGCCGATGGCCTTCATCGACAAGACGGGCAGCACGCAGGGCATGAGGTTGAGGATGATGCCGCCGATCAGGGCAAAGAAGGCCAGCGTTGCAATGCGCTGCAGGCTGATCGGGGCGTCTCCGCCACCGCTGCCAATTGCGCCGGTCCCTTCAGGCGCTGGTGCAACATCCCAGTCCGCTGTGCCCGCAAACGCTTCGCCGCGAGCGGCCGAGATTTCATAGCCGACAGGGTCTGCGCCCGGCGCGTCGATCCGGATGACGCCGTCCAGCGTCTCAGTGATCGTTCCGGCGCGGTCCGGTGTCAGGTTCAGGCTGGCGCCGTCTGGGCCTGCCTTCTGGGGCTGGGCAGCGGGATGGCTGATTTCATGCTGGAACGGAAAAAAGCGGATCTGCGCGCCTTCGGGGAACCCGCCGTCCAAACGCAGGGAAAGCGTCCACGGCTCGGCGGCGTCCTCAATCCGCGCCTCGCCGGCAAAGGCGGTGGGAACCCGGGCAATCCACTCCCCGATCTCGGCGCCGGCCACGGCATTCTCGAGGGGCGCCCCAACAGGCAGCGTCAGCGTTACGTCCGCCGTTTCCGGAATGCAGATCGACTCGCAGATCAGATAATCGGCCTCGGCAACGATGCGCAGCTCTCCGCTGGCATCTTCCGGGACGGTCACGGGAAAGGCGAAGATGACCACGTCATCATAGCCATAATCCATGATCTCGCCTTCCACGACCGGAATGAGGTGGGGCAAGGGCCAGAGGAAGTCGCCGATCGCGGTCTCTGGAAGGGTCGTTCCCTCCTCCAGGATCAGCTGCGGCGGCAGGCCCGCATCCCCGGCATTGCGCCAGTAGATGTGCCAGCCGTCATCCATCGTCATCTTGAGCGCGGCGTAAAACGTATCGCCGGGCGCAACACTGGCGCGGTCTGAGATCAGTTCCGCCTCGGCCCGGCGTTCGTCAGACTGCGCAGCCGCCAGACCGGTAACGGCCAGCAGGCTCAGCGCGGCCAGGATCAATAGCCGGTAAAATCCTGTCATACGCAGCCGCTCCGTCAGAAAACCCGTTTCGCCGCTGATATGCGCTGTGTAGGCGTCAGGGGGAACCCCTCCTCGCCGGTTCGTGATGCCGCGCCCCAAACCGAAAACGGCCCTCCGGAGGGAGGGCCGTTCAGGCAGATCAATACGCAGATCAATACTGTGTGGCCGCTCAGGCAGCCGCTTCACCCGGAGGCGGCGTGCGCACGGCGCGGTTGACGACCTTGGTCCAGTTGAGCAGCGACACGAGGTGCGCGTAGCAGGCGCCAAGGGCCCCATTGTTGCGCAGTTCCATGAACTTCTCGGGCGACAGGGCGCTGAGGCGCTCTTCGGAGATCGCCCAATAGTCGGCAATCTTCTGGGCCGGGCCGGTCGCATTGCCCTGCGGGTCGCGCGGCTGGAAGGTCACGGTCTTCTGCTCGAAGAGGTCCATGTCCCGGATCAGCTTGACGAAATCGACCGTGGCGCGGCGCTGGCGCTCGAATTCCTTGCAGAACTCGATGGCATCATTGGTGAACTGGGTCGGCTGGCCGTTCTGGAAGAAAGGCACTTCCGGCTGGTTGGACACCATCGGCGCCGAACGGTCGACGCAGAGGAGGAGCCGGTCAGAGCCTTCATCGGCCGCGAACACGAACGGATACCGGCGCACGAAAGCCGGGATGTAATAGTCATCCATCACCATGCCGTCAGCATTGACGTAAAGGTTCTGGCCCTGGCGCACGCCCATGACAGCGACCGGGGTGCGATCTTCACCAACAAAGATGACCGGGTAGGAGGCGCCGGCAATGCCGAACTCGGTAACGGTCACCGGAACCGCATGGGCTTCGCGCAGGAAGCTGAACGGCTGGGGGATCTGCTTCACGCCAAGGCCGCCATGTTCTTCGGCGGAGAGCGGCTGCGGGTTCTTGTAGAACAGGACTTGTCCGGAGAGCGCGGCCGGGCCGGCATTGGAAATAGGCGTTGTCACGTTGCGTGGCTCCTGGAAAATTTGGCGGAGGAGTAACGGAAATAAACTATGGCCACAACTCCCGAAACAGGCTCAATTACAGTGAAAGTCGAGTAATATACCTGTCATGCAAGCCCAATCCGGACGCAGAATGGCAAGCCTCCTGCCAGCTGGGCTTTGCGCAGCTCTTCTTGCCGTGCTGCCTGTTGCCTGCAGCCCGCGGGCTGACCCCGAAGGCACGCCCTTGCGCGTCGCGCGTGAGATCGAGAGCACGCTGACGACCATCGCCCAGAACGAAGTGACCCGCGACCCCGAACTCGCCACCCGGCTGGGGCTGCCCGAAGCCGAGGCCGGATACAGCTACAATCGCTACCTGACGGACCGCTCACAGGCCGCCTATGAGCGCGCCCGCCTTGCCCGCCTTGAGACCCGTGACCTCCTGGTGCGCATCACGCGGCCTGCCCGGGGCAGCGCGCTGGCGCGCCATCTCGACACGGTGATCGCTGCGCATGAGACGGCCGAGACCCTGTTCATGGCTGGCCACGGCACCTCCGGCCTTGGCGCCTCCCATCCCTACATCGCCGATCATACGCGCGGGGCCTATCTGGATGTGGCCGACCTGCTGGCGCGGCATCAGCCTCTGCGCACGCCGGGCGATGCCCGCGCCTTCGTGGACCGGATGGCCCAGTTTGCCGACGCCATCGAAGACGACCGCCGGCGCCTGGAAGCCGATGCCCGCTCCGGCGTTGTGCCGCCCGCGCCCATCCTGCGCCGCATGCAGCTGCTTGCGGCTGCCGCAGCCGCCACGCCGCCGGAGCTGACCCCGCCGGTCATCACCTTTGAAAACCTCGCGCCCGGGATCGAAGGCCTCGACCCGGCCGAGCGCGGCCGCCTGCAGGCAGAAATCCGCCGCCTCGCCGCTGAGGAGGTGCAGCCCGCCTATGCCGCCTTTGCCGCCAGCGTGAACACGCTCGCCAATACCGCGCCGGAGCTGCCCGGCGTCTGGCAGCTGCCTGAGGGCACCGCCTATTACGCTGCCGCGCTGAAGGCCTATACCGGCGACGAGGCCTCACCCGCCGGCCTGCACGAGCGGGGCAAGCTGGAAGTGGCTGCGCTGCTGGCCGAGACAGACCGCGCGCTTGCAGCCCTCGGGCTTGCGGAAGGCACCGTGGGCGCGCGCCTGGCGCTCCTCTCAGCCCAGCCCGAACAAGTCTATGCCGACACCGAGGAATCCCGCGCGGCGCTGATCGGGCGCATCCTTGCCCATGCCGACCGGGCCGAAGCAGCGCTTTCCACCCAGTTTGACTTTGCGATGCCGGAGAAAGCAGGCCTTCGGGCCGTGCCGCCGGAATTTGCAGGCTTCCTGCCGCCCGCTGCCTACCTGCCCCGCGCCCTGAGCGGCACGACGCCGGCCCGCGTCGAGATCAACCTCGCCCGCCTTGCCGACTGGCCGGACTTCACCCTCGCCGCCCTTGCCTTCCATGAGCTGGTTCCGGGCCATCATCTGGAAAGCACTGCGGCGCGCAATGAAGCGGGCCTGCCGCTCGCGCGCCAGCTCATCTGGAATGTCGCCTATGGCGAAGGCTGGGCGTCCTATGCCGAAACCCTTGCCGATGAACTCGGCCTCTATTCGGACGATCCGCTGAGCCGCATCGGCTACCTGCAGTCCATGCTGCTGCGCGCCGCCGGGCTGGTAGCCGATACCGGCATCCACAATGAGCGCTGGTCCCGCGATCAGGCGATTGCCTATCTCACAGAGACGGTGGGACTCAGCCTTGAGAAAAGTGCCGACGAGGTCGACCGCTACACTGTGCGGCCCGGCCGCGCGGCGGCCTACTGGCTCGGCCGGGAGCGTATCCTGGATCTCCGGGAGCGCGCCATCCGCGTGCTCGGCCCGAAATATGACCCCAGGGCGTTTCACCGGGCGATCCTGACGGGCGGCCCGCGCCCGCTCAGCATGGTCGAGGAAGACGTGACGCGCTGGTACACGGCGCAGGTCGAGGACTGAGCCCTTCCCCGCGCCGCGTGCGACAAGACCTGAGTATCAGGCTGCCAACCGGGCAGGTTCTTGCGCCCCGCGACAAACCGGCATGAACCCCGCTTCCAGATCGGCCACCATCGCCTTGCGCTGGGCGCCGTCAAATTCGAGCGCCAGGAACACGGCGTTGGCGCCGTAGCGTTCCGCCTCTGCCAGCGCCCAGATCGGCTGGATGTCGTGCGGGCGGCCAGTCAGTTCCATGACCCGGTAAACCCGCCAGCCACAGGCATCCTGGGCTGCGAAAATGGCAACACCCGCACTGCGCGCCCACGGGGCATCTGCCGCCGTGCGCTGGAATTTCCACGCCTTGCCTGACTTGCCGCGAAAGCTGACTTGACCAAACATGTTCCTGCTCCGTTCCTTGTGGAATGTTCTTATGATGTTCCAGTTTGGTTCGCAAGAAGTTTTTGGTAAACAAAGGGTTAAACGGCAAATGGGCCGTTAACGTTCTGCTGTGGATGAGCTTGTGGAAAAACGGGCGGCCCGACGCGTCACCGCGTCAGCGCACGACGGTGAACTTGCGCGTCTCGAACACCCGCAACACCTGCTTCAGCTCGCGACCACGCCGCAGCACCTGCCCGGCCGAACCGTACACGGCATACTGGCCCTGGCGGTTGGCAAGGGCTGGTTCTTTTTCGATTCGCCAGGTCGGGCTTTCGGCATGCCGGCGGAAGATCGCGAAGGTCGCCACGTCCCGTTCCATGCCGATGGCATAGTCTCGCGCCTCGCCTGCGATTACGAGGCGGCCATAGACATCAAGGATGGGCTGCATCTCTGCCCTCTGAAAGGCAACGACCGGGTCCGGCGCAGGTTTCCTGTGGAAAGAATCCGTCATGTCGGTTACAGTTTCGTCACAGCTTTTCGTCCGCGTCCAGCCCCTTGTGGAGCTAACGCAGAATTAATCCCGCAGACTCGTTTTGACCGCAATTCGGCCTTGTGCGCGCCGCATCCGGCAGCCATCTTAACCTTGTCGGACGGAGGACTTACGCAAGCGCCCCGGACCCATCAGCCCCCCCAGCCCCCTGGGGTGTTTGTAGCGCCACCGTCCGACAACCCAACCCCCTGAAAATAAAGAAGTTTTTCAGCTCGATCGCTAACGCTGTCAGCTGTGTTTCTGCGGCATGCGGTCGAGGAACGGTTTTACGAATCGCCCCGCCATCCGTCCGGTCCCGGACGCATGCGCCAGCCGCCGGTCGATGAAAGCTTCCAGATCCTCCGGAGACGGATTATCCGCCCAGTGCAGCACGATGGCCGGCAGCACGCTCGCGAGCAGCCCGCGCTTGGAATAGCGGTTGTAATCTTCCGACGTATCGCCCGCCGCCGCCCACACCATGTCGGCCACTTTCCAGCTGCGCTGCAGCGCCGGGCCCGCGCCCCAGGGCAGGAAGCCGCGGCTTGCCGCCCTGCGCACTGCCTCGCGGTGGGGCTCCAGCTCGGCCAGCCAGGCCAGCACGCCCCGCTTCACCTTTTCCGGCACCCGCAGGCCAGTCATGTCCTGAGCGTCCAGCGCCTGCTTTGCCCGCTCCCCGGCCTCGTCGAAAAACCCTTCCAGCAGGTCGATTACCCCGCGTGGGGCAGCCAGCGCCTGCTCCCCTCCGGTCAGCCCGGCTTTTACGGCGGCAGCAGCTGCAGCCGCCTCGCTCCAGCCGTCAAAAACGACTTCGGGCAGCAACGCGTCCAGCCAGCGGCGGCGGAGCAGGACAGAGGGCGGCGTGGTCATGTGTCGAATCCCGGCGCATGGGGCTTGGCGAAAGGCGTTTCCCCGTGATATAGGCCGCGCTTCTTAGGCTGTCAGGCCCGAAATCAACGAATTCCAGGGTGCCTGGCGCCCGTAAGAACCCGATGGAGAAGTCCCATAGTACAGATCGTCGTCCGCGATAACAATGTCGAGCAGGCTCTGCGCGCGCTGAAGAAGAAGATG
>SXGS01518374.1_pt1 | contig 10385 bp, 10 predicted proteins | sample 3174681 | NCBI WGS metagenome assembly SXGS01 (sample SAMN11356861, study PRJNA531348) | freshwater metagenome | isolation source: freshwater sample F1-80 | place: China: Fuxian Lake, Yuxi | collected 2017-12-25
CACGAGCGTTTCCCGTTTCCGTTTCCCGGGGGTGCTATAGGGTGGAAACGGGAAACCCTTTGTTTCCCGATGCGCCGTTTCCAACAGCTTTATCCTGAGAAAAGGGTGGAACATCTTCAGCTATTTCCGTGAGAGGGAACAGCATTGGGCTGGCGCTGGCGACCCTCTTTCGCAGCGAACAGAACGCCAAGACAAAAAAGGAGCGTGCCACCCACTTTCTGCCCTACTTGCTCGGTATGCAGCAGCGAGGGTCGTTTTGCACCTTGCCCGAGGCAATGCCATTCCGCCGGGTGTGGGGCGCGGGCGGGCTGACGGCAAATCTCGCCTCCGTCCTGCACCGCCGTTTGATTGAGGAAGAACCGTCTGCCGAGCCTCCTTTCGGAGCGTGGTATCGCGTCGCACTCGGGGACATCGAGGCATGGCTGTCCTGTGCTGTAGATGATGTCGAAGTCGAGCGATGGGCGATGCGCTTCAGCCTTTTCGCTTGGGATAGGGATAGCGTTGCCGCTGTCCGCAAACGACTCGGCTCTGCTAATCAGCCCAATGTGCAATCGGGAAGCCTCGCGCTTTTCGCCCTCTTCAAACCGCTCTTTCAAAAATGGCTGCTGGCAGCGCTGCTCCCGGAAGGCAGCCAACGGGAGGCCGCAAAGGTCGGCCCGCTGCCCGGAATCGCAGCGCAACTCGCACGCAGCGACGTCACTGCTGCCGTGCGATTTGCCCGAACTGCTTACCGCACTGCGGGCATCGAACCGGCTAAAATCGTTTCCCAGCAGTTCGACTGTCCCGATCCGCAGCGGCTGTTGGCAGCACTGCTGATTCCGTCGCAGCGCAGAGAACTCACGAACCTCTCCCGCCGCTGGCTTTCACCACACAGAAACAACAATCACAACTCATGAGCAACACACTCGATGCCACCGCACTGTTGGCAGACGCCAACGTCCACCGCCTCCTCGTGCAGGCTACTCTAGTTTCCGTCACCGGCGACCTGTTTCAGCCCGCGGGATTTCCCGATATCGGCCACGTCATTTATGATGCGCCGCGCAAAGACGGCACCAAAGAAAAAGTCTGTGTGGTGGACAGCGCCGCCAGCATGGCGAACCACCTCGAAGCCGTCTCACTGGCCAGTGCCCAGACGCTGGAACTTCATCCCGACCTCGAAGGGATGCCTTATCTTGAGTGCCTCACCGATGCACCTGGAACCACTGGCGGCACCTCGCCAACGCGCTTGGTAGTCACGTCCCTCTCAGAAGGCCATCGCCTCGCATCAAGCTACTTCCTTGATGAGAAGGGAAAGGTTGTAGACGACGGCGCAGTGTCCGCCGACAACTTCGCGACAGTTCTTCGCACGAGCTTCGGCATCCAAGACCTCGGCAAGAAAACTCACCCGCTTCCCGCCGATTGGTGGAATGTCTTCCTCACCATCTTCCGCTACGACCCGAACTCGCTGGTTCACGGCATCCTTTTCCCGGCGATGGGAATCAAACTGTCGCGCGTGCTCACGGCTCATCACGAGGCATTCGGCGCGGATCGTGTTGGTCTTTCCGGAGTAAAGTTCGATAAACTCGGTAAGACTACTTCGGGCCAGCCCATTTTCTCCGTGGACAAGGAGAGCGCCCGCGAGATTCGTGCCACGTTTGTCATCGACCTTTCACTCCTCCGCTCCTTCGGGCGCGGCGAACACGGCCTGAACATCAACCAGAAGCGATTCCTTTTCGAACTTGCGCTATGGAAGATCGGGCGGCTACTCTCTGGCCCCTACCGCTTCCGTAGCGGATGTGACCTCAAGCTCGCCGCACTTGCACGCATCGAGAATGGCAGTTCCACAGAACTTGCGCCGACAGAACTCCAGCGCGACATCATGACTGCCATTCAGAGCGCTGGGTTCAGTGAACCACGAGTCACCCAAGTCTATTGGCCTTCCGATGAACTCTTCAAAACCGGGAAGGACGACGACAAAGCACAACACGGTGCAGGCGAAGAAAGCGAAAGCGAAGAAACCAGCGACTAGGCCATGCAACTCGCCCTTGAGCAGACTTTCCGTTTAGGACGCTTCCACGCGACACCGTGGAAAGTCTTTCCCTACGATGATCCGCACGGCGAATGGCCGCCTAGCCCGTCGCGACTCCTTCGCGCTGTGCTGGCCCGCTCTTTCCAACTGGACCGGGAAATCGCCGACTCCACTGAACGCCACGCATCTTTGCGCGAGGAGTTAGTGCGAGCATTCGCCACCAGCGAAATCTCGTGGCAGCTACCGGCTTCGACATGGCGCGGCCCAGGCCTGCGCCAATACCACCCGGCGGTATTTGAACGTGTCCCTCGAGGAGCTAAAGACCCGGGAATGATGGCCTACAATACCACGAAGGTGCTGGATAATTTCTGGATTACCTCTGTCTACGCCGAGCCCGTCGTGTGGCTCTTGGATGGGCCGGATTGGACTCCGTCGTTGATGGCACATCTAGATGCCTGCCTTGCCCGGATGACCTATTTTGGCCGCATCGAATCCATCACCGAAATCCGCCGCCTGCGCGAAGCGCGGATGGATACGTCACCGCACACTGCGTTGAAACCCCGCCGAAGCGGCAACGCTGTTCCCGTGCTCGCGCTACAACCCGACGCCAGTTTGGCCCAACTCCAAGCTACCACCGACGCGCCCAGCGTGGCGAATACCAGCATCCCGCCAGGTTCCCGCTGGATGTATGCCGAACTTCCACCCCGCCCGCGGATCCGTCCTATGCCACGCAAGAAGCCAGAGCTTCCGCCGACCCAGCTCATCCAGTTCGCCATTGGCTCGAAGGTCGCCCCGCGCTACAAAGACACCGTTCTCATCACGGAGCGATTTCGGAACCGTGTGCTGGGCTGCTTCACGAAAATACTGACGGGAAACCCAAAAATGAAATGGAGCGAAGCGCCTGCTGAAGTGTGCGAACAGGCATTCCTGCTTTCAGGTAGACAGCCAGATGGCAGCCCAGCCAAGGGCCACCTGCAGGTGGCCTTCTTCCTTAGCGGGACATGCGACGCGCCGTCACGCCTTTGTGCCTGGAGAAGCGAACCCTTCAACGACATGGAGCAGCGAGCCATTCTCGATGCCGCCAACACCCCCCTGCCGCTGAACTACAAGGACGATCCGTGGACGCTGAATTTGGTGCCTCTGGATGGACTCGTCCCGCCCGCACCTGGCTTGGACGACACGACTTACTGCGAATGGGAAAGCCTCACTCCATACGTTCCGCCGCGTCACGTATATGGTCGCTCAGGAAAGGAGAAACCCAGTTGCTCAGTGGCGGCGCAATTGAACGATGAACTCGAACGTCGTGGGTTCCCGGTCGGCAAGCTTATCTGTGACGTCAGGGAATGTGGCTGGGTGAAAATCCATCGCATCAAATCAGAACGCGACGCGCGAACGAACTACAGCAAGCTCGGCTATACGGTTAATCTCACTTTCAACGAGGCTGTCAGAGGGCCTATTTCGCTCGGGTCTTCCTTCCACTTCGGTCTTGGCCTGTCTCAGCCGATTAGGAGTTCGGGAGCCGCGCAACTCAACGAAAGCGACTCCGCCGCGTCCATCCGCGCCCAACTAAAACCATGAATGACCACGAACGACTGATCGAAAAACTTAAGCGAATCGAATGCTTGTTCGCGGACAGGGCAGCCACACCAGGCGAGAAGGCCGCGGCGGGCGAGGCCCGTGAGCGCATCCGCCAGCGGTTGGCGCAGTTCGCCGAAACCGATCCGCCGGTCGAATATACCTTCGCCCTCCGTAATCCCTGGTCGCACCGTTTATTCGCCGCCCTGCTGCGCCGCTACAACATCCGTCCCTATCGCTATTCCCGGCAGCGTTACACCACGATTATGGCACGGGTGCCCGCCCGGTTCGTCCGTGAAACGCTGTGGCCGGAGTTCGTGGAACTGGACCGCACGTTGCAGAACTACCTCACGGAGCAAACCAATCGCGTCATCGCTGAGAGCATCAACCAGGACACCTCGGACGTCGAAGTTCGTTCCGGCCAGGCGTTGCCCGCAACCGCCTCCATGGACATGGGAGAAGGACTACAATGAAACCGATGCAACCGCGATCAGAACCCTGATCGCATTGCATTCTATTGAAAGCGAGTCTCCTGGGACCCCAAGGAGCTGCGCCAGATTGTTCAACGATCGTTCGGCCGATCAACACCGAGTCCGTGCATTCGCAGCCGCTGCTGGATTATCCACGGAGTGTGTGCTTCAACGGGGCCGCGCTCACGTGAGCGCGGAGATGGCAGTTTCCTTACTCGTTCTGGTGGAGGAACGCAATCCTTCGATTGCGAGCACCCTTTGCTTTTTCGGGGCTTGCGACATGCTGATTCCCTGCTAATTCCTCTACCATGCCTCCTTTCAAGATCTTACGTCATGCGAGCAGGGGCAGGGTTTTCCCCACCACCCCGCCCCTCGCGGAATAAAATGTCAAAGATCCACCGCGTCTCAGACAACGTAACAGGGCGCGTCCAAGCGCACGTAGGGCAAACCGATGGCGGTGATGACACGATCACCGCGTCCCTCGGAAGGTCCCAGCCCGACAAAAATCACCTGATCCTCGCCGTGGTGGATGATTTTGCCCAAGGCGGTCTCCAACTCAATCTTTTCCGATGGACTCAAGTCGCACTCGAACACGGAGAATTGGAGGTGGTCGCCAAAATTGCGGCACACCTTGAATACCTTCCGCAGCCGCTTCTGATCCGCGACATCATAGCAGACTAAGTAAGTCGTTCGCACGAGTCACCTCGTAGTCAGTGGGATGTAGTCCGCGATTTCCCGGGTCAGAGTCTTCGCCAGCAGACGCGCCTGCAACTCCAACGCCCGGCGATAGCTGACCTTGTAGTCGAACAGCGGATGGGTGATGAGCGAACTCATGCGCTGCTCGTAAGTCTGGAAGAATCGCTTTCGTCCGGCCGCCGTAAGGTTCACAGCCGGGCCAGCGCTCACGAAGTCCTTGTCGGTCACGATGCGGTTATTGATGCAGCTCAGGACTACGGACTCCGCCAGGAGAGGCCTGAACTCCTCCATGAGATCCAAACCCAACGCGGGACGTCCGAATCGCGGCTGATGATAGAACCCGAGATACGGATCAAAACCAACCGACAGCGATGCCAGCGTGCAATCCTTCGCCAACATGCTGTAAGCCAGGGAAAGCAGCGCGTTGACGGGATCGGTGGGCGGACGGCGATTGCGATGATTGAAACTGAAATTAAACGAACGCTGCCCGGAACCGCCCGTTGGTTCGAGGCCAGGCAGATCGTCTTCAACCTTCACCATGCCGGCAAAATGTTGGAAATACTGCCCCGCAGCAGCGCCTTCGATCCCCAGCAGCACCTCCATCGACGCTGCCGAAAGCGCATCTTCGGAAGCTCGCTTGAGTCTTAGGATGCTTGCTTCCGGCGGTTCCAAGTGGTTTCGCATCAACAGCGTCCGTTGGTTTCGAATCTTTCCGCACACGAACTGCCTTGCCAGTGACAAGGAAGCCGCGGCGTCCCGCGCGAGCCGGAATTGTTCCATGCGCAGAAACACGTTTTTCAGCGCATGACCGCGCGTGATGCCGTAAAACCAGCCGCCCGTCGAGAAATAGGTTACTGGCACTTCCATCTCACGGAGTGATTGAATGGCCTGCGTCGTAATCTGAATGTTCCCGAACAGCGCCACGTGGGAGACATCCCGGATCCGCACTTCCTCAATCAATCTGTCCTTGTCCTTGATCGTCAGGACTTCCGCTCTGCAACCGACCCGGTAACCGGGCGTGTTCAAATACAAGGGGCGAGTATCGTCGCGCGATGCGATCAGCCGCCTCGGCGACTCGAACCTCTGGCGTTGCAGACCCGGAGCGGAGACCTCGGCGGGCCGTTTTTCTCCCGGAACAAACTCTTCTTTCATGGTGCTCTTCGCCAGCATCCGCGTTTCGTCCGGCAAACAAACCGGCGCGAGCGAACAACGAACGCACTTCGGTGAATGAACCAGTGGTGCGGGAATGGGCGCTGCCATGACCCGCCTGGCTTCGGCAATGGTTTGACGAATCCAGCTTTCGAGCTCAGGAGTGATGGGCAAACGCACGCGCTGCTTGGTGGCGCGGTAATAGATAACGCCCTCCTTGCAGGTGTAGCCATTGTCCCGCAGAATCAGCGCCTGCAATCCAAGCTGCATCTTGTCCGTGTCCCACAGTTCATTTTGACCCGCCAATCCTCCGCTGTCCTCGCCCTCTTTGGGTGCGCCTGCCTTGTAATCCACAGGGCAGACCTGCAACGCCTCGAACAACCCGGCAGTTAACATATCCTCTGGCGCGGCTCGCACTTCCACCAAGTCCATCTTCGCGACAATGCCCAAACGCTCTGAACCCATTTGAACGGAGCGCGAGTGGATGATTTCAGGCTCAGCATCTCCCTCTCCGCCCTGGGGATCTGGTTGGAGAGAGGTGCCCACTGTTTCAGCGGTCCCCGTCTCCTGATTTTCAGTGGTTGTTTTCTTCGCTCTTGATCTCTTTCTGGCCGCAGGCAAAGCCCCGCTGCCCGAATCGACCCTCTGATGAATGGCGCTGCCACGAATCGTGTCCGCGCTTTCGATGAACACTCCTTCCACAAACTCGTAGTAGAAAAGTCGCTGGCAATAAACGAACTCATTCATCATCCGCGCGGGGATTTGCCGCGGATCTCGAATCCCGGCCGCTGGCCCTTGCGCCACAGGTTCCACCGACGCGGAAAGTCCCGAGTCCAAATCACGGGACAACAACGGATCCTTGATCCGAGGCGACTCCGACTCGGGCACTATTCTACGAGGCCCGTCCTCGATCAGTGGGGCCGATTCAATCCGCAAAACAATTTTTACACGATCGGGCTGTCGTGTTGATTGATGGACTGGATGACCCTGTCTGCCTCGGCCAGATCTCGTTCTTCCAGATGGCGGCGCGGGGTTGGCTGAACCAAGCAGCGCTTCCATTTCACCTTGGCGCGGCTGCGAAGGTCCCGGCTGGTTTGAGTCACTCATCCGGAATCGTGGTCGGTGGAGTGTCCTAACACGATAAACGCGTCTGAGCGTCGATTCAAGGCCGTTCCAGGGAATCCCAGGGACAGACAGATAGCCTCTCACCCATCATCGACGGAAAGTTTAGCTTAGGAGGGGAAAAGATTTTGGTCTTTGGCCTGAATGGTGACTTCAGCCAAGTCTGGGGTGCCAAAACGGGCGAGGCCTTGCTGGCACGCATGAACTCGGGTGACAACGCCGATTTCAGCCCGGACGGACAGTGGGTTGCGGTCGCCGGCAACGATGGTCTGGCCCAGGTTTTTGAGGCGAGCACTGGGACTCCGATCACTCCACCCGTGCATCACAACGGTGTGGTATGGGGCGTCCGATTCCATCCAGACGGACGGCGCTTCGGGACCGCCAACATCAGGAAGTTGGTGCAGATTTGGAACATTACTTCCTCCCAATTCGAAGGACCTGTCTTGAGGCACACGAAACCCGTGTCCTGGGCCGGCTTCAGTCCGGATGGCGGGCGCCCTCTCACCGCCAGTGTGGATGGCACGGCACGGCTTTGGGACGCGGCAACCGGCAAGCAAGCAATCCCCGAGTTGGAACATGGTGGCTTTGAGAATTACCGGCGGCCTTCCTTCAGCCGGGATGGGAAACGTGTGCTGACCGCAAGTGCCGAGAACGTCATCCAATGGTGGGATACGGACACGGGTGAACCTGTGGCGCAAGCGATGCGGCATCAGGAGAGTGTCCACCACGCTGAGTTGAGTTTGGCCACGGGTGCCAGCTTTCGGACGCTTTCAGCACCTCGGACGCGGCGCAACACGCGCTTCGGATGGAATGTGGCCAGCCTCCGATCGGAGACGGCCGGACAAGTCACTCGCATCGCGGTCGGCGCGCCAGCAAACCCCTCGGGATCTTTGGGGCAGGTCCATTTGTATGATGCTGTTACCAGTAAGTTGATTCTCTCATTTGGCGCGCCCGCTCCCAAATCGGGTGATTGGTTTGGCGCTAGCCTGGCCGCCATTGGAGACATGGATGGAGATGGGCGGATGGACCTCGCCGTGGGCGCTGGCGGCGAAGATAATGGGCTCAATTCCTCGCCCGGCTCGGCCTATATCGTCTCCGGTGAAACGGGCAAGCTCCTGCACCCGTTGATCCCTCCCGATCTTCCGGCGATCACCCGCCACCGCTGGTCAGTGGCCGCGGTTCCGGACGTCAACGGCGATGGAAAGGCCGACGTTTTGGTGGGAGTGCCCCTGGCCTCGCCACTCGGAGATGTCGTCATGGCTGGACGTGCTTATCTCTTCAGGGGTGGCGATGGCCGATGGCTGCGAACCATCAAGCCTCCCGATCCAGCAGTACGGGGGTTTTTCGGATGGGCTGTGGCCGGTTTGCCGGATATCACAGGAGATGGCGTTGTGGAACTGTTGATCAGCGCCGCCGCTCGTCCGAGCGTCGGATCACTGGGAGAACGGCGTGTGCATTTGATCAACGGGGCGACCGGTCAAAGAATCCAAACGTTCAAATCCCTTGGGAGCGGCGAGGCTTTTGGCTTCTCCATCACGGGGATACTGGATCGCGCCGGCAAGCTTCGGGCGATCGCTTCGGGCGCGGCGATTGAGCCAGTCCCTCCCGCCCCGAACCGCGCCGGACGCGCCTATGCGTTTCCACTGTCGCTTTCGTTCCTGTCGATGTCCGTGTCCGACGAAGGACCGCGGATTTCACTCATCGCGACGGACGACAAGGGATATGAAGTTGAAGCATCTCCGGACCTGCAAACGTGGATGTCAGTGACCACACTGAAGGACGGGACTCCCACGGGGACCTTCCTCGACAATCAAACCAAGGGGGCAAACCAACGCTTCTATCGAGCCCGTAAAGTGAGCTCTTCGCCGTAACAATGGGTGCCCGAGCGCGCAATTCAGCCCGCCGCGCCAAAGCGTTCTTGGTGGCGCTGGATGTCGGGTTGGTTGACGAGCGCTTCATGGGGCGCCAACTTGTGCTCCATCCGGCGGATGGGCAAGAGAAGAGGAGGAGCGGATTTTGGGGGATGTGGTGTTTCCGGTGACGGACGGACGGACGGAAACTGGTGATGAGTCGATACACACAACCGGAAGATGCGTTGAAGTCGACCATGGCGAGGATGAAGAGGGGATGTGGAGAGCTGCCACCTCCCAAACTAGTATCCGCGGGGGAGGAGGGGCAGGTCGAGATTGAGGTTTTGCAGTGAAGACATAGAGGCAGCGGGTCGTGAGTTTGCGCGGTCCCTAAGATAGGCGCGTGGCGCTCCCGATGAGAGTCACCACGCGCCGGCCCACCTCCTTTATTCAAGAGACCTTGAACACGGAGGCTTTCTACCAAAAGTCCTTTGCTGCCACATCGTCCATATTGACTACGATCCATTCGTTTAGAGGTCGGAGGATCCGCAAAACCCAACTGAATCGCCGGGGGAGCATCCCACTTGTGCTGGCTTTATAAGCCTTTTTCGGCTTTGATCCGCGCCGTGAACGACTGTTTGCGGTCAAACTTAGTTGCCTGTTTGAAAAATCCCAAGGACAGACAGATTATTTGAGAAGTCTAGGACCGAGATACAAAGGCAAACATCCCAGCCGTGGGAAATTCAGAAAATGGAGAGGATCAAACCAAAGCTTCGGAATTTGGAGTGGAGGGGTCGTGGGACCCATGAGGAACGTGATTCTCCCCGGCGTCCGCCGCAATCCATCAGCAGGCCTGCCAGCATGAGGATTCATTCATGAGATGGAATCGGCGCCAGTGAGGGCGCATCGGAAGCACTCCTTCCAATGTCTCAGAATTTCTGTACGTTTCATTCACGGTAATTCGCGGATCACACCAATAGTTACCGGCCAAGCTACCCGAAGGCGGACTTCCGCAGGTCCCTCAGAACGAACATCGACGGCCCGTCCAAGCCCCGCACGGATCGAGCTCCACTCTCTCGATTTGCCCCGAAGCGCTCGCGATACGTGCGGAACATCTCTTCCACAAACTCGCGCGTGCCGAAAACCGCTCCGTCCACGAAGTAACGCACCCGGCATCGCGCGTAGTCGTGAATCCGCAGCTTACCCTTGGCGGCGATGACCTCCTTGACTCGCTCGGGATCGATCCCTCGTCGCATCGGCTGGCCCTGCTCGTCAAGGCCCTCATTCTGCTCTCCCTGTCCAAACAGCCAGACTCGATAGGCCGCCATGGCCGCTGTCAGCGATTCCTCGACCCCGTCCCGCGCGTTCATCAGTGACTTGAATCCTTCCTTGGCGATCCGAATGCCAGCCACCGCTTCGCCGTAGCCGCACCAGCGATAATCCTTCGGGTCCTGCGTCAATCCGGCTCGCACCGGGTTTAGGTCGATGTAAGCGGCCATCGTTAGCAAGGCTTCC
>SXGS01084816.1_pt1 | contig 10381 bp, 10 predicted proteins | sample 3174681 | NCBI WGS metagenome assembly SXGS01 (sample SAMN11356861, study PRJNA531348) | freshwater metagenome | isolation source: freshwater sample F1-80 | place: China: Fuxian Lake, Yuxi | collected 2017-12-25
CCAGACCTCGGAGCTTCTCGTCCAAGAACGCGAGAAAACTCTTTGGATTCAGAACCGCTTTGGTCTCTTGGAACAAGTAGCTCTTGTTCGCGGATCCGCCGCCCTTGGCGATGAACAAGAACTTGTACTCGTCTCCGTCGATCGCTTCGATCTTGATCTCGGCCGGGAGGTTGGTGCCGGTGTTGCGTTCCTCGAACATCGAGATCGGCGCCATCTGCGAGTAACGCAGGTTGTCCTCTGTGAAGGTGCGAAAGACGCCGCGGGCAATGGCTTCTTTGTCGCCGCCGCCGGTCAGGACGAGCTCGCCCTTCTTGGCCTTGACCAGTGCAGTTCCGGTGTCCTGGCAACTCGGCAAGACGCCTCCCGCGCTGATCGACGCGTTCTTCAGCAGTTCGATCGCGACGAAGCGGTCGTTCGGGGAGGCTTCGGGGTCGTCGAGGATGGCCGCGAGTTGCTGGAGGTGCAGCGGACGGAAGAGATGCGCGATGTCGAACATCGCTTGCGCGGTCAAGTCGGTGATGCCTGCGAGGTCGACCTGGAGAAAGGTTCGACCGGCGGCATCGACGGTGCTCACGTAGTCGGAGGTGAGTTTGCGGTAGGGCGTGGTGTCGGGCCCGACCGGAAGGAGATCTTGGTACTCGAACTCGGCCATGACCGAGACGCTACGTCGCGACGGGGGTCAGCGCCGTCTCGGACGCGTTTGCGCGCGGTGCTTCACGGTCTTGTCGATGAACTCCCACGCGTCAGGTGTCTTGCAGCCGGTTTCGCCGTGGTCGATGTCGATGGTGCCGATGTTGTCGGCCGTCGCGAGTGCTGCTTGGCGGCACTCCTGCATGCCAACCCCGATGCCGATGACGCAACCGTTCATCTCGTGTCGCACGCGGTTGGGGCGATCGTGGATCTCCCGCTCGATCTGGCGGAGCAGCTGGCGACCAGTCGTGGTATCGAAGTGGGCCGCGAGCGCAAGGTGCGCGGCGACGGCCCATCCGAGGCTGGCGACCCACTCGCCCTTCTTGTCTCGCCACGCTGCAGAACGCCCTTCGGCGATCGGCGATTGCGAGATGGGTTTGGCGAGTTGTTCGACGACGATGTAGTTGTCGCAATCCTTCGCCATTTGATCGGCGACCTTCACGGTGAGTCGCGCCGGGTCGAGAATCCGCGCCGCGAGCACTCGCGCATCGTGGTTCCCGGTTCCCCAAAGGTCGACCGCAAGCGTGTGATCGATCTTGAGTTGCTTGGTCAGATTCTCGAGGCTGGTGAAGCTGACGCCGAAAAGTTCGCCCTTCACGCCGTGGCGGGGGTAGATCTTTCGGTTCTGTTCGGTTCCGGCGGCTTCGAGCGCTGCCATCGCCTCGGCGAGGTCCATCACCGCTCCATCGTACCGTCGCGCCGCGCGAAACCTCGGCCGCAGTCAGCGGTGCTTCATAGGCTGCGGCTGTGTCCGCATTCGTCGACTACCACTCCGACGTCGACGACAATCGCCGCTGGGCCGAGTTCGCCCACCGGCCCGGCGACATCGTGGTGAGCACTCGATCGAAACACGGAACCACCTGGGTACAACGTCTCGTCCTCGGGTTGGTCCACGGGCCCGAGTTGCCAGCGCCACTCGCTGAGTTGTCGCCGTGGCTCGACCACCTCGTCGAACCGATCGAAGTTGTCATCGATCGCCTCTCGACCCAACGGCATCGGCGGGTCGTCAAGACCCACACGCCACTCGACGGCCTTCCGCTGCGAACCGACGTTCACTACATCGTGGTCGCCCGACATCCCTTGGACGCGGCGGTATCGCTGTACCACCAAGGCAGCAACATCGATCGGGTTCGTGTCGCGGAGTTGACGGGCGCGCCCATTCCTCGGACCGATCGGCCGGAGCTTCGAACTTGGCTCCTTGGTTGGATCGCACATCGCGTCGAGCCAACGCTTGCGCTCGACGGTGTCGAAGGGGTCCTGGCCCATATCCGTGATGCGTGGGCACGTCGACAGACCGACAACGTGACGCTCGTGCACTACGCCGACCTGCTTGTGGATCTCCGCGGCGAACTCGGTCGGTTGGCTGGCCGCCTCGGGTTCATCGTTGACGAACCAACGCTCGACGCGGTTGTGGCCGCATCATCGTTCGTCGCGATGCGCGACGATGCCGATCGGTACGTACCGGATCGTCACGGTGTGATGCGCGATCGAGGCGCGTTCTTTCGACGCGGGACTTCCGGCGCGGCACGTGAAGTGCTGCGCGACGACGAGATCGAGGAGTACACCGCCTTTGCCGCCACCCGCCTCCCGCGCGAAGCGCACGCCTGGCTTCACCGCCAGTAGTCGAACCAGCCAGCTGCGTCGTGGTCCTCGGAAAAACCGTGATCGCCGGCGAAGTTCCGCGGGACGTTCGCGAACGCCTGGGCTAGTAGAACCCCTCGCGGCGGGCATAACGCTGGGCTCGCTCGTGGTCGTAGGCCGCGGCGTCGAACTCGGTGTCACCCCGCGCGGCGCGGATCGCGGCCGCAATCTCGCCGTTCGTCGGCAGGTCGGTTTGGACGACGAAGCGTTCGCTGTTCCACAGGTCGGAGCGCAACACCGCTTTGGAACATTGGGTGTAGGCCTGTTCGATATCGACGATGATGGCGAGTTTCGGCACCTTGCCTTCGACGGCAGTCGGCGCGAGCAGTTCGATGTCGGTCGTGAGCGTTGCACGGCCGTTGACGCGAAACGTTTCGGTCGCACCCGGCACCAAGAAGAGCAACCCGACGTGTGGGTTGGCGACGATGTTCGTCAGCGTGTCGGCAATGCGGTTCCCGGGACGTTCGGGCAACAACAGGGTGCGATCATCGAGGATTCGGACGAAACCCGCAGGGTCACCGCGCGGCGACAAGTCGCAGTTGCCGTCGGGATCGCTCGTCGCAATCATCATGAACGGCGAACGTTCGATGTATTGGCGGGTGAGCGAGTTGAGCGAGTCGGTGATCTTGTCGCAGACGTTCTGGGGAGCGACGCCGATCAGCTCACGCAGCGCGGCGTCGGTATCGATGATCTGCGAGGTCAGGCGGTGGCCCATGGCCGGAGTCTTGCCGACGAGCGAGTCGCGACGCGTTGAATTACCCGCGGGTGAGGATCAACCCGCTGGTTGGCACGCCGGTGCCCGCGGTCGCGAGCGCGACCTCGGCGCCGGCAACCTGGTTCACTGCCGTGCCTCGGAGTTGACGCACACACTCGGTGATGCCGTTCATCCCGTGGATGTACGCCTCGCCGAGCAGGCCGCCGCTGGTGTTGATCGGGAGCTCGCCGCCGAGCGAAAGTCGCTCGACCGTCGCGTAATCCTTGGCTTCGCCGCGTGCACAGAACCCCAGTTCCTCGAGCTGCATCAAGACGAATGGTGTGAAGTGGTCATAGAGGAACGCCGTGTCGATGGCGGCCGGCTCGAGTCCCGACATCGCCCAGAGTTTGTCGCCGACGACCCGCATCTCGGGAAGCCCAGCAATGTCGTCTCGGTAGTAGCTCGTCATCATCTCGCCATCGAAGGCGGCCCCCTGCGACGCGGCAGCGATGACTGCGGGACGCTGGCGCAGGTCGCGCGCCCGCTCGGCGGAGGTCACCACGATGGCGACGCCGCCATCGCTCTCTTGACAACAGTCGAGCAACCGCAACACCGGCTCGACGATCCAACGCGACTGTGGGTGATCGTCGAGAGTGATGGGCCGCTCGTAGAACCAGGCTCCGGGATTCGTTGCCGCGTGTTGGCGATCGACAACGGCGATCGCGCCGAAGTGTTCGTTCGTCGCCCCGTACTCGTGCATGTACCGATGCGCTTGCATTGCGACCCACGATGCCGGTGTCATCAACCCGTAGGGCGCGTAGAACGACAGGAACAACGGCAGCGAAGTGAGCGAGTTCGTGAAACTCCCGAACCGCATACCGCTGCGTTCGTTGAAGGCCCGGTAACACACGACGACATCGGCCAGGCCGCTGGCGACGGCCATCGCCGCGTGCGTTACGACGGCGCACGAAGCACCGCCGCCGTAGGGCACCCGCGAGAAGAACGACACGCGGTCGATCCCGAGATTGCGACCGACCTCCATCTCCTCGCTGCTGTCGAGGGTGAAGGTCACGAGGCCGTCGACGTCTGCCGCGGTCAGGCCCGCGTCGTCGAGCGCGGCCTTCACGCATTCGGTCGCGAGTTGGAGTTCGGTGCGGCCGGACTCCGTGGAGAACTCGGTCTGCCCGATGCCGGCGATCGCGGCGCGGTTGGCGAGAGGGTGGGTCACGGTCGGACTCCAGTGACCGGCAAGCCGATGGTGGCGGTTCCGCCGACGTGTTCACCCACCTCGTTCGTACCGGTGAACTCGATGGCAACGATGCCTTCGTCGCCCTCGACGCTCGTCGCAACGATCCGGCCGGTGAACGTCAACGTGTGGCCTGGGTGCAGCGGCACGCCGAGGCGGATCGCGAGCTTGCGCACCATCGCGTTGGGTCCGGCCCAGTCGGTGAGATACCGGCTGCACATGGCCGTGTCGGACAAGATGTTGACGAAGATGTCGGGCGCGCCTTGTTGGTTGGCGTAGTCGCGGTCGTGGTGGACGGGCATGAAATCGCGCGTGGCGATCGCGCCCGCAACGATGCGCGTCGCATCGATGGCGAGCACCCACGCAGGCAACGCGTCGCCGACCTGGAGCTGCGCGAAGTCGATGGTCGCGGTCATGAGGCATCCGAGGTGAACATCGCCAGCACGAGTCCGCCGTCGAACTCGTCGAATCGCACGCGGACACGCATCCCGATGCGGATGGCATCAGGGTCCACGTCGACCAGGTTCGTCAGGAACCGGGTGCCTTCATCGAGATCGACGAGCGCCACGATGTGCGGTGCCTCGAATCCGAAGTCGGGATGACGCGGCAGGACGTAGCTGTACACCGAGCCGGTTCCCGCCGCGACGATCGAGTCCCACGCAAGCGAGTTGCAACCTGGGCACATCGGGCGGGGAGGGTGTCGAAGTCGCCCGCAATCGCCGCAACGCTGGATTCGGAGCTCGCGTGCGGCGAGACCGTTCCAGAAAAAGGCAGTATCGGGAGTCACCGTCGGAGCGAGGCGCATCAGAGCACCAGCCCGGATGGATCGAACTTCAAGATGCGAAACATCTGCGTCCCGACGATCTCGTCGTCGACTCGATACGTCGTGATCCACGTGACGAAGCGAGCGCGACCCAACCGGGTCTGCTTTTCGGGCGACACCGACTCGAGCACGGTCTCGCCGGTGACGACGTCGCCGAGCCGGAGATACCGGATGATCTCGAACTCGGAGTTCGTCGCCAAGGTGCCGAGGTAACCCGCTTCGTTGAGCAATCGGAGCACCTCGGCACCGTCACCCTCGACGGGCGAACCGCCGCGTTCGCCGATCCCGGTGATCTTCGGTGTCGCCATCGTCCACGTCTGGAGCATCAGCGGTGGTGCCACGATCTCACCGAACCGCGACGCTGCGGCCGCCTCGGGATCGGTGTGGATCGGGTTCCAATCTTCGAACGCGGCCGCCCAGTGGCGGATCATCGGTTGATTCACCGGGTCGGGTGCCGTCGAAGGACCGCCCGCGCCGATCGGGTGGCCGACGAGCGCTTGCAGCTGGTCGTCGAGAGTTGCCGCTGCCATGCGCGGAACCTACATCACAACAGGTGTCATGTGTCCAGGCCGAGGGATCGATGCGCAGCGGCGCGCAGGTCGCGTTTTGCGATCTTGCCCGTTGCGATGCGAGGCAGTGGTTCGGTCTGAATCAACACGTAGCGCGGGACTTCGAACGCCGCGAGGTGTTGGCGTGCGAACGTCCGCAGGTCTTCGACGTCGAGCCCCGGTTCGGCGTACACCGTGGCGCCAACCTCTTCACCGAGTCGTTCGTCCGGCACGCTGTAGACGGCCGCTTCGTGCACGTCCGGGTGCAACGTCAGTGCGGCCTCGACCGCGCCGCAGCCGATGTTCTCACCGCCGCGGATGATGAGGTCTTTACTTCGATCGACGATGAACAGGTAGCCCTCGTCGTCGAGGTACGCGATGTCGCCGGTACGGAACCAGCCATCGACGAACACTTCGGCATCGAGGTCGGGACGATTCCAATAGCCGCGAAATACCGACGTGCCGCGCACCTGAAGTTCGCCGCGTTCGCCGGGAGGAAGCGGTTGATCGTTACCATCGACGATGCGGAGATCGAGGACCGCCGCCGCTCGTCCTGAGCTTGCCGGACGGTCGAGATAGTCGTGTTCACTGATCCCTGCGCCGATGGCGTTCGTCTCGGTCATGCCCCAGCCGGTGTTCGGCAACGCTTTGCGGAACGACGAACCAATCGCTGCCACCTGCTCGGGCGCACGCGACGCACCGCCGCCGCCGACGGTGAGCAACGACGAGAGATCGCGTCCGGTCGTGCGCGCCGCCCGTACCAGGTCCCCGGTCAGGGCCGGCGGAGCCAGGAACGCCGTGATTCGTTCGCGTTCGATGAGCTCCGCGGCGAGGTCGACATCCCACTTGTACATCGCAACCAGCTTCCGTTGGGCCCGATACGACACGAGAAACACGGCGTGCGAACCCGTGACGTGGAACAACGGAATACCAAGGAGCGCAGCAGTCTGACCGTCGTGGCGCGGCGGTGGGTGGTCGCTGACGACGCGCGTGATCCGCGCTTCGAGTTCCCACGACAGCAGCGCAGACACGACGTTGCGGTGCGTCGAGACCACGCCTTTGGGGTGACCGGTCGATCCCGAGGTGTAGAACATCGTCGCAGGATCGTCCGGTCGGATGTCGACCTCGGGCATCGTTACGACGGCGTCTCCGGGTCGGATCGTGGCGTCTCTTGTGAGCACGACACCGGAGAACGTGTCGGTGATCCGGTCGGCCCGTTCGTCGTCGGCGATGACGACCGATGCCCCGCAGTCGGAAAGCGCGTATTCGATCTCGTCGCTCGTCCACAACGCGTTCATTGCGACCGCAATTGCGCCGATCGAGGTGATCGCCGCGAACGAGGTCATCCAGTCCGGGTAGTTGCGCATCGCGATGGCGACGCGATCGCCGGGTGCAACTCCGAGTTCGACCAGGCGAATCGCGCAGGCGGCTGTGGCGCGCCACGCCGATTCGAACGTGAACCGCTGGTCTTCGTAGACGATGAACTCAGCGTCGCTTCGTGCGGCCTCGTACATGGCGCGCAGCGAAATCGGCGCTTGGGTGAAGACGCGCTGTGGTGTTCCGGCGATCCATTCTGTTGCCAGCTCGTATCGTTCGCTGGGTGCCGTGAGTTGCGCGATGGCTTCGGCGCGAGTCGGTCGTCGATTCCCAGAAGCGGTCATCCGCGTGAGAACTCGCGCACGACACGACCGGGACGGGCCGATGTATTGACGCCGTGCTCGGTCACGACTTCGCCGTTGACCAACGTTGCGGCGTAACCACGAGCGCCCACACACAGCCGGCCCTTCCCGCTCGGGAAGTCGTTGACGTAGCGGGGGTATTCGGTCTGCAGCGCGCCGAGATCGAAGACGTTGATATCCGCGAACGAGCCGACCCGCAGCGTTCCCCGGTCGATGAGGCCGAGGACGGCGCCAGGCTTCGCCGTGAGCCGATGGATCGCATCGGCGAGGCCGACGCTGCCGCGATCGCGACTCCAATACGACAAGTAGTGCGTCGGTGCATCCGCATCGCAAATCTGTCCGGCGTGGGCGCCAGCGTCGCCGAGCCCGGGGCACACGCCATCGAGCCCGAGATAGTCACCGAGCGCGTCCGGGTTGCGGTTGTAGAACCACACGTTGAAGAAAGCGTTGCCTTCGCTTGCCAACAGGTCGTCGATGATGATCTCGATTGGGTGGACCCCCGCTCGCGCCGCGAGCGTCGCAACCGACACCGGATCGTCGCAGCCGTAGTCGGGGAATGCGTCCGTGCCCATCGGGTAGACGTGGTTCGGGTCGTACCACAGGCCTCTCGCTCGACCTTCGGCGACGAGCTCCGCTCGTGTGGAGAGGTCGCGCAATGCGGCGAGCCGATCGGTGATGGTCGGGAGTTGCATCACGCGTCGCCACGCTGCACCCGCGACTGGCGGTACTTGGTGGAGACCCATGAGCATCCCGCCGGGGCGGGTCTGTGCGATCGACGTGATGCGTCCGGCCTCGGCGCGTACCGACTCGAGGAACCGATCGAACCCGTCGACGACGCGCGGCGCAGCGTCGAAGTCGCTGCCGACTCCGCCCGAAAAGACGACATCACCAGCTCGTTCGGCCATGGCTCGAAGGAGCTGGAACTCGTGTTCGGCTTTGGTGTCGAAGTCGAGCACGGCTTGGAAGATCCCGCCGCCGCCGCGGTTCATGCCGTCGGCGATTGCGAGGTACTCGTCGATGGACGAGAAGGTCCCCGGAACCTTGCGGCCGTCGGGAACGACGTGGCCGAGCAGACGTGACGTCGAGTATCCGACCGCCCCTCCGGCGATCGACTCCTCGGCGATCGCGGCCATGTGCGCGAGTTCATGCGGCGTGGGGACTTCGTCGCTCAGCGCTCGCTCGCCCATGACCAGCGTGCGAACTGCGCAGTGACCGACGAGGCCGACGACGTTGAGCGCTGGACGCATCCGCTGCACGGAGTCGAGGTACTCCGGATAGGTCTCCCAGTCCCAGGGAAGTTCTCCGAGGATCGCTTCGCGGGGGATGTCCTCGACGCTCTCCATCATCTCCGCGAGGGTGGAGCGCCCCGCGCCCGTGACCGGCGCGAACGTCACGCCGCAGTTGCCGATGAGCGCAGTGGTCACGCCGTGCCACGAACTCGACGTCATGTGCGGATCCCACGAGATCTGCGCGTCGAGGTGCGTGTGCAGATCGACGAACCCTGGCGTGACGGTGAGACCGGCGGCGTTGATCTCGCGGGCGGCAGTCGCCTCGGCGAGATTGCCGATTGCGGTGACGCGATCCCCGTCGATCGCGACGTCGGCGCGTGCGCCGGGTGCGCCGGTGCCGTCGAACACGGTGCCGTCGCGGATGATCAAGTCGTGCGGCATCGCGCCCCTTCGAGTCGGTGTGCGAACATGATTGCCCATGGCGGCGAACGTGAGCCAACACGACCCGATCCTTGCGACCGAGGCCCGGAGCGACGATGCGAATCCGTTGTCGTCGGACCAAGTCGACGCCTGGAGTGAGCGCGGCGCAACGCTGGTCGCCGGGCTGGTGCCGCGAGACCTGGTGGCGGCGGAGCGGGCCGCTGCCCTCGACGCCTTCGGCCCGGCCGACCCCGACGCGCCGGGCGACTTCGGCAGCGCCGGGGGGTTCGTGTTCCCGTCTGAATGCGACGCCTTCAACGCGCTCACCCTGCACCCGAGATTGTTGGCGGCGGTCGCGCAACTCTTGCGGGTTCGGGTGCGACACCTGCGTTTGACGCAGTCGGATCTCTGGGTCAAGCACGGGCGGACCCGACGGACCGACGATCCCTTCGACAACGACGATCAGCGGATCCACGTCGACTATCCGAACCACACGCTGGTCCATCCGCCCGCATGGGATGCGCCTGAGGCGGTCGAGGTCATCGTGTACGCCGATTCGGTTGCCGACTGCGACGGCGCCACGCACGTGGTGTTGCGCGACGGGGTCGACGACCCGGCGTACGCGACTCCGATCGTCGCAAACCCTGGTGTCGGCGCCCTCGAATGGTTGAACGCGCGTGACGCGGCCGAGGCGCGCCTTGCCGAGATCGCACCACCGATCGCCGAGTTCCGCGCCCGACTGTATGAACGCGAGCATCGCGTCGCGTGCGCGCCCGCAGACGTGCTGCTGTACCGCCACGACACGTGGCATCGCGGAACCCCGGTTCGACCCGGTTCGACGCGTGTCGCGCACAACCTCACGTTTCGACGCGCGGACGCCGAGTGGGTGAGCACGCTGCACCCAGGGTGGTCGTGGGCGATGTACCGCCGCAGCCGTGTGATGGAACGGTTGATCGCGAGCGCTTCGGTCGATCAACGTTGCGTGCTCGGATTTCCTGCGCCCGGCCATCGGTACTGGACGCCGGGCACGCTGGCAGCGGTCGAAGCTCGCTACGGTCCGTTGGGATTCGACGCCGCGCCGTACCGCACCGAAGCGGGTTCGTCGGCGGCGGCACCGTCCGACGGCGTCGAAACCGGATGAAGGAGATCTCGATGGAGTCGTTCGCACGAAAGCTCGCGGTCGTGACCGGAGGCGGTACCGGCATGGGGCGCGAACTTGTCGTTCAACTTGCGGCGGCGGGGGCCGCGGTTGCGACCTGTGACGTCAACGTCGACGCCCTTGCAACGACCCGCGAGCTCGCGCTTGCAGCCGGGTCGGGACCGATCACGACCCACGAATGCAACGTAGCCGATCCCGAACAGGTCGATCGTTTCCGCGACGAGGTCGTGCAGGAGCACGGTCGCGATCACA